>Ga0302325_10006344_pt1 | contig 26599 bp, 22 predicted proteins | sample Palsa_T0_2_FD_201948 | JGI IMG/M metagenome (GOLD analysis project Ga0302325, IMG submission 201948) | Peat permafrost microbial communities from Stordalen Mire near Abisko, Sweden - Palsa_T0_2 | ecosystem: Environmental > Terrestrial > Soil > Palsa > Peat permafrost | place: Sweden: Abisko... | reverse complement strand
TCAGGGGGCTGAGCACCAACCGGTTCAGCGCCTATCGGCAGCATGTCCTGGACCGGCTGCGTGAGCTCGGGTACGTTCCGGGCTGGCGGCTGCTGCAGGCCTCGGACTTCGGCGTGCCGCAGCTACGCCCGCGGACCGTGCTGGTGGCGCTGCGCCCGGCCGACGCGCCCTGGTTCCGCTGGCCTGCGCCCTCGGCCCGGCCGCCAGCGACCGTGGGCGAGACCCTGGCCGACCTGATGGCGGCGCGGGGCTGGCCCGGGGCTTACGCCTGGGCCCGGCGAGCCGACCGGATCGCGCCTACGATCGTCGGCGGCTCGAAGAAACACGGCGGCGCCGACCTGGGTCCGACCCGCGCCAAGCGGGCCTGGGCCGAACTCGGCACCGATGGCATCGGCATCGCGGACGCCGCGCCGGGACCAGACGCGGATCCGGCCGTGGTGCCTCGGCTGACCTGCGAGATGGTGATCAGGTTGCAAGGCTGGCAGGACGAGTGGGGCTGGCGTTTCTGCGGCCGCAAGACCGCGCGGTACCGGCAGATCGGCAACGCCTTCCCGCCCCCGGTGGCCGAATCGGTCGGGACGGCGATCCGCCGCGCGCTGGAGCACGCCGGCCCGCCGGAGTACGCCGGCCCGGTGGAGTACGCGGGAGCGCCGGAGTACGCGGGCCCGGTGGAGCACGCCGGCCCGCCGGAGTACGCGGGAGCGCCGGAGTACGCGGGCGCCGCTGGAGCCTCGGTGGGGCCGCTGCACGATCCGGTGTTCCGGGTGCTCCGCTCCCGGCAGGACTTCCTGACCGCCGGGCAGATCGCCGAGTTGGCCACGTGCGTCGCCGCGGAGACGGTCACGCCCGCCGTAGTCCTTGGCCGCCTTCGCCACCTTGGCCAGGACTTCGAGCTTGACGTCGCGGATTCCCGCGACGGACCCGCCTACCGGCTGGGCAACTTCAAGGCGTTTCTCGGCCAGCGCGAGCACGACCGGCACCAGCGTTTCGCGGCCAGCCGCGCCACGGTCAGCTGACCCGCGCGGCCAGGTCCTTGAGCGGAAAGGACTTGGGCCAGCGGGCCGGACTCGGCGTTGTACTGATCGCCGTAATGCAGTATTTACTGCATTACGGCATGGTTTTCGGTAGGGCCAGCGGCGGGGTCGCTGCCCTGTGGTCGCGCCCTGACTGACCGTCATGTCGCGGACCAGCTACCGAAACGCCACAGACGCTGCGATAATGCCTGGATGACAGGGCTGAGCCTTGCCCTGGCCAACTTGAAGCCGGGCACCGGTAAGACCACCTCCGCGGTCTGGCTGGCGCATGTGTTCGCGCAGGCGGGGAACAGGGTGCTGCTAGTGGACGCGGACCCTTCCGGCAGCGCCCTGGAGTGGTCTGATCTGGCTGCCATGGACCCCCGGCTGTCGTCGCCACAGGCGGCCTTCCCGTTCCGGATCGTGGCCCTGCCGTCCCGCGAACTGCACCGGCGGCTGCCTGAGATCGCCAAGGACGACGACGTGGTGATCATCGACACGCCGCAGATCGAGGATCACGCCGCCATCGCCCGGTCGGCGCTGCGGCATGCGGACGAGATCCTGATCCCGTGCGCGCCGAGCCCGATCGAGATCAACCGCACCTCCCCGGTGCGGGACGAGATCGCCGAGGTGCAGGCGATCCGTGACGCGCCCATGCGCTCAGCGGTGCTGCTGAACCGGTGCGTCGCCCGCGCGCATTCCACGGGCGACGCCCGGGAGGCACTGGAAGGACTCGGCTACGACGTGCTCGGGACGGTGGTGCCGCGCCGCGAGATATACGCCCAGAGTTTCGGCATGCCGATCAAGCAGACGGGCCGCGACGTGTGGCGACTGGTGGCCCGCGACCTCATCGAGCGCTGCGCTCCGCTGACCACGGTGCGGTCGTGAACCCGCGGGAGCAGCGGAAGGCCCAGATGGCGGCGGCCGCGGCGCGGCGCACCAAGCCGGGCGCGGCGCCGGCCGGACGGACCGCGATCCGGTCCAAGCCGGTCCGGATCACCCTCGACCTCAGCCCCGAGCTCTACCGGCAGCTGACCATGTGGGCGGACTCGGCCGCGATATCGCTCGGCGTGCCGCGCGTCTCGCTGGCCGACGCGGTACGCGCGATGATCCGGGTCGCGACCGAAGACCCCGACGACGTGCTCGACCGGCTACGGCGCGACCGAGAACAGTAACGCTTCAGACGGGCTCGGATTACCAGGTTGCGGCTCGGGTCCTCAGATGGCGGCCCGGGAGGCGCGGCCGCGGCCGCGACCGCGCTCCTTGGCGTCGAGGACGGTCTTGCGCAGCCGGACCGCGGCCGCGGTGACTTCGACGCACTCGTCGTCGGCGCAGAACTCCAGGGCCTGCTCCAGGCTGAGCAACCGCGGCGGGACGAGCCGCTCCAGTTCGTCGGCGGTGGACTGGCGCACGTTAGTGACCTTGCGCTCGCGGCAGATGTTGACGTCCATGTCGTCGGTCCTTGAGTTCTCCCCGACGATCATGCCCTCGTAGACCTCGGTGCCGGGGGTGACGAACAGCGATCCGCGTTCCTGCAGGTTGAACATCGCGTACGCGGCTGCGCTCCCGGTCCGGTCGGCGACCAGGGAACCGTTGGCCCGGCCACGCATGGCACCGGCCCATGGCTCGTAGCCCTCGAAGACGTGGTGCGCGATACCGGTGCCGCGGGTCTCGGTGAGGAACTGGGTGCGGAAGCCGATCAGGCCGCGGGCGGGGACGATGAACTCGAGCCTGACCCAGCCGGTGCCGTGGTTGGTCATGGACTCCATCCGGCCGCGGCGGACCGAGATCAGGGAGGTGGCCGTGCCCAGGTATTCCTCGGGCACGTCAACGCTGAGCCGCTCGACCGGCTCGAAGACCTTGCCGTCGATCTCACGAATGACGGCGGAGGGCCGTCCGACGGTCAGCTCATAGTGCTCCCGCCGCATTGTCTCCACCAGGATGGCAAGCGCGAGCTCACCGCGGCCGCGCACCTCCCAGGTGTCGGGACGGTCGGTGGGCAGCACGTCGAGCGACACGTTGCCGACAAGTTCGCGGTTCAGCCGGTCGCGCACCAGCCGAGCGGTGACCTTGGAGCCCTGCGCCCGGCCGGCCAGCGGCGCGGTGTTCACGCCGATCGTCATCGAGATGGCCGGCTCGTCCACCGTAATGAGCGGCAACGGCCGCGGGTCATCCAGATCGGCCAGCGTCTCGCCGATCATGATCTCCGGGATGCCGGCGATCGCCACGATGTCCCCGGGACCCGCGGAGTCGGCCTGGACGCGATCGAGCGCCTCGGTCAGGTACAGCTCGGAGATCTTGACCTTCTGTATCGACCCGTCCCGGCGGCACCAGGCGACCTGCTGGCCGCGGGAAATCGTGCCGTTGCGGATCCGGCACAGCGCGATCCGGCCTAGGTAGGACGAGGCGTCAAGGTTGGTCACGTGGGCCTGCAGCGGCGCGCCGACCTCGAACGCCGGGGCCGGGACGGTGGCCTTGATGGTGTCGAACAATGGCTCCAGGTCCGGCGAATCGGGCATCTCGCCGTCGGCGGGCCGGATCAGCGAGGCCCGCCCGGCCCGGGCCGAGGCGTACACGATCGGGAACTCGATCTGCTCCTCGCTCGCGTCCAGGTCGATGAACAGCTCGTAACAGGCGTCCACCACCTCGGCGATCCGCGCGTCCGGCCGGTCCACCTTGTTGACCACCAGGATCACCGGCAGCCGGGCTTCGAGCGTCTTGCGCAGGACGAACCTGGTCTGGGGCAGCGGTCCCTCGCTCGCGTCGACGAGCAGCAGCACGCCGTCGACCATGGAAAGGCCGCGCTCCACCTCGCCGCCGAAATCGGCGTGGCCAGGCGTGTCCACGATGTTAATGGTCTGGCCGCCGTGGCTCACCGCGGTGTTCTTGGCCAGGATCGTGATGCCCTTCTCCCGCTCCAGGTCGCCGGAGTCCATGACCCGCTCGTTCACGTGCGCGTTCGCGCGGAACGCGCCTGACTGCCAGAGCATCGCGTCCACCAGCGTGGTCTTGCCGTGGTCGACGTGCGCGACGATGGCGACGTTGCGCAGGTCGTCCCGGGTCGCGATGACGTCCTGGGGGCTGGCGATCTGATGCTGTACGGGCATGCGTGATTTCTCGTTCGTTCGGTGTCCGGGATCTACCACCCGACCGGGTGATCCCCTCCAGTGTAGTAAATGCAAGAACGTAGTTTCCTGAACGGGCATTCCGTGCGCTGAGCGGGTGATCCGCCTGACCCACCTAGATCCGCCTGAACCCACCCGATCCGGACACCCGGTCGGCGACCCGCTACCCGGCTTGTGATTCGCCTGCGGTAGCTTCGCAGCGTGGGAAATTCGGCATGGGGGTACGCGGTCGCCACGGTCGGGCGGGACGAGGTTCCGCTCAGCTTCTGGTTTCCCGCGCCCCAACTGGGAATGCCCGGCGACGGCGGGGAACATGCTCTCCCGGAGGAGCAGGAAGATCCGGTTCGCGCGGTACGGATCCGCCGCCAGCTGTGCGTGACGGCTGACCTGGACCTGCCCCCGGCGGATGGCGCTGATGCCTACCTGCGGCTGCACCTGCTCTCCCACCGGCTGGTGCGTCCGAACGCCATGAACCTGGACGGGATCTTCGGAGTCCTGCCCAACGTGGGCTGGACGTCGCTGGGACCGGTCGCCGTCAGCGAGATCGGCGCCGCCCGGCAGCGGGCGCTCGCCCGCGGCATCCATCTCGATGTCCGCTCCGTTGATAAGTTCCCGGCGATGCTGGACTACGTCGTACCCAGCGGTGTGCGAGTGGCGGACGCCGCCCGGGTCCGCCTGGGCGCCCACCTGGCGGAGGGGACCACCGTCATGCACGAGGGTTTCGTCAACTTCAACGCCGGCACGCTCGGACCCTCGATGGTGGAAGGCCGCATCAGCCAGGGCGTGGTCGTCGGCGCCGGAACCGACATCGGCGGCGGGGCGTCCATCATGGGCACCTTGTCCGGCGGCGGCACCCAGGTCATCTCGGTAGGCCAGCGGTGCCTGCTGGGTGCCAACTCGGGGCTGGGGATCTCCCTGGGCGATGACTGCATCATCGAAGCCGGCCTGTACCTGACAGCCGGCACGATCGTCTCGCTCCCCGGCGGCCGGCAGGCCAAGGCGCGGGATCTGAGCGGGCAGCCGGGGCTGCTGTTCCGCCGCAACAGCGTCACCGGATCCGTCGAGGCCCTCCCCCGGCCGGGCCGGTGGGGCGGCCTCAGCACTGACCTGCACGCCAGCCAGTAGCGCCAGCACACTCGATACCATCAGGCTTCACTGCGTCGTGGAGTAGAAGTCGGGACGTTCGGGCAGCGCCACTGCGATGCGCTGGCCGGTCCGTAGAGCCGCCACCGCGCCGTCCGCGACCACCGCGGCTGCGTAACCGTCCCAGGAACTCGGGCCGGTGGACGTCCCGGCGGCGACCGCCGTCAGCCAGTCTTGCAGCTCCGCGTCGTAAGCCCGGATGAACCGTTCCCGCCAGTCGGCGGGGACGCTGACACTCCGCCGGCCTGCCGCGCTCACGCTCACCCCGGCCCCGTCGCCGAGGGCCACGGTCCCGCTCTCGCAAACAACCTCCCCGCGGATGTCGTAGCCGTACCCGGCGTTGACGAACACCTCGTCGTCGACCAGGACGCCGCTGACCATCTCAAGCACGATGATCAGAGGATCTTGCACGCCGTCGGCAGCCTTGCTGGTCCTTCTCGGCTTCAGGACGGTCACCGCCGCGATCTCCTCGTCGAACAGCCAGCGCACCAGGTCAATCTCGTGCACCGCCGAGTCGGTGATAAGCATCTCGGTGGCGAAGCCGTACGGCGGCATCGACGGGTTGCGGTGCACGCAGTGCATCAGCAGCGGAGCGCCGATACCGCCATCGGCCAGGGCCGCCTTCATCGCCTGATAGCCCGCGTCGTACCGGCGCATGAAGCCGACCTGGACGCACCTGCGGCCGTGGGCCATCTCGGCGTCGATGATCCGCAGGCAGGCGCCCTGGCTCGGCGCGAGCGGCTTCTCGCAGAACACCGGCTTGCCGGCTGCGATCGCCGCGAGGACCTGCTCCTCGTGCGCCGCGCCCCAGGAGGCAACGAGGACCGCGTCCACGCGGGCGTCCGCGATGAGGCCCTGGGCGCTGGCGTGCACCGTTGCGCCGCGCAAACCAACACTGGGCAAACCAACACCGGCCAGGCCCGCCGCTACCTGCCCGGCGCGGGCCTGATCGACGTCGTTGACCGCCACGACCGCCCCGCCGGTGAGGACCTGGGTGATCCGGCGGATGTGGTCCTGGCCGATCATGCCGGTGCCGATGACGCCGACCCCGATGGTCATCGCGGCCCGCCCTCGGCAGCCTCGCTACTCCCGGTTCCCACGCCGCTCCCTATGCCCACAGAGCGCAGGTAGTCGTAGGTGCGCTGGGCGATCGGCTTGGGTTTGTCGAAGTCGGTCGGGTACATGTCCTGTTCGACCACTACGAACAGGTCCCGGTCCAGGCCGTGCAGGGCCTGGCTCACCGCCTCGACCTCGGGCTCGCCGGCCGGCGGCTCGCAGCTGGCGCCCATGGCCACGGCCTGGCCGAACGCGAGGCCCTCGCGGTCGGCCCGGGCCACGATGGCCGGGTCCATTTGCTTGATGTGCACGTACCCGATCCGTTCGGCGTAGTGCCTGATAATGGCCACGTTGTCGGCGTGGCGGTAGGCCAGGTGACCGGTGTCCAGGCAGAGCGATACGTAGTCCGGGTCGGTCTCGTCGAGGAACCGCGTCGTCTGGTTCTGGGTCTCCACGTGGCTGTCCGCGTGCGGGTGGAACTGCAGCCGCAGGCCATACTCCTCGCTGACCAGGTGCCCCAGCTCGTTGGTGGCCCGGATCATGGTCCGCCACTGCTCGTCGTCGAGTTCGGCGGGCTCGGTGTAGGCGCCGGTCTTGTCGTCACGGTAGCCGGGCACCGGGACGAACACCACGTGCCGGCCGCCCACGGCCGCGGTCAGCGCGCTGACCTGCCGGGTGATCCGGACGATGTCCGGCCAGTCGCCGGGGCGGTGCAGACCGCTGAAACCGTGCACGGTACCGCCCGCCACCTTCAGGCCGCGCCCGGCGAGCTCGTCGGTGAGGCGGGACGGGTCGCTGGGCAGGTAGCCGTAGGGCCCCAGTTCTAGCCAGTCGTAGCCCACCTCGGCGACCTCGTCGAGGAAGCGGTGCCACGGAGTCTGCAGCGGGTCGTTGGCGAACCACACTCCCCAGGAGTCGGGGCAGGTGCCGAGCCGGAGGCGCGCGTCGCCGCGCGCCTCCGTCCCGGTGGCGGCCCTCGTCAGTGCTACAGGTGGCGCGGGATGGGGGCGTCGTTGAGCTGCTGGTCGATGTCGACGAGAATCGCGTCGCCCTCGACCTTGCAGGCGTAGACGGGCAGCGTGGGCACCTCGGGAATGCCGACCGACTCGCCGGTACTCAGGTCGAACCGGGAGTTGTGCGACGCGCAGACCAGGGTGTCGTCGTCCTGCACGGTGCCCTCGTGCAGGGGCTGCTGCTGGTGGGTGCAGGTGTTGTGCACCGCGCGGACGTCTTCGCCGTCTAGGCGGACCAGGCAGATCGGCTCTTTCAGCCCGTCCACGAACAGAGTCTCGCCCTCATCGAGGTCATCGAGGTTGGCGACGATGACAAAGGCCATGACTATTTCCTTCCGTTGACGGACCGGCGGGGGGCGGGCTGATTACCACGCACTTCGATCCAGCCGTTGCGGACCCGGGTGCGTATCACGGGTTGCGGCTGATGTGACGGGCCGCGGCGGACGGAGCCGTCGGCCAGGCAATACTGCGATCCGTGCAGCGGGCAGGTCACGATCAAGCCCTCGACAGCGCCGCGGCTGAGCAGGCCAGCGGCGTGGCTGCACAGGTTGTCGAGCGCGTAGAGGGTTCCGTCGTGCCGGTACAGCAGGATCTGCCGTCCGTCGGCCTGCACGCCGGTGGGCACGTCGTCCGGCATCTCGGCCTCCTCGACCACCCGGACCCAGCGCCGCGGCCCGTCAGCCCCAGCCACCCGGCTGACCATGACCGCCCTGGCGAACACCAGGTGGCCGCCGAAGTAGGCGGCGGCGCCGGTGACCGCCAGGCTGGCCGCGCCCAGCCCGCGGGCCGTGCGGCGGTGACCGCCCAGCCGGGCCGCCAGCGATATGCCTTGCAGCCCGAGGGCGGCCGTGTTGAGCACCCCGTGGAACAGGCCGAGCCGGCGATCCTCGTCGTCGCTGACCGTCCAGTCGACCACACCGGTGGCCGCGGTCACGACCGCGGCCGCGATGCCGACTGCGCTGAACAGGCCCGCCGGGTCGAGCCCGCGCCCGGGAGCGGGATCGCGGTCGGTGACGTCCAAGATCAGGGCGCCGGTCCACAGCCCGATCGGCAGGTCGGACAGGGCCGGATGCAGCGGGTGACCGACCCACCGGCCACCGTGCATCAGCTCGAGGACCGGGCTGTCCTGATACTTTTCGCGCCACGGCCCGAGCACGGCGGTCAGCTGGTCATTCAGGGTTCGGATCCAGTCCCAGCGGTCGATGCGGGCGACCACGTCATGATGCCAGTTCTGCACGCGGGCTGCCGCGTCCGTCGACCCGGCGGGCCCGGCGGACGCGGCGGGCTGGGTTGGCTGGGGGGCTGGCGCTGAGCCGTCGGCCTGGCCGGTGCCTGCTGACATGAAGTCCTCCGCGGTGACATCAGCGCGTGCTCGATCCGGGCAGATCCTCCAACGGCGCCATACCCGTCGTGCCCGTTGCGTCGGATGGTAACGGACGGCACCGCTGCACGGAGCGTAGCCCGTCCAGCCCGGTACCCCTGTTCCATGCTGAGACACCCGGCTCGTCATGGCAGGGGTTCGCGGCCTGAGCGCCCACCCGTGAAACGGTCAAATTGCCTCTAATGTCTATAAATGGTGCACCAAGGGTGCCGCCGTCCCGTGATCGGGCCGCACCGATGGCACATCGGGCCGGTGCTATGCGGCCCAAGGGTCCATCGGTACGGCGGCGGCGCGCCTGGCTCACCGCTGCTCAGCTCTGGGACGCTGCCAGACCGGGAGCCAGCGGGATCGCTATCGCTCTGACCTGGGCTAAGACGGCTTAGATGCGGGCGGCGCGGGCTGGGCGGAGCTAAGCCGTTCCAGCTCGGGAAGATAAGGCATTCGCCCGATGCTGGGGGCGGGGCCTTACGGCGAATCTTGAAGATGCGGGAACCAGACGAGGTTCCCCGGGGGCTTGAGGAGGAACCCATGCATCCCGAGATTCTCCGTGAACTGACCTCGCAGCGCGGCCGTGAGCTGCGGGACCGGGCGCACCGGGCCGGGCTCGTTCGGATGGCGAGCCGGGCGCGGCGGGCCCGGCGACACGGGCTTTCCGGGCCGGGCGAGACGGACGAGTTCGTCGTCCCTGCCGTCCCGGACTACGTAGACGGCTCGTTCCGGGTACAGCCGGCCGATGGCGAAGCGGCCCGGGTGCCTATCACCGGGCGGGCGGCCTGAGGCAGACGAGAATGAGCACAGTCGGCGAGCACGCCTCGCCGGTGCCTGGTCGCGGCACCGGGCACGGCGAGCTTTCCGAAATGTCAGACCCGCCTGGCATGCTGGCTCCAGAGATGAGCGGGCGAGCAGTTAGTCCCGTGCTGGTCGGGCGGGACGAGCAGATGGCCGCCCTGGAGGCCGCTTTCGGCAGCGTGCGCCAGGGCGGGCCGTCGGCTGTGCTGCTCGGCGGGGAAGCCGGCGCGGGCAAGTCCCGGCTGGTCGGCGAGTTCGGCACGGCTGCCGCCGCGGCGGGCGCCCGGGTGCTGACCGGCGGGTGCCTGCAACTGGGGACCGACGGGCTCCCCTACGCGCCGTTCACCGCGGTGCTGCGTGACCTGGTGCATGAGATGGGCGCGGACGCGGTCGCCACGATGCTGCCCGGCCGGACCGCGCGGGGCCTGGCCCGGCTGCTTCCCGAACTGGGCGAACCGGACGTGGCCGAGGCGAGCCGGGCCGAGGCGGACGCGGGCGACGCCGCCGAGGCGCGGGCGCGGTTGTTCGAGGAGGTGCTCGCCGCGCTTGAGCATCTGGCCAGGCCCGCGCCGGTGATACTCGTGATCGAGGACGCGCACTGGGCCGACCGGTCCAGCCGGGACCTGCTGACGTTCCTCATCGGCAACCAGCGAGCGATCAGCGGACTGCTTATCATCGTCACGTTCCGTTCGGACGAGCTGCACCGCACTCATCCGCTGCGCCCGCTACTCGCGGCGCTGGACCGGATCGACTGGGTGGAGCGAGTCGAGCTGCCCCGGCTCGACCAGCATGACACCGCGGAGCTGGCGCTCCGGATCCTGGGCCGCGAGCCGACCGCCGCCCTGACCGAGGCGCTGTACCGCCGGTCCGAGGGCAACCCGCTCTTCGTGGAGACCTTGCTTTGTTGTGACGGCGAGCTGAGCCCAGAGCTGCCGGAATCCCTGCGCGATCTGCTGCTCGACAGCGTGCGCAGGTTGCCTGAGGACACCCAGGAGGTGCTGCGCGTCGCCAGCGCGGGCGGTGCGGTGACCGGGCACGCGCTGCTGGCCGCCGTGACCGGCCTGGACGGCGGCGCGCTGATCCGGGCGCTGCGCCCGGCGGTGACCGCCAACGTGCTGCGCACACAGGGCGACGGCTACGCATTCCGGCACGAGCTGATCCGCGAGGCCGTGCACGACGACCTGCTGCCGGGTGAGCACGGCCGGCTGCACAGCCGCTTCGCCGAGGCTATCGACACCGATCCCGGCCTCGTCCCGCCCGGTCGCGCGGCCGTCGAGATGGCCCATCACTGGCATTCGGCGCACGACTCCGTTTGGGCGCTGATCGCCGCCTGGCAGGCCGCGGCGCAGGCGGGCCGGGCGGTGGGGGCCGCCGAGCGGCTGTCGCTGCTGTCCCGCGTCCTTGAATTGTGGGACCAGGTGCCGGATGCGGCCGAGCGGATCGGCGCCGATCACGCCCGCGTCCTGGAAGAGGCGGTCTCCGCGGCGGACGACGCCGGCGACTTCGAACGCGGGATCGCGCTAGCGTCCTCGGCGCTGAAGGAACTCGACCCCGCGACCGATCCGGTCCGCGTCGCGGAGCTGCTCCGGAGCCGCAGCCATTTCCGGATCAAGCTAGGGCGCAAGGACTTCGGCCAGGACCTGGAAGACGCGCTGGCTTACGTACCCGCTGACGTCGCCCCGGCCACCCGGGTCGATATCCTCATCGCGCTCGCGCGCTGCGCCTCTCACCTGGTGGCGAAAGAGCGCTCCTACGCCGAGGAGGCCCTCGCCCTGGCCCGCCAGACCGGCGACGAGGTGCAAGAGGCGAAAGCCCTGCTGACCATGGCCATATTCGACGCCGACCCTGGCCAGCAGGCGCTCTCGGACAGCCGTTCCCTTGAGCTGATCGCGCAGGCCCGTGCCACCGCGATGCGGAGGGGAGCCGACGACGTGCTGCTCACGGCGGCCGTCAACGAGTCCCACCTGCTCGAGGGCGCGGGTGAGCACGAACTCGCCGCCGAGGCGGCCCGCCGCGCCGCCGCGAGCGCGGAAGCGCAGGGGCTTTCCCGCACCTCCGGCAGCCTGCTCGCGATCAACCAGGCGGAGCCGCTGTTCTCGCTCGGCCGCTGGGACGAAGCGCTCACGGTCATCAACCAGGCGACCGACGTTTATCTCGCCTCCGGGCCGGTGCACCGGGCCATGCTGCAGGTCATCGCGGGCTGCATCACGGCGGCCCGGGACGATCTGGCCGCGGCGACCCGCATGGTGCTTGCGGCACGCGACGCGCTGCGTTCGGCCCGGTACGAGGATCAGCATCAGCTCCCGCTGGCCCGGCTGGAAATCCTGGTCGCGCTCGGCGCCGACGGCCCGGCCGCCGCACTGGCGGCCACGGGGCAGGTCCTGGACCGCTTCGAGGAGTCCGGCGGCAGCCCGCGGTACGTCTGGCCGGTGGTCAGCGCCGGGGCGAGCGCGGTCCTGTCGGCCGCGCGGCAGGCCGCGGCCGTTCGTGACGAGCGGCTCCGCGACGAGGCCGCCGCCGTCGCGGACCGGCTGCGCATGGTGGCCGAAAAGCTGGAAACGCTCGGCCGGGTCCAGCAAGCTCACCAGCTGACCTTCGCCGCGGCCGACGCCAGCGCCGCCGAAATGCTCGCCGCCGTCGCCGGGAGGCTTCCCGGGGAGGAGGCGGACGAGCCCGGTCCCCTGATCGCGGCCTGGGACGAAGCCGCCGCCGCGTGGGCCGCCCTGAGCGAGCCTTATCCGCTCGCCCAGGCGTTGCTGGCCGGGGCGCAGACCGCGCTGGCCGGTGGTGACCGCGACGGGGCGACAGGAAGGCTGCAGCGCGCGGCTCCGCTCGCCGCCGGGCTGGACGCATCCCCGCTCAGCGACGAGATCGCCGTTCTCGCGCGGCGAGCCGGGATCCGGCTGGTCGGGATCCGGCTGGCCGGCCAGGACGGTAACGGGACGTCGGCGAGTCAGGGGCCCGCCGCGCCGGGCGGTACGAACGCCGGCCTCGGGCTTACCGGCCGCGAGCTCGAAGTGCTGCGCCTGGTCGCGGCCGGGCGCAGCAACAGGGAAATAGCCGCCGAGCTGTTCATCTCGCCGAAGACGGCCAGCGTCCACGTGTCCAACATCCTCGGCAAGCTGGGCGCCGCCAGCCGCGGCGAAGCCGCCGCCAAGGCTCACACCCTGCGCCTGTTCGACTACGCCGCGTCTGCCGGTCAGTAACCGCCAAGCTGTTCGTCGCTGAGACGACGGTCAAAACACACGTGGCCAGGCTCCTGGCCAAGCTCGGCCTGCGGGACCGAGTCCAGGCGGTCGTCTTCGCCTACTCCAGCGGGCTGGTCCGGCCCCCGGCCGATGCCGCGGGCCAGGACCAGGCCGACCGACGCTGAGCGGGCTGGCCAGGTCAGGACCGGTTCATCAGCTGGCGCCGTTGGCGGCCTGGATCTCGTGCACGGTCACGTTGCGGGTCCAGATGTCCGGGTTGAGCTCGGCACCGGGCACCGGGGTGCACTGGGCCGGCGGCGGGCCGTCGACTGCCTCGGGAACCCAGCAGGTCTTCCAGGTCAGCGTGGCCGTGAGGTTAAACGTCCCCGGACCGATGAAGGTCACCCCGCAGTCGGGCGTGCCGTTGGCGCCGGTCCTGGCCACAGCCTGGGGGTCGGTGATCATCTCGGTCGAGCCCAGGTAACCGCAGCCGTTCGTGTACGGCGTGGACGAACTGTCGTCGGTGGCGAGCTGGAGCCTGGTCGCTTCCACCCACACGGTGGCGGCGTTGCCGTTGAACCCGGCCTCGGCCCTCCCGTACGGCAAGCCATCCGGTCCGATGTGGTACGGCTGGGTCAGGGTCACCCGGGCGAACGTGGGCAGGTTGGAGTAGGTGTTCCCGGTAACCGGGCTCAGGTACATCCGGGCCGCCTTCGGGACAGGCAGCCCGGCCACGGCGAGCTGGGCGAGGGTCTTCGGCGGTATGACGACCCCGGGGATCGGCTCACCTGGCTGCGCGAAAAAATACAGCGGCTGGGCCGCGCACTCCTGCGCCTGGGCCGCGGTGTCATACGGCGCGTCCGGCAGGAAATACCACTCGCCGGCCTCGGTGGACCCCGTGGCCAGCATCTCCTTGGCCTGCTGGTACGTGGCGGACTGGTCGTAGGGATCGCTGGGCGAGGGGGGGTCGCCGGCGTATTGGCTGACGATGTACTGGCTGCCGGTCTGCGCGTTGCCTACGGGGTCCCATGAGCACGCCGGAGGCTGGATGTCGACGACCACGTTGGTCGTGCCCGGGGAGTGGTCGCCGCTGAAATGGACCCACTGCGTGATCTGGATGTAGCAGCTAGTGCCGGGGCCGCACGTGACCGGCCCGCCGCCGCCGTCGGCCGCGCTGGCCGGGCTGGCCGCCAGGGCCGCGAGCAGGGCGGCCAGCCCGGCGATGACGATGGAGTATCTCCAGCTACGGGATCTCCCGCGGACGGCGCGTGTCACGGCTTGCACTCCTTAGCCTGCGGGTAATAAATGTTCTGATAGGCCGCGACGACCTGCCACTGGCCGGATGAGGTCGGCGCCAGCTCGTCGGTGTACCGGTAGTAGTTGCTGTCCGACGGCGTCTGACCGGGCAGGACCGCCCCCGAGCTGAGGCTGGTGTTCACCGCCTGGGCGTTGTCGAAGCAGGCGGACACGTCCACGTCCGCCGGGATGACCGGGTCGTGGCTCGCCGTCATGTCGAAGATCCTGATCGTGCCCTTGAACGACTCGGTGGTCACGTCCGGTCCGGCCAGCACTCCGGAGATCTCCGTCTGCATCGCCGCATTGACGTAGGACGTCCAGTCCTCGGACTGTCCCCCGGTGTATTCGGCGTAGAGGTAGGCGAGCTTGTAGTCCTTGTCGGTGAGCACGGCCTGAGCCAGGCTGGCGTCCTTCGGCCGCCAGCTCGTCATCACCACGCGCGCATTTTTGCCGAACGACGGCATGGTCACCCCCGCGGGCCCGGTCTGCTGCGCCAGCGGCGTGGCGGCGGCCGCGGACGTCTGGCCGCTCGGATTGAAGGGCGGCGGCGGACTTGAGCCGCAGCCCGCCAGCGCGATCACGGCCACGGCGGCGAGCGCCGCCGCGAGGTAACGCAGCCGGGCGGCCGGGCCTCGAAGCCCGGTCGGCGGGCTGGGTCTGCGCTGGCTGAGTTTCATGCGGCCGATGTCCGCCAGGACGGGAGGAGCTCGTCGATGAGCGCCTCGGTTTCCGGTGCCATCCTCGGCATCACCTCATCCAGCGCGACCCGGGCGGAGATCTCGCTCACCACCCCGCGCAGCACGTGCTCCTGGCCGGTCGCGTGCGCGGCGGTCAGCAGGTCACGCCAGAGCATCTCGTCGTTGAAGGCGAGCCGGAGCCCGGACCTGGCCGCGTCCATCGCCGCGTCTGGCTCGCCCGCCGCCAGCCGCAGCGTGGCCAGCCGGTGCGCGGCGTCGGCGACCGCCGCGGTGACCTCGTACTCGATGTCGTCGGTGGCCAGCCAGGCGTACCTGGACGGGTCGCGCCCGTCCAGGAACTGCCCTCGGACCAGGGCCAGCGCCCGCTGCAAGGACTCCGCCTCGGCCACCGGGTCGGACGCCGCGGCGGCCTGGCTAGCACGGGCGAACCAGGCCCGGAACACCTGCCAGTCGACCCGGGCGCCCGGGCCCAGGCGCAGCCGGCCGGACGCATCGGTGACCAGGTTCGGCTGCCCGGCGTCGTCGGTGCCGAGCCAGGCGTGCACCCGGGACAGCGCCGCGTCCCGCACCTCGCCGGTGACCCCGCGCGGCCAGACCGCGCCGGTCAGCACGTTGGTGTGCACCCCTTCCGGGTGCACGGCCAGGTAGACGGCAAGCTCGGTGGCCAGGGCGAGCCGGTCGGGCTCGATCGGCCCCGGCGCCTGAACGCCCGTCTGGCCGAGCAGGCTGACCTCCACCGGCATCGCCGAGCCGGGCACCAGCTGAGCGGCGGGCGCGGCGCCCTCGGGAGCCAGCGCCGCGAGCGGGACGTCCGCTCCGGCCGACGCGGCGCGGAACAGCTTGATCATCGCCGCGTACTGTTCCGGTGGCAGCAGCTGCGCCTCCAGATCAAAGCCGAGCAGGCCGGCCTTCAGCCGCCCGTCCGGGGACAGGTCCCAGGTCCAGGTGGCGCCGCGTACGTCGCCCGCGATCACGTAACCCGCCGCCATCCGGTACCGGCTCCGGGCCAGCGCGAGCAGCCGCTCCGCCTGCGCCTGCGTCGGCGGCACCCCCATGATCAGGTAGTGCGGCGCCCACGGTTCGGCGTCGGAGGTGCGGGACCGGCCGGTCAGCACCGACTCCAGGCCGGCTGCGGCCATTGCGTCCCTGACCTGCGCCGCGTGTTTCTCCAGTTCCGGCAGGACCTCATCGAGAGTGCTGGCCACCCGTGCCCGTTCTGGAGAAAGATCGGTCAAACCCTCGCCGAACCCGACCAGGGTGACCTGCATCCGGTCTGACCAGCGGTTCGTCAACAACTCGACGGCGAGCGCGGCCAGCGCCGCCTGCACCACCGGACGCGGGCCGCGCACCGCGATCAGGCCGTGCGCAACCTCCAGGTCCACCAGGATCCGGCCGGAGGAGTTGGTGCCGAGCGACACCAGGCCCGGGTACGGCGCCAGCCCCGTCGCATCGGGCAGGTCGAGCCCGGCGGCCGCGGCGTACGGAAGCCGCCATACCTGACCGCCGTCGGCGGCCTGCCAGGGCCGCGGCGGGTCCGGGTTCGGCGGGGCGATCCACAGGTCCAGGTTCACCAGGCCCAGATGGGCCGCGAACACGGTGGGCGGGGTCTTGTCCGCGGCGGCGAGCTGCTGGGACAGGTACCGCAGCCCGGTATCGAGCCTGCGTACCGCGGGGTCGTCCGCGCCCAGCCGCAGCGCCTTCTCGGCCAGCGCCGCGTCCGGCTCCGGACCCGCGATCCGACGCCCGAACGCCCGCCGCCACAGCTGCTCCCGCCGCCGCCGACCGAGCGCGACCAGCACCCCCGCGGCCAGCAGCGAGGCCGCCGAAAGCTCAAAGGGCCAGGCTGGGACCTGGTGTGCGGCCGAGTCAGGCGAGGCGAGAATTCCTTTACCCGGAACGGACCCGGCTGATCCCCCGGTGCCAGGTAGCACCACGACCGGGGCGTCGCCGCCCGTGGTGTTACCGCCTTTGGCATGGCCGGCCGTGGCGTCGCCGCCCCAGCCGTCGGCGGCACGGCCCGCCGAAGCGTGCGAGTCCAGGCCGAGCTCGCCGGCCAGCTTGGGCGTGACCGCCTCGATGCCGGGGCCGTAGGCGTCCTTCGGCATCAGCAGCACCCAGCCCGGCCTGATCAGGCTCGCGATCGTGAGCTTGGTGCCGTCGGGCTGGACCCGGCCTGCGTTCAGCTCGAAGATCTCCCGGTAGCGGCGGCCGTCACCGAGATGGTTCTGCGCGATTTCCCACAGCGACTCGTGGAACCGGCCGACCGGCGGCTGGACCAGGTAGGCCTTATCCGCGTTCGGTGCGGCCCGAGCCGGGGCCTCCCGAGTGGTCTGCTCGGTGGTTTGCGCCACGCCGGGGGTGACCTGCGCGGAGATCGACGGCGCCGGGCGCGGCGGCCCGGGGCTGGCGACCGCGGGGGCGAGCGCGGCGGCCGCCGTGAACAGCAGCAGCGCCGCGGTCACCAGCCGGTGCGCGGCCGACTGGGTGGCGCCGGCCAGCGGGACCCGGGACGGCACCCCGACGTTGCTGATGGCCGCCTTGATCTCGACCAGTACGCACCAGACCAGCTGCGCCCAGGCCAGCCAGATGACCACCGACAAGATACGCAGGATCGCGATGACATCGAGCTGGCTGGTCAGGACGCTCGCGCTCGGCATGGTGTGCGGCAGCGGCAGGCCGACCACGGTGATCAGCGCGATCGGCACCCCGATGGTCAGCGCCGTCAGCGCCACGACGGCGGCCACCCCGGCCGCCACGTCGCCCGGCGTGCGGCGGGAGATCCTGGCCGGCGGCCTGAGGCCGGGAATCGGCGGCGCCATCAGCAGGCCACCACGTTGGTAGCGGTACCGCAGGCTAGGTAGGCCGTCTCGGTCGCCGTCACGGAAATGGCGGAGAACGCGCCCGCTGGGATGGCCGGTTTCAGCGACACCTGCACTCCGACGGTCACGTCCGGTGTCCCCTCAGGGCCGGTACCGATCGCACAGCTCCGCATCAACGCGGACACGTCAACCCCCTTCGCGTAGGTAGAGATAAGGCCCGCCGCCGGGCCCGCGGCGTTGCAGGCGCCCCCGGCGATCGCGACCTGCCCGTTGCGCAGCGCGCCGGTGGCGATGTCGTCCGCCGCGGCGCGGGCCGCCTGCTCGGCGATGTCCGCGGCCCGCGACTTGGCGATCATCACCTGGCCGCCGTCCACCACCAGGGTGAGCAGCACCATGGTGACGAAGGCGAAGATCACCACCCAGAGCGACACCGAGCCGCGGTCCCTTCGTAGCCATCCGGCGAGCCAGCGTTGGGTGGCGCGCACGGTTAGTTTTCTGCCGCCCACGATTAGCCCCTGTCCACGAACGGGTCGAGCGGGGCCGCGGCGGTGTCGGTGAACGTCTTGCTGACCGGGAAGCCGATAACGCCGAATATCTTGAGGCTGGCCCGGCAGGACACCGTGACCTCGACGTCTTGCGCGTTGGCGAAGTCACCGTCGCCGACGCCCACGCCGCCCTGGTACAGCGAAACCGGCGCCCTCGGGAGATTACCGATGCAGATGCCGTTCAGGTCGGCCTGCGCCGCGGCCTGCGCGGCAGTGCTCGCCTCGTTGTACTGGCGGGCGAAGGACGCGGCGCGGACCGAGTCGCGGGCCGCCGCGCTCACATCCCCGGTCAGGTCGAGCCACTGGCCGCCGGCGCTCACCAGCAGCAACAGCACAACAAGGGCAGGCCCGGCGATGACGAACTCGACCGCCATCGAGCCGCGGTCGCGCTGAGCGAGCCGCGGGCCTGTGAGCCGAAATAGGGGTCTCATCCGCAGGCCGCCCCCTGGCTGACCTGGGTGCGGAAGCACTCGATCGGGCCGGTGACGGTCTCGGTGATCGTCAGCGGCCACACGCCGGTGAGCTTTCCCTTCACGGTGACCGAGACGGTGTTGGCCTGGCCCGGCTTTGCCTGCGCGGTCACCCTTGAGAGCACGCTGGTGTCGAGTCCGGCGTAGTAGGTGGTCGCGGCGGTCTGCGCCAGGCCGGCCCAGCCGGCCTGGTTGACGAACTCGTCCTCGCGGGCCACCAGGTCCCCTTGCTGCGCGGCGGCCAGCGCCGCGTGCCGCGCGTCGAACCAGAGCGCGAACTGGATGATGAGCAGGCTGGCGAACAGCAGCGCAGGCGCCAGGATGGCCAGTTCGACCGCGCTCGCGCCGCGGTCCCGGCCGTCGCCACGGCAGGCGCCGAACCGAGCTCGCAGTCCGCGCCGACCGGCGCCGCGGCGCGCGGCATCCCGGCGCGCAGCATCGCCGCGTCTCCAGCGTCTCCGGCTCGGCTGGTTCATTGGTCGTGGTGGCTAGTTGCCGTTGCCGGGGATGGTGTGCGTGGTGATTGTGTTCGCCTGGGCGTTGGCGAACTTGTAGATGATGGCCAGGATGATCACGGCCAGGCCGACCAGGACCGCGGTGATGATGGCAAGCTCGATCGCCGACGCGCCCCGGTCCTTTTCGCGCATGGCGCTGCGCAGCCTCGCTGCGTGCGCGCCGAGAAAGGCGCGCACGGCGTCCGCCCTCTCGGCGCCGGCCAGCGTGAACAGGTTCATGAAAACTCCTCTTTCAGGTGTGAAGCAGCGTCTGGATGGCCGGATACATAAGGAAGACCAGGAAGGCGCCCGCCAGCAGCATCTGCGCCACCAGCATCGACTGGGACCGCTCCCCCGCCTGTCCCTCGAGGTCGGCGAGTTCGCGCCGACGCAGGCTGGCCGCGCGGGCGGTGAGCGATTCCCTGACCTTCGCGCCGTCCTCGGCGACCAGGCTCAGTGCGGCTGAGAGGTCCTTCAGCTCGCTTACCTGTACCTCTTCGCCGAGCACGCCGAGCGCCTGCCACGGTGTCTGGCCGGTGATCCTGGCGTTGGCCAGCGCGTCCCTGATCCGCCAGAACGCCCAGCCCTCGCCGATCTCGCTGGCCGCCATCAAGGCCTCGGGCACACCCCGGCCGCCGGACAGGTTCATCGCGACCAGATCGAGAAAGGCCCCGATGGCGTGCCGGAAATCCCTCCGCCGCTTGTCCACCTGCTGCCTGAGCTCGAGATCGGGCAGGAAGAAAAACACCGCGGCGAAGACCAGGGCGACCCAGACCGGGATGATGACCGACAGGTGGATGCCGGCGAAGCCGAGTGCCACCAGTACGATCGGCGGCATGATCAGCCCGAGGAACCCGAGCATCACCTTGGTCGCCAGGTAGTTCTCGAAGGACTTGCCGACCAGGGCGAGGTTGGCGCGCAGCGACCGAAACTCCCAGCCCTGCTCGGCGCAGAACCGGGCCAGGGCGGCACCGAGCCGCTTGCTGACCGCGCTCTCCTTGCCATCGCCCGGGTAGCTCACGGCCCGCAGTGCGGGCGCGCGGCCCGCGTCGAAGGCAGCGATCCGGCGGGCCAGCCCAACCCGGCGCGGGATCAGCGCGAAGATCAGCAGGAACAGGGCAAAGCCGGTCAGGGCCCCGACCATGAGCGCGGGCGTCATGGGGTGCCTCCCGGGGTCATGCCGCGCCCCCGCGCCAGGCGGTGACGGCTTCGGGCTCGGCGGCGGGGACGCTGGCGGCCCCGGCCGTACCGAGTAGCCGCTGCGGCGACTCGAAGGTGGCCAGCCGGCGCAGCCACAAGATCCCGGCGGCGTAGATTGCCCCGATGATGACCAGCATGAACTGCCCGTAGACGCCGTCGTAGGGCGAGAGGAAGGCGTGGTCGAGAACGGCCAGGACGATCGCCATGCCGACCGAGACGGCCACGACGATCTGGACGCTGCGCCGGGTGGACCGCCGGCCGGCGTTGACCTTGCGGCGCATGTCCAGTTCCTCGCGGACCGAGACGGCGAGCGCGCCGAGCAGTGCGCGCAGTCCCGGGCCGCGCAGCCGGGAGTTGATGATCAGCGCCGCGATGATCATGTCGGCACTCGCATCGTCGAGGTCGTCGGCGAACCGGCGCAGCGCCACATGCATGGGCACCCGGGTGTGCAGCCGGTCCACCAGCTTGGTCAGCGGCTCGCGGAGCGAGAGGTCCGCCACCCTGATCGAGGACGGGATGGCCTGCTCGAGCCCGACCGCCCCGGCGATCGTGTCGCGCAGCGACTCCGTCCAGGTCGCCAGGCTCTCCAGCCGGGCCATCGACTTGCGCTCGGACGCCGCCCCGCCGAGCGAACGCCAGCTGTAGGCAAGCAGGGCCACGCCGACCCCGGCCACGATCCACCCGGTGGCCACGAGCACCAGGATCCCGATGATCAGCGCGATCCCCCCGCGGACGCTGAAAAGCGCCCTGACCTGCCGCTCGAGCTTGCCCGGCCCTTGATTCTTCGGCCTGGAGGGCAGCCCGCGCAGGGCGATGACCAGCAGGAACAGGCCGCCGCCTGTTACCGCGCCGACCAAGATCGCGAGCATCCCAAACGCGCCGGAGGAGCTCATCGCCAGCCTCCCCTCGACGGGTCATAGCCGTATTCGGCCAGCTGATCCAGGCACGACACGGGCGCGTGCGGCACCGCGCGGCCGCCTGGGCCCGGCGCGAACACCTCGCTGGACAGCACCCGCCCGTCTACGCCAGTGACTTCCCGGACGCTGCTGACGAACCGGCGCAGGGTGCCGCCGTGGATGTATTCGTTCTTCTTCTCCTGGAACACCACGAAGTCGATGGCACCCGCGATGAGCATGTGGGTCGCGTCCACCGGAAGCCGTTCGGCGGCCTGGATCGCGTAGGTCGAGATGCGGTTGAATACCTCAAGCGAGGAATTCGAGTGGATGGTGGACAGCGACCCGTCGTTGCCCTGCGTCATGGCGTTCAGCATGGTGACGATCTCGTCGCCGAGCACCTCGCCGACGATGACCCGGCTCGGGTTCATCCGCAAGCTGCGGCGCACCAGTTCGGCCATGGTGATCGCCCCATGGCCCTCGCTGTTGGCCAGCCGTTCTTCGAACGCCACCACGTTCGGGTGCAGTTCGGGGAAGTGGTCCAGGCCAAGCTCCAGGGAGCGCTCCACGGTGATCAGCCGCTCGTCGGGCGGTATCTGGTTGGCCAGCGCGCGCAGCAGCGTCGTCTTCCCGGCGTTGGTCGCCCCGGCGATCATGATGTTCTTCCTGGCCGCCACCGCGGCGGCCAGGAACGAGGCCAGATCGGGGGTGAGCGTGCCGTTGCCGACCAGGTCGGCCAGGAAGACCTTGCCCAGCCGGGAACGCCGGATGGAGATGGCCGGCCGCAGCGTCACGTCCATGACGGCGGACAGCCGGGACCCGTCGGGCAGCCGCAGGTCCAGCTGCGGGTTGGCGGTGTCGAACGAGCGGCTGGACAGGCCGGAGTAGGCGGCGAGCACCTGGATCAGCTCGACCAGTTCCTCGTCGCTTTCCGCCACCGGCTCGCCGAACACCTCACTGCCGTCGCCATAACCGATGAAGACCCGGTCGCAGCCGTTGATGTCAATGTTCTCGATGTTCTGGTCTTCCAGCAGCGGCTGGAGCCGGCCCACGCCAAACAGGGCCGCGTGGATCGCCTCGGCGAGATCGGTTTCCTCTTGCGCGCTCAGCGGCGGGCGACCGACCAGGATCTCGCTCCTGGCGTGCTCCTCGAGCACCTGAGAAATGATCGCCCGGGCGAATTGGCGCTCGTCCTCGCCCGTCATCGGCGGCATCCTGGCCGCCGCGTCCAGCCGCCGCTGCTCCGCCAGCCGGTCGCCGACGTCGCCGCGTAGCCGCTTCACCAGGGTGTGGTCCATGTTCCGTCACCCCCCGCCCGGACGGCTCGAGCCCATCGACGGTGGCCACGACCACTCGGAGCTCCCCCGGTCGTGCGCCTGCTCCGGCCGGACCGGGTCCACCCCTGGGACGGCCGACTCCTGATCGGCCGACCCCTGATCGGCGGCCGGGTCCGGCATCCAGCTGGCCTGCCCTGGGTCTGGCGGCGGAGGTGGCATCGGAGTCCTGGCAGCGGCCGGGCCGTGGGCGTGCCGGGCGGTTGACCGCACCCGGCCCGGATCGCTGGTCGAGACGTCGGCGACGGGCGCACTAGCGAAGAAGACCTGACCCGGATCGGCCTGATGACGGCCGGAACGGGCGCCGAGGACCCGGCTGAACGCCCGACGTGGGCCGCCGCCTGAGCGGCCCTGCGCTGGAGGCCCACCGACAGGAAAATCGGCCAGCCCGATGGCGCCGGGCGAGGCGGTAGCGGGCATAGCGGCGAGTGGCGCCGCGGCCGCGGCCAAGGGCGGCACGGCCGAAGATGGCACAGCCGAAGGCGGCACGGCCCAAGATGGCACGGCCGAAGGCGGCACGGCCGAAGGCGGCACGGCCGAAGGCGGCACGGCCGAAGGCGGCACAGCCGAAGGCGGCACAGCCGAAGGCGGCACGGCCGAAGGCGGCACGGCCGAAGGCGGCACGGCCGAAGGCGGCACGGCCGAAGGCGGCACGGCCCAAGATGGCACGGCCGAAGGCGGCACGGCCCAAGATGGCGGCGAAGATGGCGCCGGCGCCGGGTTCGTGGCGGGCGGGCGAGGGGCGGCCGGGCTCGCGATGGGCGGCAGGCCGACCAGGAGATGCTGGGCCACCTCCCTGGCCGTCTTGATCAGCAAGGTGCGGTCCAGGTTGCCGCCCCACTCGCCGCCTAGCAGGTCGGCGCCCTTGACGTCGTGGGCGATGCCCCCCAGCACGGTGGCCGGAGCATGCGCCTGGCCGAGCACCTGCTGCACCTCGCCCAGCGCGGCCCGGAACTTCTTGTGGTCGGCCACGACCACGACGCCGACGCCGAAGCCCCGCCGGCCCCGGCTCGCCGCCGCCGCGGCGAAGGCGGCCGCCCGGTCACGCAGCCTGATCACGTCGGCCACGTGCACCTTGGTCACGAGCACGACCGTGGTGGCCTCGGCGAGCAGGTCGTACAAAGGGCCGTCGGCGCCGAGCCGGCCGCAGTCCGCGATGACATCGGCCTGCGGCAGGGCGGCGAGGATCTTGCCGATCGGACCCCAGAGTAGGCTCAGCCCGGCGCCCTGCTCGGCATTGGTCACCCCGGCCAGCACGTCCAGCCCGCCGTGCAGCTTCTGAGTGTGTTCCCAGACCTGCTGCGGCTGCATGCCGCGGCGGGCCACGACGGCGAGGCTAAGCACCCCGCGCCGGGGATCAAGATGACCGCCGTCGCCCGCCGGGAAACGGTAGACGAGGTCTCCGCCTGCCGGGTCGCATTCGGCCAGCAGGACCGGCCGGGGCCACACAGCCGCGAGCGCCAGGGCCGCTGTCGTGACACCTGGCGCTCCCTTGTCAGAGGCGATAGCGATCAGCGCCATGATCACCCGGCCGCGGTGCCAGGCAGCAGCGTGATAGCGACGTCGCCGGCCGATGCGTAGCAGGCCAGGATGCCCGCATCCGCCGACGACACGGCGAGCGTCACCCCGGCGTTGTTCCCGGTTTCCGAAGCGCTGCCGGACAGGCCGGCCACCGTCCCGGTCGCGATCGGGACGTCCGTGCTTGCGCTATTTCCGTTTGCCTCGCTCGCGCAGCCGCTGCCGGTCCCGACCGGGAAGGCCTCCACGCTGTCACCGATCAGTAGGTTGCCAGGGACCTGGCCGGCCTTCAGCGAGAGCCCCACCTCGACCTTGCCCGCGGCCAGGTTGTTCGTCGACGACGTCATGGCCTCGGTGAGCAGGGTTCCGGCCGGTATCTGCGTCGCGGCGTAGACGCCGGCCACGCGTCCGGCATACTGCCAGGCCACATAGTCCAGGCCGCTGTCTGAGGAGATCTCGACCTCGCGGATGGCTGACGCCGGGATCTGCTCACCCTGGCCCACTTGCTGCACGATCTCGACGGCCGCGACCCGATGCCCGGCGTTGATCACCAGCAGCCCCGCGGCGACCGCGCCTAGGGCGACGAGCAGCACGGCGAGGGCGGCGAGGGCCGGCTTGCGCTCTCGCGGCGCGCTCGGCATCCGCCGTCCGCTGGGAGCGGTCGGCTCCGCCCACGTCTGCTGATCGCCCGCCGCCCCGCGGGACAGCGTGCCCCGGTCGGTCACCATAAGATCGCGGTCTCCCCTGGTCTACAGGCGCGCCTTGAGGAAACTCCAGGCGCACTACATCGCTGTTGCATCGCCGCCACCTGTGCGCCCGAAGATATCGTGATAAGCCCCATTCCCGACCCACATATGACAAATCCGTAAGCACAGATGACCCAAGTTGCCTCTTGCCGAAACAGCGTGTAACCAGCGCGCCAGGACGGTTCAGCCGCCCAAGGCAATCCCCAGCACTATCGCCTCGTCTGACCCGCCACGCTTCTAAGCTGGGCCAAAACGGACACGGGCGGGAGGGACGATCATGCGGCTGGCGTTGACGGTGGTGTCGCCCGCGACGCGATTCTGGGCGGACGTGGTGATCGACGCCGACCCGGCGACGCCAGTGGCGGATGTGGCAGCCGAGCTTGAGCGCATGGCCTACGGAGCGCACTCGCCTGGCGATGAGGGTACGGGCGGGCCTGCCACCGGTCCGGGCGGGCGGGTGCTGCGGTTTCCCGGGCCGCGGTCAAGGGGATCACTGGCCATGGCGGCGCCTGGGGTTCCTGGGTCCCCGGCTGGTTATGCCACCGTGCCGCGGCCAGCCGAACCTATCCCGCTCTACCTGGATTTCCAGCAGGTCGGGCCGCAGCTCACGCTGGCCAGCTCGCCGATCAGGAACGGGTCGGTGGTCAGCCTGGGCGACCCTTCGGGATGCCTGGCGCCCGAGCCGACCGGCTTGGTGGAGATCCGCGTCGCGGGCGGCCCGGGCGCAGGCGGGGTGCACCGGATCAGCCTCGGCGAGGCTGACATTGGCAGCGGCGAGGTGGCCAGCATCAGGGTCGGCGACCGGTCGGTGCCGCCGCTGGCCTTGCACATCAGCGTGGAGGTTGGCGGCGGCTGCCGCCTCACGCCGCACCCGGGCGTGCAGGCCACCTTGGACGCCGAGCCGCTGACCGGGACCGTCCCGTGGCGGCCGGGCCAGCTCATCGCGATCGGCGACACGCTGCTCGGCATCGCCCCGTACGAGCCGCCGGACGCGGCCCTGCACCCGGGTGAATACGGCGCGAGCATCGACTTCAACCGCCCGCCCCGGCTGCTGCCCCCGGTCCGCCGGACCCGGTTCGCACTGCCGAGCCCGCCGAACAAGCAGGACCGCCGGCCGCTGCCCATCTTGATGGCCGTCGTGCCGGTCCTGCTCGGTGCGGGCCTGGCGTACCTGACGCACGAGATCTACCTGCTCGCTCTGTGCGCGATGAGTCCGGTGATGGTGATCGGCAACTACATCTCCGACCGCAAGCACGGCCGGGTGACCAGCGCGCAGCGGATGGCCGAGTACGCCGAGCACAAGGCCCGGGTGGAGGAGGACGCGCGGCTGGCCCTGGCGGCCGAGCGCCGGCAGAAACGGGACGACTGCCCCGACCCCGCGACCGTCTTGTCCATCGCCTCCGGCCCGAGGCGCCGGCTGTGGGAGCGCCGCCGCACCGACCCGGACTACCTGCTGCTACGCACCGGCACCGCGGATATGCCCTCCGCGGTCGAGCTGACCGACCCGACCCAGGACGAGCACCGCAGGCTGGTGGTGTGGGAGATCCCTGACGCGCCGGTGACCATACCGCTGGCCCAGCGCGGGGTGCTCGGCGTGGCCGGCCCCGGAGACGCGCCCCGCGCCATCGGGCGCTGGCTCGTGGCCCAGGCGGCTACCCTGCACAGCCCGAACGACCTGCGGATATACATCTTGACCGACTCCAGCGGCCAATCTGGCTGGGAATGGGCCCGGTGGCTGCCGCACCTGCGCCCGGCTCTTTGGGGGCAGGCCGCGCCCGGAGACCCGCCGCCGAACTGTGTCGCGCTGATCGGCAATGACGCGGAGACCGTCGCCGGGCGGCTGGCCGAGCTGCTGGCCATCATCAGCGCCCGGGCCAA
>Ga0302325_10006343_pt1 | contig 26600 bp, 20 predicted proteins | sample Palsa_T0_2_FD_201948 | JGI IMG/M metagenome (GOLD analysis project Ga0302325, IMG submission 201948) | Peat permafrost microbial communities from Stordalen Mire near Abisko, Sweden - Palsa_T0_2 | ecosystem: Environmental > Terrestrial > Soil > Palsa > Peat permafrost | place: Sweden: Abisko... | reverse complement strand
GCGAAGCGGGCGACCAGATCGAAACGAACACACTCGTTATGAAGATCCAACCCGACGAGGGCGTCTCGATTCGGTTCAACGCAAAGGTTCCCGGGCCGAAGATGCACATTCGCGGCGTGACGATGGATTTCAACTACGGGACGGGTTTCGGCGTCGTCTCGGCGCCGGCGTACGAGCGGCTGATCGCCGATGCCATGCGCGGGGATGCGACCCTGTTCACGCGCTGGGACGCCGTCGAACAGGCTTGGATGGCCGTCATGCCGATCCTCGACCGCTGGTTGACGACGGCGACCGTCGATTTCCCGAATTACCTCGCCGGCAGCCAAGGGCCGCAGAGCGCCGACGCGCTGCTGGTCGCCGACGGTCGCGAATGGAGGCGCATCTAATGTCGCTTCACATCGAGTCGCCGACCGATATCCCAGCGATCCTTGCGCAGTTGAAGAGGTCGCGCCAGCAAAGCCGCGGCGCGGACGACAGCGCACGGGTTGCGACGATGAACTTCGTGGTCTTCGTCGACGACCCGTTGCATCGCGTTTGGGTGCTGGTGCGCGCCCAGCTCGTTGCGCAAAAGCACCCCTCGCGGTTGATCGTGCTCGACTCGACGAGAGAAGCGAGCGGCGTCGAAGTTTCGACGGCGACGCGCGAGAACGGCGGCGCGACGATCGTCAACGAGCGCGTTCACATCGGCGTGTCGGCGCTCGATCACGGTTCGATCATCAGCCTCGTGCAGGAGCTTTCCATTCCGGACATCGAGACGGTGCTGTGGTGGAGTGGGGCGCGGCTGCTGCAGAGCCGCACGTTCTCGGGACTCGCGACCAACGCCGCCACGGTGCTCGTCGACTCGTCGGGCAAGGCGCGCGGCGAGGAGACGATCCGCGAACTTGGAGAATTTCTCTCGCGCTTCCCGAACGTGACGCTGCACGACCTCGCCTTCATGCGCCTCATGCCCTGGCAGGACATGATCGCGCAGTTCTTCGACGACCCCGCGCTACGGGAGGATTTGTTTTCGATCGACGGGCTGGAGATCGAAAGCGGCTCGGACGCCGAGGCGCTGTACCTCGCGGGCTGGCTCGGCAGCCGGCTCTCGTGGGAGATCGCGGAGCGCGATGCGTTTCGCGACCGGCGCGGCCACTTGATCCCGTTCACGAACATCACCAAGGGCGATCAGCGACGCGTCCGCAGCGTCGTGCTGCGTGCGGGCGATTCGACCTATCGCGCCGAGCTATGCGATGCCGACGAACGGGTCGTCGCGCTCTCGGTCGCGGGCGCGCGAGCAAAGCCCGTGCGCCTGGTGCCTCTCCAGAACATCGGAAACACGTCGCTCATCGAACGCGCTATCCTCGAGAACGCGCGCGATCAAATTTTCGAGATCTCGCTGCTGACCGTCCGCGAGCTGCTGGGTTGAGGCGAATGTTGCCCGAAATCGTCGTTGTCGAAGACGAAGCCGAACTCGCGCGCACCGTTGCCGGTCGGTTCGCCGAACACGCGCGCACCTCAATCGAAGCCCGCGGGCGGTTCTTCGTCGCGCTTGCGGGCGGATCGACGCCGAAAGCGGCGTACGCGCTGCTCGCATCGCCTGCGTACCGCGACTCGGTCGCATGGGAGCGCGTGCGCTTCTTCTTCGGCGACGAACGCTGCGTGCCGCCCCAGAGCGACGAGTCGAACTACAAGATGGCGAAGACCGCGTTCTTGGAGGCGCTCGGGATACCCGAAGATCACGTGTTTCGCATGCACGGCGAGGACGAGCCGCCTACGGCCGCGCGCGCGTACGCCGAGCTCCTGTTGGCGGAACTACCCGGGCCGCATGCGCCGCCCCGGTTCGATCTCGTTATGCTCGGGATGGGCCCCGATGGACATACCGCGTCGCTCTTTCCCGGGACCGACCCGCTGACCGGCGACGAACTGCTCGTGCGCGCCCCGTTCGTCGAAAAGTTCGGCACGTACCGGATCACCCTGACCCCGCGGATGATTAACGCCGCTCGCGAGGTCGATATCGCGACGGCCGGTCCCACCAAAGCAGATGCGCTTTCTGCCGTGCTGGGCGGGTCCTACGAGCCGCGCACCTATCCGATCCAGATCGTCAACCCGCAGGACGGCGGCCTCACCTGGCTCGTCGACCGGGCAGCCGCAGCGAAATTGCCGGTAAAGCCGGGGTAAAGAGCCGTTTCCGGAACGTCGGTCACTTCAGGACCCTAGGCCGCGCACCGACCACCTCTTTATATGGGCGTCCCAGACGTACACTGGACGGACCGCATGCGCAACGTCCTGGTTACGTTGTGCGCCGTTGCCATGCTCGCCGACCTCGTAGCGCGGCACGCCTTTCCGGCGATCTCCGCCGGCGCCGCAATGGCCTTCCTGCCGTGTTCGCTCCTGCTCGTCGCCTCCGCGGCCTTTCGTTTCGGCGTTGCGGGCGGGATCGCGGGCGCCGCGGCGGTCGCGGCCCTGCTCGCCGGTTTCTCCGAGCCCCTCGATTTCAGCATCATCGGCATGGAGGTGGTCGTCGGCATGGCGATCGGCCACGTTCGTACGACCGAGGTCATGCGCGAGCGCCATTTTAGCGCGCTGACGCACAATGCGAGCGACCTCATCATGGTTGTCGACCGGCGCGGCGCGGCCCGCTATGCGAGCCCGTCGTTCGAAACGCTGCTGGGGCACGACCCGAGCACGCTGCTCGGAAGCGGCTACCACCGGGTGATCGACGGCCGGGGAACGATGCTGCTCGCGGCGGCACTCGACCGCGCGAGCGCCGCCGGCACCGCCGTCCAGCGCTTCGAGCTCGACGCCGACCACGCCGACGGCACCTCGCACGTCCTCGACGTCACCGCGACCAACGCGCTCGGCGACCCGGCAGTCCGCGGGCTCGTCCTCAACGCCCGCGACATCTCGGAACGGCGCTGGGCCGAGGCGCAGCTCGCCAACCAAGCCTCGCACGACAGCCTGACCGGGTTGCCGAACCGCAGCCTGCTCGGGGCCCGCCTCGACGAGGCGCTCACGCGCGCGACGCGCGAAACGATGCGGGTCGCGCTCCTCGTTATCGATCTCGACCGCTTCAAGGACGTCAACGACGCCCTCGGGCATCATTGCGGCGACGAGCTCCTGTGCGACGTCGCAAACCGCCTGCGCCATCAGGTCCGCGATTCGGATTTCGCCGCGCGCTTGGGCGGCGACGAATTTGCCGTCGTCCTCTCCGGCGGCGACGTCGATGACGCGACCATCGTCGCCGAACGCCTCGTCGCGGCGCTCGGCCGGCCCTACCAGGTCCGCGGGCAAGCGATCGCGATCGCGGCGAGCGTCGGCATCGCGCTTGCGGAACGCGAGTCGACGGCTGCAGCGCTCTTGCGCCAAGCCGACGTCGCGATGTGCTCGGCCAAACGCCGGCGCAGCGGGATAGCGATCTTTACCCGCAACGATGACGATCGCGCGCTCGACCGGCTTACAATGGCCTCCGCCTTACCCGCCGCGATCGAAAACGACGAACTCGTCCTGCACTTTCAGCCGCAGATCAACGTGGCGACGGGCGCCGTCAACGGCGTCGAAGCGCTCGTGCGCTGGCAGCACCCCGAGCGCGGCCTGCTCTACCCCGACTTGTTCTTGCCGATCGCCGAAGAGATCGGGATGATGGACCGGCTTACGGACTGGGTCCTGCGGATGGCGATCCGTCAGCTCAAACGCTGGAACCGCAACGGTACGCCGCTGCGCATGGCCGTCAACCTCTCGGCGCAAGACCTGCGCGACGGCCGACTCTCCGAATCGATCTCGCGTTTACTCGCACTGTACGGGATCGATCCGCGCCAGCTGTGTCTCGAGCTGACGGAAACCACGGTCACGACCGAGGCCGAACGCTCCGCCGAGTCACTGCGCGAGCTCTCGCGGCTCGGCATTCGCATCTCGATCGACGATTTCGGCACCGGCTATTCGTCGCTCTCGCACCTCAAACAGTTTCCGGTCGACGAACTCAAAATCGACAAGCAGTTCGTCATCGGGATGGCGACCGACCCCGACGACGCCGCGATCGTCTCCTCGACGATCGAGCTCGCCCATCGCCTCGGCGTCGACGTGGTCGTCGAGGGCGTCGAGGACAACATCGCTTACGCCGCGATCACGCGCCTCGGAGCCGAATTCGCGCAAGGCTTCGGCATCAGCCATCCGCTGACGGCAAAGGCCTTCGAGTTGTGGCTTAAGGAGTACGGCCTCCCCGAAAGCGACGCCGCGACCGCCTAGTTTCGATTGACTGCCCGCAGCGACACTGGCTTGTGCAAGGCCCGTAGAACGGACATTGAGTGTCCCAGCAACGGTAACCTCGACGCCCCTTCAGCAAGCGCCGATTGACTCAAGCCGCCGCCCTTGTCACCCCGAGCTTGTCGAGGGGCCGCCACGTCGCATCGCGGCGGCTCTTCGACTCCGCGCCTTCGGCGCTTCGCTCAGAGTGACAGGGCTTCGACGCTTCGTTCAGGATGATTTAATGCGGGCTCGGCAACGGTGCGGGGGTTGCGAGTAGGTTCGGGGTCGCGCCTTCGGGGGCGGTCCCGAGGGTGTCGATCTCGACGTGGTTGTTCGGGAGGATCGTGCCCGAGACGCGGTCGAGTTCGACCAGAGCACGCTGCAAGTCGGTTTGCGCCTGCAGCTCGCTGCCGCGCTCGTTGGCAAGCGTCACTTGGCGTTGGAGAACCAGGAACGTCGTCGACGCGCCGGCTTTGAACTTGCGCAGTTCGCTTGCCGCCACGATCTCGGCGGCGCGGCGGGCTGCGGTCGCCGCGACGAGACGCGAGCGGGCCGAGCGGTACGACTGCACGGCGTTGCGCGCCTCGGTTTCAATTCGCTCGATCACCGCGACCTCTTGCGTCTGCAGCGCATTGCGGCGCTCGAGTTCGGCGAGATAGTTTCCCTCGGCGGTTCGATTGCGGATCGGGAACGAGAGCGTCGCCGAAAGCGTGTACTCGGGATACGTCCCCTTGAGAGCACTGCCGAATGAGGTGCCGAGTTTGCCGATCGTTCCGGCGGACGGGCCGGCGAGCAGGGCCGAGGGATTGATCGGCAGGATCGGCGGCGCGCCCGGCGTGGCCGCGTTCGAGCGCGCGATAAGCTCGTTGATGTCGACGATCTCCCCGCCGATGATGCTGAAAAGCGGCGTGTTGGTCAGCGTCTGAGGGGCACCCGCGAAGCCGTTCTCCGTGACGCCGAGGTTCAGATCGATTTGCGGACGCGTTTGACCTTTTTGGTACGCGACGTTCACGTTCTCTTCCCGGATGTCTTCGCGCAGCTGCCCGACTTCGGGGCGGTTCTTGAGCGCGGCGAGAACGAGATCTTCGGTCTTCGGTTCGACGATGATCGTCGTGACGGGCGACGTCGGAACGAGATTGGCGGTCCAAAGCGGGTCAGCCGGATTACCGAGCAGCAGTTGCTTGAGCTGGTTCTGCAAGCTGCCGACGTTTGCGATCGCGGAGTACACGTCGTTCTGGAATTCTTGGACCTGGGTATCCGATTCCGCGACGTCGACGGGGGCTGCGGCGCCGCGCTTGACGAGCCGGGCGTTCGATTCTTCTTGGGCCTTCGCTTGGCGCAGCGCGTCCTCTTGAATCGCCACGTTCTTCCAGGCCGACACCAGATTGTAGTAGGCGCCGAGCACGTTGTCGATCGTATTCGACGCGGTCAGGAGCGCGTTGTCGGTGGAAAGGTCGTGCCCGATCTGCGCGATTTCCAGCTGCCGGCGGTTCTCGTCGAGCCCGTTGTTGCGCGCGAGCGGTTGCGTGTACTGAAAACCAAGCGCCGTCTGGTAATACGGATTGTAGCTGTTGTAGAGGAAGTTGTTGTCGATGCGGTTCGCCGAAGAAGTAATCTGGTACGTTCCGCCGGTCGTGGTGTTGCCCGAGAAGCCGGCTTGCGCGCCCGCCGTAACTTGCGTGATCGGGCCGTTGCCGGGGCCGGCCTGCAAGGACGAGACCGACGCCTCCCGCGACACCTGGTAGACGGGCTGGACCTGGAATTTGACGTCGTACGCGCCGCGCGCCGCGATGATTTGGTATGCCGCGATGCGCCGGTTCGATTGTGAGAGTGCAAGATCGGTGTTGCGCAGCAGCGCCATGCTGACCGCGTCGTCGACGGAGATTCCGACGAAGGGCTCGTCGACGCCCGCGATGCCGCCGGGCGGCAGCGGAATATCCGTAGCGCGGAAAGCCGGCTCGATCGCGGGAACCGGCGGAAGGACGAGCGACCGCGTGTCTTGCGGCGTCGCGATCACGCTCGGGCTAGCGGTTGCGATCGGGGCGGGAGCAACGGTCGACTGGGGTGTCGGCGAAGCGAGCACCAACGCCAAGAGGTATACCACGATTTCTCCTTATTCTGCGGCCGGGACCATTCCGGTAATCTTGGGCCGTTTCAAGATGAACGCGATCGGCGCGAGCCCAATCGAGATGACCCCGACCAAGCGTGCGGTGTCGGCGTAGGAAACCACCGCCGCTTGTCGCGTGACGATGGTATTGAGATCGATGGCGGCTTTGGGCGACTGCTGTCCGCCGTTATTCGCAACGAATTGCGAGACGGCGCCGTAGTGCAACGCGATCGTCGAGCCGATCTCCGTGTGATGGGTCGCGTTCGAGCGTGCGAGCAGCGTGACGAGCAGCGCGATCGCGACGCTTCCACCCATTTGGCGGGATAAGTTGAAGAATGCCGAGGCGCTCGGGATGTCGCGGCCCTGCACGGCGCCGAGCACCGAGACGGTGAGCGGAACGAAGATCTGCGCGAGGCCCAAGCCGCTGAGCGCGAGCGGCCAAAAGAACGTCCAGAAATCGGAAATCGGCGTCGTCACGTTCGCAAGCATGAAGTTCGATATGCCGATCAACACGAAACCGCTGGCGACGAACCAACGCGGATCGACTTTCCCGCGCGCCGCCAGACTCGCTACGAGCGGCGTCACGAGCATAACGGCGCCGGCGCGGAAGACGAGCAGCTCGCCCGACAGCGTCGCGGTCCACCCGAGCGCACCTTGAACGTACTGCGGCAAGATCAGGACGCTTCCGTACAAACTGATCCCGAGGACCATGCCCAAGAGGCTGCCCATCGAAACCGAACGATAGCGCAAGACGCTAAAGTCCACGACCGGGATCTTCGAACGCAGTTCCCACGCCACGAATGCAATCAGCCCGAGGACCGCAAGCACCGTGCAAATTACGATCGACTGATCGTCGAACCAGTCTTTCTGCTGTCCCTGGTCGAGGACGTACTGCAGCGAGCCGATACCGACGGCGAGCAGCCCCAAGCCGACGTAGTCGAGCGGCAGCTTTTTGGGTTTCTCGGGATTGCGGAGCATCGTCAACACGATCGCAAGCGCGATCAGGCCGGGAACCAGGTTGACGAAGAATGCCCAGCGCCAGGAAAGTTGATCGGTGATGATGCCGCCGAGCGTCGGTCCGACCGTCGGCCCGACGATCACGCCCATCGCAAAGACGCCGGCGGCCGCACCTTGCTTATCTTGCGGGAACGTCTCGCGCAGGATTGCCTGCGACGTCGAGATCAGTCCGCCCCCGCCGAGGCCCTGAACGATTCGCCAAAAGACGAGTTCACCGAGCGTTCCCGAGAGCCCGCACATCATCGAAGCGACGATGAAGATGGCAATCGACGCCGCATAGTACTCGCGCCGGCCGAAGCGGCGCTGCAGCCACGGCGTGATCGGGATGACGATGACGTTCGCGATGATGTAGCCCGTCCCGATCCAGGCCGCCTGATCGAGCGACGCACCGAAGTTGCCCTGGATGTTCGGAAGAGCGACGTTGACGATCGTGACGTCGACGATCTCGAGCAAGGTCGCGGTGATCAGCGCGAGGACGATCAGGGTGCGCCGCGTTCCGTATTCGACGACGCTGCGCGGGCTGTAGCCGCTCGGAGCGACCGTCGCGGGCCCTGCGCCGTTCCGGGAAACGGCTATGCTTGCCACGGGCTTACTTGACTTTGACCGACGTCTCGACCGACATCCCGGGGCGCAAAGCGTAGTCGCTCAGGTTGCCGCCTTCGACCCGGTCGAACAGGATGCGAACCGGCAGCCGCTGGGTGACTTTCACGAAGTTCCCGGTGGCATTTTGCGCGGGCACGAGGCTGAACGTGTTTTGCGAAGCCGGTGAGAGATCCTCGACGTGGCCGATGAAGTTAACACCCTTATACGCATCGACCGCGATGTCGACTTCCTGGCCGACCTTCATGTGCCCGATCTGCGTCTCTTTGTAGTTCGCGGTGACGTAGATGTTCTTCGCCGGGACGAGCGTCAGCAGCGACTCGCCCGGAGAAACGGTCTGACCGATCTCCACGTTCTTCTGTCCGACGTAGCCGTCGATCGGCGCGACGATCCGCGTGTAGCTAAGATTGTCAAGCGCCGTTTCGAGCGCGGCGTGGAGGGACGTGACCTGAGCTTGCGCCGCTCGCGCCTGCGCCTGCTGCGTCGCAATCTTGCTCGGGGCCCCGCTCTCCTGGAGTTTTCCCTGCGCCGTCGTGAGCTCGCCCTGTTGCGCGACGATCAGCGACTGCGTGCTCTGCGTCGAAAATCGCTGCGCCGAAAGCTTTTGCTCTGCCTGCGCGAGATTCGCGCTCGCCGCGCCGACTTGGGCCTGGGCTTGTGAGTACTGCGAACGGGCCGCCTCGTAGGCGGCGCGGTCGCTGTCGAGCTGCGAGCGCGCGATGTCGCCGGTCGACACGAGCGACTGCGTCCGATTCAAGTCGGCCGACGCCTTGCGCAGGTTCTGCAGCGCCCCCGGGACCGCGTCCTGCGATGCCTTCAGTTGCGCGCGCGCGGCATCGACGCCGGCTTGCTCGACCGCAATCTGCTGGTCGGCCGAGAGCGCCTGCGCGGAGGCGCCCGCGATTCCCGCTTTCGCCTGATCGATGTTTCCGACGTTCTGGAGGTTTTGTGCGTTCTGGGTTTCGCGCGCGAGCGCGACGTTTTGCACCGCGGCCTGCGCTTGCGCCTGCTGCGCGCCGACGGACGCTTGCGCTTGGTTGTACGCGTCGCGTTCGGTCGAGTCGTCGAGCTGCACCAAGAGCTCGCCCTTCTTGACCGATTGATTTGTATCGACGTAGATCCGATCGACCCGCTCTGAAATCTTGCTCGTTACTTGCACGACGTCCGCATCGATCGCCGCATCGTCGGTCGTTTCGTGCGCGGTTGCATAGATTAAGAATTTAATGCCGTAGACGAGCGCCAGCAGCAACACGATGCCGCCGACGACGATCAGCGCGAGGCGAATCGCGGGATTCGGTCCGCTGCGGGTGGTGTCGCTTCCGTTACTGTCGACCGGTAGGCTTCGACCCGGAACGGTCGCGCCGGGGGCTGTGCTTGCCATTATCGTGCTCCCGCTCCATTCAGGAAGATATCGACCATGATGGCGACGGCTTTCTCGCGAGCCGAGGCTTCGTCGCCCCAAATGCCGCGCGCCATAACGAATGAGAAAAACAGTGACATAAAGGCGCGCGAAAGCCACTTCGGATCGCCGCGCAGCTGACCCGTCGCGATCTTCTCTCCGAAGAAATCCGTAAGCCGGCGGCGGGCCTCGGTCGGCGCGCGCCACGCGCACGAGTGCCCTTCGGGATTCGTGAACTCTTCGGCCATCGAGACTTTGATCAGATCCTCTTTGCGCCGCAGGTTGTCGATGGCCGCGTAACCGAGTTCGCGAAGTTGCTCTTCGATCGTCGCAAGGCTGCGCACACGCTCGAGTATCTCCGCGAAATTCGTGGTGCCCGCATAGTAATCGAGCATCGCGTCCAGGAGCTGCTGCTTCGTTCCGAAATGCCGGAAGAGCGTCGCCTCGTTCACCCCGGCGCGATCGGCTACGACGCGCGTGGTCGTGCCGCGGCTGCCCCGGGTCGCGTAGAGTTCGCGGGTTGCCGCGAGGATGCGCACGCGCGTATCCTCGACGCCGGGCTTGGGCCCACTCTCGAAGGCGGCGTTCACGCGGTCCTGCGGACCGGTTGTGGAACCGGTGCGTTGTGCGGTTCGCCGCTCGAGACGACCTTGAAGACCTTGTCGAGCGCCGTGATGTGGAGGGTGTCGAGGATACTCTTCCGGCTCGCGCCGAGCGAAACGGACGCTCCGCGCTCGCGCGCTTCCCGCAGGATCGAGATCAAGGCCGAAATCAGCACCGAATCCAACACCCCGACGTCGTCGACGTCGATCGCAATCGTACCGGCGCCGGCCTCAAGTGCCTGGACGACCTCGACCCGCAGCGCTTGGAGCGCCTCGGGCGAAACCGGTTTGGAGACCGCGAACTGGACATCAGAGAAGCTCGGCACAGGATGCCTTTCTACCCAAGTGAGTACTTGCACGCTGACGGTATCACACGGCACGGGCTGATGCAAGTACCCACTTGCATGCAATTGTGATCGTCTCGAGGGAGCTCGACGCTCTCGCGGCACGGTCCGGGCTGCCCGGCGCGTCGATCGCTCTCGAAGCACTAGGCTTGCCGGCATGGCAAGCAAGCGTATCCCCGGAGCGGCCGCTCTACCCGGCCAGTATGATCAAGCTACCCATCGCCGTGGCGCTTGCCACGCGTTGCGCGGGCGGGGACCTTGGTTGGGAAGATCGGGTTCTCGTTGAGGCCGCCAACCTGACGGCGAACGACGCGCCCTCCCCGATGGTCGAAGGCTACCGGGCGACCCTCGAGGAGCTGCTCCGGGCAATGCTCTCGGCCAGCGACAATGTCGCGACGAACGTCTTGATCGACGTCCTCGGGCGCGAAACGATCGCGCCGGCCTGCGCGCCGTTTGGGCTCCGCGCGACCGCGGTGCGCCGAAAACTCTCGGGCAGCGATCCATTGATCGACGATCCGGCCGCAACCGGGCGCAACGCGCTTCCGGCTGCGGACGCCGCGCTGCTGCTGCGCGCGATCGCGCTCGCCGCGGTGCCGGCAGCCGGCCGCATCTACGATGCGCTGCGCGCGCAGCATTGGAACGACAAACTCTCGCGCGGGCTTCGCGGCGGCGACGAGTTCGCGCACAAAACCGGCGAGACGAGCCAGGTTTCCCATGACGGCGGAATCCTGACGCTCCCGGGCGGCGCCCGCTTCGTCCTCGTCGTCTATACGGCGCTGCCTTCGTGCCCCGAAACCGACGCGAAGTTCGCGGGTTTCGCGAGCGCCGTTCGTCCTTACTTAGATTGACGGCGTTTCGGAATTTTAATTGCCGTTCCAATCGGTGAACGGCGTTGGGACGACGTAGGGAGGACCCGCCTCGAGCACGATGTCGGCGTGCAAGGTCAGTTCGATCTTGCGCGGATCGCCCGCGTATCTATTCCCGTCGACGTAGACGCGCAATGCGCCCTTCTTGACGCGCACCGGGCCGACGGCCGTCGGCGACAACGGCTGCCCCCAGATGTCAAAGAAATTGCCGAGCGTAAACGTGCGAAACAGCGGGGACTCGACGTGGATGATGCCGTCCGGCGTATGGGTATGAATCCAGTACAGGCAGTTGGCAAGCGCGGGCCGGCCGACGTCGCTCGGTATCGGGATCGCTCCGCCGCGGTCGAGGATCGTGACGTGCTGATGGATGTGAAAGACCGCGCCTTCGCTCGTATCGCAGCGGATGCCGTCGATCGTTTGGCCCGTCGGGACTTCGGCCCAAGCGGCACACGCGGCGCCGAGCATGACGGCGGCCAGCACGGGCCCCGCGACCGGCAAAATGCGAAACATCACCAAGAAATACCTACGGCGGCCAAATGGCCGGTGGATTCGGCGAATAACTGCAATTTCTTGTGGATTCGCTGTGCGTAACGCCGCAGACCGCTTGCGGCGAAAAAAAAGCTGCGTTACACTCGGCTCACTTCAGCAATGAAGTGCGTCGAATGTGACGACGATCGCATAAACGCTTCGGTACACCGCTTCGCGGCGGGAGCCGTAACGCGCGAGAGATATCACATCACGGGGGCTTCGTGAGAAATCACGAAGCCTCCGGTGCTTTTGCGCGCTAGCGGGCTTTGTATCGCGCGACGATGGCGCGCGCGAGGGCTGCGGCTGCAGCGCGCACCTGGGGAGGCCCAACGACTTCAGCTTCGGCGCCCCACTTGAGCGCCCAGCGAACGAACTCGCTCGGATCTTCGACCAGGTAGTCGATCTCGACGCTGCCGTCCGGGGCATCCCGAATCGTGCGCTCGCGCACCACGCGGTCGGCGCGCGCCGCGCGAGCGACGACCGGCGAGTAGCGCACCGTGACCGTCGTAACGATATCGGAGTGCATGATCCCGCTGACCGATCGCGCCGCAAAGCCTTCCAAATCGAAGTCGTCGGGAATCGCGTAACGCTGCGGCGAGACTTTCACCGCGCTGACGTTGTCGAGCGCGAAGACGCGCCGCGCGCCGCGACTGCGGTCGTGCGCGACGGCGTAGACGCGGCCGCCGGAAACGACAAACCCGTACACGTCGACATGGCGCTGCGAACGCTTGCCCGCTTTGTCCACGTAGGCGAAACGGACGCTTTGGCGCTCGCGCTGGGCCTTTTGGAGAACCTCGAAATAGGCGCCCCGCTCGGCATCGAGGTGGGCGTCGGCAAGATGCACGCGGACGGCCGGCTTCCCGGCCGCTCGCGTCGTGCTCCGGCCCGCGACGCGGGTGAGCTTCTCGGCCATCTCGTCCATCGAGGCGCCGATGTTGCCCCCAAGCGAGGTCGCGATGTCGCGCATGGCGAGCAGACCGAACAGCTCGTTTCCGGAAAGCTCGAGCCGGCGCAGCGAATAGCCGCCTTCGAAGACGTAGGCTCCGGTCTTGCGATCGTACCGCCAGGGAAAGCCGGCTTCCAGCAACGTCGCAAGGTAGCGACGCAGCGTTCGGGTGCTCGGGGGGTGCTCGGAGTCCACGCGTGCCTTGAGACCATCGAGGCTGTGCCGCCCCTCGTCGATGGCTGCGAGCAGCCGCAAGAGAAGCGCGATCTTCAACGTGTTGCCGATTGCCCCGACTACCAGGCAAACACGGACCTTTCCCCCAAGCTAGGTTGAAGGCGCCCGGCACATTGCACCGGGTTAGCGCTCCACGCAAACTCACCGATCGACCAACAGAAAGACGAGCAGAAGATGAACGACGATACTCTCGGCGCCGCGCCTTCACGTTCCGAATTTTTGCGCCGCACGGGCGCGCTCGGCATCGCCGGTGCGGCCGCGCTCGGATACCCGCTGCTCGAAACGCGCGTAGCGGGAGCATCCGTGCTCGCCCCGCCGCGAGATACGATCGCTGCCGCCGGCGGAGCGACGATTAAGCTCGGGCACATCGACGGCTTTTCGGGCGTCTACGCGGCGGCGTCGCAATCGCAGCAGGACGGTCTGCAGCTTGCGGTCGACGAGGCGAACAAGAAGAATTCGCGCGTCCAATTCACGATCGTTCGCGGCGACGATACGAACCAGCCCGCCGTCGGCTCGAACGAGGCCAAGCGTCTCATCTCACAAGAGAAGGTCGACGTGCTGATGGGCTGCCTGTCGTCCGGCGTCGGGCTCGCCGTCTCCGCAATCTGCGAGGAAAACGGCGTCTTCTTCATGGCAATCGGAACGCACGACACGAATATCACCGGCCCCAAAGCCAACAAGGTGACGTTCCGTACGACCTGTTCGAATGCAATGTTGGCCAACGCCGTCGGCCCCGCGCTCTTGAAAAAGGGCAAGAAGTGGTACTTCATCGTCGCCGACTACGCGTTCGGTAACGACGCGCACGACCGGTTTGCGAAGATCCTCCTCGCCGCCGGGGGGCAGGAATCCGGGGCCGACCGTCATCCGCTCGGCCAAACCGACTACTCGTCATATATGACCAAAGCGCGCAACACCGACGCCGACGTCCTCGTCTTCTGCAACTACGGGCCGGACGCCCAAAACGCGACGAAAGCAGCCGTCGGTCTCGGGCTGAACAAGAAGATGACCTTCGGCGGGATCCTGTGCGGCAACGAGGTCGCGATCGGAATGCCCGTCGACGACATCACGGGTTCGCTTTGGGGCTATGTCTGGGGCCCGGAGGCCGGCGGCCCGACGACGCTTGCGCTCTATAACAAGCTCAAACCGCTCGCCAAGGACTACCCGACGAACTGGCGCCAGTATCTCGGGTACATCTCCGGCCAGCAGATGATCGACCGCATGATGGCGGCCGGAACGACGGATACCGCGAAGTTGATCGACGCGTTCTCCGGCCACCACTTCGACGCCGGCAAGAAGACGCCGAGCTATTGGCGTGCGTGCGACCATCAAAACGTGCAGCAGACCTATGCCGGCGAGATCGTCCCGAAATCGAAGCGCCGCAGCGAAAACGAGTTCTTCAACATCGCCTCCGCCGTGGGCGGCGACTTCGCAGCCGAAAGCTGCTCGAACCCCGACAGCACGAAAGCCGCCGCGATCTTCGCCTCGCAAACGATCACGGCGCGCAGCGACTACACGCCGGTTACGACGAAGTAACGCCCGGGCGTTGCGATGACGACGCCAACCAAGCGCGACCGCCCGGGCCGGCGCATCCTCGTTCAGACGCGCGGCGACATTGCGGCCCTTTGGCCGCTCTTGTTCGCGCCATTCAGGCGGCTGCGGCAGGTCCCGGCGGCGACCTGGCGCGTGATCGCGATCGTTTCGGCGGCTGGAGTCTTCCCGCTCGCCGTGCTTACGATTTTTTCGGCGTCCGAGGTCGACCAATACTGGGGTCTGGCGATCTATTTCTCGTTGCTGTGGGCATGCTTCTTCGGCGCGATCTATCGAACCGAAGGGGTGCGGCTGCCGGTCGCGGTCGGCACGTATCTTTTCACCGGGTTGATCGCGATGCCGATTCTGCTCGCGATCCTGCGGCTCGGGCTTGAAGCGGTTCGCGGCCCGCTTATCGCCTCGCCGAACCTCCTGATCTCCCTTCCTTCGATGGTGCTCTTCATCGGCGTGTTCGAAGAGGCGACCAAGGCGCTTGCCCTCTTCGGCATTGGGCGCGTCTTTCGGACCTTGCCCCCGCTTCGCGTCTTCGTCTTTTACGGACTCATTTCGGGCCTCGCGTTTGGAATCTACGAGGGCGTCACGTATCAAACCGGCGTGAACGTGCAAGTGGTCGAGAATACGGGCGACATCGGTTCGTACTATCTGGCGAACGTGTTGCGCCTCACCTCGGCACCATTCTTTCATGCCGTGTGGACGGCGATCGCGGCGTTCCTCATTTGGTTCGGCTTCCACTTCCCCAGACGCCGCTTAGGATTTTTCGCCCTCGCCATCGCCGTGCCCGCGGTCCTGCACGGCGTCTACGACGCGTTCATCGGCGACGAACCGCTGTTCGCCCTTGGCGCAGGAATCGTCAGCATCGCGATCCTCAGCGTCTATGTCGCGTCTGCGGACGATCTCCAGCGCGACATCGCACCGGTTGCCGAAGAGGCCTAGCCCGCCAGCCGCTCCGCGAGCTCGTCGAGGCCGCGCACCGCAACATCGAATTCGGCCGGCAATGCCGGGGCTTCGGCCGGCGGCGATCCGTATTCGCCCGGCCGCGCGATGAATGCGGTTCTCAGGCCAACGGCCGCGGCTGCGCGCAAGTCGCTTTCATGCGCGGCGACGAGCATCGTTTCTGCGGGCAGACAGCCTAAGAGCGCCGCCGCTCCGAGATAGGTCTCGCTGTCGGGCTTGTAGTGCTTGAAGAGTTCGGCGGACAGGATCGCATCGAAGCGTAACCGCGCATGCCGCGCCAGGTCGACGAGCAGCGCGACGTTGCCGTTCGAGAGCGTGGCAAGGATGAAGTGCTCGTGCAGACGCTCGAGTGCGGCCGGAGCGTCCGGCCACGGTTCGAGTGCGTGCCAGCGCTTGACGATCCAGTCACGTTCGATCGCCGAAAGGGAAGGCAGCGCGAAGCGCTCCGCCAGCCGGTCGAACGACGCTGCGTGCAAAGAATCGAGGTTCGCCCAGGGCTGCTCGCCGCGCCGCACCCGGTCCATCGACGGCACGTACTCGCCTCGCCATGCATCCACGAGCGCATACCAATCGCACGCGATCCTGCGCTCGCTCCCGAACGCCTCGAGCTGCGTCGCGATGCTCCTACGCCAATCGACGAGCGTTCCGAACACGTCAAAGAGCAGAGCCCGCACGGGCGCCTTCTCGCTCAAGCGATGCTAAAGCTCCGTCCCGGCGTACAACTCTTCGAAGGGGATCGCCGTAGCGAGGCTTTGGAGTTCGAGCTCGCCCGCAACGATCAACTCTTCGACGGACGAGACGCTCGGAATCGTCATGCTGCGATTCTATCACGCGCCGGGGCGCCGATGGCACGGTCTGCGGGCCAGACGCCGGAAACGCGCCTTCAGGCCGTCACGATCTTGCCGGCGGCGCCGAGACCGAGTTCTTCGGTGGAGATCTCGCGCATTTTGAACTTCTGGACCTTGCCGGTTACCGTCATCGGGAACTCGGTCACGAATTTTACGTAGCGCGGCACCTTGTAGTGCGCGATCTTGCCGCGGCAGAACGCCTTGATGCTCTCCTCGTCGGGCTCGGCCCCGGGCGCGAGCACGACCCAGGCACACAGTTCCTCGCCGTACTTCTCGTCGGGGACGCCGATCACCGAGACGTCCTTGACGGCCGGGTGCGCGTACAAGAACTCCTCGATCTCGCGCGGATAGACGTTCTCCCCGCCGCGGATCACCATGTCCTTGATGCGGCCGGCGATATTGAGGTAACCCTCGGGGTCCATCGTTGCGACGTCGCCCGTGTGCATGTACCGGGCCGCGTCGATCGAACGCGCCGTGTTGTCGGGATCGTTCCAGTAGCCGAGCATCACGCTGTAGCCGCGCGTGCAGAGCTCGCCCGGGGTATCGCGCGGCACGATTCGCCCTTCTTCGTCGACGATTTTGACCTCGAGGTGCGGGTGAACGCGACCGACGCTGCCCGTCCGTTTCTCGAGCGGGTCGTCGACCGCCGTTTGGGTCGAAACGGGCGAGGTCTCGGTCATCCCGTAGCAGATCGTAACCTCGGGCATGTGCATCTCGGTTTGCACGCGCTTCATCACTTCGACGGGACACGGCGAACCTGCCATGATCCCGGTGCGCAGCGAGCCGAGCTCGTACGCTTTGAAATCCGGCAGCGCGAGCTCAGCGATGAACATCGTCGGGACGCCGTAGAGCGAGGTGCAGTGCTCCTTCTGCACCGCGTCGAGCGCGAGCGCCGGCTCGAAGGAGGCACTCGGAATGACGATCGTCGCACCGTGGGTGACGATCGCGAGATTGCCCAGCACCATGCCGAAGCAGTGGTAGAACGGAACCGGGACGCAGACCCGGTCGCGCTCCGTATAGCGGCAGCCTTCCCCGATGAAGTACCCGTTGTTGAGGATGTTGTGATGCGAGAGGGTCGCGCCCTTGGGGAAACCGGTCGTGCCCGAGGTGTACTGAATGTTGATCGGTTCGTCGAATTGCGTCGCCGCGAGGCGCTCGGCGAGTTTCTCCGCCGGCACGTTCTTGCCGGCGAGGTTGACGACGTCGTGCCAGCGCAGCGCGTCGAGCGGCGCGTCGAGTTCGTCCTCGCCGATCAGCACGACGTGGCGCAGGTCGGGCAAACCGTCGCGGATCTCCGCGATCATCTGCACGTAGGCGCTCGTCTTGTGGCGGATCTGCGTCAGCAGCACGCTGACCCCGCTCTGGCGCAGCGCGTAAGCGACTTCCGAGGTCCGGTACGCCGGATTGATGTTGACCAGAATCGCGCCGAGCTTCGGGGTCGCGAATTGTGCGATCACCCACTCGATGTTGTTCGTCGACCAGATGCCGACGCGGTCGCCGTGCCCGACGCCGAGCCCGATCAAACCGCGCGCGAATTCGTCGCTTGCGCGCTGCAGTTCGCGGTAGGTCATGCGAAGGCTCTGGTGGAGCGAAACGACCGCATCGTTTGCGGGGTGCGCGGCCGCGATGCGGTCGAACGCGGCGCCGATCGTCTCACCGCGCAGCGCTTCGGCGCTCGGACCGCTCGCATAACTCAGCTGGGACATGCCCGAGCATTGCGCGCGCAGCGAGGGGTCCCTTTGCCGCCCTGGGGACCTAACTCTTAATTTCATAGTTGACAAAACGGCGAGCGTGTCTTACCATGCGTGGGTGAAAGCTCTGGTCGCGCTGCCGGGCGCTGCTCTTCTGGCCCTCCTCGCGCTTGCGGCCGCCTCCATGGGAGCCGAACGGACGCACGATACCGACCTGCGCGAAACGCTTGCCCCCGGGACGAACGTCGAAATTCAAAACGTCTTCGGATCGATTGTGGCGACGCCGGCGAACGGGGAAATCGTGACGATCCACGCGCATGCGACCTCGCGGGGCGGCGATCCCGCTGCGGTCGTTATCCGGGCGACGCGCTTGAGCGACCGGCTCGTGATTTGCCCGATCTATCCGGGCAACCAAGCTGCGGATTGTGCCAGCCGGACGAGCCGCCGGCAGCACCCCTCCGGTCACGATCCCGATGCTAACGTGCGCGTCGACTTCACGGTCGCGGTTCCCAGCAACGTAGCGCTCCGGATCGATTCCGTAAACGGCAGCGTCGTGGCCACCGGCTTGAGCGACGACGTCTGGGCCAACGTCGTCAAGGGCGACGTGCGCCTCGAAACGAACCGGCGGGCGAATGCTCGCACGGTCGACGGCTCGATAGAAGCGACGATCGGCAGCACGTCGAACGATGGTGACCTGGATTTTGAAACCGTGAACGGCCCGATTCGCTTAACCCTCCCCCGCGGCGCGAATGCATCGATCTCCGCGCGCACGCTGAACGGCCAGATCCTCGTGGACGGCGGCCTTTCGCTCTCGTTCGACGACAACGAGTTTGTCGGACGGAGCGCGACGGCGCAGCTCGGCAGCGGCGGCCCGCATATCAACCTGCGCGCGATCAGCGGTTCGATCCGCCTGGGTTCCAGTTGATGGCACGAAAAAAATCGCCGACCCTGACCGAAGCGGAATTGCGGCTCATGGACGTGCTCTGGGCGCGCGGCGATGGAACCGTCAGCGACGTCGCGGCCGCGCTCGGAGATCCGCCGCTGGCTTACAATACCGTCCTGACGACCTTGCGCATCCTCGAAAAGAAAGGCTACGTCAAACATCGAGCCGTCGGCCGGGCCTTCGTCTATTCTCCGAAAGTCGGTCGCGACGAAGCGCGCTCGAGCGTCATCGACTACGTCGTTTCGCGCTTCTTCGACAACTCGCCCCGGGCTCTGATGCTCAAGCTGCTCGACACCGAACCTTTGGCCGAGCGTGACGTCGACCGCATGCGCGCGCTGCTGCAACAGAAGACCGACGGAGGCAAGGGATGATCCGCGTCGACCTGATCGATTCGGTCGCGCGCACGGTCGCGGGCGCGCTCGGGGTGGGTGTCCTGGAGGCTGCCGGTCTCGCGGCGGTCGTCTTTGCGATCGTGCGGTTTTCGCGCCCGAGTGCGACGACGCGCCACGTGCTGTGGTGGATCGCACTTTGTGCCGGCATCGCACTTCCGGTCGCAAGCATCGCGGCTTCGCTTGGCCGAATCGAGCATCGCGCTGCGCCGGCCTCCGCTGTCGCACCCGCAAGCTCCGCCGGCCACTCGTGGCGCGCGCTATCCCCAGTGTCGATCCCGATGCGGTCGCTGCACGGCGGTACGGCGCCGCGGGCTTCGGCGCCCGCGCCCGCATTGGCCGTCAATCCGTTCGACGAAAGCATCGCCGCGCTCGGACGCCTCGGCGCCGCGGCCCTCGCTCTCCCGCACGCGGCCGCCGCTCTTGTCGCCGTTTGGGTCGCATTTGCGCTCGGTGGCCTCGGGTTGCTCGCGCGCAGCCTGTTCGCGCTGCACGCGATCAAGCGCGCTGCGCTGCCGCTCGACGAGTCCGTCGCGCGGCGGCTCCGGCGCTGGCGCCATAGCACGCGTCTCGGCCGCCAGGTCGAGCTGCGCGTGTCGAGCGACGTCGACGTTCCGGTCGCCGTCGGCTTCAAGACGCCGACGATCCTGCTTCCCGTGCGCGTCGTCGAGACCGAAGAGATCGCGGACCTCGATCAGATCGCGATGCACGAGTACGCCCACCTCAACCGCTACGACGATTGGACCAATCTGGTCCAACGCGTCATCGAACGGATTTTCTGGTTCAATCCGGTCGTGCTGGTCGTCGGCCGTCAGATCTCGCTCGAGCGGGAGATTGCGTGCGACGACTGGGTGATCGCGCAAACCGGCCGCGCCCACCGCTATGCTACCTGTTTATGGAAGCTCGTCGAATCGGCCCGCCTGCCCGCGAAGCCGATCGTCGCGCCCGGAGCGCTGCTTTCGCCCAAGCAGATCACGACGCGCATCGAACAGCTCCTCGATTCGCGTCGCAATGCCTTGCCGCGGCTGTCGCCGCTCGGCGCGATCGCGCTCGGTGCGCTCGGCATCGTGCTCGTCGTCGTGCAGGCGCAACGCGCGCCGGTCATTGCGATCGAGGATGTGCCCTTGGCTCCGCTGCCCGCGCCGCGGATCGCAGCAAAGGTCGCCGCGAAAGTTGCACGACCGGTCGCCGCGGCGATCGCAGCACGAGTCACCGCGGCGGTCGCGGAACCGGTCGCGCGCGCAGCCTCGGTCGCGAAGCCGGCATCGCGCGCGACCTCCGTTGAAAAGCAGGCACCCCCGGCGTTGCGCCATCACGAGGGAACGCAAACCCGCGTCTCTCTCGACGCCACGATCGAGCGCTCGATTCACCAGAGCATGGCAGCCTCACTGAAGGCGGCGCAGGCCGAGACCGCCGTCAAAGCCGCCGATGCTGCGCGCTGGGGCACCGACATCGGGAAAACGGTCGCCGATGCGGTCGGCAGCGCGACCGATCAGGACTGGTCGACGCAGAACCCGCAGAAAGCCGACCGCGATGCGATCGCACACTGCTTCGGCTGCAATCTTCGCGGGCGCGACCTGCGCGGTATCGACCTTCACGGGCTCGCGCTAAGCGGCGACGATCTTCGCGGCGCCGACTTGCGCGGCGCCGACCTGAGCGGCGCGAAGCTCGTGGGCGTGGATTTGCGCGATGCTAAGCTCGACGGTGCGAACCTCTCGGGAGCGAACTTGGGCGGCTGCGACTTGCGCGGAACCTCTCTTGTGGGCGCGAACCTCGACGGCTTGCGGCTCACCGGCACGAGCATCCGCGGGACGATCCTCGGCGGCTCCCATTTGCGCTCGCTCCTCAACGGCTGCATGGGCTGCGACCTTCGCGGGCTCGATCTTCACGGACAAGACTTGCACGGCATCGAGCTCTCCGGAGCGGATCTTCGCGGTGCCAATCTGCGCGAAGCAAACCTGCAGGGCGCGCGTTTGCAAGGCGTCGATTTGCGTCAAGCCGACATCACCGGCGCCGACCTCACAAACGCCAAGCTGAACGGCTGCGATCTGAGCGGCGTGGATTTCGGTTCGGCGAAGACGTCGGGCATGACGACGAGCGACCTCGGAATGCAAGCTCTCGAGAGCCTTGCAAACGCGCAGCACACCTATAACGTCGCATCGCGCGGCCTCAGCACCGATTTCCAACTCCTATTCGCGCCCGGACACCGCTGCCCGCATCACGCGTGATCCCATCGTAGGCCGCGCGCTGCCGATGTTTCATTTCTTACGGCACTCACAACTAAGGAACTAGTTTTCTAATCTTCCGACCGAAACATCCCTTTGCTCCCCCCGTAGATACATGTGACGAGCGAAATACAAGGAGGCTCGTAAAAATGATCAAGCCCCGCACAATGGAAAAATCACCCGACGCTTCACGGCCGACTCTCCCGCAACCGAAATCCGATCGCGAATTCGGCGGCTGGGGCCCGCGCCTCACGTACTAGCGCCGCTGCTACAGGCCGATCAGGCCGAAGGGTTTACCGCCCGCCCGCAGCAAGGGTGGGGCAGCGTACGATGGTACGCCGCTTCGGCTAGCGCGGTGAATCGATGTTCCGTCTCAGTGGCCCTCTACGCTTTACGCTGATCGCGACGGCTTTCGTCGCCGCACTGATCGTAGCGGGTTGCTCCGGCTCCTGTGAGTGTAGCGTCTACGTACCGCGCGCCACAGGTGCCGAGAAGACGATCGCCTTCACGGCGGGAACGCTAACGTTCCCGCAGATCGAGAGCTACGCCGAGACGTTTACGATTGCGAGTGCGACCCCGTCGAGCGGGGTGACCGCAAACGTGATCACCTCGGTAGCAGCCCCCGCGCAACTTCCGTCGATGGCATCGACCTGCACGCCCAGCACGATCGTGAACCCGCTCCTGTACATCAGTTTCCAGGTGACGGAGCGCGTCACGGTCGTCCCTGGCCAACTCGTCATCACGTTGCCCGCGAGCGTCTCGAATTCTTACACCTTCTATCAGGAATTCGACGACGTGACCAACCCGACGCATCAATGCGCCCAGCAGGGAACCGTGAACGGTCAGACCGTCACCTTCCCAAACACGACGGGAAGCTCGATGACGCTCTACTCCGGCAACACCTACGAGTTCGTCCTCTTCCATTCGCTGTCACCCTGAGCGGAGCGCCGCCGGCGCGCAGTCGAAGGGCCAACGGAGCTAGGCCAGATCCCGTCTGCGCTTCGACAAGCTCAGCGTGACAAGGTAAGGCCCAGCGGTTCCAATCTTCTCCTAGTCGGGATCCGCGAAGAGCATTTCGAGGTCGGCGCGGGAGAGGGACTTGGCGAGGGCGCCGTCGGCTTTGATGATGTTGCGCGAGAGGCTCGCTTTGCGCTCGGCGAGCGCGCGGATTTTCTCTTCGACGGTGCCGGTCGCGACGAGCCGGTAGGCGGTAACGGCACGGTGCTGGCCGATGCGATGCGTCCGATCGATCGCTTGTCGCTCGACGGCCGGGTTCCACCACGGATCGTAAAGGATGACGTAGTCGGCGGCGGTGAGGGTCAAGCCGACGCCGCCGGCCTTCAGCGAGCATAAGAAGAGCGGCGGCCCATCGGGACGCATGAAGCGCGCGACCTCCGTTTGGCGATCCTTGTCTTTGGTCGAACCGTCGAGATAGCCGTAGGGGATCTCGCGCTTGTCGAGCGCGGTGCGCATGATCCGCAGCATCGAGGCGAACGCGCTGAAGACGAGCAGCCGGTGGCCGCCGGAGAGGATCTCGTCGACCGTCTCGAGGAACGCCTCGAACTTGGCACTCGCCTCGGGGTCTTCGCGGTACTCTTCGAAGAGCAGGCCCGGATGCGCGCATATCTGCCGTAGGCGCGTTAGGGCGGCAAGCACGTGGACGGTAGCGTTCTCGATGCCCTGCTGGTCGACGAGGGAAAACACGTCGCGCCGCGCCGCTTCGGCGACGCCGCGGTAGAGCCGGCGCTGCAGCGGCGAAATGTCGCAGTCCAACACGACCTCGGTGCGCTCGGGCAGTTCGGGGGCGACATCTTCCTTCGTGCGCCGCAGCAGGAACGGCTCGAGCCGCGAGCGCAGCGTGCCGATCGCTTTGGGGTCGTTCTCGGCGATCGGGATCTCGAAGCGTCGCCGGAACGACGTCTCCGTCCCGAGCAAACCCGGCTCGACGAAGGCGAAGATCGCCCACAGATCGCGCAGCGAATTCTCGACCGGCGTACCGGTCAGCGCGAGCCGGTGCTCCGCGTGCAGACTGCGCACGACGCGCGCGATCTGCGATGCGGGGTTCTTCGCGTTCTGCGCCTCGTCGAGGATCAGCGTGCGAAAACGGAACCTCGAAAGCTGTTGCGCGTCGAGCCGCGCGAGCGCGTACGAGGTAATGACGACGTCCGCCCCCGGCACCTCGTCATAGCGTGCCGCCCGCTCGTTCCCCGAGTGCAACCGTAACGTCGAAAGCTCCGGCGCAAACCGCGCGATCTCGTTTTCCCACGTATGCGTCACCGACGTCGGCGCAATCACGAGCGCAGGCGCCGGTCCTTCCATGGCCTTGCGCCGCAGAAGATAACTGAGAACTTGAACGGTATTGTGCGTGACGATGAAATCATCGACCACGAACAGATGGTCGGGCGAATCGACCGCGATGCATTGCATCGGATACTTGCCGACGGGCTCTACTTTTACGATCGCCCGGCACGGCGGGTACTTCGGGCGACCGGGATATGCTTCGGCCTTGCGCCTGAGACGGAAGGGGTTGAATTGCGGGGGCAGCGCCACCGTGACGCGCCAGGCCGGCCTTCCAACCCGTTGTTCGCCTTTGTAATGGTACTTTGGCTTGGCCTTGTAACCGACGCGCGCGGTTCCTCCGAGAGATCGCACGAGGAATGCGACATCGTAGGCCAAGAGGTCCGAAGAGGACGAGAATTCGACATGCCCATCCTTACCGACGAACCCATCAGTATCCATAAGTCCTTGAAGCATAGCTAGACGATCGCTTACCGAAGCGAGCTTATAGGACGTCGGTACGAATTTTTGATGTGATCCGAGGCGGCTCAAGCCGACCTCGTCCAGGTTCTGCTTCAGCTGCCTTATCGCGACTCGTCCACTCGGTGCAGTCGATCGCAGGTTGTGATTGTAGCGATCCTGCGGAGCAAATTCGGTTCCAGTCGGTAACAGCGCATTGCACGTCTCGCGTAGCTCGACATCAGCCGTCGTCAGGCTCAGCGTCCGATGCGTGAGGCCTCCATCACCGAGCATGCATCCGAGCAGATATGGATCCATGGGAAGCGGATCATCGCTGCCGAAGCGCATCGGTGCCGCGATAGGAATGTAGTGGCGGGCGTTTCCGGCGGCGTCGTGTAGACGCGCGCGGATTTCCCGTAACGTCAGAACGCGATAGCCATTGCCTCGGCTCTTGCGCACCGCTGTATTCACGGCCCACAGATGATCGTCGGAGCAGATCGTCGAGGCGCCATCGCTGAACGTCACTCGAAACGCTTCGAGATCGCCTTGCGGATACACGCCAACGACGCGCGAAATGTCGCCCTGCGCGTTCATCACCTTATCGCCGACGCAAACGTCACCAAATCTGCGCCACCCGCCGGGCGTAAGGATCGGTATGTGAACAGCGAGCGACTTGCCAAGCCCCATCTCGTCGGCCAAGATCCCGCCGAAGCCGAATTCCGAAAGGTAGGCGAGGAAATCCAATCCGCGCTGCTGGTAACCGCGCAGCGCTCCGTTCGTCAGCGCAGGCGGTTCGACGACCGGGATGCCGCCGAAATTTCGCAGGCGCTCGCGCATCTTCTCGACTTCGGGCGGCAGTGAAACGCTTGCGAAGTTGTCGTGCAGTTCGTCGCGCAGGGCGAGCAACGCAGCGAGACCGCTGCGACGGCGATCGGCCAGGTCGCTCAGCAGCGCGTTGCGTTCGCGCAGCCGTGCGACGTCAACGAGTTTGCCGCGGACTTCGGCGAACCGGCCGCTGCTCGAAAGCAGCGCGGCCAGTTCTTTCTGGGTGAGCGCCTCGCTCGAGCCGCCGACGAAGACGTCGACCTTCAACTCGAACCAATCGGCGTCGTCGACGGCGCGCTCGGCGACGACGTTGATGTCGAGGTCGTTGCCGCCGCGCACGAGGTCCGTGAGACCCGGATCCAAGCGCCGCTCGAGATCCTCCCACGTCGGGAGAACCTCGCGCACGAAGACCGCCGCGCGCTCCGCGCCGTGCAGGGCGAACGCGTCCGCGGCTCGCGGCACGAAACCGGCGTCGACCAGCCGCGAGCGCAGTTGCGCCGCCTGCTCGGCGGTGAAACGAACGTAGCGCGCGCCTTCCGGAGCGATCGCACCGAGGCCGGCGTAGGGCGCGCGGGCACCGGTGGCGCGATCGATGAACGTCAAGGTCGCGATCAGCGCGCCCGAAGCCCAGCCGAGCGCGATCTCGGCGGTCGGCTCGGCTGCATCCGCAATCCCAAGCGCGCCACGGTCCGTGCTCGTGAGAAACGGCGCGACCCGCGCGATCGTGCGCGGTCCGAGCGGGGTTTCGGGAACGGCGCCGTTGACGGCACGGGCCGCCTCGATCGCCTTGCGCGCGTCAAAGGTTCCATCGACGAGGTAGGCGACCCGTGAGGTCGCAACCCAGGTCGGCGGCCCGTCGAGCAGATACGCCCCCTTCGCCGGCACGTACGCGCCGTCGGCGGTCTCGAACAGCGGTACGAACCCAAGACCGCCGCGCACCGCGCGCAACGTGAGACCGCGCAGATCGATCCGGAACTCGGGCAGTTCGGAAGGATGGCGCCCGGCCGACGGATCGTCGTCGAAGCGCAACCGCGGATGACGCGAGAGCCGGAACAGCGCGCGCGACAGGACGCGCTGCGCGCTGCGACCGGCGAACGCCTCGACGACCGATTCGTCGCGCATCAGCTCGCGATCGAGCTCGTCCCAATCGTCGACCGGCGTCGAGTCCATCATCGTGACGATCGAGGGTGCGTCGCGCGCCGCCCCGCGCAGGCGCGGAGAGTCGAGCACGAGGCTCGCGGACAGCGTCAACCCATCGAGCGAGGCGAACACCGGCCACACCGAGCGCGCGCGAACCTGCTTTGAATCGACGCGAAATGCGGGCAACCAGCTCAGGTCGATCTCGGGCTCCGACGGCGCCGCTTCCTCCACCTCGGTCTGCGAGCGAACGGTTTCGAGCGCGGCGACGACGTGCTCGCAGATCCCGCTCCCCCCGCACGAACAAACGGCGCGCAGCGCGAGCGGCCCGGTGCCGCCGCCCCACTCGACGTTGACGTCGTGCGCGCCGCGCGCGTCGCTGACGGTCGCTTCGATCTTGAGATCCTCGACGGCACGCAACACGACGCGCTTCGCCTCGA
>Ga0302325_10006339_pt1 | contig 26619 bp, 22 predicted proteins | sample Palsa_T0_2_FD_201948 | JGI IMG/M metagenome (GOLD analysis project Ga0302325, IMG submission 201948) | Peat permafrost microbial communities from Stordalen Mire near Abisko, Sweden - Palsa_T0_2 | ecosystem: Environmental > Terrestrial > Soil > Palsa > Peat permafrost | place: Sweden: Abisko... | reverse complement strand
GAGCTACGCGAGCAAAAGTGAATTACGAGTTTGTAAACATCACCGAAACGACCGAATTCGTTTGGGTCGAATTTGTTTTTGCGATCAGATCCCGGTCTGGATTGAGAATGATAAAGGACGTAATCATGCACAAGCCGTAGCGAAGAGCCTTTCTTCCGAAAGCACCGTGAAGCGTCCGCAACCACCGAGGCCACCTCTTCTTGCCTGAAGTTGGTCATTGAAAGCGCCAGCGGGCGACCACATACTAAATAGACATGGAAACGCGCCTCCCCATACCGAAAAATTGGCAGGATTTTGAGCAACTATGCCACGCTCTTTGGAAAGAGATATGGGGAGATCCTAACGCACAGAGAAACGGCAGGGCGGGGCAGGCTCAAGCTGGCGTGGATATTTTCGGCAAGCCAATGTACTTGACTCGTTTGTCCGGAGTCCAATGCAAGGACAAGGACGGTCGTCTGGGCTCGTCTCTTTCGCCTGCCGAACTTATCAAAGAATGTAAAAAAGCAGGGAATTTTGTTCCTTTGATCAGTGATTTCACTATGGCAATCACCGCGCCACGTGACGAATCTATTCAGCAGGAGACACGGCTCCTCACAGCAGGACGCCGTTTTCCTTTTGATGTGTATGTCTGGTCCTGGGATGACATTGAACAAGAGGTTCGGCCACGGCCAAAACTATTGGGAGCCTACTATCCCGGAATGCAGCAGTCGGTCGCTGGGTCACCTCAGCTATGCACTTCAGTGATCTCTCATCGAGATCAGTGCCTTGCGTTTTTTGCGAGGCCAGAAATGGAGCATCGGATACCCTTCGGCCTGAGAGAAGTGCTTCTGCCGCTTTGTTACGAAATTATCGATAACGCATATAAGCATGGGAGAGCTTCACGATTCACTATCACGTGTGATGACGCAGCGATATGTCTCGAAGACGATGGGGTTGCATTTGACCCTATAAAAGGTTTCGATGCCAGTAAGGTCAACAAATTTGATCACGTGGGTTCGTATGTGTTCGATGCATTCCGCACAAAATTCAGCGATGAGATCGGGCTCCGATATGAGCGTGACTCCTCATCTGGATCGGGGTTGAACCGGCTATCCATACTATTCAAAAGCCCAACGCGGACGTTTTCAGCGAGCCCTTCAGAGGTCAACATCGATCTCAGCGTCGCAATAGGGAGGGTTGGTGCGGAAAGGTACGCGGCCACAGTACCCTTACCGCCGAGCGGGAAGGATTTGGTTTTGAATGTCACCCAATACGCAAACATCAGCGCGTTAATGGAGTTCATCCTTTCGATGCTCGGCAGATTGCGCGACGACAACAGGCTCGTTATTTATCTTCCAAAGCACTGGCTTCTTGAGCCGCTGCCAACATGGATAAAAGACCCACGTCTGATCCTTCGGTTTCTGTAGTAAGGACGGGTTTGGAGTTCCCTTGTATTTTGCTGCTATTTTTGGCTCGTTTCCCTTGTCCTGAGCTTGACTTACCTAACTCGATAAAATACATTATCGCGTTAAAAGCAGTTACTTCTCTTGCTTAAGCGCTTCAAGAAGCTTCTTGCCGTCAGGACTACCCCATCCAGTCGCAGAATTCCACCCGAGACCGGCAGAGTAACCTTTTACGTCATGTACGCTGTTGTCTCCAACGGTAATATTGCGTAGCACATCTGCAGGACCGATCTTGGTGTAAAGCAGAGGATTAAAATACCCGATATTATGTCCAAGCTGTTGATTCATGAGTGCAATCAATCCAGCCCATAGCGGTGTGGAGGCCGCCGTACCACCAAGAACCTTTTCACGGCCACCGATATAGACCCTACATCCTGATCCTAGGCTGGCGTCGACCGATACATCCGGAATTCCCCTCCCAAGGTGTCCATCGTTACCGCTCGGCAGTTTGGTATGATTCTGCCAGCTAGGTAGAGCAAAAATATCACTTATACCCCCTCCCGTCGCACCTCCTTCCCCGTCGTTCCAAGCACTTTCTGACGTAATCGTATTTCCTTCGACGATTATCTTTGTGCCTCCGATTGCCAACACGTTCGGACTCGATGCAGGAAAATCGACGTGGCGACGCCCATCCTTGACTCCGTCTGTTACTCCAGAATCCCCTGCCGCACATACGACGGTGATTCCAAGGTTTGCTGCTTGCGCAAGTACTTGGTTCATGGTCTGCATCGATTGGCTTGTCCAACTGCCCTCGGGGCCACCCCAGCTGATCGAAATGACACTCGGTTTGCGAGAATCATTCCAGTGAATTGCGGCGGAGACAGCGTCTTGAAATCCTTGGTTGGTATTGGGCGTAAAAAAAACAAGAATTTGTGCGTTCGGGGCAACAGCGCCCGCTACTTCAATGTCCATCGTGACTTCCTGATCAGCCCCTTGGGCGTTCGTCGTAGGAGAGTAGGAAGCACCGTCAACTGAAATACGAACCACCTCTGGCTCTGGTAAATTTAACCGAGCGAAATATGGTTTTAAATCATCCTCCTTGTATCCTCCGCCAAGCTCAATGAGCGCAATTGTCTGCCCGCTCCCATTTCCAGCAGGAAAATCGTAGAGTCTCGCGATCTCTGGGACAGAAAAGCCAGCGGTTGATTCATTCGAAGACGACTGACCGCTGCTGTTAGAAGCTAGCTTGGCGTTAATCGTGGATATAGAATTAACTACTTTTATCGTCTGCTCGAGGGCTGTTTTCGTTTGCTTTTCGGCTGCGTTTATTTCGATCCGCGAGTGCTCGATGTCTGCGAGGGCGGCCTTAACCTTGGCCCTGGATGTTTCGATTTCTCCAGCTGCCGAAGCCGTGTTCTTTTGCGCCGTCTTTATATCGTCTACTTGCGACTGGAGCGCTCCTAGCGAGGACGTCGCTTGTAAGACATCTTTTCCTACCTCTATTTGGTCTTTGTCTACCTGATCTCTTGCCTTTTCGACGTCACCGCTTATTTTGCGCAGATCATCGGATGCAGATTTGACCTTTTCAGCCGATTCCTCCACATGACTAGCTGATTCCTCAATCTTAAAGCCCCAAACGTATGCGCCGACGGTTGCAAAAATAGCAAGGAGAGCAACTGCAAACTTTCCGAACTTTACCAGATCACGGTCCAGTATGTAGGTAACTTGATTCGGTCCTGGCTTCGGGTCTGATGTCACTTCAGAGCTGACCGGTTGGCTAGGTTGAGGTGGGAGCTGGGATGAAGAGCAATATCGGCACTTGACGGCCTCGTCGTGGATCTCTTCGCGACAAAACGGACATTGCTTCATGGTTATGAGGCCTCTAATCGCCGAATTCTAGGCGTTGAATGCTTCCGTTTTTTCAAATCCACAATTGACTTAGTGCCGCCATTTTAGCACTGCAATCGCACGAGGCGCAGAGCACTTGACTCTCCATCACAAAGAATGGAGATTTGTGCCCTGTGCGCCATTCTTGCTGTGCTAGATGTGAAAGCGCAGTTGCGTTGCGGCCCATAAAAGAGGTTATGGGCCTCTATCTGCTCTTTGGGCTTGACTCGTGGGCGTATTCGGCTAAAGTATGTGGGCCCAACAACTAATGGAGTCAGTCCGTGGTACAAAAGCGCACCCATGTCTTCCTGCCGGAAGGTTTACTCAGCGACATCGATCTGCTCTTTGGAAAAGGAAAGCGCAGCGCGTTCCTGACGGAGATCGTTGAACGCGAAGTCCGCAAGCAAAAGCTGCTGCGCGCGCTCGATGATGCCGCCGGCTGCTGGAAACCGGAAGATTATCCCGGACTTGAAAAAGGCTCCACTGCGTTTGTCAAAACGCTGCGTGCCGGATCGGACGCCCGCCTGCCGAAAGACAGCTGATGACGCGGTTCCTTCTCGATACCACGTTCATCATCGATGTGCTGAACGGTAAGCGCAACCGGGCTGTGGTTATGAAGGAACTCATCGCAGAGCAGCATGAGCTTGCCTGCTGCGCGATCAACGTCGCGGAAGTTTATGCGGGAATGCGCGGACCCGAGAAGCAGAAAACCGAAGTACTGCTGCGCAGCCTGGAATATGTGCCGATGAGCTGGGAAGCCTCGCGGCTCGCAGGCCATCTGAAGCAGGAAGGGCGGGCAAAGGCAAAACCTTGTCGCTCGCAGATTTGATGATCGCGGCGGTATGCATGACGGAGGCGCTAACGCCTATCACCGACAACCGGAAGGATTTTACGATGGCTGGACTCGCACTTCACCCGTTGCCTTGAGGTAGCGCATGACAGGAGAGCTTATACCCTCCCCGCTCCTGCCCGCCTCCGCTGGGACGTTTCCCGTCCCGGCCATCATTGCCGATGCCGGGGAAAAGACCAGTGAGCATTTCCTCGAATTTTTCGCGGCCACGATCCGCAACAAAAACACGCGCACGGCCTACATGCAGGCGGTCGCGCAGTTCTGTCGCTGGTGCGAGGGGCACGAGCTGCAGCTGCATACGATCCGGCCATTGCATGTCTCGGCCTATATCGAAAGCATGTCGCTCACCGCCCCGACCGTCAAACAACACCTGGCGGCGCTGCGCGGGCTGTTCAATTGACTGGTGATTAAACAGGCCGTTCCCGATAACCCGGCCCTTTTCGTCGAGGGCCCAAAATTTAGCCGCCAAATCGGCATCACGCCGATTCTGGAGGCGGAGCAGATGCGTCACCTGCTCAACTCCATAGCGATCACCCGAGAAACCAAAGCTGCGCGGAAACACGGCGGGGGGGCGAGCACAGGGGCTGACGTTAAAGGCCTGCGTGATCGGGCCATCATTGCCATCATGGCCTACACCTTTGCACGCGTGAGCGCGGTGCTCAAGCTCAAACGCGGAAACTACAGCCTTCAGGGCAAGCGGGCACGGCTCCGCCTCTTCGAAAAAGGAAACAAGGAAAAGCTCGTCTGGCTGCATCACGAAGCGGAGCAGTATCTGGATGCCCATCTCGATGCGGCGGCGGTTCGTGATAGCGGCGCTGCGTTGTTTCAGACGCTCGACAAGAACCACCGGCTCACCGGACTGCCGCTCTCACGGCGCGACATGTTGCGGGTAGTAAAGGGACGCTGCGTCGCTGCCGGGCTGCCGGAGACAATTTGCAATCACATGTTTCGGGGAACAGGTATTTCGGTGTTTCTGCAGAATGGCGGATCACTGGAAGCAGCCCAGGACATGGCGAATCATACCGATCCCCGCACAACAAAACTCTACGACCGGCGCGAGGACCTGGCGACTATGAGTGAAATTGAGCGGAGGATCGCCTTCTGACGCGAGGTGGGCTGCGTCTCGCAGCTAGTACAGAGGCGCACCCTCCACTGAAGGAAATTTAAGCTTCTATAGGACTTCAAAATGGCCGTCGCAGATACATGCGCCAGTGTGGATGAATGATGGCTACGTTCCGACCGTTAGTATCAAGTTGCGAAATCGTATCTTAACTACCATTTTTGTAGCTTGATCCGAGATTTCGGATCTCTGGGGGATCGGGCTCTGGAGTTCGCCATCGCCATCGCGATCATGCCGTCTTTATCAGCCATTTTGGACAGTTTATTTCTCTCCAGCTTTGCTGCTGATACGAAAGCTGCGGGAAATTCGAGTGAGGAAATACTTGACACTAACTCTTTGTGAAATCCTTCAATCTCGTTCAGAAACGCATCGAAGTGGTCTATGGTGACAACGTCGATGATATAGATATCTTCCCGATGAATTGTTCGAAGCTGAAGGTGAGATCTTTCTACAATCTTTACTTCAGCACCTTCAGCGTGACCTAATGGGATGGACCCGCCTTGTAGAGAAGCGTTGGTAGGCTGGCTACAAGGAGGATGAACCGTGGTGAAAGCCGTAGGGAGGTAGAAGACTCATTTCCATCATCTGTTCAAATTCGACAAGCTGAGGTTCGGATCTTTCAACTTTGGTTAAACCGTCTGAGATAAGGCGTTCGAGTTTGAGGACGTAGGGGTGTTTGCGACAAGAAGTCCAAGCCGTGCGCCCCTCGCGATGACGCAGCCAACCTACTTGCTTAGCTGTAGAACAAGTTTGAGTACGAGCGTCCCCGTCGTTCTGCCCAACCAAACACGTTCGCGTTCAGTAAAGCCGCAGAATATCGCTAACGCGGACTTTAGGGAGACACCGCAAAGTTCACATTACTCTCAAGTGTGCCGCTGGGTGTAACTACCTTGATGAAGCCTGTCGTGGCTTTTGCTGGGATCGCGGTCTTGATTTCCGATGCCGAGACCACTTCGAAAGCGGCCACCGTGCCGTTAAACGTGACACTGGTTGCGCCTGTCAAGTTGGTTCCCAGAATGCTTACCGCCGCCCCTACTTGACCAGTGGTGGGCACAGTTTCGACGAATGGGGGTAGTCCCGTAGCAACACTGAACAGAGTACCGCACCCTAAGCCACCGGAGCAGCTGCCGTAGCCAGCACCCTCAACGGTTTCCCCGTAGAACGTTCCCATGGTTGCCTGAATGAGGGCTTCGGGATACTGGTACTCACTGTCAGGAACTTGCAGCGTGGTTAGCACCCCCGACTCAGTAAGCTTGAAAACCGTCCCGCAGCCGGGTCCGAGCGGTAAGCTGGTAGTGCAGCTGGGATCTCCGCCCGCTAAAGTCACCCCATAAAAATTGCCGTCGCTGGCTAGCACTGGCTGGAATCCGGGGGAAGCACCATCCGTGCAGTTGGGCTGCGAACAGAAGTTATAGAGAGTTGTCAACGAGCCGCGCGCCGTGATCTTGAAAACGGTGCCGCAAAACCCGCCGTTGATGCCTTGGGCTGCGCAGGCAGCAGACTGCTCGTTCGCACCGCCATAACTCGTCGTCCCGTAGAAATCTCCGGTACTAGCCTGAACCAGAGGGCCGGCTGGCCAACCTCCGTCAGTGCAAACGGGCCACCCGCCCTCGGAACAGAAGTTGTAAAGCGTGGTCACGGCGCCGCTAGGGGTCATCTTGAAAAACGTTCCGAGGTTGTTGGATCCGCCCCCGTACGTCGTCCCGTAGAAGTTCCCATCGGTGGCCTGGATAAGCCCATTCGCAATCGAGCCATCCGTACAGTTCGACTCGGAGCACCAAGTGTGGATTGTAGTCAGCGTGCCGCTCGGCGTGAGTTTGAATGCCGTACCGTGGCCTGCCTCCCCCCCCGCGTCATTTACCCCATAGAAGTTCCCGTCGGTACCTTGCACGAACGTACCGGGCTCGGTGAGGAGTTCGTAATTGCCGTCCGCGCAGTTCGGCTCTGAACACCAGTTGTGGATTGTAGTCAGAGTACCGTTGGGTGTGACCTTGAAGGCCGTGCCGCAGTTTGAAGGAGAGGGGCAACCAGCGGAACCCGTGCCACCGAACTCCGTTATCCCGTAAAAATTGCCGTCAGTCCCCAGCACCAGCGGCCCAGATGGGGCCCAGCCGTCGGTACAGTTGGCTTGGGAGCAAAAGTTGTAGAGCGTTGTCAGTTCGCCGCTCGTGGAGATTCGGAAGAAGGTTCCACAACTGTATGGGCACCCTGTATTCGCTCCTCCGTAGACCGTCGTCCCATATAGATTGCCGTCCGTGCCCTGCACGAGAGCGGTGGCGGGGTTCGCCCCGTCAGTTCCGTCGAACAGGAACAACGTAAAAGGCGATGCGCAGCTGACCTCTACACTGGTCACGTTCGTGTTCACCGTCCCACCACCATTCGCCACTGTGCACTTCTGCGCCGGATTGGAAGGTTGGTCCAGAACGGTGACATTGTATATGCTGCCCCCCGTCACAGCGGTTGAGAAAGTGAAAGGAACAGCGAAGCCACCGTCCCCGCTGATCGCCAAATTATCACCACCATTGTTCTCTAACACCAAGGTTCCCGAAAGTCCCGACACCGTTCCTCCGATGGTGTAGCTAGCACAGCTTACCTGCACACTCATTACGTCCGCATTCACCGTGCCGCTACCCTTGGACACCGCGCAGGTCTGCGCCGGATTGGAAGGTTGGGTCAGAATGGTGACGTTGTATGTACTGCCCCCTGTTACAGCGGTTGAGAAAGTGAAGCTCCCATTCCCGCTGATCGCTAAATTATCACCGCCATTATTCTCTAAAACCAAACCCGTTCCCGAGAGTCCCGACACCGTTCCCCCGATCGTGTAGTTAGCACAGCTTATCTGCACACTCGTTACGTTCGCATTCACGGTCCCGCTACCCTTGGACACCGTGCAGGTCTGCGCCGGATTGGAAGGTTGGGTCAGAATGGTGACGTTGTATGTACTGCCCCCTGTCACAGCGGTTGAGAAAGTGAAGCTCCCATTCCCGCTGATCGCTAAATTATCACCGCCATTATTCTCTAAGACCAAACCCGTTCCCGAGAGTCCCGACACCGTTCCCCCGATCGTGTCAGTCGGCGCATTATTCCTCATGCTGCCACTATTTGCGCAGGCAGCAAGAAAAAAAGTTGCGATTATAGCTAGAGATGTCGCCGCCGGAGTCGTTGTCCGTTGTACAGCGGCTTCGCCGCCTATGAGTTTGGAGTTTGAGACATATCGGAGCATACGATTCTCCTTCTTGCTGGACTGGTAGCAGCCGTTTCTAGATGGCATGCCGACCGTCGATGGTAAGTACGTATACGGAACCCGTTCTCTTAAAATGGTGCTTTCGCCAATCGCCTCTTTTGCGGCGAAGTCTTCAGGTTGAGCTTCTTTTCGAAGTCGCTCCATTCCTCGATAATCGCTCCTAATATCAAGATGAGGCCCGTCGCTCGTGGCAAGAAATATAGACCTTTCATCGTCGCCAAAGCGAGCCTATTCTCGATTTCTTCTTGTGCGAACTTTACATCACATCAAGCACCTGATGGCAGAAGGGTGCTGTGTGTTCACAGCACCTGCTTTTGCTAACAAGGGAACTGGAGCAGGCCCTAGCAGTTGTTATCGCGTTCGTGCTGGGTCGAACGCCGGGCGCGGTATGCAAGCCTCCAGAGGTGATCGTGCCCGAAGTCGAGTTGCCCCCTGTGACATGATTGACCGACCAGGTGACTTGCGAACTGAATGAGCCTGTCCCATTGACGCTCACTGAGAATTGTTGTGTGGCTCCGACAAGGACGTTCGCGCTGGAGGGGGAAACGCTCACGGATGTGATGCTCGGACCGCTTGGCTGACTTCCGGAGTTGCCGCCGCCACAACCTGTCAAAATGCAGCAGAAGAACAGAACGACAGAAAGTCCGTTGAATCGCATCGCGACCGTCCTTTCTTGCAAGTAGAGCCGAGCTACTTGCTTTGTGAGCTAAGGCATTTCCCCTTAGATATAGCCTTTTCCGACGTTGGGCCATACGGCAATTTCCCGTCGAAATTGCCGTATATCTGTTGTGGCTGCTTTGCAAAGCAAGAAGCGGAGCTTTTAGAGCGACGCACTTGGGTATTTCATCGCCACAAAATTAGCCATTTCTCAACTCTTTCTGGCGCTCAGATTTGCCGGTGCGTCCTATGCGAAACGAGCAAAGGGTGCGGTTCATTTTGTCCCGACCCGTTGCTCATTTGGTTAGTGTTTCACTGCCGCAATTGGCTTCAGCGCAGGTTTATCAGGGTGAATGAAAGCTCGGTCAACAGCGCTCGCTGGAGGCCCGAGTTGTGGGCTCGAAGTATCGGCGGCCGGAGCGATTGTCTCGGTGGTCTGGCGCGTAGGTTTACTTGCTTGGGTGCGCTGGGGATGACGTCCCCACTCCGTCTGCTTCTCAGCCGGCTGCCCAAACAGTTCGGGATGGATGTAGAAGCCCCTCTCATTGGCAGGCTTTTCCTGTTCGACCACCAGCGAGTGAGCTTTGGCATAAGCATCCTGGCGGATGGCGGTGATTTGCCAGGACACCTTGACGTTGGAAGCGTTAGTGCTGATGGTGAATTGATTATTCTCCATCTCCTTCGAAACGATGGCCTGAGCGAAGCGCCCCCCAACGACGGTCAGTTGGTAGCGAAGATCGGAGTTCAGACCCTGGAACCAATCCGGCATCGTCACGGTTGCGACTCCCAGCTCATTAGTCGTGACGTTGCCGGTGTAAATGTTCATCATCTCCGACGACGCAACCGTGGCATGAACCAAGTATTTGTCTGCGGGATCCGATGGGTCATCGATCTTTACCAAGGGCATCGATCCATTCAACGTTCCGGAAACTTCGACGTTGCCTAGGAATACTCCAGCATTGCCCACCGAGCCGCCAGATCCGCCTTCAGCATAGATACCAACGCCACCTGCTCCAGTACCGTAGTTCTCCCCACCGAAGAACTCGCCACCTGAGCCCATCGCATTAGTGCTCTGGCCGTTACCCCCTTGCCCAACCACGCCCGTGTGGCCTCCTACGCTGCCGATAGCGGCAATACCAGCTACATCGCCGCCGCCGAAGACCTCGAAGGTACCGCTGTAGTGCAGGGGATTTCCGAAAGTATCCACATTGGCCCAACCGATTTGCGCTCCCTGTTGTACCTGGAGATTTCCGTCGGATTGGATCACCATGTTTGTTTGAAAGCCGCTGTCCTGCGCACCCGGTTTGTTAGACAGGAAGTAAAGGCTATTTCCTGCGTTGCCGTCGTCGAGAGCTTCAATGCGCGTGCTGGGCGTGTAGTTGCTGCCAGTTGGGGTGTAGGTGTTCAGGTCGATCGAGGCGGCAGAGTTCGTTCCACCACCCGGATTTGTGAGCGTCAGCGTGGGCCCCAATTTTCCGGCTGCGCTCACAGAAGCCTCAAGCACCGATTTCGGAGTTGCAGTGCCGATCCCAACGTTGACAAATTCCGCTCCCGGCGATGTTGTGGTGTTGCCCAAAATCAAAGTGTTGTTTTGACTTACCGTAGCGAATGCTCCTACGGCAGTAGTGTTGCTCAGCGCTGCGCCGCTGGTCGAGTTAGGTTGCCCTGAGTAGAAGCCCAGCGCCGTGTTCCGATTGCCGCTTACGTTGAAGAATCCGGCGACCGTTCCGACCGCAGTGTTTTGATATCCGGTGGCATTCCCGTAAAGGGACTCCAGGCCAACAGCAGTGTTTTCATATCCGCTCGTATCGTAGTACATGGCATAACTACCCACCGCCGTGGTGCTTCCGCCACTAACTTGAGAGGCGAGCGCAGCATAGCCAAGAGCTGCGTCGTCGTAGGCGGTGGTCGTGAAGTTTCCTGCCCCCCCGACAAAGACGTTGTTGTTCGTCTTTGTGTAACCCTGCAGAAACGGAACCCCGCCTAAGTAGAGTACGCCGGAATTGGGGCCTGTGGTGGCAGGCAAATTCAGGTTACCGTTGCCGATTGTCTGGCTCGCGGTGAAGTTATTAGCTGCAGCCAGTTGAGGCGTGGTGGCGGGGTTGACGCTTAATGTGACGTTGCCTGATGTGCCCCCTCCGGTCAAACCCGCGCCTGCAGTCACGCCGGTGAGGGTGCCAGGTCCGGTTCCTGGAAATGTCTGGCCGGGCGCAAACTTGATGGTTCCGTTGGAATTGAAAAGCAATCCGGTCTCTGAGAGCGCGGCAGCGCCATTCGAGCTGAGCAGGTTTAAAGTAGCTGTGGGAGTCGCCGTATCGTTGCCGAACGGTTCCGCCTGCCATTGGAAGACGGGTGTCTGAGTCTTGCCGGTCGTGCTGTTCCAAGCGCTCGCAGCAAATGCGAGAGCCTGTGAGTCTTTGCCTGTCTCGGTGGTGGCAGCTCCAGCACCCTCGAGGGTCAGCAGTCCACGAAGGTCGACTGTGCCATCGACATCCAACTTAGCCGCCGGGCTGGTTGTGCCAATTCCAATGCCATTGGAAGATTGAAATACGATTGAGTCCGCAGTCGTGTCTGCTCCGGTGAACACAGGCAGATATCCGCTTGTGCCGCCAGTGGTGGTGACGCCGCCCGTAACCGCAGGCGAAGAAAAGGAATTCCCAGAAGCAACGTTCTCAGTTCCTGCGTGAACATAAGCTGATGCGGGTAATCCACCAAGGGTGGTGGCGTCTCCTGCCTTCAGAGCATAGGGAACGCTGGCAAGAAGGACGCGCGGCTGAGGCACTTCTCCCGCGATTTGCACTTCAAGCCAGCGGGCTTCGCCCGTCGCGAAGAGGTCAGAAGGCAAGCCATTGGTAGCAGCAGCGCCGAGTTGGACCTTGTAATGGCCAGTGGGATCAATGACGACGGTCTGGGTTTCGGCCCAGAGCGGCTCTCCGCCCTTCTCATCTTTAAAAATCTCGAAGGTGATGCTGGCCTCTCGTGTCACGGGTTTGCCCTCGAAGCCGACATCCGTTCCGGAAAAAGGCACAAGTGCCGGCACCGGTGTAGGTGCGGTTGCAGCTAGAGGAGCCGAGGCTTGGGCGTGTAACATATGTGCAGTGGTTGAGCAAGCTAGCGCATTGAGCAAGACAGCAAGCGCAATATTTGCTGGCAGTTTGTGAATTTTCATGATGAACTCCTCGAACATGTCAGTTGTGGATGTGCGCTAAGCGGAGAATTAAATCCCGCTGCGAGACCGTGTTAGCAAACTGAATCCAAAGCTACTTATGCCGAGATGCGAGCCGGGTTCCATGAACACACCGGCAGAACTCGCGCAGGCCGAATCCCTGAGCCAACTTGGCCACGCCGGTTTTCCCAGTTATGTTCTGAATGTCGGTAGTTTACTGCTCACCGAATCACGATGAATCTCGTTCGGCGACAGGTCGAGCGAGGGTATTTTTTGAGACTGAGGATGCATTGAGCCCAGTTATCGCTCAGAAACTACGAGAACCGGGCCGATTTGACAGCCAGCCGAGCATCGCGAGTAAAGTGAAGCAACTTGGCTTCGTAAATAGATACGAATGGGAGGTGCGAAACCTTAAACTGCATTTTTTACATTTATGGCCTATAATGACTACCTCGATCCTCCGACCTAGTGGAACAAGACACGCATGATGCTCCAAGCCCCTGACAAGCAGCTCACGACCGCAGAATGGGAGACGTTGTTGCGTCATTGTGAGTGCACTGTCCGCAGACGGCTTTCGCGGATGGGATTTCCGCCGGATGTCATTGAGGAATCGTTGCTCTCGACCGTATTAAAGATTGTGGAGAAGCAAGCTGCCGGTCAGGAGATTCAACGAGACACTATGCGGGCGTTTTTGTGGCGAGCCGCGTATAACTGTGCGATCGACTTGCTGCGAAGGCAGCGCCGCGAGAGCCCCTTGATGGTTGGAGGCGAGGAAGGAGAGTTCGCATTCGAGCCACCTTCGCCGAAGCCCGGTCCCGAACGGGAGGCGATCGCTAGGTCCGATGTCAACCGCTGCCTGGATAAGCTTCCGAGCACCGAGCGCGCTATCGTTTTGCATCGCTCCTATGGGCGAAGCGCCAGAGAGATCATGAGTCTGCTGGACATCAAGTCCGAGGCGTCCGTCAATACGCGCTACTCCCAGGCGTGCAAGCTTTTGCGAATGTGCCTCGATCCATCGGGTTCCTATCACTGAGCAGAAGCGTGAGGTTGAAGATGTCGCTACTTGACGATTCCGAGATAACTCAGCTCGCGAGGCTTGCGTTCGAGGAGGACGAAGCAACCGACCAAGAGTCCAGTCCGTGCGGCTCCTACGTCAGTTTAGCTTTGCTCCTGACCGGTGCAGGATCCAGCTTTGTCTCGGCCGAGCACGTTGCCGAATGCAGCGCTTGTGGGCGGATGCTTACCCGGCTTCTCGAACGGCGCTGCCCGAGTTGGAAAGTTCTCAATGAGTACCGGAGACCCGGGAGCGGCTTGTCTTACATTGCCACGCTTCGTGAGCATATTGCCGGATGCTGGCGATGCCGGCTGCGCCTTTTTTTTGTCCCTAGGCCAACAGATGAATCGACGTTGGTTCCAAGGAGCGCCGTTCGACCCTTATTAGCCTCCTCCACCGCCCTCCTCATACTCTTGACCATAGTTTGGTGGAATGTAAACCTCCGGCACACGCGCACCGCTACCTCGCCCCCCGCCCATCCACCTTGCGGCGACAAGGCTACGCCGTGTGAGCAGATCACACGTACTACAACGGATACACAGACGCCTGAGCAACTGCGAAAACAGCCAAAGGGACGGGGTGATTCCGGCACGAGTAAAAGAAACGGCCCAGCGGCGCCTTCCACAATACCGTTGGTCGCAACTTTTACGTTCTGGGCGAACCCAGAGAGAGCAGAAGGCGAACCGAACGAAATCAGAATCCCATCAGGAACTACCAAGATCAGGCTTAAGGTTCACCTGTCTGCGAACCGATATGCGAGCTATGGCGCATCTTTCTCGAATGCAGATGGCGTGGAGTTCTTAATTCGTGACAAACTCTCGTCAACCGGCCGGTTCCTAACGATCGATTTACCCGCCTCGGCCTTACCCGCGGGAGATTGTGTTCTTACGATAACGGGGGACAATTCTCACAGTGCGGTGATTGCTCCAGTAGAGGCATTCTCGATCAGGGTCATTCAACAGTGATTTGGGAGAAATGCTGCCATGCACCCCAGAAGTCCCTTGAGCGTCGTTCTCATTCTTTCGCTGACAGTCGAATTGCAAATAGCGCTGAGCGCATCGGCAATCGCGGAACAGAAAATGTCCGGCTTGATCGCGGAAGAGCTTACCCCAGAATCGGCGGCAGACAAGGCAGGGCTCAAGCTGGGTGACACAATCATCAGCTATGACGGCAAACCGCTTGCCTCTCCGGCAGTGTTCAATGCGGCACAAGAAAACACATTTGCCAAGAAGGAAGTGACGCTCGAAGTCCGACGCGGGGAAGAGTTACTCGAAATCCGGGTTCCAATGGGGGTAATAGGGATACGGGTGCGTCCCGCGCTTTCTCCTGCGGTAGAGGATCTTTACGAACAAGGCAAGAGCGGTCTCAAATCCAAAGCTGCAGACAAGGTTAGTGCCAAGTGGAAGGCAGCGGCGGAATTGGCGCAGCAAGAAGGAGACGAGAAAGCCGCAGCTTGGTTGTATGGGCGGATCGGTGAGACTCAGGAACATCAACAACGTTGTACAGAAGCGCGCGAAGCGTTTTCGATGGCCTGGAAACTCTTCAAAGACAGTAGTGATGCGGCAGCTCGCGCGATTATCGCTCGCGGGCTGGGCAGATGTAGCGGACGCTCTGGCGATTTAGTGGCCGCTCAAAGCTGGTTTGAGCAGGCTCAACGATTGGATTTAGATGCGGGCAATGAGTTTTGGCTTGCGCGCGACCTCAACGGACTGGGTATCGTCGCATACGAACGTGGTGATCTTGATGCTTCTTATGGCTACCATACGCGCGCTCTGTCCATTCGCGAGCGGCTGGCCCCCGACTCACGGGACGTGGCGGACAGCCTCGACAACTTAGGCAACATCGAGATTGATCGCGGTGGCCTGCGGGCTGCTCAGGGTTTCTATCTTCGAGCTCTGTCGGTTTACGAACATCTATCTCCTGATTCGCTGGATTTAGCTGGTACCCTCGACAATCTGGGCAATGTTGCCTCTGACCGTGGCGATCTACGAGCAGCAGAGGAATACCATACTCGCGCTTTGTCCATTCGCGAGCGGCTGGCGCCTGACTCACAGGACGTTGCTGAAAGCCTCAACAATTTAGGCAATGTCTCCATTGGCCGCGGCGACTTGAAAGCCGCGTGGTATTTCTATGATCGTGCTTTATCACTTCACGAACGATTAGCTCCCGATTCGCTCGAAGTTGCCGGCTCTCTTGGCAATATGGGTGTCGTCGCACGCGACCGTGGGGATTTGCAAACCGCTAACGACTACTTGACTCGTGCCCTGAAGATTGAAGAGCGCCTAGCGCCCAACTCGATCGATGTTGCGGCAAGCTTCAGCGATCTCGGGAGCCTCGCCAGCTCCCGCGGAGATCTGCAAGCAGCACAGCAGTTCTATAATCGGGCGCTGTCGATTTATGGAAAGCTTGCTCCCGGTTCAATGGATTTAGCCCGCTCTCTCAGTGGTTCCGGACAAGTCGCCAGAAGCCTAGGCGATCTCAGAGCCGCGCAGAAGGATCTGATGCACGCGCTGGAAATTGAGGGACGTCTCGCACCTGACTCCGTCGATGTTGCCACGAGCCTCAGCGAATTGGGAGCGGTTTCTGCTCTCCTCAACGATCAGCAGCGCTCAACAGATTTCTATGTTCGATCCTCGTCAATTCTTGATCGTTTGGCTCCGAATTCATTGATGTTTGCGGACACTTTAATAGGATTGGGCAACCAAGCGATTCGAGAGAGGCGCCTGCAGGATGCAGATCAGTTCTTTAAACGTGCGATTGCTATAGTCGAATCACAGCGAAGCGCGATAGCGTCGACAGAAGATCGTGCTCTACTTCTGGCTCAGAACCGCGAGCCCTACATAGGCGAACTCCGCACGCAACTCGCGTTGAACGACCCAGCCGACGCCTTTCAAACCTCCGAGCGCGCTCATGCTCGCAGCCTACTTGAACTTTTGACTGAGGCGCACACCCAGATCCGGAAGGGCGTAGAGCCGGCGCTGCTGAAAAGTGAAGAGGCCTTGCAGCAGTCTCTAAACGCCAAGGCTAGATATCAGACGCGTTTGTTAAGCGGCAATCATGCTGACGAGGAGATTGCCGCGGTATCGAGGGAAATCGACGAACTGACGCTGGAATATCACGATGTGGAGACAAAGATTCGATCTACTTCACCACACTACGCGGCTCTTACTCAACCGCAACCCCTCAGTCTGAAAGAGGTGCAGCAACAGGTACTGGAGAAAGATACGCTTCTTTTAGAATATGTCCTCGGTGATGAAGCCAGCTATCTCTTCACAGTGACGCCAATCTCCGCTAAGGCCTACATGCTGCCGAAACGAGCTGAGCTGGAGTCTCTGGCGGGCAAGACATACGACGCGCTGACTGCGCGCAATCGGCACGGGGCTGGCGAAACCCTATCACAACGAGACGAGCGCATTCAAAAGGCTGATGCCGAATATATTCGACTGGCAGCCCGTTTGAGCAAGCTGATTCTCGGGCCAGCGGCATCTGAGTTGGATGCCAAGCGGCTGCTGATTGTAGGCGATGGCATTCTACTCCAGATTCCCTTCGGGGCGTTACCGGAGCCCTCACCAAATGGCTCGCGCGCGTTGATCCTTTCGCATGAAATCGTGAATCTCCCTTCAGCCTCGGTAATCGCTGCCCAACGGCGCGAGATAGCCGCGCGGAAGCCTGCGGCCCTGCAGGTAGCCATCTTTGGAGATCCAGTCTTCGATCGTTACGATGAGCGGGTCAAAACCATCTCAGGTGCGCCAACCGAGTCTGCCGAGTCGGAATCCGGCGCGTATAGCGCCCACGAGCTCGAGCGGGCGATAAAGGAGTCCGGAATTGGCACGGATCGCGGCACGATGATGCGGTTGCTTTTTTCGCGACGGGAAGCACAAGCGATTTTTAGCCTCGCATCGCCCGGCGCGGCACTGGAAGCACTGGGGTTTGACGCAAGTAAGGAATTGGCAATAAGTTCGAAGCTCGGCAACTATAAGATCATCCATTTTGCGACACATGCGATGCTGAATGAAGACCATCCGGAACTCTCCGGTATCGTACTCTCACTAATTGACAGCCAGGGACGCGATGTCGATGGCTTCCTCCGACTCAATGACGTCTACAACATGAATCTCCCCGCTGACATGGTTGTCCTAAGCGCGTGCCAAACCGGGCTTGGCAAACAGATCAAGAGTGAAGGATCGGTGGGCCTGGTCCGAGGCTTCATGTATGCTGGCGCCGCGCGAGTTGTTGCTAGCCAATGGAAGGTCGATGATTCGGCAACTGCGGAGCTAATGACGCGATTCTACGAGAAAATGCTGAGGGGAGGTGAGCCGGTTTCGGCAGCGCTCCGTCACGCTCAAATAGAAATGATCCAGCAAGAGCGATGGAGGAACCCATATTTCTGGGCAGCATTTGAGATGCAAGGCGAATGGCGACAGTGATTTGAATGAGCTACCTTCGGAACAACGCACTATACTAACTGTACTTGACAGGAGTAAGGGCTAGGCCCTACAAATCCTTTGTAAGAGAGAGTGGCATTGTAGCTGTCGAAGAAATTGTGGGGCGCTCCAGTTTTGCACTGACCTTAAGATCCCTAAAGGCGCGCCAAATCGCTCCAAGCAATACCAGTTTATAAATTGATGATCGCGTGTTCGTAGGCACGTCCTTCAAGACCCTAGAACCAGTCTCATAATTCCCAATTGGTAGAGGACTGGTTCATTCTGGAGTAGCTCTGGTGTCTCCACGAGTCCGTGATGGCAGGACGCTGGGAGTTGACCGAAGAACAGTGGAAGTTGTTAGAGCCGGTGCTGCGGCCTGCATCTGCGGGTGTGCGGCGAGGTCGTCCCTGGCACGACACGCGTGCGGTGTTGAACGGTGTGCTGTGGGTGCTGGGAACTGGAGCGCAGTGGCGTGAACTGCCGGACAAGTATCCGCCTTACCAGACCTGCCACCGCCGCTTCCAGCAGTGGATTCGCGATAGGAAGCTGGTGGAAGCGCTGCGGCTGCTGGCGCCATTGCTGCACGAGCAAGGCAAGCTGAATCTAGAGGAAGCGTTCGTGGATGCAACCTTCGCGAGCGCCAAAAAGGGGGCTTCGCCATTGGCCCCACCCGCCGCGGGAAGGGCACGAAGATCGTCGCTGTCGCCGCTGATAACAGTCTTCCACTCGCCATTACTGTTGAAAGCGCTTCGTCGGCAGAATGCCAACTCGTAGAAGACGCCCTTGCCGCCAGCTTCCTCGACGAACTTCCCGCCAGACTGATCGGCGACAAGGCCTATGACTCCGACGGGCTCGACCGAAAGCTGGCACAGGACTATGGAATCGAGATGATTGCGCCGAACCGCCGCAAACGCTGCAAAACACAGGATCGCCGCCCGTTGCGACGCTACAGGAAACGATGGAAGGTCGAGCGCCTGTTCGCATGGATGCACAACTTCCGCAGGCTCGTGAATCGATGGGAGTACCACATCGAAAACTACCTCGGAATGGTCCACCTCGCCTGCTTGCAATTAATGCTCAAGCATTTATGAGGCCGCTTCTAGCCTTTCGCCTGAGCGAATGCATTCACCGCCCCAAAGTGCAGCACGACCAGCACCGACAGAAATGCCGCAGGGATAATTGAACAATGTTTCCGTTTCAACTGTTTTTCGCTGCTCCTGAGCTACATGGATTTGCGTCGTGGACTGGCGCGATCTCTTTCTCTCATGCCTATTGAGGCGGGAAGTGGAGGGCAAACCGGCAACGCGCGGCTTGCAATGACAAAGAATCTCTCCTTCCTAGCCAGTAAAAACGCCGGTTGTTTGTTATTTTCTGCGCCAGTTGTCTGCGACTCGCCGAATCATGATGGATCCAATTCGGCGATGGATCACGCGAACTTGTCTCTACACCCCAAACATCGAGAGTTAGATTGAATATGTTATCAACCGGAAATTGTGGGACCAGAACTGAACCAGTCGAACATTGCGAGGGACGCTGAAGCGTCTTTGAGGCTTCGTGAAGAGATACGAATGAAGGAAACAAAATCTGAAATGTGTTTGATCGATTTATGCATCTTTTTATACCCTTAGCCGAGTGCCTCTGGCATTTCCTGACTTTGGGGAGCTTGTCGGATCACGCGCGACAGAATGCACAGTTTGTCTCGAAACAATTCCGGGAAGACAATTCGGAACGGTTGCACGAGGGTTTGGCGTTTCTGAATAGTTACGGAGTCTGGTCCGGGCCAGCCGCGCAGGGTCGCAATGGCTACTACAAATGGGATTAGATGAATCGCTTCGGAATCATCGGGTTGCGCGCAGCCCGCACCGCGATCAGGGTTTTCGCCGCCTTCGGCGATAAAGAGAATCCATCGCGCCGCGCCATCGCCGACCGCCACTTTTGTGGGTGATTGATCTCGTGGGTTAGCGCAGGACGTCAAACGGCAAAAACCGCCCGAAAAAGAGACGCCGGCGCTCGGAGTGCATGTCTAAGCGCCGGCATTCGCCAACTGTTCATGTTCAGTTACTTCGGGGTAGGATTATATGGCGTTCCGAAGCTAGTCAACACATTCGTATTGCCGTTGAGTGTTCCGGTGAGCGATCCGGTGGTCGCATCGCAGCTTCCTACGAAAGACTCCGTATTGTTGCCCCACGATTCAAGAGTAAATGTAACCTCGATGGGGCCAACGCGGCCAAGAACTGTGTTCCGTGAGATCGAAACGCCGAGTCGGTCTGCCTGGTCGACCGCGAATGGCTGCTCATTGCAAGAGAGGCCCTCGCATTTTTCGTAGTCGTAGCGATCGCTAAACAACTGCCCGTAGTCGGCGCCAGAGAGAGTTTCTACCTCGCTAAAATACTGACCCGACTTTGAACTGATGGTGAGCGTCCCATTTGAATAGCTAGCGAATTCGCCGCCGCTGTTAAAATTCTTGAGCGTCACAAGGCTGAACGGCACTATATAGCCATTGGGCCCGGAGGGCAGGCAATCGGCCCTCAACATTGGGGGGATTGCCATTCCGATCAGTGCCAGAACGCTGGACGAAATGCGGAACATAGTTGATTTCATCGTTCCTCCACATGCTGGAAAACCCGGCAAGGTGTTTAGGGTGAGAGTTTCGCTCGTTAGAAAGCAATAGCGGAACATATCGGTCGCAGTCACGTGGAACTGATCGCGACCGCAGCCTGGAAGTTACGCCGAACGACTTCGTGTGAGTATGTGAATAAGCGTGCGTCAAATACGCGGTCACTTACGACCGAGGAAATCGACGCGTAGCAGTAGAGATCTCCACGTCGGGTTGGACAGGAGACTCTTGCTCTGCTTCGTCATGCGGTAAATGCACAAGTCTGCCATCCGCATGGCCGCAAACAGACATCACTGGTTACCTAGAGCCAAGTTACCGCCCCGGAATTAAGAGACCCACCCTGCCTGACAACCGGCCGAAGATTGGGTGAGACGCCGAAGCGTCTTTGGCTTCGTGAAGAGATACGAACGGGAGGAGTGAAATCTTAAAGCCTAATTTCTGCCATATGTGCTTATTATGGTTTCCTTGATCGTTCCGACCTGGTAAAGCGAGATAGTATGACGGCCCCTGCACTAGGCAAACAACTCACACCCGCGGAGTGGGAAGTACTGCGGCGCCACTGTGAACGTTCCGTCCGCAATCGGCTTGCACGCATGGAACTCCCGTCGGATGTCATTGAGAAATCATTGCTCTCAACCGTATTAAAGGTTGTGGAAAAGGAAGCTGGAGGTCTCGAGGTTCGAAGGGAACATCCCCGAAATGGTAATCGTGTCACTTGGCGAGGGAAATGGGAAAGCGGTCATTGACGGCTTCCCTGAGCTTCTGCTGGCACCCGATGTAGCGTTCCGTCGTCTGCACAGAAGCGTGCCCGAGAAGAAATTGGATCTGTTCAAGTTCGCCACCGGAACCATGACAAAGTCGGCCACAAGTGCGACGAAGGTCATGAGGTGCAAGGTGGTCCATGCCGATCCTCTTTGCACACTGTCTCACTACAGTCCAGACGACACCTGCCGTCACTCCAAGGCTCAGTTCAGTACGACGCTTCCAAATCCGCCTGAATGCCAGGCCGTTGGTCACTCCTGAGTCTCGAAGCCAATTCTCGAGCAGGGCCTTACACCACTCACTCTGGAACCGGAACTGTTCGAAGCCGTCCACCCTTGCCAACCAAATCGACAATGACCCAATGACCTTCCCGTTCTTGTAGTTGATCGACTCGCAATCTCACTATTTCGGAGCGCCGAAGACCACAGCCTAGCAGCAATCCGATCACTGCTGCATCCCTCTTGCCACACAATGTACTCGGAGGAATACTATCCAGCAGATCTTGTGCTTAGTCACTGCTCAGCCAATTTCCAAGTCTCCTGCCCAGTCGTTTAACTCCTTTGACCCTTCTGATTCCGATTGCCAACTCCGGGCTCAGCCAGCCTGTGTCAGCAGCCTCATCGGCTAAGCGTCGAATCGCGGAAAGATGAAGATTGATGGTAGCGGCGGAAAGAGTGAGCCCCTCCAGGAAAGATCGGTATCGCACGACAACAGACCGGTTGAATCCTAATCGTGGCTCAGAGCAGTACCAGTTTATAAATTGATCGATTGCATGATTGTAGGCGCGCCGGGAGTGGGAGGATGCGAGCGCCCCGAGCACGGCCGTCTTTGATTGTTGGAGTTCGGGTAAGGTGAAGACAGCAGAATTGATGGTAGGGACATGGGACTGTTTCAGCATCGCCATCGGAGGCGGTTCCTTCAACCGTCTCCATGTTGGGTGCCTTCCGAACCAGTCGCGGGATCTGCCTGCGAAGAAGCGGCTTCAGTCGAGCCGTGAAAGAACCTTGCAATTCTCGGCGACAGAATCCATTATCGCGTTAGGAACCATAGATTAGAGCAGGGCGGTGTCGAACGAGCTGGTCAGTATCAAGTCTGCACGTACTCTGACATCCGATCAGTATGCCGGGCTCGCCGACGTACCCCCGGAAATCGAATGGCTCAACAACATCACCAATGACAAAACGCGGCGCTTCTATAAAAGCGACGGCGCCGACTTTGTAGCTTTCACAGGTCTGAAAAAGTCAGCGGCGTTCCGTACCGTCGCGCACTCGCATGTCATCGCCTGGCGCAAGGACCTGGAGGATCGTAAGCTGGGCGCTGCCACCATCCGCCGCAAGCTCTCGGCGCTATCCTCGCTGTTCGATTATCTCTGCGAGCGCAATGCTGTCCTGGGTAATCCGGTGGACGGCGTCAAGCGGCCTGCCACGAACAACAACGAAGGCAGTACCCCGGCCTTAGGTGACGCTCAGGCGCGTCGCCTGCTGGAGGCCCCTGCCCCGGATACGCTCAAGGGTGTAAGGGATCGCGCGATACTCGCAACCCTGTTCTACCACGGCATCAGTCGTGACGAACTGTGTCTGCTCCGGCTGCGCGATATACAGAGCCGCCAAGGCGTCATGCATTTACGTATCGACGGAAAGGGCGACAAGATTCGGTTTGTTCCCGTTCACCCGATGGTGCTGTGGCTCATCGGCGAATATTTGGAAGCGGGGAAACACGGCTGGGGGTGAGCCACGAAAGCCTGGACTCTCCCCTCTTCCGGCCTGTGGCGAACAATCGTACCGGGACGCTCGACCGGCACCTCGATCCAGGATCTATCTATCGAAATATCGTCATGAAATATGCAATGGCAACGGGGATCAGCGGGGAAGCCATCGGAGTCTGCGTGCATTCGATGCGGGCAACAGCTGCGACAAATGCCCTATCCAATGAGGCGGACACTGCCAAGGTGCAGGAATGGCTAGGACATGCTAATGTTTCGACCACCCGCCTCTACGACCGGCGCAAGTCGAGGCCCGAAGACAGCCCGACGTTCCATGTGAAATATTGAGATCTACCCATCCTACCCGGCGGTCCCGGGAGGCTGTTTCACGGATACAATGGGCTGAGGCTCGGAGGCCCAGGAAGCCACCTTCTCCTGCTTGTGAGAGGCCATGGCCATAGACACCAATTCGCATGAATTCCAATTGCTGTTGCGTCAATTTGAAAAGGGAAATGTCGTGCTCTTTGCGGGAGCCGGATTCTCGATGGGGGCTAAGAACTCGAAGGGCACAGACCCGCCCCTCGGTGCTGATTTGGCGCGCATATTGCGAAAGAATGCGGATGGAGCTACACCGACGAGGACTTGGTGTCTGTATATGATCAAGCACAAAAGCATCTCGGATCGCAAACGCTCGGAGCCATGCTGGAGCAATATTATCGGGACTGTAAGCCTGCAGGCTGGCATAACAATATACCCTCGCTGCAGTGGTATCGCATCTATACCACGAATATTGATGATGTCATAGAGCAGGCCTACAAAGGTAAGTCCGCGCAGCGACTGGATCTCATTACTTGCCCAACAAACTATTATGATTCAGATCAATGGTACGAGCGCGTGCAATCTGTACACCTTCACGGTTCCGTTTTGGACCCAGAGAAGGGATACACGTTCACGCTCGAAGACTTTGCCGGGCAGACGGCTTCCCCAAACCCCTGGTATCAGGCGATGGCGGATGACATGATGACTCGTGCATTTCTGTTTGTTGGAACACGTCTCACGGAGTCACCCTTCTATCACTATCTAAACCTACGAAGCCAGAGAAGCCGAGGCGCCCAAGAAGTCCGAGCAAAGTCGTTCGTGGTATCTCCAAATGTCAGCCCGATCCGGCTTCGGCAACTAGAAGACAGCGGATTCGTCGTATTCAGTTCGACGGGTGGAGAGTTCTTCGACACTCTTCTGCCGTTGGTCAGCGGTTTCGTACCTGACAGGCTTACACTCTTGAAGAACCGATATCCTCATCAACTGGCTGCAATATCTCGTGGGCTTCTCAGTCAACAATCTGAACTCTTAAGACAATTCGACTTCGTAACTGCCGATCCGCCGAGCGATGCAAAGAGCCGAAAGAAAAGCTTGTTCTTCGAAGGAGCCGAGCCGACATGGGAAGACATTGCGTCTAACTTAGACGCGCCAAGGGAAGTGACTGCTGACTTTGTCCAGCAAATTAGCGGAGCGCATAAAAATATCGATGCTCTAGTGCTAGTGGGGCATGCAGGGTCGGGTAAAAGCACGTTGCTCAGGAGGCTTGCGGTCGAATTAAGCCGAGCGGGTCACAACGTATATTTCATGAAATCGCCAGAACGTCTCGACAAGAGGCCGATAAGCAACCTGTTAGATTCAGTCGGTGACAAAAGAACCTTCTTCGTTTTCGATGAGGCGGTCGCCCATATCGAAACTCTGGAAGATCTTGTGGCCCACCATCCTGATTGGACGGTTACCTTTCTAATGGCAGATCGGCCTCATCTGATCCTTCCGCGTCTCACGGCTCTGAAGCACTTAAAACCATCTGTCCTCGACATGCCACCCTTAACGAGGACGGACAGTGAGGCAATAATTCGAAAGCTCTCGGACTTCGGACGCCTAGGAAAGTTACAAGGGAAAACCTGGACCGAGCAACTACGCGAATTCTTAAGCAGATCAAAAAAACAATTGTTGGTTGCGATGAAAGAAGCAACTTTAGGTCAGGGCTTCAATGTAATCCTAACCAATGAATTCTTTAGTTTGGCAAGTGACGGGGCACGTTTGGTTTATGCGATTACCTGCTTGGCATATATGCACGGTGCGCCTGTCCGTCGCCGCCACCTCCTGGCCTGTTTAGATGGGAGCGATTTCGACAAGGCAACGATACTTGCAAACCACCTTCGGGATGTGGTTGTGCCCTGGAGGGAAGGGTCCGACTTTCTCTGCCCTAGACACCGCGTGATCGCACACCAGGTAGCGACGGAGTCTACTCCCTCGGAAGTCAGGCGAGAAGCAGTCATAAGTATACTGATCCAATTAAGCCCTGATATCACACCTCATAACATTTCCAGGAGGACTCCAGAATATATTACCTATCGCAGGCTAATAAATCTGGATAACATGATTCTTCTTTTTGGCGAGGATTATGACAACATAGCCGGAATTTATGATGAAGTTAAGGGCTACTACGGGCATCAATTCTTGTTCTGGCTTCAATTCGGACGGTGCGAGCTATACTTTGATCACTTTTCCTTGGCCGAGAATTACCTGAATCAGTCTTTGGGTATTCGAAGCGCGGCGAGCGGCAACTATCAGGCGCTGCATCACATTGCCGTGTTGTACCTCAAGCGGGCTTTGGCTTCGGAAGATATGGTGCAGGCAGAAGAGGACATCCACCATGGTTCGGAGATCCTATTGGACCAGATTCGTGAGCGAGGACACTTAGATACCTACCCTTATGAGGCATTAACCACTCACAAGCTGAAGTGGCTTGTCAGGAAGCAAGGACCTCACATGAAGCAGGAGCTTGAATCTCTGGTTCAAATTGCTAGGACGGGACACGAAAGGCACCCTTATGACGACCGGATGCGCGATGTGTACCAAAGGATTTACCGAGATTATCTCATGCTTGCCGTGCGTAAGGGTGATATGGCTATTGGGGACGCGCCGTTGAGACAGGCGGGTAGCTGACTTGCGGCTCTCGACGGCCACGGTAAGAGGTGTACTTTGGGAGCGTCAGAGGCGGCAAAGTAATAAACCGGATTATCGCGGCCGACTTCTCAGGGATATTTGGAACCGATCGTTGACCGCATCTTTGAACTTCTGTCTGCACCCGATGTACCGTTCCGTCGTTTGGACTGAGGCGTGACCGAGCAGGAATTGAATCTGTTCGAGTTCGCCACCGGCACCGTGACAGAGCCGAGCACAGGTACGACGAAGGTCATGCGGCGCCAGATGATCCACGCCGATCCGCTGGGCATATCGCTTTACTGCTGTCCACACAACATCCGGAGAGATCCCACGACTCAGTTCGGTCCTGTTTTTCCAGATCCTCCTGAATACCAGCCCGTCTGAAACTCCGGAGGCACGAAGCCAACGATCGATTAGAGCCTTGCACCAACCCGGAACGGGCACCGTTCGCAGTCGTCCGCCCTTGCCGTATAAGTCAGCGACGACCCAACGGCCTTCTCTCAGTTGAATCTGATCCAATCGTAGCGATACGGCTTCCGATCGTCGGAGACCGCATCGGAGCAGCAGCCCAACCAACGCCGCGTCCCTTCTACCAAGTATGGTGCTCCGCGGAATGGAGTCCAGGAGGTCTTGGGCTTGATCGGTAGACAGCCAATTGCCAATCCTTGTACCGAGGCGCTTGACTCCCTTCACTCGACGAATTCCGATTGCCAATTCCGGGCTCAACATGCTGATCTCCGCAGCTTCATCTGCTAGACGGCGGATC
>Ga0302325_10006338_pt1 | contig 26620 bp, 24 predicted proteins | sample Palsa_T0_2_FD_201948 | JGI IMG/M metagenome (GOLD analysis project Ga0302325, IMG submission 201948) | Peat permafrost microbial communities from Stordalen Mire near Abisko, Sweden - Palsa_T0_2 | ecosystem: Environmental > Terrestrial > Soil > Palsa > Peat permafrost | place: Sweden: Abisko... | reverse complement strand
GATTGTCGAGATCGGGGCCGATGCCGCCGAGAATGCCGAAGATGAGCTGCACGAAAACCGGCGGCTTGAACATGCCGCGGTCGATGCAATGGGCGAGATTGTACAAGTGGCCGGTGTCATAACACTCGTGCTCGAATTTGATGCCGTGGCCTTCGCCGAGAAGCTTGGAAATCTTTTCGATATCGCGGAACGTATTGGGGAAGATGTAAGCGTCGGAGTTGGTCAGATAGGCTTCTTCCCAATCGTATTTCCAATTCTTGTAGCGGCGCGCCATGGGATAGAGCGCGAAATTCATCGAACCCATGTTGAGCGAACACATTTCCGGCGACAATGTCTGCGCAGCCGAGATGCGCTGCTCCACCGTCATGGTCACGGCGCCGCCGGTGGTGATGTTGACCACCGCGTCGCAGGCCTGCTTGATGCGCGGCAGGAACTGCATGAACACGTTCGGGTCCGGCGACGGCCGCCCGTCCTTCGGATCGCGCGCGTGCAGATGCAGGATCGCGGCGCCGGCCTTGGCGGCATCGATCGCTTGCGTGGCGATCTGATCGGGCGTGACCGGCAGCGCGTCCGACATCGTCGGGGTATGGATCGAGCCGGTGATCGCGCAGGTGATGATGATCTTGTTGGCCATTGGTCGCTTCTCCCGTTCGCCGGCTATTCGCGCTTTGCCCGCCGGGCGTACGCCAGCACCCATGTGGAAAAGACTTTTGCGTGCAGAGCTTATGCGCGTTAGGCGGCCGGTCGTCGGGGCTCGCCTCGGCCTTGATCCGACGGACGCTTTATGGAGGCAGCCGACCCGCTTTTGTCAATGACCGCAACGCGGCAGCTCACTCGGCGGCGGCTTGGTATGCAGGCGCGACGACAGTCTCGTCGTCCGCCGCCCTGTCACTGCGCTCTTCCGCCAGCTGCTTTATTCCGCGACAGATGTAATAGGACCCGAACAGGCATTCGCTCATGCCGAGTTGCTTGGTCAGCGCGGCGAGCTCTTTCCATGGCTCGATCAGCGGATTTCCCAGCATGGTGTGCTTCATCAGCCAGAGGCTCAGCGGGAGCATTATTCGTTCGCCGAAACCGGGAGGAAGCTTGGCGTCCATGATGACGATGCGGCCGCCCGGTCGAAGCTGCTGCCACGCGCGACGCAGGACGGCGCGGTGGTTCGGCATGGTGTTGTACGACAGGCTCATCAGCACACCATCGAGCGGCCGCGACGCCGTATAATCGGCGGCATCGCATTCGCTCAATTCGACATTGCGCCAATGATTGGCGCTGCGCAGCGCCTGCGCCCTGCGCAGCATCCCGGGCGAAATATCGATGCCAAAGACGTGCCCGCTAGGCCCTACGGCCTGGCGCAGGCGCGAAAGATTGGTGCCGGTGCCGCATCCGAGGTCGAGCACGCTGTCGCCCCTGCGCAAACCCATACGCGCGACCGCCTGGGCCCGAAGGCTCGGCGGCAGAAACAGCAATCGATCGAACAATGGAATAAATCCGGCGATCCGATCGTAACGTCGGCTGACGAAACTTCGGTCGCAGTCCACCCATTGACGGATCATGACCTCGCCCCCTTGGTCCGTTCCATCACCACCCGAGCCGCCAAGCTTTTGCCGGCCCGACAGCATATTTAGATCATTCGTTTAAGCTGTAGAATTGACCTACGTCAACTTTGCCAGCATGGTTTGACCGTGGATGACTTTGATGACGGGATTTCGCAGGGCTGCACTACGCGGAAAGCCGCGCGCCAATGACCGCGAATTGGGGCGGTCGGCCGCGGAGAATCAAGCGATGCGCGCAAGCCTGCTGACGATCCTGGCAGCGCTGAGCCTGTCGCTTATCGCACCGGGTTACGCCGCCGGCGCGGAGCCTACGGCGGCCGGGCTTTGGCAAGCGCTCGATAAGGACAGCGGGCAGCCCACCGGCTGGTTTCTCATCCGCGATCACGACGGTATTTACGAGGGCCTGATCGTGCGGATGTATATGAAGCCGGGCGAAAGTCCCGAGGTCGTTTGCGATCAGTGCACGGACGACCGCCACGACAAGCCGTGGCTGGGGCTCGACATCATCCGCGGCATGAAGCGGGAGGGGCTGGATTACACCGATGGGACCATTCTCGATCCGCGCTACGGGCACATCTACAACGCCATGATGACGCTCGCGCCCGACGGCCAGACGCTGGTCGTACGCGGCTACCTCGGCATTTCACTGCTTGGGCAAAATCAATACTGGACGCGTTTGCCGGATTCGGCCTACAGCGAGATCGATCCGCGCTTTAATCCCAATCACGCGATCGCGCACAAACCCAAGGGCGCGCAGAAACCGGATAATTCAGTGCGGCGCTAGAGCGGCGATCGCGCTCTATGTGCCGCATTAATTTGCGGCGCCCGCATGCTTGCGCCGGGCGTGTTGCTGCGCTTCCTCCTCGCGCGGCTTGCCCATCAGCACCGGCTGGAACAGCGCCGCCGCGGTCATCGTCGTCATGAGCGCGATGGTGAGGAGCTTGCCCATGCTCGATGTTCCGGGGTCGCTGGAAAAATACAGACTGCCGAACGCGGTCGCTGTGGTACAGGCGCTGAACGTTACCGCCCGCGTCAGCACCGACTGCAACAGCTTGGTCTGCCCCTCGCGCCACGCCATGATGTAATAGATCTTGAACGCTACGCCGACGCCGAGCAGCAGCGGCAGCGCGATGATATTGGCGAAATTCAGCGGCAAATCGATCGCCACGCAGATCTCGAGGGTAACGACACCGGCGACCAGCAGCGGAATGAGCGTCAACAGCACGTCGCCGAGCCGCCGCAATGTGATCCACAACAGCACGGCAATCGACAACAGCGCCCAGGCGGCGGCCTGCAGGAAAGCGGTGATGATGGTGCGGCGCGCTTCGAGAATCGAAATGGGACCCTCGGTGGCGTTAGGCTCGATTCTCTGCACGTCATGGGCGAACGTCCGCAATGTGGCGTTGTCGTTCGCGTTGCCGCTTGGCGCGATCTGCAACCGCGCCTGCCCGTCCGGCGTGACCCATTGGTCCACGAGGTTCTGCGGCAGGTTTTCGCGGGTGATTTCCTTGGCCTTGAGCAGGTTACGCAAATCGCCGAGCGCCGTTTTCAACGGCTGAATGAACGCCACCTCGGCCCGTTGGCGCGCCGCCTGATCGCCCTTGGCAAGCGTGGCCAAGGCCGCGGCAAGGCGCTTTGCCGCGTCGGCGCCGCGGCCGGGAGCGCTGCCGGCAAGCTTGTTGAGCGCATCGACGGTGGTATTGATGATGGCGATGTTTTCCGCATCCGTCGGCGGCGCGCTGATCGTGGGCGGCGAGAGCGCGGGATCGAGTGTCGTCGCCGCGCCCTGGATCAGCGACAGCTTTTGCGCCTGCTGTTCGGGGATGAAGGTCGAAAGCGTCACGGCGCGCGCGACTTGCGGGAGGTCGCGGACCTTTGCGGCGACCTGGTCGGCGGCCGTCAGCGCCGGCTCCAGCACCTCGATATCGTTGGCGCCGCCTTCGCCGTCTTTCTCGAGCGCAAGGTAGGTGGCGACCGACTCGACGTTGGGATTGCGCAGGTTCATCGGATTGAAATCGAACCGCAGCCAGTACAGCAGCGGCGACGCTCCGAGAATCACGATCGCCGTCACCACGAGGATCGGCACCCGATTGCGCTCGAGAAAATCATCGACCGGAGCGAGGAATGCGTAGCCGAGTGGATGGGGCTCGCTGCGCGGCTTAAGCCGGCTCATCATCGCCGGCAACAAGGTAATGCTGGTGGCAAAAGCGATCAGCATGCCGACGCCGGCGACCAGGCCGAGCTCGGATAGCCCCTTGTAGGCCGTCGGCAGGAACGAAAGAAAGCCCGCGGCGGTGGCGAGCGCGGCAAGCGTCAACGGCGCGCCCGCGCGCCGGCCGGCATGCAACAAAGCCTCGTACAGACCGTCGACTTCGTGCCGCTCGGCGCGATAGCGGACGCTGAACTGGAGTCCGAAGTCGACTCCGAGGCCGACGAACAGCACGGCAAAATAGACGGAGATCAGGTTGAGCGAGCCGACCATCAGCAGGCCCAGTGCCGCCGTGATGGAAAGTCCGACCGCAAGACTGACGAACACGGCAAAGATGATCCGCCACCAGCGCAGCGCCATCCACAGGATGAAGAGCACGACGGCGATGGTGAGCACGGCGTTGAGTGCCGCGTTCTCCTTGATCGTGGCGAATTCCTCGTCGTTCATCGGCACCGGGCCGGTCAGGCGCACGCGCGCCTGATAAGCGGAACCGAGCTTGAGTTCGGCAGCGGCCTGGCGGATGGCGTTGCTCGCCTTGAGCCCCGGCTCAAGCTCCGAGTAATCGAGAACGGGCTGGACGCGCAGGAATCGCAACAGGTCGCTTGGTTTGGGCTCCTGGCCTTGCACCAGCACGTGCCAGGAGAAACTCGCCGGCTTATCGGCGTTGACCTGGTCCAGCGTGTCGGCCCCGAGCGTCAGCGGCCAAACCATGTCGTCGAGCTTGAGCCTGCCCGATTGCACGCCGAGGAGGCCGAATTGCAGGGTGCGGAGCACGCCGCGCAGGCTTGGATCGCCCGCCAAGACCTGAATGAGGCGCTGCGCCTGCGTGAGCATGGTCATTTGCGGGCCGAGCTGCTCGGTGGGCGCGAACAAAAGACCGTTCCGCGCAAAGAACGAACCGCCCTGCGGCTCGTCGATCGAATGAAAGAAGTTCTTCTGCGGCGACAGCCGCGCCACCAAGGCGGCGGTCGCTTCCGCGACCAGCTCCGGCGTCGGCGCGTCGATGACCGCGATGGTCAGATCGAATTGCGGGAAGGCCTTTTCGAAGGCCAGCTCCCGTTGCCGCCCCGGGCTGTTGCTGGAAATAAGCTGATTGATGTCGGTGGTCATGGAGAAATGCGTCGCCGCGTACCAGACCGAGACAAGCGCAAGAACGATCGCCGCGGCGATGACCCACCGCGGGTAGTGGATGCAAAAGCCGATCGCGCGGACGACGAAAGCGGTAATCGTTTTCATGGGATGTAATGCGACAAACCAGTGTTTGAGGCGTTAAGACAACGGCAAAATGGAGGCACGCGCCTTTTGCCGGCCGGGGAAGTGAAACCGGGGTCGCGCCGCAGCAGGCGCATCGGCATGCAGGTCGTTCATGGATTCTCAGCCACCGGCAGCGGCCTAAATGCCCTGAAACGCCGGAAAAGTGAAATCGTGGATATTTTCCTATTTTATAGACCGAAAGGCACCCCGAACGGCAGGGCACTAGACCGCCTGGCATGCTGGACAAGGAGCCCCGTTTCCGCTCAAAGGTTCCACTGCCGGACGTCGCGATTGATCGGCCCCGGAGAGGGCCCGGCAGGCTTGATTGTCGCGGCATCGTGGCCAACTTGATTGTTACGGCGTTGTGGCCAAAGTATTGGATATGGAACACGGCGGAACGGCCTGTCACGATTGCGGCGCAACGCCGCAGTCCGGCACCCAGCCGGGAGGTTAATTGATGAAGGTCATTCTCGCTCAACCTCGCGGATTTTGCGCCGGCGTGGTGCGCGCCATCGAGATCGTCGAGCGCGCCCTGCAAAAGTACGGCCCTCCGGTCTACGTGCGCCACGAGATCGTGCACAACAAGCACGTGGTCGAGAGTTTGAAGGCCAAAGGCGCACACTTCGTCGAGGATTTGTCCGAGGTGCCGCCGCACGCGGTGACCATCTTCAGCGCCCATGGCGTCGCCAAGAGCGTCGAAGAGGAGGCGGCGTCACGCGAACTTCCGGTGCTCAACGCGACCTGCCCCCTGGTCACCAAGGTGCATAATCAGGGCAAGCGCTACGTGGCGCAGGGACGTCGGCTCATTCTCATCGGCCATGCCGGACATCCGGAGGTCGAGGGCACGATGGGCCAGATTTCCGAGCCAGTGACCCTGGTGCAAACCGAGAGCGACGTCGACTCGCTCGACATTCCGTCCGATACGCCCGTCGCCTATGTCACGCAAACCACCTTGAGCGTCGACGACACGCGCGGAATCATCGCCGCGCTGCATCGCCGATTTACCGACATCGTCGGACCGGAGACACGCGATATCTGTTACGCCACGCAGAACCGGCAGACGGCGGTCCGCGAACTTTCAACGCTTGTGGACGTTATCCTGGTGGTTGGTGCCAAGAACAGTTCCAATTCCAACCGGCTGCGCGAGATCGGCAACGAGGCGGGCACGCCGTGTTATCTCATTGCCGACGGCAGCGAGCTGCAACCGCACTGGTTTAATGGCGCGCAGACGGTCGGCATCACCGCCGGCGCTTCGGCGCCGGAAGTATTGGTGGAGGACGTGATCGACGGGCTGCGCCGGCTCGGTCCGGTCGAGGTGTCGGAGTTGACCGGCCGGCAGGAAACCATCGAATTCCGCTTGCCGCCCGAACTGACGGACGGCAGGACGGCGAGGCGCGCGGGAGCGAAGGTATAGGTTTGTCGCCTGCCTGCGGCGAACGCAAACGGCAAAACGAAGAAGGAAGCGATTGTGACTGTATCACTGCGACAGAAGGCAGCCGTCGGCGCCTACGTGCTGAAACAACGGCTCACCGGACGCAAGCGCTATCCGCTGGTGCTGATGCTGGAACCGCTGTTCCGGTGCAATCTCGCCTGCGTCGGTTGCGGCAAGATCGATTATCCCGATGCGATTTTGAACAAGCGCCTGTCGGTGCAGGAGTGTCTCGACGCGGTCGATGAATGCGGCGCGCCGATGGTCGCCATTCCGGGCGGCGAGCCGCTGATCCACAGGGAGATCGGCGAAATCGTCAAAGGCATCGTAGCGCGCAAGAAGTTCGTGTCATTGTGCACCAACGCGCTGCTTCTGGAGAAGAAGCTGCATTTGTTCCAGCCGTCGCCGTATCTGTTCTTTTCCGTGCATCTCGACGGGTTGAAAGAGCATCACGATAAATCGGTATGCATGGAGGGCGGCTACGAGAAAGCCGTATCGGCGATCAAGGCGGCGCAGGCCAAGGGCTTCACCGTCAACGTCAACTGCACGATCTTCGACGGCCATCCGGCCGAGGACATCGCGGCGTTCCTCGATCTCACCGAGGAACTTGGCGTCGGCGTCTCGATCTCGCCCGGTTACGCCTATGAGCGGGCGCCCGATCAGGAGCACTTCCTCGGCCGCCGCAAGACCAAGGAATTGTTCCGAAACGTCTTCGCGCTCGGCAAGGGCAAAAACTGGAATCTGACGCACTCCGGCATGTTCCTCGACTTCCTCGCCGGCAACCAGGAATTCCATTGCACGCCGTGGGGCATGCCCACGCGCAATATCTTCGGCTGGCAGAAGCCGTGCTATCTGCTCGGCGAAGGCTACGCCAAATCTTTCACGGAATTGATGGAGACCACCGACTGGGACGCCTACGGCACCGGCCGCTACGAGAAGTGCGCGAACTGCATGGCGCATTGCGGCTACGAGCCGACCGCGACGGAAGCGATCATGCAGCATCCGCTGCAAGCAGCGATGATCGCCTGGCGCGGCGTAAAGACCGAAGGGCCGATGGCGCCGGAAATCCCGCTGGAAAACCAGCGACCGGCGAAATACGTGTTCGACGGTCAGGTGCAGCTCACGCTCTCGGAGATGCGCGCCAACGAGGCGCGCGAGAAGGCCGCAAAAGCGGCCAAGACGTCGGCGAGCGCTGCGTAACCGTCGTCGTCATTCCTGGGCGCCGCGCAGCGGCAAGCCCGGAATGACCGGAACCCTACATCCCCCACGCCAACGCGCGCGTATTGCCGCTTTTGAGATTGCGGTAGCGCGCCAGCGCCCATAGCGGGAAGAATTTCGCATAGCCGTGGTAGCGCAGATAGAACACGCGCGGAAAACCGGTCGCGGTGTAGCGCGGTTCGTTCCAGAAGCCGTCGGCGCCTTGCGCATTGGCGAGATATTTGATGCCGCGCGCGACCGCCGGATGATCGACCTCGCCCGCCGCCATCAAGCCAAGCAGCGCCCACGCCGTCTGTGATGCCGTCGACGGCGCACTCTCGTAGCCGTGGTAATCGAGCTTGTAGCTCGAGCCGTCCTCGCCCCAGCCGCCATCCTTGTTCTGAATGGCGACGAGCCAATCCACCGCCCTGCGCATCTGTGGCGCGCCGTTATCGACGCTGACCGCGTTGAGCGCGCAGAGCACCGACCAGGTGCCGTAGACGTAGTTCATGCCCCAGCGGCCGAACCAGCTTCCGTCCGCGAGCTGCGTGCGCTGCAAATAGTCGACGCCGTTGGCCACCGCCGCGCTGCTCGCGGCCGTTTCGCCGAATTGTGCAAGCATCGACAGGCAACGCGCGGTGACATCCTCGGTGGGCGGATCGAGCAGCGCGCCGTGATCGGCGAACGGAATGTTGTTCAGGTAATAATATTCATTGTCGGCGTCGAACGCGCCCCAGGCGCCGTTCGCGCTTTGCATGCCCAAGATCCATTCTCGCGCGCGGGCGAGGCTGGCCTGATAGTCCCGGCGACCGGAGAGCCCCTGCACGCGATCCATCGCCATGGCGACGACGGCGGTGTCGTCAACGTCGGGATAATGCGGGTTGGCATACTGGAAGGCCCAGCCGCCGGGGCGGATATCGCCCCGCCGCGCGATCCAGTCGCCGCGGACGTCGAGCACCTGTTTCGGCAAAAGCCAATCGAGGCCGCGTTTGACCTCGCCGACCACGCGCTCGCCGCCGACTTCCAAGAGCGCGTGGCAGGTGAGCCCGGTGTCCCAGATCGGCGAGACGCAGGGCTGGCAATAGGCCTCGTTTTCGTGCACGGCGAGCAGCTTCTCGATCGATTTGCGGGCGATGGCGCGCTGCGGATGATCTTGCGCATAGCCGAGCACGGCAAACATCATCACGCTGTTGGCCATGGCGGGGAAAATCGCGCCCAGCCCATCCTCGCCATTCAAGCGCTCGCTCACCCAGGCGATTGCGGCATCGACGGCGCGCTGCCGCGTGCGCTTGGGAAAATATGGCTCCGTCGCGCGTAAAACGTTGTCGACGCCGCGGAAGAACCAGAACCACGACGCTTTCTGCTGCGGCGCCTTCGGCGCCGGCCCGATGCTTTGCGGCGGTTCAAGGAAAAGCTCGTCGATACGCACGCCCTTTGCGTTGCGCGCCTGCGGCTTCTTCGCCATCAGCACCAGCAAGGGCACGATGACGGTGCGACTCCAATACGAAATCTTGTCCAGATGGAATGGAAACCATTTCGGCAGCAGCATGATCTCGACCGGCATCACCGGCACCGCCCGCCACGGGATGAAACCGAACAGCGCCAGCATGATCCGCGTGAACACATTGGCGCGGCCGGCGCCGCCGCGAGCGCGCACCGCCTCGCGCGCGCGACGCATGTGATCCGCATCGACGGAATCGCCGATCATCTTCAGCGCGAAGTAGGCCTTGACTGTCGCGCTGACGTCGAGGTCACCGTCGCAGAACAACGGCCAGCCGCCGTGCTCGCCCTGGATGCGGCGCAGATAGACCGCGATCTTGGCTTCGAGCGCGGCATCGACCGGCTCGCCGAGATAATGCCGCAGTAGCACGTATTCGGCTGGGATGGTGGCGTCGGCCTCGAGCTCGAACACCCAGTGGCCGTCGGAGCGCTGTTCCGCCAACAGCGTCTGCGTCGCCTTTTGAATGCGCGCTTCGAGCGCCTCGTCGAGCGGCCGGGCGGGCGGCGCTTGCCTGGCAGTACGGCTCGCTTGTTCGAGCGTGTCTTCGATCATGGCAGCTTCGCGACAATTTCGGCGGCGCGGTTGCCGGATCTGATCGCGCCTTCGATGGTAGCGGGCAGGCCGGTATCTGTCCAATCGCCGGCAAGGACGAGATTGCGCCATTTCGTTGCCGGGCCCGGGCGCTTTGCGTCTTGCGCCGGCGTGGCGGCAAAGGTCGCGCGCCGCTCGCGCACGATCTGCCAAGGGGGTAGCATGGCCGGCAGTCCGGTGACGCGCGCGACTTCGTCCCAGATCGTTCTGGCGAGCTCTTCACGCGGCGTGTCGATGAGCCGATCGCCAGCGCTGATCGTGACTGAAACTCGACCGGGAAAGGCAAAGATCCATTGCACGGTGGCATTGAGCACGCCGAGGATCGCCGGCGCATTCGCCGGCGGCTCGATGCGGAAATGCGCGTTGACGATGGCGCGGAATTCGGTCGGCGTCTCGATGCCAGGAAGGAGCGACGCGGCGATGTAGGGCGGCACGGTGAGGATGACCGCATCGTCAACGCCAAGTTCAACAACCTCGTTGCCGAATTCGAGCGCCTCGACCCGATCGGCGGCAAGGCGCATGGCGCGGAGCTGATGCTCCATGCATATCGTGGCGCCGCGCTGCCGCAGATAGGAAAGCGCCGGCTCGATCAACGTCGGACCCAGTCCCTCGCGCGCGATCAGCGGCCGGCAGGCGCGTCCGCCGGCGGCGAGCGTCTCGCGCACGATCGCGGCCGCAAGCCGCGCCGCGCCGTGCGGCGCATCGATATTCAGCGCCGCCACCAAGAGCGGCTCGACTAGCCGCCGATAGAGCAAACCTTCGCACGCGATCACCTCGCCGACCGCGTTGCCCTGGCGCGGCCACAGGAGCCGCGCCAAATGCGCGTAATCGGAGACGCGCGTGCCGGGCACGCGCCGGCTGGGGTCGAGAACCCAGAACGGCAGCCGGCCGTCGTTGAAACGCAGCGTCCAGCGCTCGCCGCTTGCCAGATCGACGAAGGAGAATTCCGCCTGCAGCGGACCGACCAACCGATGCTCGGCGCCGACGCTGCGCAGATAATCAAGCGCCGCGCGATTGCCGGAAAGCAGGAGATGATTGCCGTTGTCGATCGTCATGCCGAGCGTGGCATCGTGATAGGAGCGGCAGCGGCCGCCGGCGAAGGCGGTAGCCTCGTGCACGACGAGCGTTTTGCCGAGCGGTGCAAGACGCACGGCCGCCGACAATCCGGCGAGGCCGGCGCCGATGATGTGGACCGTTCCGCTCATCCGTCACACGAGATTACGCAGCACGATGAAAAGGAGTTTTGCGCGTGGCAGCCGAATACGGGCGCGCGGCGGCGCAAAGCCGCGCGCGACCAGCACATCGAGAATGGCGTGGTAAGCTTCGCCCATGATCCGCGGGGCGCGCACGATTCGGCGCGGATTTTGCGCCATGATCTTCCGCGCTTGGCGAAAGTGCTCCTCGGCCAGATCGACAATGAAGGCGCAAGCCTTGCCGACCGCCGGATGCGCCAGAACCTCGCGCGGACCGGTCGCGGCGATGCCGTTGGCTTGCAGTGCTTCGCGCGGCAAATAAAGACGGCCGAGGGAGGCATCCTCGTCGAGGTCGCGCAAAATGTTAGTGAGCTGGAGCGCCAGGCCCAAATGGTGCGCGAGCTTAAGCCCCGCGTCATGCGACATGCCGAACACGCGCACCGAGAGACGTCCGACCGCGCAAGCCACACGGTCGCAGTATAGGTCGAGCGTAGTACGGTCGGGGGCACGGATGTCGGCGATCACGTCCATCTCCATGCCGTCGATGATGGCGAGGAAGTTCTCGCGTTGCAGATCGAATCCGCGCACGGCAGCCGCCAAACCGGCGAGAGGCGGCGGTGCCGCGCCGCGATAGACCGCGTCGATGTCGGACCGCCAGCGCGCCAATTGCTCGCGGCGAACTTCGCGCGGCCCCGGATCGTCGGCGATGTCGTCGACGGCGCGGCAGAACGAATAGATTTCGAACATCGCCTCGCGCTGCGCGCGCGGCAGGATGCGCATGCCGGTATAGAACGAGCTGCGGGAGGCGCGCTCGGCAGCCGGAGGTGGCTTCCTCACTCACGCACCCCGCGGCTTCTGCGTCGAGGCGGAGGAGCGCCGGGACGCCCCGCACAAGATGCCGATCATCGTGCGGCCGACGACGGCGGGTACGGACAGATGCACGCGATCGCTTAGCGGATCGCGCGTCTTGAGCAGATGCGTGAGCCGATGCGCCAAAGTATTGATGACCGAGACTTCCAGAGACAACCGCCGGTCATTGATCAGGAGCGGAAACGCATCGCTGTCGCACAGGAGCTGCTCGGTGCGTTCGGCAAGGCCATGGAGCGCGACGAGCAGCGCCGGCGACGCTCGCGGCTCGCCCAGTGCTTCCACGCCGACCCCGCTGGCGGCAAGCGTGTCGAGCGGAACGTAGACACGATCGAGATTGCGGTAATCGTCCTTGCAGTCCTGGAGATGATTGATGATCTGCAAGGCCGCGCACAGCGCGTCATTGGCCGGCCAGGTGCCGCGGCTTTCACCATGCACGTCGAGCACGAAGCGGCCGACCGGCATCGCCGAATAGGCGCAATAGTGCAAAAGATCGTCCCAGTCGCGATAGCGGAGCTTGGTCACGTCGAGCTTGAATGCGGCAAGCAGATCCTGCGCGTGGCACGGCGACAACGCCCGCTCGGCGAGAGCCTCGCGCAGGCGGACGGCGACCGCGTCGTCGTCGCTCTTGCCGGCAAGCCCCGCGTCGAGGCGATCGAGCAATAAAACCTTCTCGTTCGGCGCCATCGCGGCGTGATCGGCGATGTCGTCGGCGGTGCGCACGAAGTTATAGAACGCCAGGATCACGCCGCGGTGCCGCGGATGAATAAGGAAGGACGCGACCGGGAAATTCTCATCCCGGTGTCCCTTTCCCGACCGCCAGTTCCCGGCATCCGTGGCCGCATCGTTCATCGCAGTTCCGAAATGTTGTCTTGAATGTTGCCTTGGGCGCGACCCTTCCACATGCCGCCGCGCCCGCGGGCATGCTGATAGGCGGAATCAAGCGTGAACGCCATATAGATCGCGGCAATCGCCGGCAATGCCAGTCCCCAAAGCATCGACACGCGATAGAAGCGCAGCGTCGGCTGGAAGGCCAACGCCATCGCCAACCAGGCGACGATGCCGAGGAGCCGTGCCGTGCCACCGGCGAAGGCGGTGAGCAATACGGGGGCAACATAGGTGATCGTCAGGCCCAACACCGTTCCCGCGAGCAGGAGCGGCGAATAGTTGAGCTGCGCATAAGCGGTGCGCGAGACCATACGGCGGATGTCTTCCAGCGCCGGATAGGCGCGAATGCTGCTTACGCGCTCTGTCAAGCCGATCCAGATCGGGCCGCTTGCTTTGAGCTTTTTTGCCAGCGCGCAATCGTCGATAAGGGCGCTGCGGATCGCGGCCATGCCGCCAGCTTCGCGCAATACCTCCCGACGCACCAACATGCAACCGCCGGCCGCGGCGGCAGTGGCGCGGCGCGGATCGTTCGCCCACGCGAACGGATAGAGCATCTGGAAAAAGAAGACGAAGGCCGGGATGAAGATGCGCTCGGCAAGCGTGACGCAGCGGAGCTTCACCATCAGCGAGGTCAGGACATAGCCGCCCGATTGCGCCCGCGCGACCAGCCCCTTAAGCGCGTCGGGGCCGTAAACGATATCGGCGTCAGTGAACAGCAGATAGGCCGGCGGCGGTGACGCAGCCTCGGCTGCCTCGACGCCCTGCTGCTGCGCCCACAATTTTCCGGTCCAGCCCGAAGGCAATGCCCGCCCCGCCAATACGTTGAGGCGCATCCCCGCGCCAAGCGCCGCCGCCGCGTCGCGCGCGACTTGCGCGGTGGCGTCGCGGCTCTGGTCGTCGACCAGGATCAGGGTGAATTCGCCGGGGTAATCCTGCCGCAGCAGCGATGCCACGGTCGCGCCGACGCATTCGGCCTCATCGCGCGCCGGGATGATGGCTGCGATCGCAGGCCAAAACCCCTTCCCCGCCGTGCTCCCGTGATCGCGTTCCCTTGCAAGCCAGAACGCCCCTCGCCCGCTCAGGAGATAGAGCCAGATCGCAAGTACCATTGACGCTATAAGCTCGTTGGTCACAGATGGTCCCTTGGCGGCTGAATTGGGGTCCTGCCATTCACCGATGCCGAAATAGAAACGCCCTGCAAGCGGGCGGGTCCGTTTCGCGATTATAGGACGAGATAGGACTTGTTGGGGACGCCGGAAGGCCGGGGCACCAAGCGATGAACGGCAAAAGCAGCCCTTTTCTCTCGCATCTCGATGCAACGGCCAAGGATGTCGATGAGTTGCTCGATCGGCTGTTGTCGGCGACGCCGGCATACGGCGAATTGAGCCGGCCCGCGCGGCTCATCGAGGCCATGCGCTATTCGAGCCTGGGCGGCGGCAAAAGGTTCCGTCCCTTCCTTGTCGTCGAAAGCGCGGCTTTGTTCCAGGTGCCGCGGTCGCATGCATTGATGGCGGGCGCGGCACTTGAATGCGTCCACTGCTATTCACTGGTGCATGACGACCTCCCGGCCATGGACAACGACGTGCTGCGGCGCGGGCAGCCCACGGCGCACAAGAAATTCGACGAGGCAACCGCCATCCTCGCCGGCGATGGGCTCCTTACTTTCGCTTTTGATATCCTGGCGCGATGCGAGACCCATCCCGATCCGGCGGTCCGCGTCGAGCTTGTCGGCGCGCTGGCCCGCGCGGCCGGCCTCGGCGGCATGGCCGGCGGCCAGATGCTCGATCTTGCCGCCGAGGGCCGTTTCGCCGGAAACGGGCCGCAGCGGCTTGGCGAGGGAGAGGTGCGCATGTTGCAGGCGATGAAGACCGGCGCGCTGTTGCGCTTCGCCTGCGAAGCCGGCGGCATGCTCGGTGCGGCGACGCCGCAGCAGCGAAAAGCGCTCGAGCGCTACGGAGCGGCCGTCGGCCAGGCGTTCCAGATCGCCGACGATCTCCTCGATCTCGAAGGCGATCCGGCGCTGGTCGGCAAATCGACCGGCAAGGATGCGGTGGCCGGCAAGGCGACGATGGTCGGTGTGCTCGGCGGCGCAGGCGCCAAGGTACGCCTAAGACAACTCGTCTCCGACGCCGAACAGGCGCTGGCGCCGTTCGGAGCAGGCGCCGCGATCCTCATTGAGGGCGCGCACTTCGTTGCCGACCGGCACGCCTAAAGCGCGCCCGTGATGGTTGATAAGCGCTAAAGAGCGTTTGCTCTTCTGGGCGCATATTCCTAGGCTCGGTATAGTTCGCGGTCCAGCTTGATTGAACTTCGCGCAGGCGGGGCATATTTACCCCTTGTCGCGCAGTCTTGCATGATTGACGGCAACGAGTTTTCGGCCCGGACCCTTTTACGGATTTCTGGACCTTTACCGCCATGACCATGCTTACGCGTTGGACCCTTTGCGCGGTCGCCGCCCTACTCTCGGCGCCATTTCTTCTGCCTTCCGGGGCTTCGTTCATGGCGGCGCCGGCTCACGCGCAGGACCCGAACACGGCGGCGCACCCGGCTTCCCAGGCGCGGGCCAAGCGGGCCAAGACGCCGGCCCCGCCTCCGGCTGCGTCAACCCAGTCACAATTGCCGCCGCGCGTGCCCTTCACGGCCGCCGAAGACGGGGCCGCGACCATTCCCGGCATTCCGGAGGCGCGCTTCTGGGCCGATTCCGAGAGCGACTACAACCGCGCATTGCCGGCGCAGCCGGGCCCGTGGCTTATTCTCTCCAGCGGGGGAGCGGACGGCGCCTTCGGCGCTGGATTGATCACCGGCTTGACCGCGGCCGGAAAGCGCCCCGATTACGCGGTGGTCACCGGGGTGAGCACCGGCGCGCTCATGGCACCGTTTGTCTTTGCCGGACCGCGCTATGACGACGCGCTGCGCAAGGCCTATACCGAAGTCTCTGCCGCGGACGTTTTCGAGGCGGGCGCATCGACCGGCGAAAGCTTCGTCAATTCGTGGCCGCTCAAGGACCTGATCGCCAAAGAGATCACGCCGGAACTCTTCAACGATATCGCTGCCGCATACCGCAGCGGCCGGCGCTTGTTTATCGTCTCCTACGATCTCGATGCCGAGCGCGCCGTGGTGTGGAACATGGGCGCGATCGCCGCGCATGGCGGCGACGCTGCGCTCAATCTGTTCCGCACCGTGCTGCTGGCGTCGGCCGCCATTCCCGGCGCATTCCCGCCGGTGCTGATCGATGTCGAGGCGAACGGCAAGCGCTTTGCCGAGATGCATGTCGACGGCGGCATCGGCGGCCAGTTCTTCGTGGCGCCGGCGGCGTTGATGGCGACCACCAGCGATTATCGGCTGCCGGCGACGCAACTTTACATCGTAGTGAACACCGGACTGCAACGGGACTTCCAGGTCGTGGAGCGTTTCGTGCCTTCGATACTCACCCAGGCGGTCGGTGCCGCGGTAAAGGTCGATACCCGCATGATGCTGTCGCTGACCTATGCCGCGGCGAAGCGCAGCAGCGTCGGCTTCAATGTCGCCACCGTTCCTGCAAGCTTCAACGCGCCGAGCAAAGGTCCATTCGACTCCCGTTACATGGGAGCGCTGTTCAATACCGGCTACGAGCAGGGACGGAGCGCGACCGCGTTTGCCGCCGAACCACCGCCTTATCCGGGCGAGCCCGCGTCAGAACCGAGTCACATTGAGAAAACCGGAGCGAACTGATGAAAAATTTCTTGCGCCCGATATTTGCCGTGATCCTCGCCGCCCTGCTTGTGATGAGTGCCGGCGTTCCCTCCGACGCGGTGGCCGGCGCGCGGCCGGGCGCCTACGACGGCGATTGGAGCGTGGTGATTTACACGCTCCAGGGCGACTGCGATCGCTCGCTGCGTTATTCGGTGCACATTGTCGACAGTCAGGTGCAGGCGGGGGAGCAAAGTTACCGAGCCGCCGGCAAAGTGGCCCCGAACGGCGAAATCCGCGTGGTTGTCGCCGAAGGCGGCCGCACGGCAAGCGGCATCGGCCGGCTGACCGGCAGCAGCGGCCGCGGACAATGGCGCACCTCGACCGGCCAATGCGCCGGCCAATGGACGGCCGTACGCCGCGGTTAGCGCATGATCCGCAAAAAGCCTGCCCCGGACTTGATCCGGGGTTGAAGCCGGTTTCCCGCCTCCGCGAAGCCCGCTTCGGCGGGCGAAGAAAGGTCCGAAAAGATCACGCGCCACTCATAAAGCTATCCGGTCCTGCGCGTAGCGACGTTGGCGTTCCACCACGGGCAGACATCGCGCGCGCGCAAATAATTCCCGTCCATGACGTTGAGCGGAACGCGGCCGCCGGCCTCGGCGACGCCGATGCGCATGTCGCGTGCCTCTTCACGCTTCTGCGCAGAGAGCCACATGCGGTCGTGGCCCCACAGGCTCGGACCGTCGGTACGCTCCTGCGGCGTCCAGCTTGCCGGATCGATGGAGCGTCCGCCCCAGCCGTACTCGACCAGGAATTTCGAGGGCGACCGTGAATAGAACGAGGTCATCTGATCGTTGGCGTGCCGGCCGAGCGTGGTGCCGATCGTCTCCGGCTGCCGAAGCGCCAGATCGTAGGCCTGCCCGACGTCGTCGAGATAACAAAGCTCGATCATCAAATGATGGATGCCGTTGGTGCCGGTATCGATGAAAGCGAGGCTGTGGTGGCGTGGATTAATGTGGAAGAAGTAAGCCTTGAACGGCCGCAGGATGTAGTCGCTGAGCCGGAAGCCGAGCACGTCGGCGTAGAACGGCACGACCTCATCGAGCCGCTCGGTGGTGAGCACGGCATGCCCCATTCCGAGCGGGCCGGTGCGGAAGCCGGAGATCGAGCGCCCGGGCTTGAACGGCTCCGATGCAATCTCGGCGCCGTGGAAAGCTTCCAGCCGGTTGCCGATCGGATCGGCAAAAACGATCAAATCCTTGACGCGGCGCTCATCGGCCAGCGCACGCGTGCCTCGGACCACTTTCACGCCGGATTTTTCCAAATGCGCTGCCAGCGCGTCGAGCGCGGCGGCATCGGTCACTTCCCAGCCGTAGAAGGAAGGCCCCTCGCCTTCGTCGGCCTGGACGATGACGCGCTGCTTACGATCGTCCATGCGCAAGGCGAGCGTGCCGCGGCTTTTGTCGACAAGCTGCATGCCGAGGAAGCGCGTGCCGTAGGTCGCCCATTCCTCGAGGTCGTTGCTGCGGACGCCGAAATATCCCAGCGCTTGCAGTTGCATCGCGGCGTTCTCCTGCTAGGTTTTTCTTTTCTATCATATTGAAGCTAATGCGTAAATTCTTCGCTTCAAGCGCGCTAGCGGCACCGGGAAGGGACGAACAATGACCGTCGCCTCGACTTGCGGCGGCTGCGTAGCTCGCTGGACAACTCAGCCGGCACTGTCGCCTTCGGGATGGAAGACGGTACGGTTTCTATTTTTGGCCTGATCTTTGGAGTTGCAGCCACGACGACGAGCACCAAGGCCGTGCTGATCGCCGGCGCCTCGGGGGCAGTGGCGGCGGCCGTCTCGATGATGGCGGGTGCTTACCTCGATGTTGAAACGACGCACGACAAAATCGAAGCCAGGCGCTCGTTGATACAATCCGATTCGGCGCTGAACACCTTTTCGGCGTCGCTTCCGAGCAGGTTGATGGCTGCCGGCCTGACCCAAGAGCAATCCGCGGCGCTGGCTGGCGGCATACAGCACGATCGCGCGGCGCTTGGCGGCTTGTTGATGGCGCTGGAAGCTCGCCCGGAAGCGGCCCCAAACCCTTGGGAGCAAGCGCTGTGGATGCTGATCGCGGACTTTTTGGCGGCCGCCGTGCCGATCTTGCCGTTCGTCTTCCTGCCGATCCCTCACGCGAGGATCGTCTCCGGCATCGTCACCATCGCTCTGCTGGTCGGACTCGGCATCGGGCGGGCGCGCATCGCCAAGCGCAGCACGCTGCGCACAGTGGCGGAGACCGTCACGATCGGCATTGCCGCCGCGCTTGCCGGTATCGTAGTCGGCCTGCCGATCGACCACGGGTTCGGCGGGTAGAGGGTGGCGGCCGGGACCGGTCAGGCTTGCAGCGACCGCGTCGTATCGTCGAACAACTCCTCGACCGAGTAGCGCCGCGGGATGATCTTCATCTCCAGCGCGTAGCTGCTCATAAGATCGAGCGCCGGTTTGACCGCCACGAAGCCGAACGGAACCATGTCGATGGCGCCGGCTTTCGGTAGGCCCGCTGTTTTCTTGCTCTCGAGCAGCATGCGGAAAACCTCGCGCACCGCGCCGGGATCCGACTTCGTCAGGCTCTCCTTGACCACGACCATGTGGTTGACCGGCACGACGCCGTGTTTTTTGTACCAGTCCCTGCCCGCCGCTTCGGGATCGGGGATGACGCTTTGCAATCGCGGATCGGTCGGCATGGCGCCGCCGAAAATCGCGGCATCGAGTTCGCCGTCGATGAGCATCTTCGTGATATCCTTGCCGGCGGCGGCGCGCTCGACCCCGGGCGGATCGCGGTACTCGGCCACATGGGCGCCTTCGAACGTGACCCATTTCACCTTGCCGAGATCGAGGCCGTAATCCTTCCAGAGAATGCCGCGGATCCAGACGCCGGTGGTCTGCGAAAACGCGCGCACGCCGACGCGGCGGCCCGGCAAGTCTTGCGGGCGCAACGTCCCGCGCTCGGAATTGTAGAGCAGCGCGCCGTGCTGGAACCGCCCCAGCATCGTCGCCGGCATGAGCATCAGCGGCTTGCCGTAGGCCTTGGCCTGCAGATAGGTGACGATCGCCATTTCGCACACGTCGAACTTTTGCTCGCGCACCATCAACAGGAAGGCACGGTTGATCGGGTTGATCTCGGTGAAGTTGAGCGCGACCCGGTCGGATTTGATGTCGCCGTTTTTCAACGCTTTGGTGTGCGGATAAGTGCCCAGGCAAGCACTCAATGTCTCGATTTTCTCGGCAGCAATGGCGTTCATCCCAGTTCGCCTCCAAAAGTCTTGCTTGATTTTATGATCCGACGGCGTGCTAAGCCAGTCCGGCGCAAACAACCGGCTCAAAGCCGGCCCCAGGGGGAAAAACAATGGCCGCGGTCATCAATGTCAATGACACCATCGACCGGCACCCGATCACCGCTTACCAGATCGGCGTTCTCGTATTGTGCATGCTGGCGGCGGCGATCGACGGCTACGACACGCAGGCGATCGGCTATACCGCGCCGGCAATTGCGCAGGCGTTCAACCTGCCGCGGGAAGTGTTCGGCCCGGTATTCTCGGCCGGGCTTGTCGGGGCCGCCGTCGGGGCGTTGAGCTTCGGACCGTTGGCCGATCGATTCGGCCGCAAGCGGTTCATGGTCGCGGCGGTCATCATATTCGGCGTCTTCAGCCTGTTGACCGCGCAGGCGACGACTTTGTCCGAATTTCTGGCGTTTCGTTTTTGCGCCGGCCTCGGGCTCGGCGGCGCGGTGCCGAGCTTTCTCGCGCTCGGCGGCGAATTCGCCCCGGCGAGCAAGCGCGGCGTGTTCGTCGCCATCGCCTTTGCGGCGTTTCCATTCGGCGGCTTGATTGGCGCGCTGACGTCTTCCTATGTCATTCCGCATTTCGGCTGGCAGTCCGTCTTCTATATCGGCGGCGCCGCGCCGCTCCTCTTCGCGATCGTCCTCGTCATTTGGCTGCCGGAATCGTTGCGCTTCCTGATCGCCCGCAATATTCGCCTCGACGAGGTGCGGAGTACGCTCATGCGTATCGCGCCCGGCAAGATTCCGCCCGACGCCCAACTCGTCGCCGCGCCGGAGCCCGAGCGCGAAGGTATGCCGGTCAAGCACCTGTTCACCGAAGGACGCGCGGCCAAAACCGTCCTGGTCTGGGTCGCATTCTTTACCTGCTTCATGGTGCTGGTGACGGTGACCGCGTGGACGCCCACCGTGCTGCGCTCTGTGGGCTTTTCGATCTCCGCCGGCGCACTCATCATCGGCCTCAACAATGCCGGCAGCGTCTGCGCTAGCGCCATATCCGGCTTTCTCGTCGACCGCTTCGGACCCTACAAGACGCTGGTGCCGGGCTTCATCTTGGGCGGCATCTGCCTCGCCGCATTCGGGCAAGCAACGTCATCGGTGGCGCTGCTGGCGGTGGCTTCGACCCTTGCCGGTTTTTTCGTCGGCGGCACCGGTACGGGCTTGATCGCGCTGACCGCTGGCCTTTATCCGACGACGGTACGCTCGACCGGAATCGGCTGGGGCATGGGGATGGGGCGGATCGGACAGGTCTTCGGCCCGCTCGGCGCCGGCTTTCTCGTCGGCTGGGGCGCCGGCCCGGGGGGCGTCTTTTACGCCGCCGCCGTCCCGTGCTTCGTCGGCGCGTTGTTCGTCGCGCTGTTAAAATTCGCGCCTGCGGCTAAGCCCGCCTAGCGGCGGGCCCACGCCTTCGCCGCGCGCGATACTTTGCCGGCGCGCCGCCGAAGCCGACTCAACTCACAGCGCCGGTTTCGGTTGACCGCGCCGGCGGCAGGCGGCAATGAGCGTGTTGCGAAGCAGGCACGCGATGGTCATCGGACCGACCCCGCCGGGCACCGGCGTGATCGCCCCAGCGACACCTTGCGACTCGGCAAAAGCCACATCGCCGACGAGCTTCGATTTGCCCTCCGCGGTCGCCACCCTGTTGATGCCGACATCGATGACGATGGCGCCGGGTTTTATCCAATTTCCTCGGACGAATTCGGGCCGCCCGACCGCCGCGACCAGAATATCGGCACGGCGCAGGATCGCCGGAATGTCGCGGCTCTTCGAATGGACCAAAGTGACCGTGCAATTCTCGGCCAACAGCAGGGCCGCCATGGGTTTGCCGACGATGTTGGAGCGCCCGAGCACGACCGCCTCGGCGCCGGTCAGATCGGAGAGCACGTCGCGCAGCAGCAGAAGGCAGCCGTAGGGCGTACAGGGGACCAAGGCCCGGCTTAAGCCCCCGCTCCATAGATGTCCGACATTGTGCGCGTGAAAGCCGTCAACGTCCTTGCCGGGGTCGATCGCGTCGATCACGCGTTGCGGATCGATATGCTTGGGCAGCGGCAACTGCACCAGAATGCCGTCGACCCTGTCATCGGCATTGAGCTTGGCGATCAGCGTCAAAAGCTCGGCCTCGCTGGTGCTCGCCGGCAAGCTCTCCTGAAAACTCTGGATGCCGGCGGCGGTCGCGGCCTTGCCCTTGTTGCGGACGTAAACCTGGCTCGCCGGATCGTCGCCGACGAGGACGGCGCATAGTCCGGCGGCAACACCGGAGGCGGCCTTCAGCTTCGCCGCGGCCGCGGCGACATCGGCAACGAGGCGATCCGCGCGCGCCTTTCCGTCAATGCGTTTGGTAACCAGCATGTGTCGGAGCCGAAGCAGTCGGGAAGGGTCGTCTGGATGGCGATTTCGCCGTTGCGGAATTGACGTGCGAACATGGAGAAAAGCAAGAGCGACCGACCGGAGTGGGACGCAGTCCCGTCGGAGATGTCTAGCCCACGATACCGACGCCTAAAGGTGGGCGCCATGCGGCCTTAAGCGCGACCACCGCGGCATCCTGAATTATTTGGCCCGCTTCACGTCGCCATTTTTCACGCCGGCTTCCGGGAACACCCACATCGCCGCGATCATCAGGACCGCGATCACCATGATGAAGATCGAGAAATCGTGGCGAACGGGCGATCCGCTCCAGAAGGCGAGTACCGCCGCGACGATCAGCACGATGGCCGAGAGGATACCTTTGACGTCGTTTGGCATGGAACGCCCGAAAACGTAAGTCTAGTTGGCGCCGACCGGCGCCGACGCCGCCTCATTGGGCAGCCGCGGCGTGCCGCGCAGATTTTTCCTCAGGAAGCGGGTGTCGTAACCGTTGAGCAGCGTGCCGACGAGCCCGCGATCGAGGTCCGACGTCCCAAACAGCCAATCGGCGATCGGGAAGGTCAGGTTCATATTGACCTCCATCATCAGCCGCCCGTTGTGATGCGCGGTGTGATGCCGGCGCAGCGAATTGACGAACGGGCAATGGCGCACGAACCAATTCTCGTCGACATGGCAGCAAAAGTGCATGAACTCGTAGATCAGGTACATGCCCGTCGTGGTCGACATGAACAGCCAGCCGACATTCGCCGTGGACACCACGCCGAGAATGGCGGCGGCCGGTATCGACATCAGGATGAAGACCACCAGCGCATAAGGCGGGAACAGCGTTACGCGCCAATCCTTGTGGTCGCGGAAGCGCATCTCCTCATCGCTGAAGAACTGATGATGATTGAGCGTGTGCCGCTCGTAGATCGCGCGCAGGCCCTTGATGTTGACCGGCCGATGCATGATGAATTTATGCACCGCCCACTCGAACAGATTGGTGAACAGGAAAGTCAGCGGCACCGTCAGCCATTCGAGCGCGGTCACGTTGTGAATATGCTTGACATAGATGTAGAACGCCGCCGCGCCCATCGCGTAGATGATGACGACGTGAATGTAGCCGTCGTACCAGCCGAGGATGCGGGAGCGGTATTCCTGGCGAAAATCGATTTGGCGCTGGCTGATCATCGTCGCTCTCCCAGTGCGGCCACCGTTTGGCCGCCGGTCCCAAAGTCTGATATATCACACATCTATCACACGCGGGCCCCGGCTTCAATCGGCCTTAATGCGCCGCGCTGACGCAGATACGCTTCCACCTCGTCGCCGGTGAGCCGCCAGTCGTTGTCGAGATTGGCGATCACGTCCTTCATGTACGGTTCCGACAGAGCGATGGCGCGTTCCCTGTCGCCGAGGTGATCGAACAGGATCGCCAGCGCCAGCTGCTGCGGGCTGGTTCCGTCGTAGGTCCACTCGAAGCCGCGCTTGGTGAATTGCTTGACTTCGTAATGCTCCGGCAGCTTCTTGCCATCGACGGTGACGACGAGGCCGTCCATGGTGCGCTTGCCTTCGTAAATCTTCATGGTCACACCGACACCGTTCCGCGGGTGAAACTCTCCACATAATCGATCAGCTTGTCGCTGGCGCGCGCCGCGACCTCCACCTGGGCCTGCGCGATTGCGCGCGCCTGATTGGCATGCAGCCGCGCACAGAGCGGCAGATCGGCCGCCTGGCGGTAATGCATGTACCAGAAGCGGCGCGACAGCCCTTGCAAGAGCTTCATCGAGCGCGCCGCGTAGCTGTTATGGGCGGCGTCGACCATGAGGCGGTTGAATTCACGGTCGAGCCGCATGAAGGCGATGTCGTCGTTGCTCTTGGCGGCGCGATCCATGCCGCGGGCGATCTCCCGCATTTGTTCGCGCTGTTCCTCGGTTGCGCGCTCGGCACCCGCGCGGCTGAGCAGCCGCTCGAGCTCGCGGCGCACTTCGAGGACGAGTAGCTGATGGCGCGGATTGAGGTCCGATACCAGGATGCCCTTGCGCGGCAAGATGATCACCAGTCCCTCCTGCGCCAGACGTTGCAGGGCTTCACGTATCGGCGTACGGCCGATCCGCAAAGTCGCGGACAGCATCTGCTCGGAGAGAACGTCGCCCGGCTTGAGCCGCAATGTGACGATCTGCTCCTCGATCAGCCGGTAGGCTCGCTCGGTGAGCGTTTCCGCGCCCGTGGCCGCGGAGCGCGCACCGGCGCGCCGTCGACGTAGCGCACTGGTTTGCGATCTCGGCACGTCACATCTGCTTTCGCTTGGCGACCATGGCGGCGAATTTCTCGTATTCGGCTTCATTGACCGAATAGGAATGCTCGTCGTCCGGGAACGAACCTTCCTTCACCTCTTTGATGTACTGGCCGATGCCGGCGACCGCGACTTCGGTCAGCTTGGCGTAGCGCTTGGTGAATTTCGGCTTGAAGTCGGTGAACACGCCGAGCAGGTCGTAACACAAAAGGATCTGACCGTCGCAGCCGACGCCGGCGCCAATGCCGATGGTCGGGATGGTGAGCTGCTCCGATATCAACTTGGCGATCCGCGCCGGCACCGCCTCGAATTCAAGCATGAAGCAGCCGGCATCCTCGATCGCGAGCGCGTCTTCGAGGATCTTCATCGCCGCGTCCGCCGTGCGGCCCTGGATCTTGAAACCGCCGAACATGGCGATGGTGTGCGGCGTCAAGCCGATGTGCGAGGCGGTGGGAATGCCGGCATCGACCAATGCGCGCAGAATGTGCGCTTGCGATTTTCCGCCCTGCGGCTTGACCGCATCGCACAGCGCCTCCTGCATGAAGCGCGCGGCGTTGGCGAGCGCGCGTTCCGCCGTGTGATAGCTCTGATAGGGCATGCAGCCGAGCGAGAACGTGTTTGGCGCACCGCGCCGCACCGCCTGGGCATGCATGATCATCATGTCCATGGTCGCGGGAATAGTGCTCGGATGGCCGTGCGCCACCATGGCCAGACTGTCGCCCACCACGGCCACATCGACGCCGGCTATCTCGGCCCATTTCGCCGAGGTGTAATCCGGAACCGACATGTAGACCATTTTCTCGCCGGTCTTTTTCGAGTCGCGGATCTCGGTGATGGTGCGCTTCTTGCGTTCAAGCGATGGAAGTTGCGCCGCCTTGTTGCCGTCGGTCTTCTGCGCGTCGGCGTTCTTGCCTTCGGGCTTTGCTCCCTCGGCCTTCCCGGTCGCCCGACCCGACATTTTGCTTCCCCGTGCGCCGCTGTCGATATTTGGTGATATATATCTCGTATATTACGAACTTAGATTTTCGCCGGTCAAGCGCAGAGCGGGACCGCGGATTGGATCGTGCCTCTTGTCGATAAATGCGCTGATTCTCACAGCGCTGTTCATGGCGCTCGTGCTCGCGGCGTCGATGCAGGGCTTGGCCGCCAGCGGCCATTTCCCGCGCAGACGCAAGGCGCCGGCTGCGGCCGCCGGCGTCGGAGCGGCCGTCCTGTTGGGCTCGATGGCGCTGGTGACCGCCAGTCTCGTGGGCGGAACCGTAGCGGCGCCAAACTTCATTCCCTGGTACGCGGCGGTCATCGGCGGCGGATTGTCCGTGCTCGCAACCCCGCTGGTGCTGCAATGGTTTCCACCGCTTCGTCGACGGCCGCAATGCGCTCCTTGCGTTTGCCGCGCTGAGCGTGGCGCCTGCGGTCTTGTTGCTGGGGTGTGGTGTCATTTGTGACCACCCGGCGGCCGTGGCCGGACGTGAAGATCACCCAAACGGTGCGCAAAACTTAGCCCACCCCTCGCGCCGCGGCGCGACCGACCGCACGGCCCGAGAAGATGCAGCCGCCGAGGAACGTTCCCTCCAGCGCGGAATAGCCGTGCACGCCGCCGCCCCCGAAGCCCGCCACCTCGCCGGCCGCATAAAGTCCCGGCACCGGCTGGCCATCGGCGCCGATAACCCGGCTGTCGAGATCGGTTTGCAAGCCGCCCAACGTCTTGCGCGTCAAAACGTGCAGGCGGACCGCGATCAACGGGCCGGCGGCGGGGTCGAGCAGCTTGTGCAAGCGCGCCGTGCGGATGAGCTTGTCGCCGAGATAATGGCGCGTCGCGCGAATGGCCGTGATTTGCGCGTCTTTGCCGAATGGATTGTCGAGTTCCCGATCGCGGGCGGCAATTTCGCGCCCGACGGTTTCGAGCTTGAGCAGCGGCTCACCGCCGGCCAGCGCGTTCATGCGCGCAACAAGCGGCGCCAAATCGCGCTCGACAATAAAGTCCTCGCCCTTATCCATGAACGCCTTGACCGGGCCGGGAATGCCCTTGGTGGCGTGGCCGAGAACTTGCCGCCAGCTCTTGCTGGTGAGATCGGGATTCTGCTCCGAGCCGGACAGCGCGAATTCCTTTTCGATGATCTTTCTTGTCAGGATGAACCAGGAATAATCGTAGCCAGTCTCCCCGATGTATTTGAGCGTGCGTAGCGTATCGAAGCCGGGATAAAGCGGCGCAGGGAGCCTTTTGCCGCGCGCGTCGAGCCAGAGCGAGGACGGTCCCGGCAGGATGCGAATGGCGTGATCGGTCCAGATCGGCGCGAAGTTCTTGATGCC
>Ga0302325_10006337_pt1 | contig 26622 bp, 27 predicted proteins | sample Palsa_T0_2_FD_201948 | JGI IMG/M metagenome (GOLD analysis project Ga0302325, IMG submission 201948) | Peat permafrost microbial communities from Stordalen Mire near Abisko, Sweden - Palsa_T0_2 | ecosystem: Environmental > Terrestrial > Soil > Palsa > Peat permafrost | place: Sweden: Abisko... | reverse complement strand
ATCCCTACGGCAGAGCGTTGCCGCGTTATGTTTCTCGAGCTCTTCTCTCCAATTCCTGAGAATCATCTAACATCTCCCCTGCGATCGGAATGACTGGAGTTAGTTTTAGGGTTTTCCAATGACTAGTACTTCCGAACAAATATTCCAGTGCGTGGAGCTGTTCCCGACGATAATCAATGCAAACTTTGTAATGTTGCGGGATGGCGTCTAGACGCTCCATCTATCTATCTGATGATGCGTACACGTGTTCAAGACCGAACACGCCAGCAGGCAATCGGACGTCAGTACTGTGTCCAGCTGATCGAATATCGAGGAGTACAATTGTAGTTGGCCCTGCTGGGCGATGTAACCAGTCCAGCTTGAATGTGGGGAATCAGTGCCAAAAGTCGATTGTCCGCAAACCCAGTCTGTCCGCCTCTATGGCAGGTTTTCCTTTGATAGTGTCTGACGGATCATATTAGGAAATAATATCGCATTCCTCTTGTTCTCTGAATGGGCAATTGAATGGTCGAGAGGGGAGTTAATTCGATTTCGAGCTTGCTTGTGAAATCCGAAGTAAATTCTGCCATCGTTGACACTTGAAGGCCCTTTTTCTGAAGCATCTCTTGTCTTGGCTGCGACTGCACAAGAAAATGGTACTAGAGTCTCGCTTCAAATAAGCGGCAATCTGGACGTCGATATATCGGCGAATATACAATAATCTATCCTTGAAAATCAACTTCGATGGCAGGATCCATGAATCGCAGAGGACTAGGCCGGAATTAGAAAGTTGTCTGCCGATCGAGACCTGAGAATGTGAATGTGAACTCGAATTGTTGACGTGCAATGAATTGACACTGTACAGATTTGTTAGAATTCTTAAGCTTCTTTCTGCAATTCCTGGTTCAATCTTTACTTTGGGAACCGCCTTTCGCTGTGGCTGAACAACCAAGAAACCGATAATGTTGAGTTATCTTTTTTCCGGGTTAAAGATTTCAAGCAAGAAAGCGTGAATGGCGAAAGTCGTATGCATTCGGTGTAAATACATATGCCACGACTGACATTTCTGGCCAACGAATCTCGATTTCTCGAATATTTGTCGTCGAGAGGTTCGCTGGGCAGATTGATTTTCGAGGCCTAGGGTGAACCTCATGTCCAATTTCGTTGAATGATAGATCTGGCAACATCTTTCGGGAGACGATAAGCTGGAATTGGTTTGAGTCAAGAGAATGATCGTTTTATGTTCTCCATCAACTGAATGATGCATCTTTTGCGCGACCTTTTGGATGGCAGTCAGATCTCAGGAAATTGGGAGAATGATGCTGTGACTTCGTCAATGTCATAGGTGGAAAATGTTTGTCCGTATTCGGTTAATCCCTCTTCCTGCTGATGTTTTGAGTCTTGAGTTAGCGAACCCGGCCCCTTTTGGCGTCGATACCAGAGTGACAAATTTGACAAGGTATTATCGTTGATGGCTCGATAGAGGTTCAATTATAACTCAACTGAAGAGGTATTGTAACGTGAGTGTAATTGGACTGCAAAAGTATCTGGGAGTCTGAAGATGCCAACATCTGATGATTTCATGCTCGTGGTATCTCTGACGATGCTCGATAATGGCGCAGCCTAGCCCAGGTGCTATCTCCCTGGACGTAGGCTTCAGAGAACCCATTCTTTCTAGCGTCGGTTGAGTGAATTTGAACTCCCAGATCGAATAAAGTTGGCGTGAATTCGTTTCAGGTAATGTAGCACTCTCATACAAACATTGTCTGTTGGCGAACCTGATCTTCTTGAGTTCAATCACCCTTGAAGTCTTGTGTGGGTTTCCTCCATTTGTATAGGCTGTCCAGCCTGTCCTTCACCAGAACGTGGTGTCTTGGATGGGGCGAATACGAAGAAATCCGCGATTGGTGAGTTTCTCACTGAATTTCGCCAGAACAGGAAATTGCGCTGAGTCATCTCCCAGCGGGCGCAATTTGAATTTTCGCGTGTCAGTTTCCACGTAGCCAGGGCCACGAGCGAAAGACCGGACCTCCCACGCGCGATGCAACTGCTTCTGCTCCTCGGCGCGTTCGCCACGCTGCTTTCGCCAGCATATGCGCTCTATTTCTACCTGGAAGGCAGCCAGATGCGCTGTTTCCTTGAAGATCTTCCGAAGGACACTCTCGTCGTTGGTATGCTTCCCCTGTTCCCTCGGGAGACCCCCGATCGATTACGCACGCTGGAGGACACGGGCTAATTGGGTGTACAGGCAACTTCAGGGCCGAGGAATGGAACAGTGAGGCCAATTCGTACTCCATCAACCCTAACGTCGGTATTAAGATCACCGTCGATGTACAGCCCGTTACTACCTCGAGAGCTAACGTTTCAGGAAATATTCGACAACGATCACAGAGTAATTAGTCAGAAGAGTGGGTCAACAGGACGGTTCACGTTCACTGCTGCCGAGTCCGGGGAACATCGACTGTGTTTCCAGACGAGCAGTGGTGGGGGGTGGTTTACTTCGTCTCATGTCAAATTACATCTTGATCTTGCTGTTGGCGAGACGGGCGATATTGATCGGGAGAATAAGGGAAAGACTGAGACGCTTGCGCAGAGAGTGCAGGATTTGAACGCGAGGTTGCATGATATCAGGAGGGAACAGGTCTTCCAAAGGGTACCCATCCTCGTTCGTCCGTTCGGACTTTCAATTTCCTTCCCAGTTTTACCTTAACCCGGCGAATGATGCTGTTTTCGGCCTTGATGCATCATCTGCTTTCCCTTGTCCTTCCCTTTTCTCTGCGTACTTCACATTTCAACCATCTCTTCCAGTTTCTATTGACATCGCCTGTGTTCTTTTTGGTACAGCGCTAACTTCCAGGAACGAGAAGAAGAATTCCGCGACCAAAGCGAAAGCGCAAACGCAAGAGTAGTCCGCTGGACAATCCTTCAGCTCGTCGTCCTAGGTGGAACCTGTGCCTGGCAACTGAATCATCTCAAAGGTTTCTTTCAGAAACAAAAGTTGGTGTAGGATAATCTATAGATTCGCGCAATATATCTCATGATTTAACCAACTTGTTCCCGTGCTTGGGTTTTCTGTCATTGTGTCCCAGTGTGGGATTTGAGGGTTGACGAATTTGGATCTGGTTTTGGGTGGTGGTTGTGGGGGGTTGTGATGATCCTGAGTGACGTGCTTTTTTTTGGAACGAGACTCGTCTCGAGATATCGATGACAAAACGATCAATCATCTCAACTGACAAGATATAAAACAGCCTCAACTCCGACCACTTCCCGCCAAACACCAACTTATATCCCACCGCCACTTCATCCGTCGCTATGGTCGAAGTCCCCGCATCCATCAGACTCTATTTCCAGCCTTACTACTCCACTCCCAAAGGCCTCATCCCCATCTCTTCCCCTGAGCAAATCCTCCCTCCGATCCCCTGGTCCCCAAATATCCAAAAAACCATCCCCCTAGTCAAAGATATCGTTCGTGAGGGACTGAAACTTCCTATTGCGAGTGAAATACTGGTATGTCCATTTGACGGGATAGCGATTATCGAGGATGATATCTCTGTGCTTGATATTTTATTGGGCCGAAGAGGAGTGGGTAACATGAGCTTGGAGAAGCCATTACGTATGATCTGTTTCGGACCGTGGTCACATAAACGAATCTGCAGTTACGGCCGCAAAGAAAGCAACCGAACCTTGCTCAACGGAATGAAAAATAAAAGGTGCTCTTGCAACGAGTTGTTAAATAATCCTTACACGAAGACACTTGTCAAGATCCTCACGGTTCCGTCTTATTGTTCGGGGATCAAATACCCTGGAGGAACTTTACCAAGGTACGTTGACTCGAAAATATGGCTAGGAGCAATTACGAAATTGTCCTACACGAAGTATAACGATCCCCAAAATCCGAGGAAACTGGAAAAGGTCAAGTCGACGATACCAAGGGACTTTCCGTGCGAGTCATCTTTTCTCAAGTTCCCCGGCAGGTGTAGCAAAAGCCCCCCACCCCCAACAACTTTGAAAACTAGACTTGCGAAAGCGTTACATATTCATATATGGGGGAGACCATAGATATTAAAGAGATGAAATCAAATGTATATACATATTTATAATAGAGGACAAAATTAATCATCTTTTCAAGTACACCGAACTCCATAGCCTCGAGCACTAATCATCCCAGAAATCATCATCCAATGTGATCATTGACCTTGTGCTCTGATCGTATAGTTTCCTCCCATTTCGAGACAGGCACATCGTATATAACTCCTTTCTGAGTTTTTTATATGGCACCACCACTTCCACGACTCTCACTTTCCTCTGCGGCTGCGACGATTCCCTTTGTGGCTCCGATGGTTCCCCAAACACCTCCTCCAACCCATCGTCCCCAGAATCTACATCCACGGACCGTTTCTCCTTAGATTCAGAATCTCCCGTCTCAGGGGCCAGCTTTGGAAACGGAACAGGCTTCACTGACCCCCTTTTGACAGACACCGCAATCCTGGGCGGGGGTGTATTCTCATCCAACTGCAACTCGGACGCCTTTGGCAACAATCGTCCTCCTATATCCTTTGCCGCCGGGGGAGTAACTCTCGGGATGAGTGGTCTAGCGACATACTCTCTGATTCCACTACCAGATCTCGTTGAAATCGAGTCCGTGTCAATCGATTCCAGGTCCAGGGGATTGGTCTTTGTGCCGAAGGGGGGGAATTGTTTTGGGAGAGCAGAGGTTGGAGAGGGTTCGCGGAAGATTATTTTAAGGCGCGGGAAGTCGGGGAGACCTGTTGAAATGGTCTTTTCGAATATTTTGCGTTCGTCGATGGAGGGGGGGTAAGAGATTGAGGGAGTAGTGCTCTTCGATAGGGATTTGATGGCTGTCTCTTGTAACAGTTCTGCGACCTTGCGCTTTCCTTTTCCCTTGCCTTGGCCATAGCCTTGGACAGTGGCTTCACTGTTGCCTTTTCCTTTCCCCAGTCCCTTACCTTGGCCGCCTTGGACAGTGAGTTCACTGTTGCCTTTTCCTTTTCCTTTTCCTTGCCCGAAGCCTTGGGCAGTGCGTCCAATCTCGCCTTTTTCTTTCCCCATTCCCTTACCTTGCCCGCCTGGGACAGTGAGTTCACTGTTGCCTTTCCCTTTTCCTTTTCCTTGCCCAGAGCCTTGAACAGTGGGTTCACTCTCGCCTTTTTCTTTCCCCTTTCGTTTTCCTTTCCCTTTAACTTGTCCTGAGCCCTCGGTAATGTCGTCGCGTTGTACTTCTTCATGGATTTTCCCTTTACCGCCTTGTTGTGATTTTCCTTTACCACCATGAACAGAAGGCGGTGGGCCTCCAATCTGGACTTCCTTCCCGGTTGAATACCATTTAACCTGTTCGGTCTGGTTCGTCGATTTATCCAGCAACGCAGGAGAGATACTAACATTTCTCTTTTCCATGAATTGATCATTGTTCTCCGGGTGAGATGGAAACACGGGAATTGGTGCAATAGGATTTGATGTAAACAGCGAGGGATCAAGGGTGTTGGTTTCGTTTGAGGGAAACGGTTCAGCGATATAAGCATTGAATGGATCATCGAAATGGAGCCATTGATCCTCGGACTCAGCTAATATTCGTTGCGAAAAGGGTGGTGAAGAGGTGTGGTGGGCACGGGCGTTGGAGGGGGTGAATGATGGCCTGTGGCTGACGTCTTCGTAGGGAGGAGGCTCGTGGCCGAAGAAGTAGGAGGACATCTCGGGGTCAATAAGGACGGGGTTGATTGTATTTGAAGAGGGAGAGCGAGAGTGATGGAATGTTGGCGGAGGTGCTGGGCCGTCAAAGGGGAGGCCCGGCGAATGCTCGTGGTCTGCATTTTGAGTAATTGTTTTAGTCGTCAATGTTCCCTTCGTCTCAAGATGCCACTATCATCAGTTGCCGTCCACAGTAAATAAATAAAAACCAACATCTCAAGGAAGAGAGAGAAGATACCCTTGTATTTGTACGATTCGACTCAACAAGAGACTCGACACTTCGTCGATCCGCCACCAATTTCGGATTGACTCCCACGGACCTCAGCTTGGGTACATATCCAATTAGATCTTTCCTCTTTCTGCATGCGCCACAATTACATATCCCCCGACACACAGGACAAGTATACCCCTCTAATTTGGACAGCACAGAAAAAGGGTCTTCATCAAACTGTCGAAACAAATTGCCAAAACAGTATGCTCGATGACACCCTTCTCTGGTGCAATAGGCCATTTTCCACTTTGAATGGCGGACTTTGCAGGTATGGCATAACCCTTCTGGTATGATTTGAGATGAGTTGTGGGGGTTTGGTCGGCGGGTGAGTTCTTCGACGCAAACGTGAGCGAGAGTTTTGCGGCCGAGGGAAATAGTAGTAGAGACGTGAAAATCGTCGATATCGTTACCTCCAAGGAATTGGTAAATCCCGCGGCACCGTTCCCATAGACTCATTAAATCGGACCATTTCTCCTGTTGCACCCATTCCAAACCAGTGACATCTCTACAACTCCTTCCCCTGGCGAAACACTCCATACAAATATCGTAGGAATCGATGTCTCCATCCGAGTCGGCTTGCAAACACTGGCGACATGTAAGGAATCTATTCCAGATGTTTGTGCGACAAAAGGAACATGCGACGTTGAATTCCTGGGAGATCTTTTCCATGCGGATGTTGCCGTAGTAGTCGGCGGGTATGAATTCGTCGATGAGGAGGCTGTTGTACAGGCGAAAGAGGCGCATGAAGGAGTCATGTCGGAAGGGGTGCGAGAGGAGGGATTGGGGTGGAAAACGAGAGAGGGAGAGAAGGGATTGGTGGATTATAGCTTTGTTTTTATACTGTTCGTCGCGGCAAACAACCCTGTATGCGGGGAGAGTTTCGGATATTGAGAGTTCCAGTGTGTCGATGGTAGTCCGATTCCATGCTGCTTTGATCGTCAGTCCGCCATGGTTGTAGACCTGATGAGCTCCGAGGGGAGGGATAATGACAAAATCCCCAACGCGCTGTTCAACAACCCAGACATTCCCCGGGAATCCCTTCAGATCTTCCAAACTCGCAAAAAAGTTCTCTGTATCAACATCGTGACCCAAAGTATTCCAATAATCTGCCACTCTCTTTCTATCCCTCGCGGAAAAAATAAACCAGTACGCCAGCCCTTCTGCACCGTACGAATTGGGAGATGTAGAAACCATGATATTTTGCGCATATGTCGCACACATATCTTTATGAGCAGGAGTACTACAATTAGCTCTTTTATTTGTAACAGGAGGATTGGTCAGAGGGGGGTACTATGTTCCTTCGTGACCGATGTAGATCATCATGTTCTCTGCTCGTGCGTCGGGAGGGAGTTTCGTCATCAAGTCGTTGTCGCCCAAGTATGATATCTCGCGCGGCAGTAGCTCTGCAAGATGTTCTCTCCATTCCTGAGGACAATCGATATCCTTTCCATACTGTCGCTTCGTTTTCTCATCTCGTTTAAAATCCTGTCCTGCCAAACCAGGAACAAGCTCCAGATACTGTTCCATACTCATGCCAATATCCTGCGCTTTAACCAGATCTCTGACCACAATATCTACCATCAGCCAACCCTCGCAATACAACGCGATTTGTATGGGGAACTGACCATCTTGCCCGTGTTCTCGCGCCAGCCAGTCCTTGGAGAACAGCGAGGCATTCCAGTCTCGTCGCCGATGCCAGTTGTCGACGACAATCGGCAGACCTTGTTCGATTGTGACTGTATGAATGACCTGAGTGAGTTTATGGAACGGCGCCGAATGCAATCGCGAGTCTTCGCGGTGACACCAGTGGAAATTGGGGGTCTGGTGGACGAGGCTGGGGATGTCGATGTCGGGCGGGATGGCCGTGAAGCGCGGCTTGAAAAGAGGTTTTTGGGAGCTCATCGGACGAGCATTTCGTGTTGTAGCTGCAGCTGGATCGGGATGGGCAGATGAGGGCGTGGACCGGGGTGCCGCGTCAACACAAGGAAATATAGCGTGCGAAGTTGGAGCGGCTGGCGGTGTTGTCAATCAAACTTTAATGGCGCAGAAAGGGGAGTTGGGGATGGGAGTTCGCTGTGTGAATGATCGGCGGAACGCCGAAAAAAGGGGCTTTTAATTTCCCGCGCGTGGCTTCACCATCTATATCCATCGACATGTAGAACCGGTTTTCGAAATTCGCTTTATTCATTACGTTTCTTCAAGGTTCTCTATCTCCTTGGTGGAGTTATTTCGAGATACGCACAGCCTCCCTGCAAACATTCTCTCTGAATGCTTTATCTGTGCTAAAGAGAAATTGTAACGGACCCCTTCATCTCACTGTGAGGAAACTTCTTAAAAGTAGAAAGTTACACCGGACCGGTGGCATTATTGCCTACTATGTATTCCCCTAAGCCTTCTATAGATTAAAAACAATTTACAACCTTCCTTAAATTACCAATCCATGCTCCCTGTAATCATCTGACTAAATCGCCGGCATCTTCATCCCCCCCGGAGTTCTCATCTCCTTCGTCAACATCAACACCAGAAATACACTGATTCCCGCCAGCACAATAGGGAGAATAAATGCGTCCCTCAAAGAATCCATAAATATCTGCAATACCAGGGTAAATTGTTCGGCAGAGAGATTCTCGCGAAGACTGGTTGCCCCGGCGTTGACAACAGTTGCAGGTTGTACGCCGGGGACTTGAGCGATTACTCCCCCGATGAGTTTATTCGAGAAAATACTCTGCGCAACAGAGACGGCAAGTGCTCCGCCATATGTTTGAGTAACTACACAATTAGCCTCTGTTTGTGGGTGAGAGGGAATTACAGTTGATGGCGGCGGTGGTTACCGCGATGTCTTCGAGTTTGGCAGAAGCTTGGCCGACGATGATGGCGAGTTGTAAGGTGAACCCATAACCCAGACCCAGAAGGACCAGATATCCCACCCAATTAGCGAAGGGAGTATCGACGTCGAAAGTATATACTAGGCCGCTTCCAATGGTAGCCATTATCGCTCCCGCGAGCATAATGTACATTGGCATTCCCTTTGCGGTGATGAACCCTGCGCCGCCCATGGAAGTAATTGTCATGGCGATGATGAGGGGAAGCATTCGAATGCCGGAGGATGTTGGACTTGCTCCTCTTACAGACTGGAAGTACAGAGGAAGGAGGTACATGTGTAAGATAAACGCGCCGCCCATTCTAAAAGTCAGTGATTGAGATCGACAGTGAGATGCATACAGGAGATTCCAAGCCACGCCCACGGCGACATTACGTCCCTTCAAGATCCGGAAAGGATACGATGCCCTTTCCTTCATGTAATATTGATCCAAAACGAACAGGCCAAATAAGACCACAAACGCCACGAGACAGCCCACGACAGCAGAGCTATTCCACTCCTTCTCGATGCCTCCCCATTGTAATGCCAGAAGAACACATACCGTCGCACTAACCAAAAGGACAACCCCCAAAGGATCCATCTGAAGCGCCACCTCTTTCCACGACATCCCCTTCCTGGGAGAATCCCGTTTAGGCGGCTTCATCGACAACAACAAGGTCAGAGCAACGGCCCCACCGAGCGGTAGATTGATGTAAAAACACCATCGCCAACTGGCGCGATCGGTCAGCACTCCGCCAAGGAGAGGTCCAATCACACAAGTGATCCCGAACATTGCGCCGAGAACGCCCGTAAACGCGGGTCGATGACGGCGGGGGAGGACCACGCCGACGATGGTGTATGTTCCATTTTGGAGACCGCTGGCGCCGATTCCTTGGAATGCCCGTCCGACGATTAGGGTCGTGTTGTTTTGTGCGACACCTACGAGATTAACAGGGGTCAGATGAGATGGGAAAGTACCACACATGAGACTACCGAGTTCGAAGATAACCAAGGCGGTGAGGATGGTCCATTTGAGGTTGAAGAGTTTATACATCTTTCCCCAGGGGCCTTGAAGACTTGATGTAGTCAAGAAGAATGCCGCACCGTACTAAATCTTGTCAGCTGATATGAACAGAAAAGGGGATAGTACCCAAGCAACTGAATTGAGACTCTTGAATTCGTCGGTAATTCGAGGAATTGCAGTGGTGATAATGTTCTTAAAACGTCAGCGAGATTTGGGATGAGATAGATACGAAATCCAAGGCCACTAAGAAGATACTCAAGGTCAAGCCCATGACGAGAAGGCTCATTCGAAGGTTCGATAAAGGAGGCGGGTCGTCCCCGACGTCGTGCTCTTCCTCTGGAAGTTTCTCCATATCCCTCGCCGTATCGAGGGAAATTCGAGAGGGAGTAGGCGCGGGAGATAATTCCCCTTCCTCGTGAAGTTTAGGTGCATCGAGGCTGACGAGAGTTGTAGTCGACATGATTGGCCCTGACACAGTGACTCACAGATGTATTGCGGCTGTTGTTAGGCTTTGAATACAGCTTTGCTTGGACCTCCGCGTCTGCTTGAACTGCCATTTGGGGAACGAAAATGGTTCTATTTATCTCCTTCTAGCACAGTTGATTTCCAACCACTTGCGGCGGAGGTGACCTTTTGCCACGCGGACCTCCGTGTTTTTTCGTGTATCTTCGTGTGCCTTATTAATTCGTTTGCAAGGTACACGCGGTAGTTTCGCCGAGGCGGACGATCGAGTCAACGGCCGCGGGCGAATGAACGGACCAAGGACCGGCGACGGTCCTTATCTTAGGTTATGGACTTAAGCCTGCAGGCCCCCAGGGACGGGGTTTGGGGAATTCAGGCTGGCGCTAACTCCGAAAATCAGCCGCGTTGGGCGTCGCCGCGTCATAACTCATTTAAGGTTAACGTCACACACGTATCGGATAAATGCTAGTTTGGTGCTATTTCCGAGAGTTATGTCCATCTAGATCTAGGAATGCAATATTGGATAAAATTTATTGCGAGAGACTTGGCTCGAGAGTTGTTTTAATTATCTGGTCAGATCTAGCGAGTGGTGTTTTTCAGATAGACTTTTCTGGTCCACTTTACACCAATTTACTTCAGATGTGCGGAGAACGAGAAATACATATTTGACATAAACTTTCTACAATATTGATTGGAGGAGTAGGTTAACGCGCAAGGTGCTCGCTCGCTTTTCTCGGACACGTAGCGACTGTTGTAGGACAGATCGTGGTGGAAGCTTTATAACGGGAAAGTTGACAAGTCGCGGCCGGGGAGATGATTGTGGATGCTGCAGCTGGCGGACAAAGTCCGGCCCCAGTGACTGAGCTGTAGTTGATACCTATAGAATAATAGAATCCAAAAAAAATCAATCCACTTAACACTTTGACGTGAATTTGAATCTGCGCCCTACTGAATTCTAGGAATGGTCGAAATCTAGAATTCGGATGGTGATAATGTATCTTCGGACTCAATTATCAGATTCGGATTTTCTGGTCCGGATCCGTTTATTCCTCACTTCCACACAGTTCTTCTTTCGTGTTAGTAGAGTGTCTGTAAACGATTGCCGTTTTCGCCGTTTCTGATGCGATTTGGAAGACAGAAATTACCCCAGACAATTCGGCTGTCGGGGAAAACCTGCCGATCCGCCGTGCCGATCCTTGCCCCACAATCGATTGCGCAACTTCGATTTGTAATTGACTTCTCTTACAAAAACTGCCGACCCGTCCCTAAAACCCATTCACTATCTTGACGACTAAACCCTGGCATCTCGTCTTTCTCATCTCTCTTACCAACTCAGAATGTCGAAACGTACCCTTTGCCCTGGCTGAGGAAAAGTAATTGTAGCAATTGCCGTTATCGCGGGTGTTGGACCGGGATTGGGATTCTCGCTTGCGAAGAAGTTTAGCGGAGAATATAAAGTTGTGCTCTTGTCTCGGAATCAAGAGAAATTGGATGGACTTGCAAAGGAGATTGAGAAGTCGGGTGGTGAAGTATCCCCCCCCCACCCTTACTAGGTTATACGACTTACAATGCTAGGCCGTTGGGATCTCCACGGACTTGAATAGTGAGGAATCTGTCACGAATGTACTACTCATCCCCCCCCCGCCTGCTTTCATGATCGCCTGGGATACAAGTCCACTTACTAATTTCCAAGACATTCCAAAAGATCAAAGATCTCGGACCATTGAATGTCGCGATTTTCAACGCGTCAGGCGGCGACAGGAAATACTTCCGCGCCCCCTTCCTTACGGTCCCACCCTCGGTCTACGAACAATTCTGGCAAACCTCCACCAAGGGGGGCTTCATTTTCGCCCAAGCCGCCCTCCCTTTACTCCTCTCGACCGCCAAACAGTCCACCAAGTATCCGCCCACACTGCTTTTCACGGGCGCGACAGCAAGTGTCAAAGCGAGTATTGGATTCTCGGCATTTGCATCGGCGAAGTTCGCACTTCGGGCCTTGTCGCAGAGTCTGGCGAAGGAGTTCGGGCCGCAGGGGGTGCATGTTGGGCATGTTGTTGCGGATGGGGGCTTTGATACGCCGGCTAGGAAGAGTATGCAGCCTGATGGGGATGAGGAGACGTGGATGAGCACGGAGGGGATGGCGGATAGCTATTGGGGGCTACATATTCAGTCCAAGAGGGCTTGGAGTTGGGAGATTGATCTGAGGCCGTATCTTGTATCTCCTCTATAAGTGTATTTGCTGATGGTAGGAAAAATGGTAAGCACGGGACAAAACTGGAGGATTCTTTTGACGATTGGGTTTCATTGTGTTGGATTGAATTGGGGAATGTTGATGGATTGCGCGCTGGAACTGATTGGATTGATACAGGTACTAATACAAATTCAAGGATCATCAAATAGTCGGTTTGGCAGCTTCCACCGCGCCTCTTCCAGCTCTTTCCTCCCTATACTGTTGCGGCCATACCCCCGATTTCCCAGGCATCAAAATCCCATTAGGATCAATTGCATCCTTGAGGAGTTCATTGAACTTCAAGAGCGCGCCATTATTCCAATTATACGTCCCCATGATCTGATCCATTAATCCTGCAGAAGTTAGCACTGAATAAAACGCAGTAATAAAGAGGTCGTGGGAGAGATGCGTACCGAGATGGGTTCTGTATTCCCCGTAACCTTCTTTGGCGCAGTCGTCGATGAGGAGGGTGATTAATTTATGTGCCTTCCTCCTCTGTTCCTCGTTCTTCTTGTCGTACACCAGACCTAGTACCATCAGCACAACCCAGATACACACACCCCTCCAGGACATCAAAGGGGATAAATGTTTTTTAGTTACCCAGGGAAGCAGCAGCGAGGGGGTGCAAGGGACGTACAAACAATGTGATGCAACTCCCTCAATCCAACGACAAGGGTGCCAATATAATCGAACCCGAATTCATGACACCGCTTTACCGTCATCTGGTACTGTTTCATGGCATCTTCGCCCGTGGTGGGACTAATTGGCGAGAAAAACAAATGCGCACCATTAGGAAGCCAGTCTACCCAGGAGAGTTCCGAGATACTTGGGACCCCAGCGAGGGTTAGTTTGCGCATGTGGAGGACTGAGTGGCCGTTATCGGGGACATCTTCAGGGAAATAAAATTTGGCGCCCTCGATCTGACGGTTACCATCTGACAAACATCATGAAATAGAACAGGGGAGAGGGGGGATGTGCAAGAGAGAAGTTGGGAGTAAAGGGGAGATGTTGCGCGCGAGGGATATATACCTGCGAGAAAGCCCCCTTGATAGCCCCCCAGAGAACATCCCTGACGGGCTCGGGCCCATAAAGCGCGCCATAAAAAGTCCACCGTCCAATCCCCAACTTGCTCGCAATCCCATCCAACTGGTCCTCAGGAATGGGTTCATCGCCCTTATAATAATCGGTCTTTGGTCCCGCGACGGCGGCATCGAGGAGCACGTGTCGTAGGGAGGGCACGTTCTGCAGGATCATGGCTATGCGCAGGGGACGGATGATTTCCATTATTTGGTGCAGGTCGTCGTCGCGGGGGAAGGTTATCATGTAGGCTTGGTAGCCGCCTGGGTCGGGCATGAGCCAGAGTCCGAGTTTTGTGACTATGCCGTAGTTGGATTGGGTGAAGATTCCGTCGTGGTAGGGGCCGAAACCTGGGTGTCAGATTCAGCATTATAGATGGATGGGGGGACAAAGGGGAGGGTACCGTAGGGGAAGAGTTGCCAGGTGTTGTTGTTGGGCATGGCGCCCATGCCAGTACGGATTACTTCTCCATTAGGAAGAACGACTTCCATTCCAGAATGCATCATGAAATGGTCCCCGTAAGGTGTATATCCCACTACCCATTAGAAAGTATTCATGATAAATGGTGAGAAAGATACCCCCTCGTTCGACGGTGTTTCCAAGAATAGATCCTCCTCCGAGATCAGGCACATCGATCCACAGCTTGTACTTATGATCCTGGATATACTTATGCAAATCAAAGAAAGTGACACCGGGTTCAACAAGTGCATATGCGAACTTCTCATTGACTTCCAAGATCTTGTTCATCCTCGCTCCCATATCGAACAACACGGATCCACGGACTCGTGCTGCCATATCAATCTCACGGGACAAAAGGGGGAGGTACGTGCGGCACCGCCGTATCCTAGATTCCGGCCAATACTGGTCACCCAGATGGGGATCTTGTACTTATTCGCAATTCGGACAAGCGCTTGGACTTCCTCTGTATTCCCTGGTCTGACGACCGCGGAGGCAACCAACTCGGTCTGGTCAAGGAGATAGAAACAATCATGGGTTTTGGGCTGATCCATGTAACCTCCATCGACAAGCGTGCTTGTATCGACTGTCTCGACATGACTGCTGCCAACTACCTCCCTGAACTCGGCCAATGCCTTCTCGAAGTCCTGCTCGGAAACATTGGGTGGCAGGACTCTATTCGAAGCCTGCGCCTTGGAAGTGCTCGCTGCTGACATCGGATCTTTCAAGGAACTAAGCGTAGCTGTCTATATAGATATAGATAGATAGATAGATGCTGTTACGCGCGAGGATATAGGCCCTGATTCTCGGTGGGACCGGTTCCACTTTGTGAGCTGGATTTGCTGGGGAAGTCCGGTGGAGGCGGGGATGAAGTGCGGGGAAGCGCCCGTGGGGAGAGCCGTGATTGGGACAGCATCAAACGCGGGGATCGCCATGCCTGAGGACGGCGGCTCGGTTCGGGGAACGGCTCGGCTGAAGCTCCGGGCGGGCGAGGCAAAGGTGTTTATTGGAGGAGATGGCCGAGTGGAAAAGGCGAAAGAGGCAGGAATGGCGTTCGGATGAAGGGCCCGCGAGCTGAGCTGCCTGATCCGGCGTGGAACACCAGCGAAGCGATTGATTCGATTGATTGATTGATCGACAGGAGAATACTTTCGAGTGCGGGGGGCCGAGGTGCAGGGATGCGTAGACAAAAGGAAGTTGAGATGAAGCGTTCCTCGGCAAGATTTCCCAACGCCAGATACGGCATTTCCACGGGCATGCGCAGGAGCACCGATCTTCATTACAAGGATATGAATGAGTATTACAAAGTATGTTCAAGCATCGCAAGCCATGACAAAAGCAAGTCCATCCCAATCTACCCTGATCGTTCATCCATCCCCATTCCGTCCCTGACAATCTCATTCCTCAGCCCCTTTATCCTCCTCTATCCCCTTCTCACTTGGCTCACTGACACTCCCCCCAGACATAACACTCCCCTGTTGCTCTATATGGCTCCCACTGATCCGTTTGATGGAATTCCCACTCACTCTCTTCATCCGTGATAAGCCAGAGGAATGAGAATGACTTCGTGCAACACCATCGTCATCGACTCCTGCGGCCGCAGAAGCAGCATTCGCAAACGAAGAACTTCCCTCCGAAACGGCTCTCTTGACTCCGATCCCTGACTCCCCACTGCCCACAGAATCCTCCTCCTCAAGCGGCATCGAAGTCCCTAGAGACACATTATCGCCACTGCCACTGCCACTGCCACTACCATTGGTCTGCTTCAATTTCTGAGAAGACCCCCATAACTCCTGCCGAATCTTCCTCTCCTTCTCCTCCCGTTCCCGCTCAAGTCGCTCGGCCATCTCCCCCTGTCCCTTAAGTTTATCCTCCGTGACCACCTGTCCCAACTCCTCCTGAAATTCATTCTCCCTCCTCATCTCCAAGTCCCGCAGTCTATTCCTCTCGGCCCTCTTGATCGCCTCCAGGCGTTCCTGACTATTCGGCTGCAAGGTCTTTACCTCCCCTAACACCGCCTCCCGACTGACTTCCCTGCCGCCCGAGCCGAGTCCACCGGACAACCATTCGCGACTCGGCAGCGTTTTGGACTCGAACAGTTCCGCGGCCTGGACAACGTGCGTGATCACCTGTTCCGTGTCCTGCAGATCTTTGCGCAGGTCAGTGATCAGCGTCTCCTGGTGGCGCAGGAATTCCTGTCCGTCAATGACTTGTTGGAGCTCGTCTTCCCATTTCCGTTTCCAGACGGGCTTGACGGTTTTTAACAGCGCTTCCACGGACTGGAGTTCCTTTTGCACGTTTTCTTCCGACTTGCGGACGGCGGCGATGGCTTTTGGGTGGGGTCTTATGCGTTTCTGGGTGATGTCGATGCGGAGATCGTCGACTAGGTCGGAAAGGTCGTCGGATAAGGTTACTAGGGCCTGGGTTTTGGATTCCAAGTCTGCTTTCTGGGGAGCTAGGTCGTCTCCTGTGATGACTTGTACGGCGGATGCGTACGGTAGGGATCGTAGTTTTTGTAAGGAGGTGTTGATTCCCGAGACGAATGTTGAGTGCTCGGATTTCATGTTGAGGAGGTCGCGTTTGAGGGATTTGAGGGTGTTGAGGTGGGGCTTGATGAGCGGGCGTTTGGAGGGCGAGGTGGATGTATTTGGAGGGGGCGATTTAAGCGATATGTCTTCTATTTTACGGATTGTCTCGGTGCGGAGGGAGGTGTGTTGTTCGGATAAGCGGGCTAGGAGGGTCTGTTGCGATGATATAGTTTGATGGAGTGTAGCCATTTCTTTGAGCAGTGTGTTTATCCCGTCATTGAATGTCTTCTTCAATGTCGAGTCGACTAACATCAGATCCTCACTCGAGATAAAAAAGTACCTTCCACGTCGAGAGTCAAGATTGTGCCTTCAGTGATATCTTGTACTCCTGAATCTTCCAAGATATAGCGCACCCCGGTCTCACGATCCGTGATAAGAATATCAGGAAACGTCTCCGCGCCAGGATTAAACTGAAACCTCTCAACAAACAACAACCTCAAAGACTGTAACGTAAAATCCGTCATCGAAACGAGACATTTCCTCACCGACGAACCAAGCTGCAAAAACAAGGGAATCTTCTCCGGCGAAACACCCCTCGCCTCCACGACAGGTGTCTCAGGCACCTCCGGCGACGGCACTATCGACGACGGCCTCGAACCTACGATTAACATATTCCTTGCCGAGTTAGGGGGGTACTCTCATCCTCCTCTGGAAGAGGGTCTGTCATGGGCCGTTTCTCGGGACTTTTTCGACGGGGAGAAATTGCTCTGCCTAGGGTAGGAGATCTCCTTGCGTCGGGGGAGTAACTGCCGCTTCTGCGGTGCGGAACGGGGGGAGGTCCATTCTCGCCGTCGAGTTTTGCAAAGTTGTATGCTGAGTAGCGTTTCGATGCTCGGCGCTGTAATGCATCTGAGGTCTGTAATTTTTGTAACGCGTCGTTGGTCAGGATATTTGGAACTATAGGCGAGTCTACTATGGGGGAAGCGAGTCGTGTAGTTATCACGGGCTGACTGGCTCCTCCGCCGGGACTGGTCGTGGATATATTCGATTCCTTGGATGTATCTCGCGTTAATTTGCGCTCGACAGAATCATCGCGGCCACCCACTGGTCTTCGTGCAGGGGAATTTCTTCGTCCCTCCTTCGGGGCAATCGGTTGCTGTGTCTCCTTGTACTCGTCTTCAGCGTTGTCCTGTGATCGCGCTCGATAGCGGGCTTGTTTCCTCTTCAATCCCTGTAACAAGTTGATCACTATCTCTCGTACTTTCGGGAGATATATTTCGAGGACACGGGGGCTAGCATCACGAGCTAAACACGTTTCGAGAACCTGTCGTAGTTGTGTTGGAATATCCGCTAGATCACTGCCATCAGGGAACGTTTGTGGAGGGAAGGCACGTCATTTCTATGCCTGCACGCTCGAAACAAGTACGCGCTATGTTAAACTCGTTTCCTAGTTTGACGTAGACATCCGAGACGTCTGTTTCCGAGGCCTGTCGCCGACTCCATAGCGTGAGCGTTTCGATGAGTTGTTTCGTCGCCACGAGAAGTCTAGTCACCGACGACTCGATATTATTCATCTATGATCAGAATACTGCGCTGAAGGAGAGAATTTCAGGGCAGCATTACCCTGACGTTCCGTGATGATTGCCGATGGAGAGATCCATTGGATGTAGTCGGCGGACTCTTTGCTCGATCCCGATCCTTTCGCTCTCGATAATCGGAGGATTCTGCCGACGCCATGTGTGTGTTTACGGCGCTCGGCAGGCAGTTGTATCCTTCGATCCGGGACTCTTGCAAATTATATTAACGCTGCTGCAACCTTCCCGAACAAGCTTCTCATCATCGGGTTGCGACGTGTTGGGTAATAATCCCACGCCGTAGCTGTATCTCCCAGGTTAACCGTGTTCAGGGGGCGCGACTAGGCTGGTCTGGTTCAGAATCTGTTGCTTTATTAAGTGAAACCCGTTGGAGTGCCTCGAAGCTGCCGGGGCGGGCCTGTTCGTGCTGGATTAGGTAACGAGCCCTGCTTGTGTGGTGACAGAATTCCGATGCAAGCAATTCCTGCCAATCACACGGCGCTGGTTGGAGTGCCGCACAGTTAGCCACGGACAGCGCCCACAGCCAAATTGCCTGAAGGCTAATAATAATAAGCAGCAGACGCCAGGCGGTAATATTCTCGTATCACTCGCCCAAATTCCCCCTTCCATCGCCCAAAGACAGCGCCCATCGCCCGTCCTCCCTTTGTCTCCGCCATCTATCTCGCCTGGCTGGCCTGGAGACGTGCTCGTCTGACTGCAGTGACTCGGCCTTGTTTGTGGTTGTTGTTGCCGAGACGTTTTCTCTCCCAATCCCGTGGACGTGGGCTGATCTCGATTCTGATACGACGATCGCGCACATTTCCTCAAATTCAGGCAACTCGCTCATCCCGTCTGTAACAAACGTCGTCCATCTCCTTCCTCGCAAGACACTCATCGCCCGGCACAAGCATGGCGACGGCATCAATGGCAAGTAGGAATAACCGCCAGCAGCAGCAGGGATCGGCCGGCGCAGGGAAGTTCAAGTCTGCCAACACCGCTGCTGCGAATAATAATAATCCTCCACCGCATCATCGCGAGGCGTCCAGCGATCGTCAGGAGAAGTACTCCTCTCTCTCAGAAGGGGTGTTGATGTTAGGTCCAGCTGGGGAAGGAAGAGCAGTACCGCTTCTGGGACCGCGACGTTGGTCAATCGCGCGACCACGCCTTCGTCGACACGGACAAATTCACCTACCCCCGCGGGAAATGCATGGACTACAAAGGCAGACGAACGGGCTGCCCATGACGCATTGACGCATTTGATGTTTACCCTTACTGTATGTTCTCCTTGGTGGGAATATGTCTGATCGTAGAGCCAATCGATTTTATTGCATACTCGGAGCGGCAGTTCATTCACCGGCATCCTCACCTCATTTGATTTCCAACAACCACAAAACGAACTTGCATTAGTCCTTTCTCATGTCCTTCCACATCCATTACCCGACCCAGCCCCCTCGGCGAAGAAGACTTTTGTTATTCTGCCCAAAGAAATCTCTTCCATCACCGCCGTGAACGTTTCCCTTGGCCCGTCTAGTACTGCCTCTTCCGGCTTCAGAACCGATACCGCTATTTCAGGAGCTACGCAGGCAGGACAACAACGTCCTCTGGAGCGATGGCAGCCGGATGTCGCTCCTGCCGCCACGGGGATGTCTGGCCATTTAGAGCACAACACGGGTGGAGGACAATGGGATCAATTCGCCACCAACGAGAGAATGTTTGGATTGAAGACTTCGTATAGCGAGGAGATATACACCACCAAAATAGACAGGAATCATCCTGAGTTTCAACGACGGTTGCGTCAGGCGGAGAATATCGCGCGAGAAATTGAGGGCAAGGCGACGTCGAATCCTCATCTTGCAGAAGAGCGGAACCAGAAAGTCGATGATTCGGGGATTGATGAAGAAGACAAGTATGCTGGAGTTATCAGAGAACCCCCAAAGACTACTACACCACAGGCACCGGCATTGGCCTACGCTGCTGCCGCTGCGGGAAATAAATATACACCACCAGCCAAACGTGGAGAACAACAACGAGTGCCTCTTGATCCCGCTATTATCTCAAGCAAGCTACGAACTGAGCCGGTCGAAAAACCAGCTGAAAAGCCCGCTGAAAAACCCATCGACAAGCCGGCCGACAAACCGAAACCCGCATTACCTTTACCGCCCTCCACGAATGGCGCCCCCCGCGAAGTCTCCATCCCCATCGTCAAAGAACCTGAAGACACCACCCCTCAAATCCAAGAAGTCGGCCAAAAGTTCGTCAAGGAGGAGAAATCCAAGATCAAACGCGCACGCAACCTAATCGGTACCAAAGAAAAACAACGTCAATTCGCGGAATTCGCAGAATTTTCAAACTCGCTCAAACTCGATATGCCTGTCCCCTCAGACTTGTTGCCCATCTTGGCGGGTAAGGACGCCAATAAACAAAAGGCTATTCTGGAGAGGAACCAGGAGTTGAAGAGGAAGGCGGAGGAGAAGAAGGAAAAGTCGCCGAGTGTGTCGCCTGCGATGGTGGCGTCGCCGGCTATGGCGGTGGCTTCGCCGACGATTACGTCGCCGATTGCGAGTCCGGCGCCTACTCTTGCGGAACGATTGAAGGCGAATCGAGCGCCTGGGGCGGTTCCTAGTCCCATTGCGAGTCCAACGCCACTGGAGCCGGGGGTCGTCAAGCCTTTGACTACTACTGCGCCAAAGAAACTGGATCCTGGTGCTAAGGAGTTTGTGTTTAAGGTGAGCGCCAAGGAGTTCAAGCCTTCTTTCGCAGCAACTCCTTCGTCAACACATTCACCATCACCGTCGAGAAGTTCGATTGTTTCTCCGCCGCCACCGACGCGTCCACGAGCCGATCGCCCGGAGGAGAAACAAGCTCCTCCGCGAACCGGGTTCTGGGCTAAGAAACCAAGGAAAGAGGGCCCCCGAGCGACGTTGGAAGATTTAAACCCCCTCCTCTCCATGAAGAAAGATTTCAAGCCCGCGCACGAGGGGGAGACTTTTACGATCCCCAAAGCCTACACAACGTCTCCCGCATGGCCCATTGCCGAAGGCGAAGATCCGAAGAATCAGAAAGGGTATCTGGAAGTATTCTCAGAGGGCAAGAGTTTACCTCCGACACCAACATCAGGTCAAGACGACCACAGTCAATCAGGACATACATATTCCCGTTCCTCGTCCGTTCATCCTTCTCATCACACGCCTCATCCGCCACAAGCTTTACCCACTGCACCGCCCGTCGTGCCTGGCTTCGCTCCAGGTCATCCCGCTATATATTCCCCCATGACGGTCCCCTATGGGTACATGATTCCTCAGCCTCAACAAATGTCGATGCATACACAACAAGGTGTCCCCGCGACGGGCTTCACTCCACAAATGATGCCGGGACAGTTTCCACAACATCAGCAGGGGTCTCCATACCAGAGATTCCAACAACAGGGATATCAGTCCGTTAACCCCAGTCCGATGATGCAGCATGCCATGCCCGCTCAATATGCACCGCAACAAGGTTATCCAAACGGACAATTCCCCCAAGGATTCCAACCAAATCCAATGTATCAGCCCGTCCCCCCGTACGGATTCGTTCCGCAGCAGAACGGCACATACGCTGGCCACCCGTCTCCCGGACGGGGACAAACAGCGATGGTATACACCGGTATGCCACCGATGAACATGCAACAATTATACCAAGGTAAATAAATCCCCGTCCCAGAACCCGCTATTTCCTCTCCCGCCCTGAGAACCCCCTGTCGGTCTCCTTGACCAAAGCTGATCCCAGAAAACATGATGCGTCAACAATATTCCCAACAAATAGCCCTAAGAACACCTCCACAACCTCACATCCCTCCGTACACACAGTCTCCCGGCCGCAACAACTCGTATTCCGCTACACCCTCCCATTCCCGGAGACAAAGCACGCAACCTGTCGAGGAGGAGAAATAACTGCGTGAGGTATTTGGAAGTGTGATATTTGGAAGTGGAAATTGGGATATGGCATGGCGATTCTTTTGAATTTAATTCGGATCTAGATTCGGATTACATACTAGCATTTTTGTGTAGGAATGAATGCGAGAGTTCCTCTCACAGTTTACGCACCAACGCTCCACGGCCAAGAGATGAGTTACTTGAGGGAACGATCTTCTGTGCTACATATGTAAGTTGACGACTTGCAGCAATTCTCTACGAAGTGATTGTGTTTACAGATTATACAAAGGCTTCGTTGAATCTCTTCCTCTGCTCTTCATCTTTGAGATCACATTCCTTCTGTTAGCCTCATCGGCGAGGGGAATACCTTCAACTTCTCACCCAACAATTGCAAATGCTCCGTCGACGACGTTTCAACCAGGCCCATAACCTCATCCGCCTTCGTAAGATACTCACGCACATCTACCATTATCTTCATCCCCAATAGATATACCCGTTTCAAGAACCTCAGTAACAATCTCAGCCAATTCACGTAAAATAACCTGTCTCCTGGCCATGTATTTTTCGCTCAATTTGGCGATATGGTCCAATTCCTTTCGGAGTTGAGAGACTTCTTCCGCGTAGAATGGTGTGGCAAAGACTTCCAAAGCCTGTTTCGCCTCGTCACTGCAATGAGTATACAGGGATATATGATGAGGCAGACATTCGTTGATGGTGGGTTTTGCAAGTTGAGGCGAGAGAGCCAGTTGCCATGTCGTGGATAGTCGAAAGCTGTTCAGCCAAAGACTCTTTAACGTATCCATTCTGCAAAGAAAGGGATTCTAGATTATCCGTTTTCTCAATAGAGAGAGGGTACTAGCTAAGCGTGAAAGAGTATCCTCGTCTTCCCTGTACAGACGTCATTAGCATGCACTCTCAATCCAACGCATCCGGGATAATAACTTTGTTCGGAACGTGGATACTCGTCTCCTTTTACGAATCCGTTTCGAAACTGAATGCAGCGCAATTCGTCGAGGGTATTTAGCCATCTTACACTGCCTCCGAAAGTGTCTGGCAAAGTACTGTTGGGATGTTGTGCTTGGCAAGGTTTGTAGCTGCGAATAAAGATACGAGGGATCGGCGGGTCCATGCGCGATGGGTTGTGACCATGCAAGGATCGGCTACAGTTCGGACTTGTGGAGTTATAGTTGCATGCATACACCACTTACAGAAATGGGAATACATAATGCACAAAGTAAGTGTGTCCCCCCGAAAGGGGTCCGTTCACAGAGCTAATTCCCTTGTTGGGGTATCCTCGGAATGCAACGCTGTCAAATACATGACGTGACAGCAGAACAAAGGAAGATCGGGGCACCGGAACTTGGACTAGTAACAGGTCGTCAAAATATTAGGCAAATGGCAGGACAAGAGATGTATTCAAAGATGCGTTAGAAAAGTAATGAGAGGACCGCCCGTGAGAGGAATTGTATTGCGTGCGCTGAACTATTAAATATTATCCCAAAACCTGTGTTTACCAATATCCTATTTCCAATGACTACATACGAGAGAAGGGGGGGAGGGAGGAGCCCATCACGGCGATTATATGTATGTCTTCTCCTGCAATTTATCTTCCCTGCTTGCCCTGCGAGCCAAGATAAGTTCCCTCTTCTCCCCCGAGTCCAGATGAAGTCTGCGCATCGCGAGCGTAGTATTCGGCGTAGAGACATGATGTCCATGCGTCCTCAACGGTGGTGCCGAATGCCGTTTATTACGCTTGCCGTCTTGATCCGACATCTGCGACGTCTCCAGCCGGCGCAATTTATCCATCAACTCGTAGCTGGAGTAGCGATTGCGCTCCTGCTGCGGTGTGGTGAATGGAATGCGCGGCGCGCCGGGAATCGGCGGCAAAGGGGTCGTGGGAGCGGGATGTGGAGGCGGACCAAAGTCGTCTTGCTGCTCGAGTTGGCTTGCGTGGAAACTGCATGTGGACAGCGACGAGCGGCGACGGGAGTGTGTTGACATGGCCCGGGAGGAGGAGTTCCGGGTGTGTTTGCGGCCGCCGTGGCGAGATGAGGCTGTGACCGGAGAGGTTCGGGGGGAGGTGGGTGATCGGGGGGAGGAGGATGTAGTAGACAGTGGAGGAGATGGGAAGTTGTAGCAGAGGTTCCGATTGACGGCGGATAGGGGGAGGGGGATAGGTTGACTTGGTCGCCGTAGAGATGTCGCCGCGACGATGATATCATCTGTAGCAGACGACGCCCTGTCTCCTTCGGGCTTGCAAGCATCGCGATCGGGTGAAGGTGGAGGAGAGTTATCTGCCGTCATGGTCATGTTGAATCCACAGATCGAATATAAGTATCCAACAACAAAGATATCGTGCGGCTTGAACGAATAAAAGCTTGCGGCCAAGACTGTTTCGTGTTATACGCGGAGCGCAGGATGTCGCATCGATGGCAGCAGGGGAACAGAGGAGATTAAATATTGTTGTGTACGGTGGTGTACCTATCGACGATCGTAAAACGTGGAAGGATGCAATGGATTAATATGCACACCAAGCCGTGTCTGTTCTCCCGCGTCCGAGTATGCGGGGAATTGAATTAAGTATGGGAGGGAGGCCAGCTCAGGCCCAAGACTTGATCCAATATTCTCACAGTGCACCGACCGGAAATAGGGAGTCATTCCTACCTCTTTCGTCCTAGCGCGCCAAAAACCGTGTCGTCCAGCGGATCGAAAGTCTATCGGCGCTAACTTAATTCGGAAAAAAGCTTGCCCGAAAGGCTTCCTCCTAGCTGCCTCTTCAATGCACAAGGTCTATGCGCAAGGGCAGCTGACCCGCCTGGAAAGAGTTCAAAGAGGAAAGCGGCTAATGCACTGCGCACAGGTCCCAAATTGAATGTACCGGAAAAAGATTGCGCGTGGGGGTAGTTTGCTGGGGGAGCGAGGCCACCTTGCATGTTCCGCTCCAAAAAAAAAGTCAATTTTTAATTCTCTTGATGCAGAGGCGCATGGATTTGCTGGCCTTTAACCCTGTGTGTGTGTGTGTGCGCGGGACGGGGGGACGGGGGTCATGCATGAGGGTGTGCATGCAGCATGGAAGAGGTCGGTGCGCTCGGCAACAAGGTTCCCATAGTCCATCGATCCACTTCCGATTGTCGGTCGAGCTTTCCTTGTCCGGTAGTAGCGCGTTCATCAGGCGGTGTTGATCGAGCTTTGATCAATCAATCAATCAAGCAATCCTTGTAGCGCCGGCTCCGGGACTCGGGCGCGATGGACACCAGGGAATCCCATGTTGTGGGAAATATCGCACTTCCCTGGGATGCATCAAGGGCGAGTCCGATGACGTGGTATTTTTGATTTTATATTTTTTTTAGATATGTTATTAGCCCCTTTTTTGGTTTGAGCGATCTGCGATTTTAACTTTCATGTGCGCCAAGTTTGAGCTGAGTCTGTATGTGTATGTTGTCTTGAAACATTGCATGTCACAGCTCTGAAAATAGCTTTCTTTCTCTCTTGTCACACCGTACCCACCTTGCCGGGTAAAGTACTATGTACAGTATGTATGTGCTTCATTTCCCGGATGAATCCTTCCGATCGATGCATGAGTGATCACCGCCTAGTGCCAGGTTTAGCTGGTGCTATCATAGCATGTGCGTCATCCATTTCCGCTGCAGGTGAAAGTGCTGCAGTCCCCAGGGCTGCGTGATATTATACCGCGTACTACGGAGGAATATCACTTTCAGCGGACAGATTTCTTATCTCTCTCGCTTAAATATTTCGCCGCTATTTCAAAATAAGACATAAATATGACGGAAGCAAGACTTCGGACTCCTATGGACCGTGTTGTGTTGGTAGACTAGTCCAGGCCATATGCATAAGGCATTTCGTTAAACATGTCAGAATAGGAAACAAAAGCGTGTTCCGTCCCTTGAAAACTGATAAGCACTTCGATCGAGGGCGACTCCGGCCGATCGCCTAGTGCAGCCAATCCCAAGCCTTTGCACCCGAGCTCTCCGGCCTCGGCAGATATTTTAATGTACCTTACATACATGTATGGCGGGTTAGATCGCCCTTGGGATCCGCTTGTCTCGTCGCTCTAGGCCTTGACGGCGGCGGAATCGTGCATGGTCGATAAGCGAGCTGCAATCTCCACAACAGGTTCCATACCAGGCGTCATGCACGGATCCCATAAGGCAATATTAAGGGAGCAATAATAAACTTTGTTATGAGTGGGGAAGTGCTCCACCGTACGTCTGTCTGTTATGTTAAGGTTATTCGCGGATATCGCTTTTCTTACAAATGACTACTAGCTTGTTTAGTCAGATGGTCTAATAATGGCCGCACAGACCCAGACAAGTGCAAGATAAGTATGTATTCTGGAGGATCCGCCATCACATGTACACCTCGTCCTTGGCTTTTCATAAGACAAAAATGTGGAAATGTAACGCACAGACCACTTTATTGATAAGTCCTTGGGCGCATTGCATGGACAACTTATTTCTGGGGGGCGATCAGATCTCCCTGAACCCCTTAAGCTTGAGATGACGCCTACATACCTACGGCCGGGG
>Ga0302325_10006334_pt1 | contig 26629 bp, 24 predicted proteins | sample Palsa_T0_2_FD_201948 | JGI IMG/M metagenome (GOLD analysis project Ga0302325, IMG submission 201948) | Peat permafrost microbial communities from Stordalen Mire near Abisko, Sweden - Palsa_T0_2 | ecosystem: Environmental > Terrestrial > Soil > Palsa > Peat permafrost | place: Sweden: Abisko... | reverse complement strand
CTCGGCATCGGTGCGCGCGACGATGATGCCCGGCACCCGCATGATGTCGAGCTGGAAGCGGGCGGTGTTGAGCCGCTTGATCTGTTCGTCCGACGGCACCAGAACCTTGCCGCCCTGATGCCCACACTTCTTTGTGCCGGGGCGCTGGTCTTCGATGTGGTATCCGGGCACCCCGGCCTCGACGAAGCGCTTGATCAGGTTGCGCACGTGCGGATCGCCACCGTGGCCGGTATCGGCGTCGGCGATGATGAATGGCCGGTAGTCGACCGCCGGTGTCCTTTTGCGTTGTTCGTCGGTCATTCGCAGCCGCAGGTACTGCTGATTGCGGTCGGCGGTCAAAAGCGCACGGACCAGCCCGGCTGCCTCGTCGGGCACCTGGCTGAGCGGATAGCTGGCCAGGTCGGGTCCGGGGTCCTCACTGATGGAGCCCTTGGCCGAGGTGGCCCACCCGCCCAGGTAAATGCCCTCGATGCCCATCCGCTTCATGGTCGCGGCCTGCCCGGGTGAGTACGGGCCGAAGGTGGTGATGCTCTTGCGCTGAGCGAAGAGCTCGCGAAGCCGCGGGTAGAAGGCCTCTGCCGCCTCGCGCGCGATGGTGTAGTCGGCGGGGATTGTGCCGCGCTGTTCTGCGACTTGGCGTGCGGAATAGAGGCGGGTGATTCCGTCGAACCGCGGGCTGTCGATGTAGCGCTGTGTGGCGGCGACGTCCCCCTCAAAGCCTGTGCCGACGTTCTTGGGCGAGTCCTGTTCGAACGGTGTCTGCGTCTTTGCATCCGCTTCGATGGTGGACATGGTGTCTCCGCTCTCCGTCATTCCCGAGTCATCCCCGATTTGCCTGCCGGTGAGAGTCTATGGCTGCGGTGTGGCATGCAGTTTCAATTTCGAATCTCGCAGTCGGGGCGGCCACTGCCACCTGCGGCAACGCGGTCGTATCGGTCCAACCCCATCGGCCCGGGCGCCGCGGAAGAAAATGTCGCCGGGGTTATTTTCGGCCTGTTCCGGGCAGTCCGCCGGGATACACTCGCCGAGCGCGGCAAAGGGGCCGCCATCACGGGGGAGTGGCCATGAGTTCTCTGCGATCGGCCCGCGTGCCGGGTTCCTCACCGGTGGCCCTGCCACCGAGCAGCACCGTCGAGGTGCGCTCCGCGGACGGCACCCGCCTGCACACCGAAGTGTTCGGGCCTGCGGACGGGTACCCGATCGTGCTCGCGCACGGCATCACCTGCGCCGTTCGGGTGTGGGCCTACCAGATCGCCGAGCTGGCCACCCATTACCGGGTGATTGCCTTCGACCATCGCGGTCATGGGCGCAGCGGAATTCCCCGGCGCGGTGGGTACAGCCTCAGCCACCTTGCCGCGGATGTCGATGCCGTGCTCGAGGCGACGCTCGCACCGGGTGAGCGTGCCGTCATCGCAGGACACTCGATGGGCGGGATGGCCATCGCCGCCTGGTCGGACCGGTACCGCCATAAAGTCGCATCGCGCGCCGATGCCGTCGCGCTGATCAACACCACGACCGGTGACCTGCTGCGTGAGGTACGGCTGCTGCCGGTGCCGGCACAGTTCGCGGCGGTGCGGGTGTTGGGTGGGCGCGCCCTGGTGAACATCTTCGGTTCGTTCACCGTGCCGCCGGCCGTGCGGCGCGCCACCCGCGAGATGATCTCGATGCTTGCGGTCGGCCGCGACGCCGACCCCGCGGTCGGAGCACTGATCTACGAGCTGTTCAACACCACCTCGCCGGCGGGTCGCGGCGGCTGCGGTAAGGCGCTCGTCGACGCGATGGGGCGCCGGCACATCAGTCTTTCCGGTCTGACCGTCCCCACGCTGGTCATCGGCAGCGAACGCGATCGGCTGACGCCGCTGATCCAAGCCCGCCGGATCGCCGCTGCCACACCAAACCTGGCCGGTCTCGTGGTGTTGCCCGGTGGTCATTGCTCGATGCTGGAACGGCCCGCCGAGGTGAACCGGGAACTTCGCTCACTCGCAGAGTCGGTCAGAGGCAGCAAGCGCATCAGCTCGTAACCGCGCCTACAGCCGCGCCGCGACCTCGGCGGCTGCCCGCTGTCCGGACCGCACCGCCCCGTCGAGGAACCCGGTCCATTCGTCGGCGGTTTCGGTGCCGGCCCAATGGACGGGTCCGACCGGGCGCCGCAACCACGGTCCGTAGCGAGTCCACGAGCCCGGCGGCACCGCGGCGGTTGGGCCGCCGGCCGCGAATTGTTCTGCGCCCCAACGATGATCGACGTAGTCAAGCGGCGTGAGCGCTTCGTCGCCGAACAGCGCTGCGAAGCAGTCCAGGGCCCGCTGCCGGCGCTGATCGGCCGGTAGCCCGTCGAAGGTGCGGGCGTCGACGAACCCCAGCAGAACGCCCGGTCCCTCGGGCTGCGGGCTGACGTCGAAGGTGATGAACACCGGGCCCTCGTCGGACAGCGCCTCACCGGAAAACCCGTCGCGTCGCCAGAACGGGGTGGGATAGGCGGCATAAGCCTTGCTGAGTCGGCCCTGCGGCCAGCGCGCGGCGAGTTGCTGGTGTTCGGCGGGCAGTGGGGGAGTGAACTCGATGAAGCCCCGATGGGCCGGGGGGATGGCGACGACGACGAACCGGGCGTCAGCCCGGCCCTTCTCGCCGGTGACTCGCACAACGTCGTCGTGGTGGTCGATGCGTCGCACGGCGGCCTCCAGCACGACCCGGTCGCCGAGTTCAGCCGCCGCGGCGTCGGCGATCTGCTGCGTGCCGGCCGAGAAACGGTCCTGCTGGGCACCGTCTTCCACGTCGAGCATCCGATCCAGACCACCGCCTGCCCGCACATAGCGTGCCGCGTGCAGCATCGACACGTCTTCGGGTTCGCATCCCCAGGTCACCCGCGCCATGATGGCCAGCAGATCCCGCGCGGTGGCGCCGGCATGCACCGATCGCAACCACTCTCCCAGCGACTGGCCGTCCAGCCGGGCGGCGCGGCGCGCGGTCCACGGCTCGGTCAGCGGAACTGTCCGGGCGATGCGCTCGAATTGCCAACGCACGCGGCCGAGGTCGATCAGGCCCCCCAACGACAGCCGCGGGATCGTGCCGCTGTACGAGCGGACCGCGCCGCGCCACCGGATCAGGTTGGCGCCGTCGTGATATGTCGGGACGGTCGGAATCCCGAGCTCGTCGGCCAGCGCCAGCACGGCGTCTTGCGTCGGGCCCACGAACGTGCCACCCATGTCCACCGGGATGCCGGCGACGTGGCCGGTGTGCGACCGCCCGCCCACCCGGTTGCGGCCCTCGAGTACCAGTACATCGTGTCCGCGCCGGGTCAGTTCGCGGGCTGCCGTGAGTCCGGCGAAACCGGCCCCGACCACGACGACGTCGGCGGTCCAGGTCGCGTCGGGCATGCCCCTAAGTCAACCCCATCACCGTTGCGTAGGGTGACTCCTCGTTGAAAATCTTCACCGCTCTCTACGCATTGACCGACGCGGCCGACCGCGCGCGGGAGCTTCGCGACGCGGGCGCCAGTGGAGTCGCCACCTTCGAGGGGGCCCACGATGTGTTCGCCCCGTTGACCTTGGCGGCCACCGTGCCCGGCCTGGACTTGATGACCAATGTGGCTATCGCATTCCCGCGCAACCCGATTCACCTCGCACACCAGGCTAATGATCATCAGCTGCTGAGCTCGGGGCGGTTCACTCTGGGCCTGGGAACCCAGGTCCGCGCCCAGATCGAGAAGCGCTTCGGGGTCGAGTTCGACAAACCGGTGGTGCGGATGACCGAACTGATCGCGGCGCTGCGGGCGATATTCGCGGCCTGGAATTCTGGCGAGCGGTTGGATTTTCGCGGCGACTACTACCGGCATACGTTGATGACGCCGACTTTCAACCCAGGCCCGAATCCGTACGGCCCGCCCCCGATTTACGTCGGCGCGCTGGGGCCGCGGCTGACCCGTGCCGTCGCTGAGCACGCCGACGGTCTGTTGGTGATGCCGTTCGGCTCGAAGCGGTTCCTGCATGACCACACCATGCCCGTGGTGCGCCAGGGTCTAGCTGCCGCAGGCCGCCACGCCGCCGACTTCGCCGTGCTGCCCGAGATCATCGTGTCCGCAGGCGAAACCGATGCCGAGCGCGAGCAAGCCGACGCGCGGACTCGCGCGCTGCTGGCGTTCTACGGGTCGACGCCCGCGTACAGCCCGGTGCTGGCCGCGCACGGCTGGCAAGATCTGCAGCCCGAACTCAACACGTTGTCCAAGCAAGGCCGCTGGGAGGAGATGGGTGGACTCATCGACGACGAGATCCTGCACACCATCGCCGCATGCGGCACCCCTGCCGACGTCGCGCGTCATATCCGCGACCGCGTCGACGGTGTCGCCGACACCGTCTGCCTGTATCAGGCGGCGCCGATAGGCCTGCATACCCTGGCCGCGATCATCGACAAGCTTGGCTGAAGGGCTAAGGCGCAACCGTCAGCCAGTCGGCGAACCCGGACGGATCGTGACGGCCCAGCGCGCCATGCTCGTAGAGACCCCAGCCCTCGACCGGGTCGCCGTTGCCGTCGCGGCACACCGCGCGTCCGACATGGTCGATGACCCCGAAGCCGGATCGCGCGACGATCCCCGGATCGGTCATGTCGTAGGTCAGCCGTTCGACGAACTTCTCGCCCTTCCACACTCCGTGTAGCCAGTCCGAGTCGCCGCCGTAGCCGCCGCCGACGTGGATGGGCACCGGCAGCTTGGACTCGACGTCGAGGTGGACGGGGGTGCCGTTGGGGGCGGTGGCATCAATCGTTGCGCCGGTTGGGATGCGGGTGCCGGACCGGTAGTGGATTTTCACCCGCGGCCAGCCCAGTTGCTCGACGCGGCCGTTGCGCCAGATCCTGGTGCAATCGTTCAGCGACCGGAAACCGTTGGGCTCCTCCTGGATGATCAGCACGATGGCGAAGTCGTCGAACGCCATTGGCACGTAAAGCCACCACATTCCCTCGAACGGGGGGTCGGCGGGCCGGCCCGCGGGCTCGGGTTCGCCGATCGGCCGGATGCCCCAGGACCGGTCGCGGCTGCCGATCCAGGTGGCGGGGTCGACGGCAATCTCGCTGCCGTCCAAGACGATTCGGCCGCTCCAGCTGCCGAGTTGGGCGAACCGCTGCGCGTTCAGCGTCACACGATTACCGGCACGCATGATGTGCGGCTGCTCCTGGACGACGTCGAACAGACCTTCCCAGGTGAGATCGGCTGCGATGCCCTCGGTTTCGTCGAGAACGATGCGCAGTTTGTGCAACGGCTCGATGACGTCGACGCGATAACCGTTGACGTTCTGGTTGAGGCGGTCCTGGTCGATGGCGTCGGACAGATGTACCGCGGTCTGGGTATCGCCGCGCCTGATGAGCAGGAACGCGTCCTTCACCCCGAGGCTCGGGTAGTAGCCGATGCCGCTGATCACGAAGATGTTCCCGGTGCGATCGTGGGCGTTGAAGTAGGAGCGATCGTAGAAGTTGCGGTCCGAGGAGCCCGGCCATGCGATCGGCTGGGGGACTTGATGTACCGGGAACTCGTCGAGCGGTCCGAGCATTACTGATCCTCTCCGATAAGACGTCTGAGTAACTCGGCGTGATAGAACAGCGACTCCACGTCGTCAGGCTTCTCTGTTTCCCCGAAGTGCACCCGTCGCGCGCCGGTGCGCATGAACACGAGAGCCCATATCACCCCTGAATAGGCGTAGAACCAGGTCAGGTCGCCGAGTTCGGCGCTGGTGAGCCGCTGGTAGGTGGCGCGGACGTCACTCTCACGCATCACCTCCGGCAAACCCGGCAGCCCCGCAAGACCGGTGAGCTCTTGGAAAACCATGTGCGCGAAGATCATCCACGCGACATCGATCTCGCGTGGCCCGAGCGTCACCATCTCCCAGTCCAGCACCGCCACCGGCCGGAAGTCGCGGTACAAGACGTTGCCCACCCGCGCATCGCCCCAGAGCAGCACCGGCTCAGCTGCGGCCACCTCGTCCGGCCAGTTGTCTTCCAGCCACTGGAAAGCGCGCTCCAGCAGCGGTGATCGGCCGATGTCCGGCACTGCGAAGTCATACCAGGAGCGCAACCAGTTGAGCTGCCCGCGCAGCGCGGTATCGCCCTGCTGAACCTCGGAAAGGAAGGCAAACGTCTTCTCCGCGTCGGGGATTGAATGCAGGGTAGCCAGCACCCCGACGGTGGCATCTTGTAGCTCGCGCTGACGCTCGGCGGGCGCGTCCGCGAACCAGTTGTTGCCGAAGGTGTAGGGCATGACATCGGGCGGCACCACGCCGTCGATGTAGTCCATCAAGAAAAACGGTGTTCCCAGGACATCGCCGGTGCCCTCCAGCCAACGCACCCGGGGGACGGGGACATCGGTCAGTTCGCCGACCGCCCGTATCACCTCGAATTGGTGGTCAAGCCGATACGTCGGGAACACCTGGACGTCTTCGGCGGTAGGCGCTACCCGGGCCACCAATTTCTGCTCAATGGGCTGCCCATCCTGCTGCCAGCGCGCGGTCAAGATGATGGTTTCCGACGACATGCCGTTGGAGTCGACACCGCTTTCCACGGTGACCTCGGGTTCAGCGCCGCCGGGCAGCACCGTCGACAACCACTGCGACATCACCGCCGGGAGCGTCGTGACGTCCCGGCTGGAGCGCTGCAGTCGGTCGACTTGGTCGAGCACAGGTTCGTTGGGCACGGGGTGCCTCCATTCTCTGAGACCTGTCGCGGCAATTACGATACGGTGGGTAGCGTTATGAAAGCAGACCCGTCCTCGGTTGACAAGCTGCCTGGTGCCGGACGGCCCCGGGACCCACGCATCGACGCTGCCATATTGACGGCGACCGCGGATCTGCTTGTGCAAATCGGCTATTCGAACCTCACGTTGGCCGCGGTCGCCGAGCGCGCCGGAACGACGAAGACGGCGCTGTACCGGCGCTGGTCGAGCAAGGCCGAGCTGGTGCACGAGGCCGCGTTTCCGGTGGCGCCCACCGCGCTGGTGGGTCCGGCCGGCGACATGGCCGCTGATCTGCAGGCGATGATCGCGGCGGCGCGGGATGTGTTCACCACCCCGGTGGTGCGTGCCGCGTTGCCCGGGCTGGTCGCCGACATGAGTGCCGACCCGGAGCTCAATGCCCGGGTGATGTCGCGTTTCGCGGGTCTGTTCACCGCGGTCCAGGCGCGGCTGAGCGAGTCGGTGGAGCGCGCTGAGGTTCATCGGGACGTCGACCCGGACCGGCTGATCGAGTTGATCGGCGGGGCGACGCTGTTGCGGATGCTGTTGCGTCCCGACGAACCGCTCGACGACGCCTGGGTGGAGCAGACCACCGCGATCCTCGTGCACGGCGTCACCCGAGATGTAGGGTCGGGCCGGTGACCGGACGACTGGATGGCCAGGCGGCGATCGTCACCGGCGCCAGCCGTGGTTTGGGCCGTTCAATCGCGCTGGCGCTGGCGGCCGAGGGAGCGGCCGTTGCGGTAGTAGGGCGCACCGAAAACGTCTGGGACGAGCGGCTTCCCGGCACCATCGGAGAGACCGTCGCCGACATCGAGGCGGCCGGCGGACGCGCGATTGCGATTCGCGCCGACCTGCTGGACCGCGACGACATCGCGCGGCTGGTCGGTGAGGCGCGAGATGCGTTGGGCCGTATCACGATCCTGGTCAACAACGCGGCATTCACCGCGCCTGGCCGCCCACCGAAACCCGGCGACGATGCGCGGCCCAGGTCGGCGAAGGGGCAGCCGGGTGCGGTCAAGCCAGACTGGCCGCCGCTGCTCGGGACGCCGCTGGGCGCCTATCGGCGGCATTTCGAGATCGCGGTGTTCGCCGCCTATGAGCTGATTCAGCTGGTCTGCCCGGACATGATCGCCGCGGGCAGCGGCTCGGTCATCAACATCACCTCCGTCGCGTCCCGGCTACCCGGCGATGGGCCCTACCGTGACCGCAGTGGCGGCGTGCTGCCCGGTTACGGCGGATCCAAGGCCGCGCTCGAGCACTTGACGTGGTGCGCGGCCTACGATCTGGCAGGACACAACGTCGCGGTCAATGCACTCTCGCCGTCCAAAGCGATTATGACGCCGGGCCTTTCGTACTACGCCCGTGATTTCGCCGAAGTCTCGACCCCGGAGGAATTCGCCCAAGCCGCGGTGGAATTGGCGCTGGTGGATCCCAAGGTCGTGACGGGTCGAACGATCGGTCATCTGCAGGTGCTCGACGGTAGCTTCCGGGCATTCCAGCGCGCTGAAAGTTCGAGCGGGCCCTAACCTGGCTTCGTCGCGGTCACCGCGTTGATGATCACCGCATGCAGCCGGTGCCAGTGCGGAGAGCGGAACCCGGCGTGCAGCAACAGACCGGTGGCGCGCCGCCTGGTGCGAGCTTTGCCGCGGCGACTGGTGAGCACCGTCGGCAGTAGCCACCACGAGAACTGGTCGACGAGCACCAGCCGGCCACCTGGACGAAGCACTCGGGCGCATTCGATAAGTCCCGCTTGCTGATCAGACCAGTGATCGAAGGAGGTCGTGCTGACGATCAGGTCGAACGTCTCATCGGGGTAGCCGATATGTTCGGCGACGCCGACGGTAAACGTCAACCGGTCATCGTGAGTGGTGGCGCTAGCCGTCTTCACCATCGCGGGCGCGGCGTCAATGCCTACCAGTTGCTCGGCGTCGGGGTAATGGTCTGCCAGTGCGTGCAGCAGATATCCGGTTCCGCAGCCCAGGTCGAGCGCCCGCCTGGGACTGGCAACGGTCGCGAGAGCGAGACTGCTGGTGCGATTGGCGATCTCGTGATGGAGGCGACCCCGCCAGCCGTGGTCGTAGCTCGCGGCCCGATCGTTGAACTCGGCGACGTCCCGATATGGCGGCACGAGGTCAGTGTGCCACCGAGCGGGGCTGAATATCCATGCCGTTCACTCGCCGTCTCCGGGCGGGTCCGGATCTCCACGCAGCAGCTCGTCGGGATGGTGGGCGTGGTTGACCTCGGGTGGGCCGGTGCCGTCGGTCCAGCCCAGTCGCCCGCCTTCGACAACCTCGGTGCGGAGCTCACCGCGGCTGTCCATGGCGTGATCGGGGCCGCAGGCGAAGTACAGCGAGTCCGCGTCGGTGCGGCCGCCGCGGACCCAGCCCGGTGAATGGTGCACCTCGCAGCGGTAGCCCGATTCGAGACAGTTAGGACGTGTGCAGCCGCGGTCGCGGGCGTAGCAGACAAGTCGCTGATCGGCGGTGGCCACGCGTTTTTGGCGGCCCAGGTACAGCGGTCGCGCAGTGTGCTCGTCGAACACCGCCAAGTAGTGAATAGCGTTGGCGGCCATGGCGATCAGATCCCGCATCGGTAGTCGGGAGCCACCACCGGTTCTCGCGGGCGCCGGCATCGGCGGCGCCGAGTCAACCGCGGCATCGGCCGCCTGGTCGAGTTCGGCCAGGGTCGTAGTGACGACCACGGTGACCGGGTGGCCGCGGTGTACGCCAAGGCCACCGGAGGCAATGGCAGTCTCCAGGCCGAGCTTCAACGCGTCGTGGCAGCGCTGAGCGGGGCTGCGGTCATCGCGGGCCTCGGTGTCCCGGTCGTTGTCGGGCCGGTGACGGCCGGGCCGCACCGCGGCATCGATGGCCTCGAAGTAAGCGCGGGCCTGTGGATCGAGCAATCCCGTCAGCCGCGACATGCCGTCGGGCCCCTGCTGGCCGAGATGCAGTCCGCGGCGGCGGGCCCGGTCCTCGTCGGTGAACAAGCCGTCGGGGTTGAGGTAGTCGGCGATGCGCTGACCGAGTTTGGCCACGATGCCGGCGTCGACTTTGGCAGCGTGCTCGACCAGGGTGCGCTCCGCGGCCGCCGTGTCGGCGGGTGATACGCACCCGGGCAGCGTGTCAATCGCGCGGCATACCGAGCGGATGTGGTCGTCACCGACAGCCCCCGCCTCCACGGCGACCGCCAACTCCGGCAACTCGGGCGGCAGCGGCGGGCCGGTCAACGACCGGCGCGGGCGGATCCGAACGGCGAGCTTGAATCGTCGGGTGATTTCGTTCGGCGTGATACGCAGTCGCGCCCACAGCATCGATCGCATCTGGGCGATGGACCCGGCTTCGTCGGGTGGGTCCGCGATCTCCGCGAAAATCCGGTACATCAGGCCCCGGTTGGCGCGCTCCTGGGTCTCCAGCCGTGCTGCGATATCGACGCGAAACCTGTTGCCCACCAGATCCGAAGACGTTTCGCGCAGCTCGTCGTGCGCGGCGTCGATCGCATCAAGAGCGGCGTTGATCCGCTCTCGTGCCTGCTCGGCGCTGATCGTTGGAGCCATAGTTCGAGGTTATGAATCAGGCCGACAGTTCCACCGTAAGCGCATGACACGAAGGACAGCCTGTGGATCAACTGCCGACTGTGGATAACTAGGATGAAGGGGAAGATCGTGGCCAACCGAAGGCTGGCCGACTGAACCGGGAGTGCGGCGATGCGCGCTTATGTCGTGGATACCTTTGCGCAGCAGAAGTTCAGGGGAAATCCGACCGGAGTTGTATTGGTCGACCAACTGGTCGATCCCGGATGGATGCAGCTTGTCGCCACCGAGTTCAATCACCCCGCCACTGCGTTCGTGGACGTCTCGAATGTGAAAACTCAGCCGCGGCGACTGCAATGGTTTAGCCCGACCACAGAGTTGGCGCTGTGTGCGAGCGGCACGTTGGCAGCCGCGCACATTCTTGGCGGGTATCAGGACTTCGCTGCTCGCGGTGCGATGTTGAGTTGCTCAGTCAACGCCGACGGCGCGATCAGCATGCGGTTTCCCGCCGACCCGGCTCATCCGGAACAACCGACCGCCGAACTGATCGACGGGCTCCCGGGTCTCACGGTGTGCTCGGTATGGCGGGGACGCCTCGACGTTTTGGTGGAGGCGGGATGCGCCGCCGAAGTCCGCGCTCTAGTGCCAAATCCCGACGCACTGGCGAAGGTAGCCGCCCGATGTGTAATCCTCACTGCGGTCGGCGACGGTGAGGCCGACATCGTCAGCCGGGTCTTCGCGCCTAGTGCCGGCATCCTTGAAGACCCGGTGACCGGATCGGCGCATTGCACTCTCGCCGGCTGGTGGTCGGAGCGTCTCGCCACGCGCGAGTTACTCGCCGAGCAGGCATCCCGACGCGGTGGGTTGTTGCGAACGCGATTGGACGGCGATCATGTCGTACTCACGGGCCACGCCGTAACCGTCTGCAGCAAGAACCTGTACGTCTAACTCACACGCTGGCACGCCCGACGCCGTGCACCGCCCTGGTGACGGCGTCGGCCAACGGGTCGATGTCGCCGGCGTCGATGCTGGAGACGGTGATCCGCATCCCCGGCGGTGTCCCGATCCTGAACCGTGTTCCCGGCGCCGCGGCCCAGCCCTCGGTCAATAGCGCTGTAATTGAGGCTGTCTCGTCCGGCACCGGAACCCAGACGTTGAGACCGGATCGACCCGACGACGCCACACCTCGATCGGCCAGGGCCGCCTGCAACAACTCGCGGTTGCGCGCGTAGACGGTTTCGGCCTCGGCCACCAGCCGGGCGGCAGCCTTGTCGCGCCACAAGCTGACCGCGAGGTCCTGCAGCAGGTGACTGATCCAACCCGGCCCCAAGCGCAGCCGTCCGTGCACCCGCTCAACCGTGCGACGGTCTCCGGCCAGCAGCGCCAATCTCAGGTCGGGCCCGTATGCCTTGGCCGCCGATCGGACGAACGCCCAGTGCCGGGTCGTCCCCGCCAACGTGTGCAAGGGAACGCCGGCGATACCCGCGCAGTGGTCGTCTTCGACGAGCAGCACATCGCCATGGTCAGCGAGTAGCCGACGCAGCTCCTGTGCCCGCGCAGCCGAGACGGCGGCGCCGGTCGGGTTCTGCGCGCGAGTGGTCACCACGACCGCCCGCACGCCGCGGCGTAACGCACGAGCCACGTCGTCGGTCAGCGGCCCGCCGTCGTCGACCCGCACCGGTTCGATCGAAAAGCCCAGCGCAGCAAGCAGATCCAAAAGGTTCGCCCAGCCCGGATCTTCGACCGCAACGCGGTCGCCGGGTCGCAGGTGGGCGGTGAGGACGCGCTCGATGCCGTCGAGGGCACCGGCGGTCACCGCCAAGTGTTCGGCCGGAACACCGTCGGCGATCAACGACGCTCGGGCGTACTCGGCCAGCTCGGGCGAGACCGCTGGTTCCCCGTATAACAGTGGCGAACCGGCGCGTGGGAATTGCGCCGTGGCAATGGGCAGCAGGGCCGGGTCCGGGTTGCCGGTGGACAGGTCACGCACCCCCGGCGGGACGGTGAGGCCGCGCAACGAGCGCGGCGTGGTCGCCGGCCGGTCTCGCACCCGGGTGCCGCGCCGGCCAGCGGTCTCGACGGCCCCACGTTCGCGCAGCAGGCGGTAGGCGGCGGCCACCGTGTTGGCATTGACCGCGAGCTGAGTTGCCAGCTCCCGGATGGACGGCAGCTCGGCACCGGGTGCCAGGGCGCCGGTGGAAACGGCCTCTTCGACGTCGGACGCAATCGCCTCCGCGCCCGTACCCCGGATCGTGTATTGTTCTGGCACAGATACAAGTATGTACTAGTGCAAAATGGGAGGCAACCGTGTCCGCAGGACAGACATACCTGCCCACAGATCGGACCGTGCCTACCCGATACCGCGAACGCGCTCACTACGACCGCGCCACCGTCCACGGGATTCTCGACGAGGCCCTGATCTGCCATGTCGGTTACCTCAATGCCGGCCAGCCGGTGGTTTTGCCTACTACGCATGTGCGGTTGGACGAGACGTTGTACCTGCATGGATCCACCGGCAGCGGCCCGATGCTCGCCGCCGCCGAATCCCCCGACGGCTTGCCCGTCTGCGTGACGGCCACCCTCGTCGACGGCCTGGTGCTGGCGCGCGCGGCGATGCACCACTCCCTGGAATTCCGGTCGGTCGTCGCCGTCGGCAACGCACACCTGGTGCAGGACCGCGGCGAGAAACTGCGCGCTTTGGCCGCCCTGCTCGACCACGTCGCATCCGGCCGCTCGGCCGACAGCAGACCGCCCAACCCCCGCGAACTCGCGGCGACCGCCGTGCTTGCGCTCGACCTCGTCGAGGTCTCCGCCAAGGTGCGTACCGGCGGGCCCGTCGACGACCCGGACGACGTCGCGCTGCCCTACTGGGCCGGGGTCGTGCCGCTGACCCTGAACGCGGGAACGCCGGTGCCCGCCGCCGATCTCGATCCCGCAGTGGCGTTGCCGCCTTACCTCACGTCCTACCGACGTGCGTAATGGCCGACGACACCGACGTCCCTCGAGTGGTGAGCGCGAGCCGTGAGATCGCGGCGGCTGCAAGCCGAATCTTCGAGCTGATCGCCGATCCCGCGCAGCAGCCGCAATGGGACGGCAACGACAACCTCGCCGACGCCGAACCCGGACAGCGTGTCCGCGCCGTCGGTGACGTGTTCACCATGACCTTGACTGGCGGTGCGATTCGCGAAAACCACGTGGTGGAGTTCGAGGAAGGCCGGCGCATCGCCTGGACTCCGTCGGAAGCAGGCCGGCGACCGCCGGGGCATCTGTGGCGCTGGGAGCTCGAGCCGCTGGGTGAAGGCCGCACGCGGGTCATCCACACCTACGACTGGTCGCGATTGACTGATCAGAACCGAATCCCGCGCGCTTCTCGTACGACGACCGAGACGTTGCAGGCATCGCTGGACCGTCTCGCCGAGATCGCCGGGCGCGACTGAACTGACCTGATCGCTGGCAGTCCGCGCGGGCTACGTGCCAGGATGGGCTCACGAAATCCAAGGCGACTTCCGATAAGGCGACGGGCCGCGTGGTCGCCGTCATCGTGCTGTTGATCGCTATCATCGCGTCGTTGCGCGGATATCTCCCGGGCGTTGAGCGTGCCAACCAGCCACCACCGGACAGCGGTTCGTCGCTCGTTTACGTTGCGGCGCTGCTCAGCGTCTCGCTGGTGATCGTGGCCGTCGCGCTGATCACCCGACTGCGCGATCCGCGCCGGGCGTCGGCCAGCGCCGCCGGCCTGCCGGACAGAATTTCCGGCGGCCACGGCCGACCGGCATGGCAGGTCGTGATGATCGGGGCCGCGGTGCTGGTGGTGTGGCTGCTCGTGGTGTGGCTGCTGTCGCGATTCATCGTGCCGGACGGAGTCGCACAGCAGCAGCCCGCACCGCAATCCGCCGTCCCCACGCCCGCGACCAACACGCCGCGACGGCCCGGGCCGCGGGACGGGGCCGCAGATCGTGACGTGCTGCGCTACCTGATCGCCGGCGCGGTGGCTTTGCTGACGATGATCGTCGTGGGCGCAGTGGCCACGGCGCGTCGACGTCGGGTCGTGGCCCCGCGCATCGATCCGGCGCAACCTCTCGGCCAACCGACATCCGCGGTCGCCGCGACGTCGCTGGCGCGGGCAGCCGAGAGCGGGCTGGCCGAAATCGAAGACCCCAATCACCAACCGCGCCAGGCGATCATCGCGTGTTACGCGGCGATGGAACGTGAACTGATGCATTTTCCCGGCGCCGTCCCGCAGGACTTCGACACTCCGACAGAGGTGTTGGCCCGCGCCGTCGAACACCACGCGTTGCCTGCCGACAATGCCGCCGAACTGGTGAACTTGTTCGAAGAGGCGCGGTTCAGCCCACATGTGATGAACGAGGAGCACCGGAGCAGCGCACTGCGGGTCTTGCAGCTGGTTCTCGCTGAAATGCGGAGTGCAGCATGAAAAAACTTATTGCGCTTGGTATTTCCGTCGTATTAAGCGCGGAGTTGGCTGCGCTGTCTTTACACGACCGTCGGTTCGTGCTCTGGGTGGCCGGTGCCGCGACGCTCTTCGCGCTGGTCAATGTGCGCCAGGTGCTGGGCCGCGACATCGAACCGTCGCCGCCCGCGATCCCGAACGCCCTGGAGGAGTCGCTGCGCAGTTGGTTGTCCCGAACTCAGACGCTGATCCACCGGTCGGACTCAACCCGAGCCGATTGGGACCGGCATCTGCGCCCAATGCTGGCGCGGCGGTTCGCGATCGCGACGGGGCATAAACAGTCCAAAGACCCGGCGGCGTTTGACGCCACCGGACGAACGCTTTTCGGCGCCGAAATGTGGGCGTGGGTCAACCCCAACAACATCTCGCCAACCGGTGCGCGCGAACCCGGGCCGGGCCGCGCGACGCTCGAGGAGATTCTGGAACGGTTGGAGCAGGTATGACAGAGCAGGTATCTCAGGGGGGGTACGCGACGACCATGACCCCGGAGGCGGCTCGAACATGACGGAGCTGGCGGCGACAACTACGGCCCGCGCGACGGCGGTGCTCGACGAGATCGAGCGCGTCGTGGTGGGGAAGCGTTCCGCGCTCACGCTCATTCTGACGACGGTGCTCGCGGGTGGGCACGTGCTGATCGAAGATCTGCCCGGCCTTGGTAAGACGCTGATCGCCCGGTCCTTTGCCGCTGCACTCGGACTGGACTTCACCCGCGTGCAGTTCACCCCCGACCTACTGCCGGCGGACCTGCTCGGCTCGACAATCTACGACATGCAGTCGGGCCACTTCGAGTTCCGCCCGGGTCCGATCTTCACCAACCTGCTACTGGCCGACGAAATCAACCGGACACCGCCCAAGACCCAGGCGGCGTTGCTGGAGGCGATGGCCGAACGCCAGGTCAGCATCGACGGTGCCACGCACCGGCTGCCCCAACCCTTCATCGTCCTGGCCACCGACAACCCCATCGAATACGAAGGCACCTATCCGCTGCCCGAGGCGCAGCTGGACCGGTTCGCGGTCCGGCTCGAACTGCGCTATCTGTCTGAGAGCGACGAGGCCGCTATGCTCCGCCGCCGCCTGGATCGGGGATCGACCGAGCCGACGGTCAATCAGGTTGTCGACGCTCATGACCTGCTGGCGATGCGCGAGTCGGTCGAGCAGGTCAGCGTGCACGAGGACGTCCTGCACTACGTGGTATCGCTGGCCGCCGCGACCCGACACCACCCGCAGGTGGCAGTGGGTGCCAGTCCCCGTGCCGAAATCGATCTGGTGCAGCTCGCCCGCGCCCGGGCGCTGCTCCTCGGCCGCGACTACGTGATACCCGAAGACATCAAGGCGCTCGCCACACCTGCCGTGGCGCATCGGATCACACTGCGGCCTGAGATGTGGGTGCGGAAAATTCAAGGCTCAGACATCGTCGAGGAGCTGCTACGGCGGTTGCCGGTTCCGCGGACGCGCGGCGCGTGATCGAGATCCGTGAAGCCCAGCTGCGTTGGCGCGCATCAGCATTGACGCGTGGGGTAGCCACCTGCGCTGCGCTCGCGCTGGCGGTCGGCTTGATCGGATCGCGCTGGCAGCTCGTCGCATTCGCGGCACCGCTGCTCGGTGTGCTGTGTTCGGTCAGCTGGCAGCGGCCGCTGCCGCGAGTCAGCGTGCATGCCGACCCCGCCTCGCTACGATGCTTCGAAACCGAGCAGACGCAGCTGACCGTGTGGGCCGACACTGAAACATTCGGTACCGCAGTAGGACTCACAGTGTCGGCGGTCGACGGGATGAGGCTGGAGGTGGCCGAGCGGACATCTCGGCAGCGCCAGACGGTGACCGCCACCGCCGACCGCTGGGGACGCTTTCCGTTGCGGGCCACGGTCGAAGTCGTCGCGCATGGCGGCCTGTTGACCGGGACCGGGACCGTTGACGCGGCCGACGTGACCGTCTTCCCGATGGTGCCGCCCCAGCCGACGACGCTGCCGCGGATCGAGCTGCTCGATCGGCTGGGCACCCACCTGACCAGGCACATCGGCGGCGGCGTCGAATACGCCGACATCCGCACCTACGTGCCGGGTGACCAACTGCGCACGGTCAACTGGCCAGTGAGCGCCCGCCGCGGCCGCCTGCATGTGACCCAGCGGCTGACCGACCGGTCCGCGGATGTGGTGGTGCTCATCGACGGCTATCCGCAGCCCGTCGGCCCCGCGACGGACGCCACCGAGCGGATTGTGCGCGGCGCCGCTCAGGTGGTGCAGACCGCGCTGCGCCACGGTGATCGGGCCGGCATCGTCGCGCTCGGCGGTCGCAAGCCCCGCTGGCTGGGCGCCGACATCGGGCAGCGCCAGTTTTATCGCGTGCTCGACACGGTTCTGGGCGCCGGTGATGAATTCGAAAGCACCACTGGGACATTAGCGCCGCGGACAGCAATTCCGCCGGGTGCGATCGTCGTCGGGTTCTCCACCTTGCTCGACACCGAATTCGCGCTGGCACTGATCGACTTACGCAGACGCGGGCATGTCGTAGTGGCGGTCGATGTGCTGCAGGGTTCCCCGTTTCGGACGACGCACGACCCGCTGGTCGACCGGATGTGGGCGCTGCAGCGTTCGGCGATGTATCGCGACATGGGCACCGTCGGGGTCGACGTGGTGGCCTGGCAGCCGGATCGAAGCCTGGACCAGTCAATGCGCGCGGTGCCCGATCACCGTCGGCCGGCGACAGGACGGCGATCATGAGTCGCGCCGCGCAGCTGACCGCACACGTGTTGGCGACGGCAGCCGGTCTGCTGATGGTGGCGATCGTAGGAATCGGATCGCAGGGACCGGCTCTCATCGCGGCGACGTCAGCGGCGGTCGCAGTGACGGTCGCAACCCTGTTTCGGCCGGCTGGCACCCTCGCGGTGCTGCTTACTGTGGTGGTGGTCGCGCTATCCGGGCCACCGGCCACCCTGGCCGCGGTCTCCGGTTTGGCCGCGGCCGTTTATCTGGTGCTGCGGCACGCGGCCGGTAGCGGCGTCGGCCTTGACTGCGTCAGCGGAGCAACGGTGGCTTCCGCCGTGGGATTCACGCTGGTCGGGCTGGTCGCGACCGCATTTCCGCTGCAGCTGCCATGGTTGCCGCTGCTGGCGCCGCTGGCCGTTTTTGCGATCTACCTGCTGGCCACGCGACCTTTTCTACATGATGAGGACGGCTAGATTTTGGCATCAAAAATGAGTCCGTCACGCGGGCTTGGCGGAGGACCTTACTCCTCGAGCGTCCGCCGTAAAACCCTTTTTATCCAACGATTTCCAGAACATTACGTGGCCTGAATATCTTGACCGGTGTTTGGTTGGCGGCAACAATGTCGGGATGCCGCAAGAAGAGCGGGAGCTCATCAATGGGGTGGAGCGTCGACTCGCCGACAAATACGCTGGTCTTCCGCTCGATCACATATCCGCTGTCGTGCGGCACGCTTATGCGCAGTTCCGGAGCAGCCGAGTCAAGGAATTCATTCCACTGCTGGTGCAGCGCCGCGCGGACGAGCAACTTGAGGAGCTTAGCGTCTTACGGCCGGATCTGGCGGCGATGGCAATGGGTGAGTTCGTCGTTCACGGACCCTTCGCTGCGGTTTAGCTCCGCGGCGTCGCGACAAGGCACACTGCGGCACTTTCGTTGTCCGCAGCCATGATTGGTGGCTGTAGCGCCCACGCTGCCGGTTTTGACCTGACTATTTAACTATTTCTGTACGGTTAGTCGGGTGCGGGGCTATCAGCGAGGGGGAGTGGTGACGAACAAGCTGGGGGAACGAGCTGTTGTCTGCGGTGCGGGGATCGGTGGGTTACTTGCGGCGCGGGTGCTCGCCGACTTCTACGAGACGGTGACGGTGGTCGAACGGGACAAGTTGTCCGACGCCGTCGACCAACGGCGGGGGGTGCCGCAGGGGCGGCACTTCCACGTGCTGTGGAGTCGCGGCGCGCACGAGCTCGCACGACTGTTTCCGGGCATCCACGAGGAACTCGTCGCCGACGGCGCGGCGGTGTGCGATGACGGCGACCTCTCCCGGGTGTCTATCCGGGTCGCCGGGCACGAGCTGAACAGATCCGGCAAATTCAGCGAACCCTCCGCAGTGGCGTTGCACCTGCTCAGCCGTCCGCTGTTGGAATCCCACGTCCGGCAGCGGGTCGCCGCCATCGGCAACGTGGAGATCCTCGACGGCCATGACTTCGTCGAACCGATTGCGCCCACTCCGCACCGAGTCACGGGGGCAGACATCGTCAACCGTGACACCGGCGCGCAGCAACAACTCGACGCCGACCTGCTGGTCGATGCGATGGGCCGCGGTGCGCGCAGCCCGGCTTTTCTGGACGGCTTGGGTTACGGACGACCGGTCGCCGAGCGATCGCCGACTACCGCCAACTACGCCAGCCTGTTGATGCGCATCCCGGCCGGGATCATCAAAGAGAAAATGACTTTTGTCGTTCCGGAGCCGCAAAAGCCAACGGGCGGCGCGTTTTCCGTCTACGAGCACGACACTTGGATATTCACTCTGACTCGACTTGCGGACAACGAACCGCCCGACGATCTGACCGGCATGATCCGGATGGCAACGCAATTCGCGCCACCCGCGCTGCTACGGGCCCTGAAGCGAGGTGAGCCGCTCGGCGAAATTTCGGTCTTCCGCTACCCGGGCGCCATCTGGCGACGCTACGACAGGATGGATCGATTTCCCGCGGGTTTTCTGGTCTTCGGCGATGCGATCTGCAGTACCAATCCCATTTACGGCCAAGGCATGACGGTGGCCGCGCTCGAGGCGGTTGCCCTGCAAGAGTGTCTCGCCGAAGCCAATGGCGACCTGAGTCAGCGATTCTTCGCAGCCGCTGCCGAACACATCGGCCCAATGTGGGCTTCCAACCAGTTCAATGATCTCTACATGGACAACGCAAGCTCTGATCATTCGGCGTCGAAAGAAATGCTGGATTTCCGCGAGGCCGTCTTATGTGCCGCCGAGAGTAGCCCGGCGCTCACCGAAAAGCTCTTCCGATCAATGAATCTCGTCGATCCGCCAACTGACTACAGCCCGCTTCTCGCTTAGGGCTGGGGCCGAATCTGGCGGCGGTTACGCTCGGTGATCTCTGCGTAGCGGTCTTTCAGGCCGTCCTGGTCCAGCGTCTGCGCACCGGCGATGGCCTGTTCGGCGGCGAGCGCCGGATCGGTGATCGCGGCAGCGCCCGTGACATAGATCTCCTTGAGGGAAGCCATGATTGGCGCAGGAACTTCCGCGATCATGGCGGCCAGCTCGGCAGTCCTGGGCAGCAGCTGATCATGCGGCACGACCTCGGTGACCAGCCCGATCCGCTTGGCACGCGCTGCGTCGACCACCTCGCTGGTCATCGACAGCCGGCGTGCCATAGCCGTGCCGACCACCTGCGGTAGCCGCGCCGTCATCCCGCCGCCGGGCAGGATCCCGACGCGGGCATGGGTATCGGCGAAAACTGCGCGCTCGGAAGCGATGAGGAAGTCGCAGCCCAACGCCATCTCCAGTCCACCGGTGAACACCGCGCCGTTGATGGCGCCGAGGATCGGCTTGTGCATCTGGGCTGTCTGGCGAATGCAACTCTGCTTCTGAAACTGCTCGAAGTACACCGAGCCGAGCCGCTGCGCCTCTTTGAGGTCCACACCGGCGCAGAACGCCGGGTCGGCGCCGGTGAGCACCACCACCCGCACCGACGGGTCGTCGTCGGCCTCCCGTAACGCGGTATACAGTGCCTCGATCAGCGCTGGGCTCAACGCGTTTCGTGCTGCTGGACGGTTCATGGTCAGTACCCGAACGGGGCCGGCGTCGTCGCTGAGTACCAGCGCCGCTGTCATGTCAGGAACTGCGCGGCCTGCCGGGCGAGATCGAGCAGTGGCTGCGGGAAGATGCCCAAGCCGATGGTGACCGCCGCGCACACCGCGATCGCCGCCTTGCTCCAGAAGCTGGGCATCACGACGTGAACCTGCTCGGCGTGCGGTTCGGTGAAGAACATCAGCACGATCACCCGGACGTAGAAGTAGGCGGCGATCGCGCTGCCGATCACACCGATGATGACCAATGGCACCGCGCCGCCCTTGGCCGCTGCCTGGAACACCGCGAACTTGCTGATGAACCCGCTGGTCAGCGGGATACCGGCGAATGCCAGCAGGAACATCGAAAAGAGCAGGCCGACAGCGGGATAACGCTGCCCCAACCCTGCCCAGTGTGATGTGGTGGCGTCCTCTTCACCGTGGGAGTCGCGGATCAAGCCGACGACCGCGAACGCGCCCACCGTGCTGAAGCTGTAGGCGACGAGGTAGAACATCGTCGACGCGAGACCCGCCGGGTTGTCGGCGATCACGCCGGTGAGGATGAAACCCACATGCGCGATCGATGAGTACGCCAGCATCCGCTTGACGTCAGTCTGGGTCACAGCGGTGATGGTGCCGACCAATATGGTCAGAATCGCGATGGCCCATAGCACTGGTCGCCACTCGTTGTGCAGTGGCGGCAGAGCCACGTAGACAACCCGCAGCAACGCGCCGAACGCCGCGACTTTGGTTGCCGCGGCCATGAACCCGGTGATCGCGGTCGGCGCGCCTTGGTAGACGTCGGGGATCCAGGAGTGGAACGGGACCGCGCCGACCTTGAACAGCAGTCCGACCGACAACAATGCAACGCCGATCAGAGCCGTCGAGTCGGTGGGCTTGCCCGCCAGTGCTCGGGCGATACCGGGCAGCGACAGCGTGTCGGCGGCGCCGTAGAGCAGCGCAACGCCGTACAGGAAGAACGCTGATGAGAAAGCGCCCAGCAGAAAGTATTTCACCGACGCTTCCTGGGAGAGCAAGCGGCGGTAGCGGGCAAGGCCGCACAACAGGTACAGCGGCAGCGACAGCACTTCCAGCGCCACGAACATGGTCAGCAGATCGTTGGCGGCCGGGAACACCAGCATGCCGCCGACAGCCAGCATGGTTAGCGGGAACACCTCGGTCTGGGCTGCACCGGCCCGCGCCGCCTCCTGCTCGGCCGCGCTGTCCGGCACCGCCGACGCCTGCGGTGTAAAGGAATCCAAGCCGCGAGGGACGTGGGCGGCGGCGGTGGCAGCGCCCGGACCGGCTGCCGGGTCATCCCCGCTGCGACGTTCGGCGAAAAAGATCACGGCGAGCACCGTGATCAACAGAATTGCGCCCTGCAACAGCAGGGTCGGCCCGTCGATGGCCAGTGCGCCCAGCACGGCACTGCGGCCAGGGGGATCAAGTTGCCTGGCGACAACGACGACGGCGACGAACGCGGCGATCAGGCCGCCCAGCGTCAGCAGGACCTGGGCGCCGTATCGGGCACGTCGGGGCAGGAATGCCTCCACCAGTACACCGGCCACGGCAACACCGAAGACGATGAAAATCGGTGACAGCAACCCGTATTCGACGCTGGGCGTAGGCATAGAAGGGATAGCAATAGACGTCATCGGCGCGGTCCTTCCGCCATTCCGGGTAGGTGCGCAGCACCTGGCCGCACGATCGGGGCGGGGTCTTGCTGATTGATCGTTGTCATGGTGTTCGCCACCGCGGGGTTGATGATGTTCAGCACCGGCTTGGGGTAGATCCCGAGCACCAGCAGCAAAACAATCAGCGATCCGACGACGAGGAGTTCACGCGGCACCAGGTCGCGGATCTTCTCGTTGCCGGCGGTGACGGGGCCGGTCATCAGCCGTTGGTACAGCCACAGGATGTAGATCGAGGAGAGCACCAGCGCGGTCACGCCGAAGGCCGCTGCCAACCAGTAGCGGTTGTATGCCCCGATCAGTACCAGGAACTCGCTGACAAACGGCGCCAGCCCCGGCAGTGACACCGTGGCCAGGCCTGCGACCAGGAACGTCCCGGCCAGTACGGGGGCCACTTTCTGCACACCGCCGTAAGCGGCGATAGATCGGGTGCCGCGCCGCGAGATCAGGAATCCGGCGATCAGGAACACTGCAGCGGTGGCTATGCCGTGGTTGAGCATGTACAGCGTCGACCCACTCTGACCCTGGGTCGTCATCACGAAGATGCCGAGGATGATGAAGCCGAAGTGTGAGATCGACGTGTAGGCGATCAGCCGCATGATGTCGGTCTGGCCGATCGCCACGATCGCGCCGTAGATGACGCCGATCACCGCCAAGACGACGATCGCAGGGCGGAAATACGTTGACGCGTCAGGGAACAACTGCAGGCAGTACCGCAGCATGCCGAATGTGCCGACCTTATCCATCACCGCAGTGATCAGCACCGCGGTCGCCGGAGTCGACTCCACCGCCGCGTCGGGCAGCCACCGGTGGAACGGCCACAGCGGCGCCTTGATCGCAAACGCGAACATGAATCCCAAGAACAGCGCCTTGAGCACGCCCGGCGAGGCGCCGAGTGAACCCGACGCAACGGCGCCGACGATCTGACGGAAGTCGAATGTCCCCGGGCCGTGCTCTGTGGTCACCACATACAGCCCGATCACGGCTGCCAGCATGACCAGGCCGCCGACCAGGTTGTACAACAGGAACTTCACCGCGGCGCGGGATCGGTGCGCGCCGCCACCGAAGCCGCCGATGAGGAAATACATCGGGATGAGCATCGCCTCGAAGAACACGTAGAACAGCAGCACGTCCAGCGAGATCACCGAGATCAGCACCATCGACTCGATGGTCAGCGTCAGCGCTACGTAAGCCTGCGTGCCGCGTGGCCGCTCGCCCCCGTCGTTCCAGCCGGCCACCAGCAGCAGCGGCACCAACACCGTGGTCAGCAGCACCAGTACCAACGCGATGCCGTCGACCCCGATGCTGTATCCGGCACCGAATACCGGTATCCAGGGGTGCGATTCGACGAACTGATAGGTCGGACCACCGGTCTTGAAGCCCACCGCGAGCGCGATCGACAGAGCCAGCACGGCCACCGAAGCGGTCACACCGAGCCATCTGGCGAGTTGCCGTGCTCCGGGCGGCAGCACGATGATGACCACGGCACCGACCAACGGCACCAGCCATAGCACCGTCAGCCACGGAAAGCTGCTTGTTACACCCACAGTTGCACCGCCAGGATCGCCACGGCCACCAGCGCCGCCCCCACGAACATCGACAACGCATAGTTGCGGGCGAATCCGGTCTGGAACCCGCGCAGCCGCTCGGAGGTGCGACTCACCAATTTGGCCAGCGCGTTGACTGACCCGTCCACACCCTGGTCGTCGAACTCGACCAGCGCGTGGGTGAGCTGCGCACCCGGTCGCATGAAAACCTCCTCGTTGAAGACGTCGCCGTAGAGGTCCCTGCGGGCGGCGACGGTCAGCACCGACACGTCGGCGGGCGCCGTCTCGGGCACCGGACGCCCGAGGTAGCGCCAGAGGGCCACCAGGAAGCCGACGGCGACGACACCGACGGCCACCCCGCTGATCACCCACGTCGGCGCGACATGCGGGCTCTCCTCGAAGGTGGTCACCGGTTCCAGCCAGTGCTGCAGTGTGCCGCCGAAGCCCAGCAGCCCGCCGGAGAACACCGACCCGACCGCGAGCAGGATCATCGGCCAGGTCATCAACGCCGGTGCCTCATGCGGATGCGCGTCCGCGGCCCACCGCTTTTTGCCGAAGAACGTCAGCAGCATCACCCGGGTCATGTAGAACGCGGTGATTCCGGCGCCCAGCAGGGCGGCTCCGCCTAGCACGTACCCGCTGACTCCTCCAGCGCCCAGCGCGGCTTCGATGATCGCGTCTTTGGAGAAGAAGCCGGCGAACGGCGGCACTCCGATGATCGCGAGGTAGCCCAGCCCGAAGGTGGCAAAGGTCACCGGTAGCGCGCTGCGCAGCCCGCCGTAGTGGCGCATGTCCTGTTCGTCGTGCATCGCGTGGATCACCGCGCCGGAGCCCAGGAACAGGCCGGCTTTGAAGAAGCCGTGGGTGAGCAGATGCAGGATCGCGAACGCATAGCCCGCCGGCCCCAGGCCCGCCGCCAGCACCATATAGCCGATCTGACTCATCGTGGACGCCGCGAGCGCGCGCTTGATGTCGTCCTTGGCGCAACCGATGACCGCCCCGAACAGCAACGTGACCGCGCCGACGATGATCACGCCCAGTCGGGCGTCCGGGGAAAGGCTGTACAGCGGGTTGGAACGCACGATCAGATACACACCGGCGGTCACCATCGTCGCGGCGTGGATCAGCGCGGACACCGGGGTGGGACCCTCCATCGCGTCACCGAGCCAGGCCTGCAGCGGCACCTGCGCGGACTTGGCGCAGGCGCCCGACAGCAGCAGCAACCCGATCCAGGTCAGCGCAGCGTGGCTGGCACCGGCTGCCTGCCCGAATACCCCGGAGTACGACAGCGTGCCGAAGTTGGCGAAGATCACGAAGATCGCCAGTGCCAGACCGGCGTCACCGACCCGGTTCATCACAAAGGCCTTCTTAGCCGCGGTGGCCGCGGTCGGCTTGTGATACCAGAACCCGATCAGCAGGTAGGACGCCAGACCCACGCCCTCCCAGCCGGCGTAGAGGCCCAGGAAGTTGTCGGCCACCACCAGCAGCAGCATCGCCGCCAGGAACAAGTTGAGGTACGCGAAAAAGCGTCGACGATCGGGATCTTCGGCCATGTAGGCGATTGAGTAGATGTGGATCAGCGACCCGACCCCGGTGATCAGCAGCACGAAACAGATCGACAACTGGTCGATCTGCAAACCGAAGTCGACCTGCAGGCCGCCGACCGGCACCCAGGTGAACAAGTTCTGGATGATGGTCCGGGCGTCGCCGTGTCGGCCGAGTAGGTCTGCTAGAAGTGCCAGGCCGACTCCGAACGACGCCAGCGCCGTCGCGCAGCCCAGCAGGTGTCCCCAGGGGTCGGTGCGCCTGCCGCCGAGCAGCAAGATCGCAGCGCCGGCCGCGGGTAAGGCGACGAGCAGCCAGGTGAAGTGTGTCAGTGATGTCACGGTCTCTAACCTTTAAGCAGGTTGGCGTCGTCGACCGAAGCCGATTTGCGGGCACGGAAGATCGTCATGATGATGGCCAGGCCGACCACCACCTCGCAAGCGGCGACGACCATCGTGAAGAAGGCCACCATCTGGCCGTCGAGGTGACCGTGCAGCCGGGAGAAGGTGACGAAGGCCAGGTTCACCGCGTTGAGCATCAGCTCGACGCACATGAACATCACAATCGCGTTGCGCCGCAACAACACACCGGCAGCGCCAATGGTGAACAACAGCGCTGAGAGGTACAGATAATTCTGCGGATTCATGACGCACCGTTCTGAGAACCGTTGGAACCACTACCCGCCGGCACGTCCTCATCCTCATACGTCCGGATTTCCAATGCCGCGGGCACCGACAGCCGGGAGAACGAGCCGTCGGGAAGCCGCGCGGCAGTGTCGACCGCGTTGTGTCGGGCGTAGACACCCGGGCCGGGCAGCATAGTCGGGTGGCCACCGACTTGGAACCGTTCGATGGACAGCTCCCGCTGCGTCTTTCGGTGCTCGAAGCGCTCCCGGTGCGCCAGAATCATCGCTCCGATCGCCGCGGTGATCAGCAGCGCGCTGGTCAGTTCGAACGCCCACAGGTATCGGGAGAAGATCAGCGTCGCCAAACCTTGAACGTTGCCGCCGGCGTTGGCCTGCGTGAGCCCCGCGAATCCGTGGGTGGCGGCGCTGCCGATGCCGGCGATGATCACGATGCCGAACCCCAGACCGGCCACCACAGCGGCGACACGCTGTCCGCGCAGCGTTTCGACCAGCGACTCCGCGGAGTCCACGCCGATCAGCATCAGCACGAACAAGAACAGCATCATCACCGCGCCGGTGTAGACCACGATCTGCACCACGCCGAGGAACACGGCGTCTTCGATCATGTAGAACACCGCCAGGACGATCATCGTCACCGCCAAAGACATCGCGCAGTAGACCGCGGTCGCGGAAGTCACCACGCCCAGCGCGCCGATCAGGGCC
>Ga0302325_10006332_pt1 | contig 26640 bp, 29 predicted proteins | sample Palsa_T0_2_FD_201948 | JGI IMG/M metagenome (GOLD analysis project Ga0302325, IMG submission 201948) | Peat permafrost microbial communities from Stordalen Mire near Abisko, Sweden - Palsa_T0_2 | ecosystem: Environmental > Terrestrial > Soil > Palsa > Peat permafrost | place: Sweden: Abisko... | reverse complement strand
AGCCGACGTCTCCATGGTCGACGGATTACGGGCAAAAATCATCACAGGCAACCCATTCTCAGAGAGTTGCCTTGTGACGGAGCGTATCTCGGAGGTAAAAACGCTTCTAGGGCCCCTTACGCGTCACGACGTCCCTACTACCAGATGCATTGGCCTTAATTATGCGAAGCATAGTACGTTTATCTACTTTGCGGTCTGACTGATGATCTCTAGTTAAAGAAGGCGGAAGGCCCGTGCCTCCTTTGCCCTCCTTGTTCTTCAAGGGATCCAATTCAATTGCTGGGCACGGCGAGACGGTTGAGATCCCCAAAATATGCCAAGATGATCAGGCCGACTATGAAGGGGAACTTGTGGTGATTATCGGCAAGGATGCCAAAAATGTGTCAAAGGACGACGCTTTGGACTATGTCTTGGGCTACACGGCTGGAAACGATGTGTCTTCAAGGTTGCTTTGCAACTCCCTTGCTGCTTTACTGATAAGTAGGAAGTGGCAACGCGACCCCAAATTAGCTGGCGGCGTCCCGCAATGGGGATTCTCTAAATCGTGCAACCATTTGGATGGAGATAGTCTGACTCTCTTAGGTTTGACAAATACGCCCCCCTGGGTCCGGCGATTGCTTCACCTAAGGTATAGACTCTGTGAAAACTCGCTGATTTGGGAGGTGATACCGGATCCTTCTACATTGGTCCTTGAAACACGTGTGAATGGCCAACTTCGGCAAAGTACCAATACGAGTGATATGTTGTTCGATGTCCGGACTCTAATTGCATTTCTTTCACAAGGTACGACTTTAGAAGCTGGAAGTATCATCATGACAGGAACCCCTGAAGGTATTCGCCAGCATTCCATAAGGGCTCAAAGTGAATAGGGGTTGGCTATGCCATGAAGGAACCTCAATTTCTTAGGCCGGGCGATAATGTAGAGGTTTTCATTGAAGGCATTGGTACTCTTCGTCACGGCATATCATTCGAATAGTACTTTTAGTCGTCGTGGAACTTAAAAGAGACACATAGTCCTTTAAGTCAATTAGCTCAACCCGCAGAAGAAGTTAGTTAGAATAATGAGTCCATTAGATTCACAAATTCTGGCATGCTATTTATAATACGGCAAAGCTCGAGCTATCGCACAACGCGTCGTCTCTTGCTCGGCAACGTAGAGTCTCCGGTGATTAAGCTCTGACCCGCCTCTCCAGACCTTATTCCTCTATCCAGGGCTTCTGCCGATCTGTCCCTTTCATGCTTTCGAGATCCGCGACGACTTTCCGTTTCCCGATCTCGATTGGAACGTTCGCGGTCACGACCATCCCTGCGATGCTCCAACTCTCGCAGTGGCCGATCTTTATCACGGGAATCACTTTCCCGGGCTTCTTTCCGACTTCCATTGCGTCTGTCACTCTCCCGTTCCCGGTCTTTCTTCTCCCCTCGATCACTGTTACTCCGACTTGGAGACCGCCGGGCTGAAGCACGAACATGATGTCCGTCCTTAGAACGATCATGACGCGAGTCCTTTGATTCATCTTTCCTGCTTCTAATGCTTTCTCTCTCCTCTCTTCGACGCTGAGAATCATCATCGGCCCGGTGATTAGTGGCTTTGCCATCTCTGGGGATTTCTTTTTGCTCTCGTGAAGACGTCACGGCTTGGGGCGTCCTCTTCGCAGTTGTATCCTTCCCGGTAGAGTTATGAATATAATCATCATTCTCTTTGCCAATGCCAACATCGGTCTTACCCTCGGAAGTACCTGCGGCTTTGACAATGTCTGAGTGAGCCCCGTGAGCAGATGAACGCAGAGAGCGAACGTCGCTCTCCCGATCACTTGTGAAGTTTGCTCTCGTCCGTCGGGTGTCGGGTACATCCTTGCGAGCTTGCTCTCCTCGGGATTGCAGAGAAGTGCGATTCACGTCATCGCGTTCCCTGATATCTCTGTCGTGCGCAAGACGGAATTTAGAGATGGACGATTCCTTCTGGGTCTCAAGTGATCTAGACGCAACAGAACGTCCTGTTTCGTCCGAAGGTCGTCCTTGTCGTTCGGACTCCGAGGAAAAATGGTCCCAGGTGTCTGGGCCTCTTGAAAGACGTCTGGGATCTTCATCCTGGATATCTCGTTTCTCACGACCTTTCCAGTCGGAAGGCCCGCGCGGTGCATCATTCGGATGAACATTCTCTCCCCTGGGATTGCGCTCAGATCCCTCGACGGATGTGATGCGATTTCTACTACTTCGAGAGTCGTGTGAGGGATCGGAACGTGTTAAGGCGTCACTCTCGTGTGAAGACAGTCCAATCATGGCAGCCCTATCTGGGTTCATTCCAGGTGCGGTCGTCCTGGCAGAGGAACCTAAGTCGGATCGTTCTGCAGGAGGTGTCGACATTGACCCTGATGCTCCTGCCGAAGCTCGCAGAGAATCAGTGGTGCTAGCTGTTCGACCTGAGACTTGACTTCGAGGCACAGTAACGTTCGATGTTGGGGCATGCATCGATGGAACAGTCGAAGCTCTCGGTCCAGTAGGAGGAGGAGCCCGAAAACCTTGCACAGGCCGAGAAGGAGGATTATTTGGTCTGGAGGGGTCGTAGCGCATCGGTCTGGGTGGAGCCATATCTCGCGAACCTGATCCTCTTACGTTCGGGGAGTTGGTTTGGCTGTTATCATTACCTCTAGGGCCCTCTGGAGTACGAGGTCGGTTATCGATGCTACTGCGGCCCTGATTCGATCCCGCACTCCCTGTGCGGTGTAGCTGAATCGATTCTGTGCTAGGCGTACTCGAGTCTATGTGAGCTTTTAGGGTTGTTTCCTGGCGAGGGACCGGACTCGCCTGGCTGTCCGTATCTCGATCGACTTGTACACGAGATTGCTCCTTTGACATCGGTTTCGGATCCAGGTGAACTCGAGATGAGCGATCAGATCGCGACCCACCAAATTTCTGCTGTTCGGTTTCACTCAGATTTGAACCTCGGCTTCTTCTCACAGTCTCATCTCGTGGGTTTCTAGTCCTAGGTCTGCCGGAACTTTCTCGAACATCTTCCACTGGTGGCCGGGTATTGCGAATAGACGACAGGTTCTGGGCTTCGTCTCGTGCTGAACTGTCATTGCTTGGAATGCGAACAGCTTGATCCTGACCTCGTCGTATGGACGTACCTGCAACTTCCGGCCGGACCTCCTGGTGATCCAAGGACTTACTATATCTTTAGTCTGAAATTATCGTTGGAGCTTACCGATAACCATCGTCCTGAGGTTTAAACGAGGGTGCGGCTGGGTTGAGATTGGATCTGGGCTTGTCCAGGTATTGTTTCTCAATTGAGGAATTTAGTGGTGCCGTTTCCGGAGACGAGATCCGAGGTGTAGCTGGCCTCTTTGGGCTTGCGGAATATCGCGGTGACATGGTAGGCTTATTCTGTGCACCGAACTTCGCAGCCGTTACCAAAGATTTCGACGATTTCTGCAAGAGAGCAAGATATCCTAGCGCTCGAATCTGAAGGTCTCCTCGAGTTTCAGATTTACTCGCAATCAAATTGACCTTCTCTTCCAGAATGCTGCCATGAAAATCGACTTGGGGATAATAGCTTATGATCTTCTCTAGGACTGCCAGGGCGTTTCGCACGTGCATGTAGTCTCTCGATTCAAGGCAAGTTCTAAAGCCAGTGGTCATGAATTTGTGCCACTTGAACATGACACTTCGGAACTCATCATACTGGAGATGGATTGCTTCCGATGGATTTATATTCCACTTCTTCAGAAAACCGGGGGTAGAAGATCCAATGGCTTCCTTCTCGTATGTAGATTTGTCTCCATACCAACGAGCAAGCTCGCCGAGCAGCTCTCGTAAGAATCGTCCGTAGTTCTCTGCTTCTCGATTTGTGCAAGTGAAAATCACCGTATCATGCAGATTAACGAAAAGCTAAGACAGTTAGCAAGGGAGCTAGTAACAACATACTTTATCGAATAATGTCAAGGAAGAAAAGTTCTTGGTCCCAAGTTTGTGCATTTCCTTTATAAATTTCGCACTGAATATAGCTTCATTGGGCCCAAACAAACAACGAGGGATCACGCAATGTTGCAATATCGCCAAGACTGTTCGATTTCGCGGAGGCACCATTTCAGACGGCAAGGACGCCAAGGCAGGTCTCGTCTCGTCGAACCAAGAGTCCTTTTCTCTGGCCAATCTATCTTTCGCAGTTTGGTAGGCAGCTGTCTGGGCCTTGAAGTCCTGGTTGAGCTGATCGACGAGACTCTGAAGACGTTCTCGCTCACGTCGTCTGCGCTGCACAGCCGTAGCTGTCATATCTGATCGCTCAGCATCCTTCTTCTTGATTTCGTTGGTCAATTTTGAGACTTCTTGAGTATAGGTTTGCACGGGAACCGAGATATCATACAGACTCAACTGCCAAAAAGTTGTGTAGAACTGAGGTCTTCATTGTCAGTGAATTCTGTTGGAACATTGTTACGTCATATATGCCAACACTTCCGCAGGGAGAACACGACTGGCTTCTTGGATGAAGTCATATAACGCCGGGTGCCAAGGTCTATCTGTAAGATGATGCAAGGGAATGAATTTCACGTTTCTAGTTGAGCAAACGGGGTGATAATTTGCTTCGATTCCTCTGGGTATGAACCTTCATTTTCCGGAGCAGAAGAGATTTCGTCGATGCCATGATCTGGCGTTGATGTCGATGACTTTTCATTTTCTTGAAAATTCGCCGACTTTTCACTGGAAGCCAAACCCTTCAAAAGCTTCTGCTTTTGCAATTGTAGTATCTCATCTGCTTCGTATTGCTTCGTTTTATGAGCTAGAATAGGCCGCCACAAATGGAAGGCCACAGGCGGGTCTATTCCATATAGCTCTACGAGAGTTTCAAGCGAAGGAAGGAGGATCTCAAACGAAGCTAAGTCGAGATTCGACACGATGAACTCGTGAAATTGCAACAGAACTCCATGACACTAGTCGAGGTTAGCAGTATATCGCGAAGAGACACAAACCTCATCAAATAAGTTTCCTAGCAATTTCAAATTTGATGTATGTTCAGTCCGTAAATTGTATAAAGATGTTCCCCTTTCTTGTGCAATGAGTATACAAAGTAGGCCAGCCAGATTTGTCTCCGTCAACGCCTTCATTAGCCTTGAACCAGACTTTTTCCAGCCCAGTGACATTCCCGGTTCTCGTAACAAGGCCATTCCCTGTTCTTTCAAGCTGTCACCTCCTGAATAGCATTTCAATTGATGGTCTGAAAGATTCTCATGAACTAAGACACCGGCCATCTGGGTGACAAGATCTCGTAAAACAATCAAGTCATATATGTTACTCCTTTTAAGTTGACATGTAACATAAGTTGCGACAGTTGAAACATCCATTGACCCATAACGGCGAAATAGCTTCGCGCAAAAAGAGCTAAGCCCAGTGAGCCATACCGCAATGCTAGTCCCATCTTCTTTCACTCGGTTCTTGAAAGGATGTGCTAGACTGGATAAGATAACAAATTCAAGAACATCATAGCCGAGATTAGTACAAAACTTAGCGGCGTCAACGACTACCTCCACGAAATTGTCGTAGTATTCAATTTGATTGATTGCAATTGCCCACAGAATTAGAGGATTCGAAGTCGATTTTTTCGCTAGAGCTCGGCCGAATCGTTTAACATCTTGTTTCGATATCCTCCGCAGGATCCCCTTGGTGTCTTTATCGGTCTCTGATGCCTTGAGTTTAAGTTCAGGGTGCAATTTGTAGGCCACCGTCTGCCATTCTCCGTAAAGCGAAAATCTGGTTGAATATGGCAAATATTTGATCAAGTCGTATATCTCATTGACGACACCAGCGTTGGCGCCTACCAGAGAAATGGCGGGAATTAGGCATAGGCGAGAGATCTCAACCCACCAATGTAAAAGTAAAGGCTCTTTGGATCCCTAATAATTAAGTCAACTCCGAAAGCTTATTACATTCATGAATTGTCCCTTTCCTATCCTTGCAAGTTTCACCAAAAGAATAACGTCATTTCCCAGCCTTGGGCCAGAAAATTTAAGGAAGTTCATGGCAATGGCGTAGAAATCGTCCAATGTTTCGCAAATGGGAATATCAATGGTCCAAATATCTTCATCAAGGAAAAATCTGACTTTTCGGTCGCCAAATTCTTGTTTTGGGAAAGGGCTGTAACCGCGAACTGTCCTTCTTTCGAGGTCATCTAGCCAATCGACAGCTCCCGTAGAAGTTCGATTTGTCGCGGCTCGCCTCTTTTGCGTTTCAAGCCGGTCGAGCGTCGGTTGGTCGAAATTGCTTGACGGCGAATATGGACGATATATGGGGTCGATGGCAATGTGTAAAAGGCGATGAATACCATCGGAAACAAAGTGGTGTGGCCCTGAAATCTGAGGATGAAGAGACAACAGCTGAAGAGCAGCCGGAATGCAGCCGACTGCCAAGAGCGCATGCAAAAGAGAAACCTTTTGATTCATCTCTGTTGCTTTGGGTTTTTCCGATATCTAACAGTCAGCGAGGTTCTAGGAATGATTTGCCTTCTCCCCAGATTCGGCAGCCTGTGGTTTAACACCATCTCCACCCTCATCATCTCCTAGCGCGCCGGCTAGGGCAAGGGGGTTGCTTTTCGCCATGAATGCGCGATCATCCATCTCTTCCCTCCATTTCCTGTATTCGACTTTGAGCTCATCATCAGTCGGACTTAACTGTAGCACTTAGCAACAAACCCACGGAGTCTTACATAAGGATAGATATCAGACAACTTGATAAACCCCGTTTTGATCAGGAGTGCAATCAGAAAGACAAGTGATTCCGGAGTCGCCGATGATTTTTGGCTTGTGACGGACGAACAGTATCGTAATTTGAACCCAAGTAACTCCGCCGCTAGCGTGCTTCCCCCTTCTTTGCAGATATCTGCCCTGTAATATTTAACGAAATCACTTTGGATCGAGTCCAAGCGTTGTCGTTTCTCCGCTGCGCTGGCTTGTGCGAAGGGAATTGGTGTCGCCAAAGCCGTAGGTGCCCAGGGAGAATGGTGCAGAAAGTGCATCATAAACCGCGTATGGGATAATAAATTCTGAGAGCAGATGTCCAGAATATTGTCGAGAACACGATTTGGATCCAATTCAAAGTAGCCAATTAGTGCATTTACCACCGTTAAGAGATCCTCTGATCTGGACGCAATTTCTGAAGTGTCCATTAATCCTGCCTTGGGCAATTCGGAGAGAGTAAGATTAAACTCGTGCGAAAGTTTCCCATATCCTTCATTTTCCTCCCTCAGCAAGTTGAATTTCTGCTGCTTGTAGAGCAAGCTAGTATTGACGCGGACGCTACGAGTAGAGAAGATCTGTGTGTTGGATATCAAGGCCAGATCTTGGAGGACCTCTCGGTCGAGAAGTTCGATGGCAAGTTCCGTGGTCAAAACTTGAGACTCGAAAAGCTTTTGAAGAAGGACACGAAAAGACGCTTTTGAATCTGGTTGCTGATCACTCCAGATTTGATTTAGAACATCCAGAAGTTGTGTTGGAAGGAGAGGATTGAAAGGAAGGACTTCGGAGAGCGCCTGGGAGAAGTGTTCAAATGCCGACGTCGTACTTTGGCCAATAGTCTGCTTGAGAGCTACGCAGAGGCACTCTATGAAGCCACTAACGTTCGATAACTGTAAGAGGGACAATGAGTCCCGAACGCTGAAGAGAGTCAGTTTGCGGACTTCCTAACGAGATTTACAATTCGGCGAAACTTCCCAACGATCCTTGATCTGCCATCGTTTCGCGATCTCGGGCGGCCTGTACGGGACTACGAGGCGTTGCAAGGTTCTCTTCTTTTGAAGGCCGTTTCCGTTTCAGTGTTACCGACGGGCTGCTTTGCTTGTCGGCCATGAAAGAGTTTCGTCCGAGTCCCCGGTCTTACAAGTTTGGAATTTCAATGCGGACCATGGGCAAGCTCGGCATCCTGGTAAATAATCAATCAGCAATCAAGTGGCGCCTGAGGCGCAGCAGGGATTGAGGCTGTGCATCGATACATATACCGTACCACCGCACATCCAGTTGCCTTCTGTACGCGTTGAGCTCTTCGATATCCCAGCAGCGAGATGGCCAAACAATCTCGTTTACTGCTTTCAATTCCAAGTGTTACAGCATCACAAATTTACGAGGGCGAGCGAACCGTCATCGCGCAGGGAGTTTTGAACGTAACGTTACTCTCCCAAAGGCTAGATCAATCAATCCCTCCAGAAAACGACCTCTACGAAAGCAACCAATTATCCACCCTCCCTATATCTCATGGCTCCAGCACCGATATTTCTCCAGACTATCCCCCGACTGATCTTTCAACATCCGGCGAGGCTCCAAATTGGAGGGAGGATGATGTCTTCCTATACCTCGCAATGGGCCAAAACGAATTCGACTTCCCCTTACCCGCATATACTAGGATTATTCCACAAGGAGAATCGGCCTATCTTATCCCTTCACAAGATGTAACTAATGCATTCATTCAACTGGACCTCGCTTGTTCGTCTGCCGATGATCGGGAGACCTTCGAAATTCTCCTCTCGCAATTCACGGCCTATGAAGAACGCATGCATGATCTTAGTCGCAAAGATCTGATCTTAATTGATTCCAGCGATGGCCACGTTCTCGGGTCGATACCACACGATAATCTCGTGGTCCATGAAGATCCTGCACTGGCGCGACCGGGACATGAAAAGGATCCGGTGTTCATTGACCTCTCTGCCGACTCTGAGACACATAAAAGCACACTCACGGTGAGTCCTGCTCCCGATGGTTACTGTACAAAATCTTCTATCATAAAAGCTGCCGATCTCATCTCGTCGGGAATTATCTATTCATCTAACACAATCTCCAAGGGAATCGATTCGTCGGCTAGTTGGTATATTAAGAGGCGGCCTACATCCGAATTACCTGTAAACTTTCAACCTACGACTCTGGAGCGCGTTCGTAAAATTCATCAGCTTTCTAATTCGGCAGTGAGTCTATCCGCGAAAGCTACCGGATTCCTCGCTTCAGCAGCACATTCTCTGGGAACGGGGGTTCGCCACAAATTTGGTGCAGAGGATAAGCCCGGTAAAAAGCCAGGTCTACTCAACAAATCTCTCATCGCTTTTGAGACCATTGCAGACAGCCTCGATGCCTCAACGAAACAGCTCTTGAGCACTACAGCCAACGCCACAACTTCCATGGTTCGCTCTAAATACGGAGATCAGGCAGCGGATATCTCACATGGGATCGGAGCCACAGTTCGAAATGTAGGCTTGGTATATGTAGATGCCCGTGGTGTGACAAGGAAAGCGCTCCTTAAGGGAGCTGCGAAAGGCATGCTTTTCAAAGCGAAGGTTGGGGATACTGAGGAAGTAATTTTGGGCGGAGGACGCGTGGAATCGCCCAATGCGCTTCCGGCTTACAATAGCAGCGAAGGCAAAGGTTTTAGACCTACAAGCGATATTTCAAAGACAGATACAAGCAGTTATTCCTCACTGAATCACCCAGGGGTGTGGAGATCAGATAAGGAGCAGGAAAAAAAGGATCTCTAGGCAGAAAAGGGTGAGGTTATACTCAAGGAGCGAGGTTTTAGGCTTTTCTATAGATAAATCCAATTGTCAGTATATGTACGTATTAAATAAAATCATCTTTTGATGCCGCTGGATGACAGGAAAGACAAGTCTGTTTGGAACATCCCAGGCTTCGGTCTTGCAGCAGTCGTCGCAGAAGGCATCAGGTTTACTGTGGCAGAATGCGCAATATGAAGGAGGTCTAGGAATTTTGCATGCGCCCTGGCTATATCATATAATTGGGAGACTGTGAGTGGAGCAGCAGAGTTAAGATAGCCGTCATTGTTCAGCCACAGTCTGGGACGTGCGCTGTGGGCAAAAGACCTCATCGGGCGGGTTTCTGTCCACCAATGATAGGAGGACAACTACGACGAACGTCCCCGGCTTATAAGGACACTGCACCGCCGCACTGGCCTTGACGCATATCACGGCTCCAAGGAACAGGCGCCCCCCCCGGCTGTCAGCAGGTCCCACGACATGTCACAGGCTTCGCTGCTCCGACCACAGACGCCGCCGTCCCAGCAACGGCCCTCATCGACCAAATCGGGAAAACCCACATTTGGCAAGGCGCTCAAACACGCGCTGTCACGGCGCAAGAGAAGCGGCAGTCTTCGCAACGGGAACGACGACGGCGACTTGGATGGCATGAGCCAGCGGAGTGCAAGCATCGGCCCAGACAGCTTCATTAGCAACGAGCCATCATCAATTGCCCCGGAACAACGCTTCTCAGAGGAAGTCATTCTCGAGAGCAACGAACCAAGGTACGTAAATAAATACCTTTTGCTTTCCTGTCCTGTCCATGCAAGTGCACGTGCACTTGTTTTGCCAAGGTGATAATCTGACTTTATTTCCTTTTTAGTCCTCAACGCGGCCGTTCACCGTCCCGCAGAGCCGTGACACAACAACAGCCACTCTCGCCAGCTACGCCAGCTACGCCCCGTCCAAGATCACAGTCCCCACATCGGCCGGCCGAATCCCCCATCGTCCTCTCGTCGCCCCTCCCGCCTCCAGTCGAACGGTTCTCTGCCCAAGCACCTGAGCTCGAGTCTCCGGCTCAGCCGAAACCGGCCTTGTCCCTTGAGACTTCACGGCTGGTGCCTGCCATGTCCATCACTCCTGCAACTCCCATCAATCCTCCTTCCCTCCCTGCAACTCCCGAGAACCCTCCAAAAGGCATTCTCTCGCACCAGCGATCTGCCTCACGGTTCAACAAAAGTACTATTTCTGCCAAGGAAGACAAGTCGGTCAGCAGTCCTGGCTCTGTGGGCGGTGCAGTCTGGGGAAGTCTGATGAATGCCGCCAATAAGGTTACAGACACGATATCCTCTCTGACAACTCAAAACAACGTCCCCGCACTTCAAATTAGTCGCTCCGTCAGTGCTGCACCTATCGAGGACGTAACTTCAGATAATCTTGTCCGTCCCAGAAGTCAAACACTGCCTTCATCTATCCCTAGTCCGCTTTCCGCCGTGGATGAAGCGGATCAGCATAGAGAGCTGCCGAAGCAAATGGCTATCGATACACTGGGTCAAGGAGAACTCAGTTTGCGAGAGCTCGGCTTTGATTCCGATACCGCGCATTTGCCGAGGTCCTCAGGGGAACTTTCTGGACCCGGACTCGATGAAGAAGTCTCATACCAAAATGGGCCTTCCGTTAAACCTCTTAAACCCAGTACAGCCGATCTAACCGTGCCCGTTGAACACAATTTCGATAATGTAAATCGAAGTCGAAGAAGCTTGACAGTCCCAGCCAGGGGCCTTGATGGAGCGATTGATCCTGATCGGCGACTTATACCGGTTGGTGTTCAGAAACCGCGTAGGCTCAGCAGTTTAAGCAAGAAAGGGAGTTTCCGCCGTGGCGAGAGCGTTGCTTCAAGAGCTTCATCGGAAGCAGTTGCTGTTGACGATGTAAGCCGTCGAGATAGAAAGCGCTCCTCTCTGATAACTGAGGGCGGACTTGACTCGCCACGATTGCGAGCCGCCGGGACCCCGGATGCCTTGGAGGACAGAGAAAATGAAGACGGACTTTATATTCATGGAAAGGACGGCAAGAGGCGTCGAGTTCCTATCACTGGTTTTGCTGTTCAGAGCGGGAAAAGGAATCGTGATTTTCACGCCTTATTCAAGAGCGTGGAGGAAAGTGATTATCTTATCGAAGGTATAGCTCATTGATTCTTGACTTATTAGATTACTCATGTGCGCTTTCAAAAGAAATTCTTGTGCAGGGCCGGATGTATGTTTCGGAACATTACATTTGCTTCAATAGCAATATCTTCGGATGGGTGACGAATGTAATTCCCTGCTTGATCTCGTGGTTGATTGTAGTTAATCATCGCTTTCACAGAGGTAGTAAGTATTGAGAAGAGAAGCACAGCGGTTCTCTTTCCTAATGGAATTCAGATTACCACGCTCCACGCTAAGGTAATCCAGGCAGTTGCCATGTTCTAATCACAGTACGTATTTGCTTCTTTCGTCGGTCGCGACGGGACATACGATCTTTTGACATCAATCTGGAGACTTTCCCACCCAGACAGTCGATCACCAGATGACCCTTATGATTCTGACTCTCTTTCACAATCGACCGTCTCGTTTTCTGAGGATGAAGATGGCTCCCTCTCGGACGGAGACGATGGTCTGAGTGTGAAATCCGCTGTTTCAGACGGGGAAGCTGATGAGGACACCACTGCACCGAAAGCCGCGGCATCAACGCCAATGTCGGAAAAACAGAAGGATGAGGTCGAAGCTGGCTCATCACAGGAACAAACCGGTCCTGAGAGTCATGCGAAAACGGAATGCGATTGTGGTAAGGACGGCCATTACGACAAGGTCGGTTGCGATGAAATAGTGAAAGCCCCTCTCGGCAAAGTTTGGAACTGTATTTATGGCGAGAATAAAGATTTCATGATGTCTTTCCTTCGCGACAATCAAAAACTCCAAGGTAAGAGCTCCCGTCATCAAATGTTTACTTGCAGATATTTCAATTGGTGACTGGAAAAATGGAGAGGGTTCCAAACGGGAAAGACAAATTTCCTATATCAAACCACTCAACAATTCGATGGGTCCAAAACAGACCAAGTGTAACATCATGGAGCAAGTTCAGTCTCAAGATTTCAATGCATTTTGTGTCGCCCTGACGACCACGGTCACTCCAGACGTGCCTTCGGGCTCGTCTTTCCAGGTTATGACAAAATATTGTCTAACATGGGCCGGAGGTTCCACAACACGTGTACTTATCACATATAATATCGAGTGGTCCAAGAGTAGTTGGATCAAGGGAGCAATTGAGAAGGGCGTAAGCGAAGGTCAGACCTCTTCTGCTAAGGATCTGGTTGCGGAGCTTAGGAAGAAACTGGAGGGAGGTTCGGCAGGTGCCAAACGGAAGGCAGCCGGAAAGAAAAAAGGAGGGAAACGGAAACAAGAGGCGAATAGAGATGAACAGCCGCCTGCAGAACAAGCATCAGAGCGCGGAGGCGCCCTTGGAACAGCACAGCAAATCGTCGAAAGCTTGGGAGATATTTTGGGGCCTATCTTCACGCCATTGTTATCGTCAACCGGCCTGATTTCGTTACTCCTGCTTCTAGTATTCTATGCTCTGATTCGAGTGGAGAGGACTATGAGCAAGCTGTCATTGACGACTGATTCTGGGGGCTCATCGAGCCTTCTGAGAGAAGAAGTACATGGTTCGCTCGATCAGGAAAGGCTATGGGAATGGATAGATGCTCGAGTTGGGGTTGTTAAGAAGGAACATCGGGATGGACAAGTTATGTGGCGTAATTTGATGAGTGTCGACGGGACACCGGAAGGATTGGATGAAGTGGAGGATGCCATCCGAACAACGGAGGGAAAACTAGTTGCATTGAAAGCAGCGGTGGAGAAAAGGAGAGGTAGATCTGCATAATAGCACGGGACTTGGGTTCAAAAATTAAATATCACATGGTGTTCCTCGGAGAAATACTCCGAAAATTAGTTTCTCACCACATGGTATATTTAGGTGCGATGATTTATCAACACTCCCCCACCAAGTTAGCCCCAGCCTTTGCCCTTTGCCCCGGCCTCTGCACCAGCCTCTGCCCCAGCCTTTGCCCCAGCCTTTGCCCCACTTCACCTGCTGCCTCCATCATAGTCAATTCGCTGCCATGTCAAGCAAAAATCAAGCCATCGAATCGGACTCAGCTTCTATCGCGCCGATTTGTGTCGCTGACCTCGAGCAACTTGCAAAGAAGAAGCTCGACAAGATGACTTGGGAATACTACTATCACGGGGCTGCCGACGAGTTGACCCGCCTCGATAACCAGGAAGCTTTCAATCGGTACGAATCCTGGCGCAAAATGCTCACGGTGGTAGGCTTAAGATCAGACCGAGGACGTTGAGGAATGTTGCTCATATCGACACTTCCACCCGCGTATTAGGCAAAGATTACCCTTACCCGATCGCCATCGCCCCATCTGCTATGCAACAGTTGGCGCACCCCGATGGCGAACTTGGTACCTCGCGTGCAGCTGCAAGTCAAGGCACTACAATGACCTTAAGCACCTTTTCTACCACTTCTCTCGAGGATGTCATCAAGGCCGGCAGTGAGATCCCGCGATCATCCGGCATCCCTTTGCCCGAATACTGGCTTCAACTCTACTGTTTTCAAAATCGAAAGACTTCAGAGTCTCTCCTTCGCAGGGCAGAAGCTGCTGGGTACAAGGCCGTTGTCTTGACCGTGGATACTCCGTACCTTGGAAAGAGGTACAACGAGCTCAGAAACAAATTCCTGTTGCCGTCTCACATAAAATTGGGAAATTTCACGGACGACAGTGTGACAACTTTTGGAGAAAAGATAACTCTTGAGATGGAACCAGAGAAACAAGAGAAAGACAGACAAGCCCCAAAATCGAAAATTGGAGGACCGATTCCGGGACCTTTGAAAAACGAGAACGGTAAGCTGACAATTGATTCTTCTGATCCCGTAGATGCAAGTATTTCGTGGGAAGAAACCATTCCATGGCTTCGAAGTGTTACATCTATGAAGATTATCGTGAAGGTCATTTTCCGTACTGCCTTTTTCTCATTCTTGTAGGGTGTTTTGACTGCTGAAGACGCAGAAATCGCTGCCCAGAACAAAGTTGATGCGATTTGGGTATCTAATCATGGCGGCAGGCAACTGGATACAAGCCCTTCGTCGATCGATGCCTTGCCAGAAATAACCGAAGTCCTCCGACCAGCGCACCCCGATGTCGCTATACTTTTCGACAGTGGCATTACGCGTGGAATCGATATATTCAAGGCTCTCGCGTTGGGTGCTGATTTATGCTTTATTGGTCGAGCTACGCTTTGGGGCCTCTCTTACGCTGGCCAAGATGGGGTCGAGTTGACGTTGGAAGTTCTGGAGAATGAGCTACGATTGACTATGGGACTTGCTGGAGTGAAAAATTTGACAGAAATTACCCGAGAGCATTTGGGTTTTGTTAAACAGGGAGGAGGTATCCAGCGTCTGAGTAAGTTATAGAAGAATAGAATTCAAGCATAGCTATAGTCTCAGGGTCGATGGATTATCCTTATTAATAACAAAGCTTTTGCCTGCAAAGCTAATGCCAAGTATTGCCGCGTTCCATCAGCACTTTGACCAAAACTGAGGTATGGATTGCGCGAAAATAGTGGACATTTTGGAGCACATGTATGAGTTGAGGATAGGCTACGTTGTCGTTGCGTCTTCCAGTAGTGTATCAACATGGAGCGACTATCTCTGAGGTCATTTTCCTGCCCTTCGCTCTCTTCTTCCCTCCTTAATCATCACCTGGTTGATGCCGGTGGGCCACTCTGCAGGTTGCACGATTTGACCAGTATCGGCTGTAATGCATGCTGATGGAAGCCAAATTAATATGTATTTATGTACATGCATCATCAAGGGGTCTGTGCCATGGGCCTTGGCAGGCTACATGCAGTAAATAGTCGAAATGTTTCAAAGTTCCACCTTGTTCTGTGACCCTCCCCTTTATGCCCGTGGTCAAGACCTGAGGACTCCTTGAGACGGTGATGGAGCCACTCACTCTCTTCGGAATGGAAGAAGAGAAGGAGAGCGTGTCGGTGTTCCTTCACTCGTCAGAGGTTGTCTCCTGAAAGAATACCAAGCTAATTCCAGATCCTCGAATGTTTACGCGGACTTCGACAAGACAAAAACAGCGACCTTGAACCTATTGTTGAAGGTTTACAGGGTGTTGGTCAGGAGAGCCCATCGCGAAAGAAAAGAGAAGTGGGCCTCTCGCAAAGCTCACCGCTAAAATCAGGACAGGATCGAGATGTATAAGTCATCTGGTTAAACGTAAGGGCTAATTGAAGATAAAAACTGAAGTTATCGTTATAGACGAAGAGGATCGTAGTATGCCCTTCCAAGGCTGCCCATCAAAAGACACCCCAGCCTCAAAACAATATGTTTCACCTAGTCGTCGCCCCTCTGACACTTCTCAGAAATCACACCTCCCAAAGGGGTTAAGTAGCCTGGAGAAATGGAATTTATGTACGATGTGGAGGAAGAATAAATCTCTAAGAGAAATTTCAGAAGGTTTGGGCACTGAGGAAGCAGTTTTACATAGTTATCTTTATGAGCTGATCAAGAAAGACGCTATGCGTAGGGAATAAACGATGAGAAAAGCGTGAGATTGCGAAAATTCATTGATTAAAAAGTAGTAAAGTGTCGGACTGTAACCTACCGGGGGTCCTGACCCTGACTAAATGAAGCTTCTTCTTCGGGAAAGCCATGTAGGCGACTGGTAAGAGGAGCCCTCAGTAAAGCTAACACCACTGGGCTTCGGTGATGTCCCGTTGATGTTCAATCAGGGGCGCGGAGTAGAGCTCACGTGTGATTGGCGGCCGAATTTCGCAGGATCGATCGAAAACCAGTGAGCTTGTTGCATTGAACACTGCCAGCGTCCCAATCTCGTACGTCAATTGGAATGGCGGAAAGAACGTCAGAGAAACCGCCGACTGCGATCCCTTCAGTGTTGTTTGTGGGCGCGAATGGCTTCCTCGGACGGAACATGGTTCCGTTGTTTGCTCAACGACATCCCGAATGCAAAATCCACCTCCTCGACATTGCCCCAACCACCTCCCTGAAATACCCCTACCATTCCGGCGATATAACTGACCCGGCTGCTTTGCTCGACATCTTCCAGAAGATAAAGCCAGCTGTGGTCATCCACTCGGCTTCTCCGCCAATTCCAACGGTGGGAAAAGGAGACGAGAATTTGTTCTTTCGCGTAAATGTGGAAGGAACGCGAAACATCATCCGCGCCTGCAATGAAGCTGGAGTGAGGGCATTGGTCTACACCAGCAGTGCGAGCGTCATCTATAACGGCGGGAACCTGGTCAATGCCAATGAGCAAACGCCGTATGCTTCTCGGCATGTTGACCCCTACAATGCGTCTAAGGTTCGTACACTTGGCGATGCTTGCTCATCCCTTAGACTGAAGCCGACAAACTAGTTTTAGCATCGAACTCGGCGAGTCTTTTGACCTGCACTCTTCGTCCTTCGGGAATCTTCGGCCCAGGTGACCGAACAGTCATTCCTGGAATGTACGATGTTATCCGTAATGGCCAAACTGCGTTTCAGGTCGGAGATAATTCTAACCTCTGGGATTTCACTTATGTCGACAACGTGGCACATGCCCACATACTTGCAGCCGAAAACCTAATGACGCCGGAGAAAGACTTGAAGAATGGTAGCGCGGCAGGAGAGACATTTTTAATTACAAATGGGCAGCCGGTGTACTTCTGGGATTTTGCTCGGGGATGTTGGGCCGCGTTCGGTCATGTGAATTCTAGGAAAGTCTATATTCCAATGTCATTGGGTTATTGGTTAGGACTTGGGTGAAGCGTCATTCCTTGCTACATAACTGACTTACAGGTCCGAACTCGCTGCTTTCCTGTTTAGGAAGGAGCCTGGCTTCACTAGATTCCGAGTCATGACGGTCTCTTGTGCTCGTTACTTTGATATCAGGAAGGCAAGAAGAGTGCTTGGATACGATCCAATCGTTGATCTTAGCGACGGAGTCACAAGAGCATGCAAGGTAGTCTCCATCCCATGTCTGCGTTGCTGAGCTGATTCTCCAGGCATACGTGGAAGCGGGAAGCTATCGAGCCGCTGCTCCTGCTCCTGCTAAAGCATGATGCCATAATGGCCTAGATCGTTGCGCTAGTAAATGTGGACGCGGTCTAGATTCAATCCTTAGCGTGTTGTTCAGAGCTTAGAGATAGCTCGCGTGTGTATCGCACAACTAATGAATGTTTCAATATTTGCCACATGGCTCGATCTGGTGAAAGGATCGGCGATCTGTGACGCTTTTAACTTTTTTAAAGTGTGGCGATGGCGATTTTAATGCAGTGGCTTTGAGTGATCCGGGACATTTTGATTATTCCACGACAATGCGTTCTTTCAATTGATGCACGGCTACAAAGAACGGATGCGGAAGCTAATTTCTCCTGAGTCGGCCGCCGATCACCCGCTCGAACAAGGTTTCCTGCCTGAAGATGCTGGTTGGCCTAGAGCTGCATTTACGAAACGGCTCGGGCGTCCATCCTCCAGCCTTCTGCTGAGACGGCATAATATCCTTCCCGCTTATCCCCGGACGGCCTCGACAAGTGAAGTTTCGATGAACGCTTGAGAAAGGCTCTTCTCGGAGGGTATGGATCTGCCCAAGGTGTACTGGCCGGGCATGCTGCAGCGACGAGCACGCATGCTTCAAACGCAAACTCAGTCTGGCCGTGATCTACAGAGTTCTCACTAGCAGGTCTAGATCGTGCGCACGGGTCGTCCGCTTATCGGAAGCCAGTAAAAAGTATAACACCTTCCCAGATAATCTTCTGATCGACTCGTGGCGAAGACAAAAAAAGGCTAAGAAATCCCCATGATGTGCATGCATGGCTTCTAGCACATACCTGGCCACCGGATAGAAACTCTATAAGAACGCGGTGCTCCGCCCTCAAGGCAATCTTCAGTATCGGTCAAAACATATCAGCTAATTCACTAATCTTCAAAATCAAACCTTGAGAATCTATCCCCATGGGTCTCGGCGATCTTACGTTCTCGTCCACTCTTTTCGGTCGTTCGAGAAACGATTCTGTTCCAGACAACAAGGGCGACGCGACACTACCACTGGAGCGGACTTCGTCCGACACTAGTTCGATCCCCACTACAAACACCGGCCCCGTCTCTTCCATGCTGGATCCGGTGAGCCCAATACCGTCAGGTCAATCATCTGTCACAACAATTCAAGATCGTTCCCTTCGAGCATCACTGCCCAGTTCGTGGTATACCAGTGAAAACTTCTTTGCCTTGGAAGCCCGAGCGATCTTTGCTCAGGTACATCACCTCTCTTCTCTCATACGACTTATATTGTAGGCATGGCATTGCATTACACATAAGTCTAGGTTCCAGGAGATAGGGACCTACTATAGATACAATGTCGCGACCTATCCAATCTTCTTAATTCTCTCGAAGGACGGCCTTATTCGAGGATTTCACAACATCTGTCGTCATCGCGGGTATCCAGTCGTCGCCAAGGATCATGGTTGTTCGTCGGTCATAGGCTGTCGCTATCATGGGTGGAGCTACAATTCAAAGGGCGAACTCATCAAGGTGCGCTTCTCACTGTAATTGAGTTAACCATAGCAGGCCCCTTCCTTTGATGTCGTAGGCGAATTTGACAAGAAGGCAAACAGCCTCTTCCCTGTGCACGTTCAAGTTACAGAACAAGGTTTGATTTTTGTCAACCTGTCTGCGGACCCTGATGTAATGCCTTTCGAAGCAAGTCATCTTTCTCTCCAGGCTAACAGAAAGAAATATCACCGAAAATTGACCTCGGAATTATCGAATTTCAGGTTCGATGACTTTGAATTGTGATTCCGCTGTAAATGAGGCTGATCTCAGTTATCATTCTTACACCAAGGAAGGAAACTTCAACTGGAAAGCATTTATTGACGGTTATCAAGAATGCTACCGTATGGCCTTGCTCACACCGTTCTGACTTGGTAGACTGCGCTATTGCTCGTATATTGACGTCTACTGACGTTGCTGATTTCAGATCCTGCACTCTCTAAAGCCTATGATGTCCCGAATAGTGTAATAACGAACGGTGCAGACCGTTGGTGCAGGCATTTCATCGAGCGGCGTCATTGTTCCCCGCGCAGTCCGTACGCGGCCAACACCCGTGAAGGACCATGTGCTCCCTCCCCTTCCGGAGACAATGATGGCTTTGTATAACCCAACACCCGACTAGATGGTTATGCTAACGTTAGTTTCTGTATATGTATCCGTCTGCTACTTTGAATTGTTATTCGAAGGGTTGGTATATCATTCGAGTTTCTCCATCGAGTGCTGGAAAGACCAATATCGAATGCGAGTATTACAGACAGAAGAATACAACAACCGCTGAGATGGAAGAGTTCCTGTCCTTTGGGAAGCAAGTCCAAAAAGAGGTACCTGACCTTAAAAGTTTAGATTGCTGACGGCAGGATTTTGACTTATGCCAACAGCTTCAGCCGAATCTGAAGACCGGTGTTTATAATAGCGGCTACTTGCACCCGTCCCGTGAAGCAGGCGTCAGTTTTTACCAGGATATTGTTCGAGGAGATGTCTTCAAACATTTTGACCTTGAGCAACAGGCGCAACGAGCCATCTACCCTGCTCGCGCCCGTATTCCTGGCGCTGACCTGGATCAAGTAGTTTGCAAGGAGCAGGCCATCTGTGCTGCAATGGACGAGGGTGGGAAGTTGTCTTGGTGAATTGGATTATACGATTGGGGGATTCAGTATAGTTCATGGACGGCTGACAGGGTAACATGGCCATCTCATAGTTTCAATTACACAAGGCAGACATCGCAGAACATTCAACATGTAATCTGCTTTCTATTACATCCACTTGTCCTTTGCTTTCCGGGCGTACGTTATCTGTGCTACGGCTCTTCCAATCCGTACAGTCTTCTCCAGGAAGTCCACCGACACTTCCTTCGTCCCGATCTTTTGACCCTAGGAATACAATCAATCTGGCGCGACTTCATCCATGGCAACGAGTTACTGATATTTCAACTTCATGGCAATGAAACCTATTACGAGAATATCGAGTAGCTCCTCCGGCGTTTCATATATCAGGAGCATGTCGCCGTCCGTTTTTGCGTACACCTTCCGCTTGTGTAAATCCCGACAGACAACATCCCTTTTCCATTCTAATTGCAGCCCCTTTGCTTCGAACGGATGTCTGTCTCCAATGCTCAGAATGCTCCGGGAAGCCAATTGAATCTCGGGCTGTCCATCGGCGAAAGCGAGTTGACATAGAGAACCGGCGAGTTGTAGGTTGATTCTGCCGAGTAGGGGACCGTCCCAGGATCCTTTGCGGATCTCGTGTATTGAGGACAAGGCATCGGAGCGAGGAAGAGATATATGGTAAAGAGACTTGTGAGAGTGGAAATCCACGAGATTCCAATGACCTGCGAGAGATTTGCGAAGACATAATTTCAGGCGTGGCTGAGGGGCGAGCGACGATGGGTGGCCTAGCCAAAGGGTAGTTGAGCGGGTACAACGAGACGCGATGACGGTCATGTCTTGGGTTGGCTGCAGACTGGTTCTTCTGAGTCTTGGGTGAGCAGAAAAGTGATATTCTGGGGATGGGAACGTCGGTGCTTTAAATATCGCAACAAGCACCGCATAGCTACCAAGTCCAATAGCTATTAGGAGCGGAAATGAAAGTTACACCGAACGATTTGATTGGCTCCACCACCGCAAACCTTATCTGTCGACCCGGATTACAGCTGCAGGGCCCAAGCACGAAGCTTGCATAGCTATAAGAGCGAGCCGCAACTGCAAGATAGCGCCAAGAAAACACCCCCATTTATGCTTTTAGATTATCTATTGTCTTTCGGAGAGCGGATTTTGTGGCGCCTGTACTACCCATCACGAGAGTGTCCTTGCCATTGGTCACGCGGCCCGGATGTCGCCATTGATCGATCAAGGCAACAAACATGTTTTGGAAAGCTTTGACTCATCGTCTGAGTTTAAACTCCGCTACTTGAATCCAGAGTCGATGAATGTATTCGAGCGCCAAATGGTCGATAAGGGATCAAACTTGCGGCTTCAATGTTGATTCTGGTATGCGACATGAGAGATGGAGATGCCGGTAAAATAAGTTTAGGTAGTACAGGGACCCCAGCCCATCGGATCTCCAGAAGACATAGCTTATAACCACAATTCTCCTTCAACAAGAGGCTACAAATTCATGCCGTCCTAATACAAATAACCAGATGAAAACCAGGTATCGCGACATTCAATTTCTAATCGACTTCAGTACCGATGAGTGCAGCTTTCCACTCATCGAACTCCTTCTCTAGGTGCTCTTTGAGGGCTGTGAACTTGTTCTCGAAATTCTTCCCACAACGCCAACAAATCATATCCCCCTTGTGCCAATTCCTTTTCCTGGCATCAGCATCCTCCTCAGACAACGGGAACTCCTCCAGCTTGACAAAGAAAGGAGTCGTGAAAGAGTTATAGTGCTTTCTATGACGGACACATGTAGAATGCATATCTCTGCTAATGACGTGAATGTGCAAATGATTCATCGAGGGCACCGAATGGATGCCAACTTTAATCTGCGCCTCCCAGTCCCGCTCGGGAATTGCTTTGGTCGGGGGGCATATTGTACGAGCTAGTTCCTTGGCTGCAAGTGATCGCCATTTCTCTGCTTCGGCATTGACCTTGGCAAAAAATGCGGCATCCTGGAACGCTTCCGAAGGGTGTTGGTGTTGTTTGACAGGGTCGCGAGGAAGGATTAGAAGATGGACAGTTGCCTTGGGGTATAGATCTTTGATCACTACAAAATCCTCGTTGTATCCTAATACTCGGGGGTTTTCAGGGTCGCGAAGGTATTCGGCGAGGCCATGTCGCGGATCAAAACTGGAGATTTTTTTGGAAACAACGTTCGACGTGTGAGGTTTCTTGGCCGGTGGAGATGCTTTGGAGGCGGACATCATGACTTCGACTAAACACTTAGAGTGACTTTTCTGTCTCTTACAAGCATTCCGTTTCTTAGGCGTGTGAGCCATGGTCGACAGTCATCGAGGGCTGTTCAGCAAATTGCCCAGCGCGGTTGCGTGTTCACGTTTTTTCTAGGACTTCTGGTCTGAATGCTGATTGGTTTTCAAAATTCCCGCTCTCGTCTATCCTCGCGTAGCTGGCGATGTTCAAAACACCTTGCCTCTCCCGTTGAACCAGCTCAATCTCTCAACAGGCAATGGAAAGGCGCGAAGCAGTCCAACGGCGCCCCTTTGACGCAGTTGCTTTCTCTTTTCAGTTTGATATCGACAGGGCCCTGAAGAGACGTCCTGCGCCTCACCTGCGCCCAACCTGACGTCATACTGACAGATCGTCTTTGCCTGCACCATATATTGTTCCCTCGATGGCCTTGGCTGCCAACGCCGCACTTGCTACATCTCTGATCCATTCCAGGTCACGCCCGCCAACACCTGCTCAATTGGATTATCCAGATAGCATATTCTCAACACTTGATCTCGATGGAGGACGAAGCTCGGCAACACCATCTCCATGAACCATACAGCAGTCGCAACCCAGTCCCAAATGTCCCACGGTTCCTTGCGGAACAGGCGAAACGAGTAACCCCTTCAAACAAGGAGAAGAAGGATACCGACAAAAGCCGAAGAGAAGTCGTTGATCCAACAACCAAAAATGAGGTCATAATTCAAGATGTCGATGCGGATTATGCGAAGGCTGTATCCGATCCACATGTAAGGTCCATGCAGTATGATCTAAGATTAGATGACTGTGCCTGTAGCTAATCTCCACGGCGCCAATGCACAAACTGTACCATCCACCAGTGTGGGGGCAGCAAATCCTGCTGGGGTCTGTTCCTCTGCGAAGTAAGATCGCTAATAATAGACTCCCGTCGTTGGTTCTTCCACGGATCAGACCTCTGAGGAGTACAGAAAGGCTCAAGACGACACAGCTCCGCCTGATGCGCAGCCAGGGACAACCGAGGACGTTCCACTCAAAGGCGAATCTACCAATGTGCTATTTCATCCCGTCCCTGGCGTTGACTTTACCGACGGCTTTGCTCTTCTCGAGAGGAACACGTCAATTCTCTGTATCGGTATCATTGTTGGCATCATCGCATTGACGCATCTCCTTCACAAGTTCCGTTTTCTCGGAAGCGTCCTGACCGCAATCTTGGTTAGTGGCGGTGTGTGGTTCTGGATGAAAAGAATCAAGGAAGAGGCTGAGAACATACGTTGGGAGACGGAAAAGAGACGCGGGGAGACAGCTCAGCTCAACTTGATCCCCGAGAGCGTGGAGTGGATGAATACCCTCTTGAAAATCATATGGGGACTAGTCAATCCGGAGATGTTTGCGAGCATGGCTGATACTTTGGAAGACGTGATGCAAGCATCAGTTCCAGGAATTATCGTACACTCTCGGTATTCCAGCATTAACATAAGGAAAATGTTAAAGTCGCCGATATTGGTCAGGGCACTAATCCCATTCGAATTCTCTCGATGCGATCTCTTCCGGATGCCGAGATGGGCAACCTGGTTCCTCAAGGCGGGGTTGACGCAGATAAGACCGCCGACCAAAGGAAGCAAATAGAACGTCAGCTTGAAGAGGATGAAGGGGCTGAATACTATGTATTTCCTCAACGGGTCTCATCTGATGTTAGAACCTTGAAGTCGCTTTTGCATATCACGCAGCACCGGGGGGTAGGGGAGTTTCTTCAAGATCTCACAATATGCACCTTGAGGTTGATTTCTATGTTGGGATTAAAGGGCTCTTCGGAATTCCGCTGCGTAGAACCATTGAGATTGCATCTGACATTTAGCTATCTGGGTTGAACTCAAGGGACTTATTGGAACCGTACGACTTCGCATACAAATGACCCCACGGCCACCGTTTGTGAAGAACGTCACATTCACTCTAATGGGTCTTCCTCAGGTCCACGTCTCGGCAATTCCCATGACGGAACGTGGCATCAATGTTCTCAATCTGCCTCTCATTAGTGGTTTCGTCAATAACAGTATCGCGGCTGCAGCAAACGAATATGTAGCCCCGAAGTCAATGAGCTTAGAGGTTGGTAAGCTCATTAGTGGGGACAATGTCAAAAAAGGTCTTTGTTATCTAATTTCGACATTGACATGTATGTAGATACGGACGCAATTGGTGTATTATTCGTCAAGATACACTATGCCACAGGTTTATCGGCACAAGATCGCAATGGATCATCCGATACGTACATTACACTCGCTTACTCGAAATATGGTAAACCGATGTACTCGACTCGTGTCATTGTCAAGGACTTGAACCCTGTTTGGGAAGAATCCACATGGTATGACTCACTTTACTCTGTACTGAATCAATAGTATTCTCGTCTACGCGGATCAAGTCAAGTCGAGTGAATGCCTGTCAGTCCAGCTTTGGGACTCTGACCGCATTACAGCTGACGACATGGTCGGTAAAATTGAGTTTGATCTCCACGATCTGATCCTCAACGGTGGCAAAATGCAGTCTCGCAGAGACAAGTTGGCCGGCGAAAAACAGGATTCGGAAATGCCCGGGGAACTTACCTGGGAAGTGGGTTACTTTCCTAAAGCCGACTTCAACAAGAAACTGCGGACGCACGGCGAAGATATTCGATTGCCCAGAGAGTAAAAGTCCCTGAAATATTTTGCTGATGTAGGCTCCGGGAGAAACCTGAATTCAAAGATCCGCAAGGACAATTGGATAGCCAGACAGAGTCAGATACTGTTCACACGCCACCTGATCCTACACTTCCGACAGGTATTGTATCGATCGTCGTGCATCAAATTGTAAATCTGGAGGTCGAAAATATCACAGGAACTTACGGAAGTGGGCGAGAATTCGCTCCTGGGCAGGAAACAGGTGAGAACAAAGAGGAAGAAGGGAAACATCTACCAAGCTCGTACTGCACAATTCTTCTGAATGATCAATTGGTAAACAAATTGCCTTCATTGCTAATGGGAGATATACAAAACACGTACCAAAGTTGTGACAAGTAAGCCAATCTTTGAGGCTGGGACGGAGAGGTTCATTCGCGACTGGCGGAATACCATCCTCACAGTAACAGTTCGAGATCAACGAATGCGCGAGCATGATCCAATTCTAGGAATTGTTCCTCTTAAGCTCTCAGAAATCTTCCAGACAAGTTCTCAGCTGACTCGATGGTTCCCGCTTGATGCGGGCATGGTGCGATGTCCTTCATCTGAAGCGCTAATAGCAGGGCTTTGGCCGATGCCTTATTTCTGTCCTGTTCCGCAGTGTTGATCTGCAACTTGAAAAACCATTCCTGGGCTGGGATGTTGGTACCTTCGAGTTCCACAGTGATACAATCGTGGCAACCGGCGTCGATAGCAGTGAGTTCAGTTCCATGAAATTGAAACTTCGGACGGGTGGAAGCACCGGCAAAGTTGGCCGAAGTAAGGCAAAAGCAACGGAAAATGGCGTGGAATGGACGTGTCCAGGATTGCGCTTGCCCGTGAAACACCGATATATGTCGCCCGTTGTCATCGAATTTCATTCCCGTGGAGTTCGTAGTAAACCTGATGCACACGCAATTGTGTGGCTCTCAACTGTTGTCGATAACGATATTCTGGACTTCAAATTGCCCATATACAAATCCGACAACCCTCGACGACTCACGCAGAACTTTATTCTCGATCCAGAGAAAGAAAAAGACTTGAAAGTGGAAAGAGTCGGATATCTCGAATTCAAAGGCAGATTTAAATCGGGGTTGGACGAGGATCATGCGAAGTTCTTGTCGGATAACGATAGTCGGGAAACCATGGAGACCTACGAAGCATGCGTTACGGACGGCCTTCGTGGTGGAATAGTCAAACGTCAAGTTGGGCCTGCCGTGCAAAAGCTCGCGGAGGATGCGTACGGAGAAACACCTGATGTTGACTCAGAATCCGATCTCGAAGATAGCGGTACGGGAAAAGGCACGGGAATGGACGAGTGGAGGGCCGGCAAAGACAGCGAAACTTCCCGAGCCAGTGGCGAAGCTATCAGAGATCCTGATGTCATGAACAATGACGATTGGAGCAGGGCATTTGGCGAGGATCC
>Ga0302325_10006330_pt1 | contig 26646 bp, 17 predicted proteins | sample Palsa_T0_2_FD_201948 | JGI IMG/M metagenome (GOLD analysis project Ga0302325, IMG submission 201948) | Peat permafrost microbial communities from Stordalen Mire near Abisko, Sweden - Palsa_T0_2 | ecosystem: Environmental > Terrestrial > Soil > Palsa > Peat permafrost | place: Sweden: Abisko... | reverse complement strand
AGCGGCCCGATCCCGGGTCGCGAGACGATCGGCCGGCCCGGAACGGCCGCGATCCCTGAGCGGATGGCGACGAACACCCACCGCTCACGCCAGCCGCTCGCCAGACCCTTTGCGCGACGGCCTCACGTGGTTTCGACAGCGCGGGCATTCGATGCGAGCGCCGTTCTCGCCCAGATCAACAGCTCTGAGATGCGCGGGTCGGACGACGACGAGACGTCTCGGGTCATCCCCGCTGGGACGCCCACGGCAAATCCGGCTTGGGCGGCGCACGCGAGCGCGAAGCTCGCCGGCGCCGATGGCTATGACGGACTCGCGCCGGTCCAGAGCCTGATCGTGCCGCTGCTCGACCACGAGCCCAGCGCCGATGAGATCCGCCGGATCCAGGCGCAGGCCAACCAGCGCGAGTGCCTGTCGCTCGTCGACCAGCAGGAGCAGCTGCGCGACTGCTGGGAAGCCCGCGCCGGGCTACCGGAGCCCGACCGGATCGCCGCCGTCTGCGCCGACCTCGGGATCTCGGCCAAGCGCGCGCACAACCTGCGCCGCCAGCTCGCGCTCCCCGATCGGATCCGGACCCGCGTCGCCGAGCGCCCAGCCGGCGAGCAGATCTCGGTGACGATGGCCAACCGCCTCGCCGACATGCACGAGATCGCACCCCAGCTCACCGAAGCTGTCGCAAGGCGGATCACCAGCACCGACCTGCACGACAAGGCGCTGCAAGACCTCGGGGCGTTCACAGCGCATATTGCGCATTTTGTTCGCAAATTGCGGAGATTTCCGTCGAGCAGACGCGTCGTAACACTCAAGTTGTTGGCTGATCCTGCCGATAGCAGCCTAAAGCGCGGCGCGGCGCGGCGCGGGCACGGCGCCCGGTGACGGTTTAGGCGCTCCTTTGCGGCCTCGACCGCTAGGCCCCGGTCGTGCCAGCACGCCGCGAGGAATGTTCGGGCAGTGGAATCAGGGTCTGCTCGCCAGATGACTCACGCAGGCTATGGTCGGAAGCGCCAACGAGGTGGGAGTGAGGATGGCCTTTAAAGTCGGTAAGCGCGTGGTCGCCGAGTCCGAATCAACGGGTCGTCGACCCCGCTCGGGTGTCGTGGAGGAGGTAGTACGCGGCGATCCCTCGCCTCGTTATCGGATCCGCTGGGACGACGGCCACGAAAGCATCTACACGCCGTCAGCCGGGGCCCTACGAGCCGAACCGCGCTCGAGCCGACAACGCCAAGCCTCACCACGCAAACGCAAACGCAAGCCAACCTGACACGCAACGATCCACGCAGCGCACGGCGATGTCAGTGCGACTGCCGCAATCTGACCACGTCGAGGGCGGTCCACCGCAGTTGCCCACTGCCTCCCGACGGCTTCAACGGGATCGTCGTGCATCTGCCATAGCCAGCCCGGTACCGCCGTCGCTGGCGCTCGACGAACCCGCTCGAGCGCCCACTCGGGCCTAACCGTCCTCAGTTCCTGACGACCAACGACGCGTCGAGCCGGCTAGAAGCCACAGCCTGGGGCCGACTCCGATGGCGGCAATCGTCGCGTACGGGGCGTCGGGAGAAAGTGGGGCCCGCAGCGGTTTGGCCGACGCCGCGGCCCCCAGTGCGCCGAAGCGAGTGTCTTCGACGTCCGGCAGCCCATTCGTTGCAGATCCCTGGACCATCGGTCAGCGCACGTGGTGGAGAGTCGGCGCCGACGCCGTGCTCAGGCTGGCCGGCGACCTCGCCTGTGCGTCACACGGACCGAGAACGTTCTGCGAACGCTTGGTATCCAGACTGGAGCGGGACGGTCGGAACCGGGCCCTCCTCGAATGAGCTCGCCCGGTTCGCGGCAGGTGTTGGCATGGCCGGCGTAGGCGCGATCGGCAACCGCTGCGGCCTCGGCGACCCGGCCGGTGACTGGCGCTGTCGAGGTCGAGTCGCCGTGAGATCACCTGCCGACCCGTTCTCGGGCGCGCACAACGGCTTGCGCCGTCGATGCCGCGTGACTGAGAAACGTGCTCAGCTGGTGCGAGCGCGCGTCCGGCGCGGGGCGGCCTTCGCGTCGCCTTTCCGTTCAGGTGACTGCCCGCCGCCGAACACGGCATATGACGAAGGCGGCGTCTCAGGCGGGATGCCAACCGAACAGCCCGAGGGCGACACACCTCGTTTGGGCGCTGGATCAGGCCTGAGTGGGACGCATGACGACGGACAAAGTTGAGACGATGCCACCATGCTCGCCAAGCTCGACCACTGCGTGATCCACGTCACCGATTGGGAGCGATCGAACGCCTTCTACCGCGACGTACTCGGAGCGGAGCTGATCGACCAAGGCAGTGGCACGTGGGCCTATCGATTCGGGACCGAGCAGCTCAACGTGCACGGCCCGGGAGCACACCCAGATCCGGTCGCTCTGATCCCCGTGGCGCCTGGCAACAGCGACCTCTGCTTCGAATGGCCAGGGCCGATCGAGGACGCCTCAGCGCACCTCCGAGAGCACGACATCGAAATCGAGCAGGGACCGGTGTCGCGAAACGGCGCCAGGGGTCCAGGCATGAGCCTCTACTTCCGCGACCCGGACGGAAGCCTCCTTGAGTTCATCTCCTACTCCTCATAAGCCGAACGCTGACTGCGACGGGCGATGCAGCGTGCGACGCGTCGGTTTGCACCGTGAGCGGGCCGCCGGACCACGTTGCTCGGCTCCGGCTGGCGCTTAGACCGGCAGCGGCGGCGAAACCCAGTCGGGCGTGCGGCCGTCGCTGCCGTAGCGGTCGCCCTGCACTTCGATCGACAGCGCGTCAAGCCGCTCCTGGTCCTCCGCGGTCAACGTGAGGCTGGGCGCCAGCGCGTTGTCCTCCACGTACGCGGCCCGTTTGGTGCCCGGGATTGGGACGATCCATGGTCGGCGGCCGAGCAGCCATGCCAGCGCCACCTGACTCAGAGTGCAGCGGTGCTCCTCGGCGATCTCCCTGACGATCCGGGCGAGCCGCGCGTTGGCCGACCGGTGTTCAGGACCCACTCGGGGGAAGCGGTCCCCGCAGCGAAAGTCGCCCTCGTCGAGCTGGCTGTCGGCGGTGAGGCTCCCGGCCAGCAATCCACGCAGCAGCGGTGAGAACGGCAGAAAGCCCATCCCTAGCTCCTCACACACACCGAGCACCTCGCTCTCCACCCCACGCTCCAGCAGCGAATACTCGCTCTGCAGGCTGGAGATGGGATGCACCGCGGCGGCCCGTCGCAGGTCGGGCGCGAGGGCCTCCGAGAGGCCTAGGTAGCGGACCTTGCCCCCCTGGACGAGCTGGGCCATCGCCCCGACGGTCTCCTCGATCGGCGTGTCAGGATCGACGCGATGCTGCTGATAGAGATCGATCGTGTCGACTCCGAGCCGTGTGAGGCTGGCCTCGCAGGCCTCGCGGACGTACTCCGGGCTACCGTTGATCCCGGCGGGGCGACCCTGGGAACCACGGACGTTGCCGAACTTGGTCGCCAACACGACCTCGTCGCGCCGACCGCGGATCGCTCGACCCACGAGCTGCTCGTTGTGGCCGTCGCCGTAGACGTCGGCCGTGTCAAGCAAGGTGATCCCGAGGTCCAGCGCCCGATGGATCGCCGCAATCCCGTCCGCGTCGGTGGTGTTGCCATAGACGCCGGACATGGGCATGCAGCCCAAACCAATCGCCGACACCGTCGGACCAACGCGACCGAGTTGCCGAACCTCCATCAGAGCTCCTCGCTTTCTCGAGCAGCGATAAGACCTGCGCCGGGGTCTGAGGCTAACAGCGGCCGCGGGCCGGCAGGGGACGCCAGCGCTCAATGACGGCCGACTCTCACCCACCAATGGGCTCGGGTCGCCTGGTTCTCGCCACGGCAGCCACGAGTACCAGACTGCCCCTTTCCTGCCGGAGGCGGCCACGCGACCAGCGAGCAATCGCAGATCCCGACCCCCGTGCTGGACGGGTCAGGTCGAGGGCGATCGCCCTATTCGAGCGTGTCGGATGGGATCGACCACCGTCCGCTCAACAGGTCCACTGAGCGGAGTCGGCCCCAGCGGCGAGCGCGTCGCAATACCTAACGACTACCGGACGCCAGCGAGAGCCGCGTCGACTGCTCCACGTCGATTACCTCCACCGCGCCGCTGGAGGTGTGCAACGTCGGGCTCTCACGTTGGTCTCATTCCCGGAGCGGACGCTGGCACAACGCCGCCCATCGAACACGGGGAGCTGTCTGCCTGCGGCAAACATGGCGCGGGCCAGGTGCTCGCTCAGCCCCAGGCCAGCTCAGGCTGGGTTCGAGTTCGGCTCGCGATCTGCTGACGGTTGACGGCGGGGCCGTGCTCGGCGTAGTGTCGCTCGGGTCGATCGAGTGAGAGGAGTCGGGCCGTGGAGCTTGAGAAGAAGGGCTTCGCATCACCGGATGAGGTTCGGCCGATGGCTGACAAAGGTCGCGTCGAGCTGGTGAGGATCGGAGACGGCGTTGTCGGCAGGGCCACGTTTGAGCCGGGCTGGCGCTGGTCTGATCACGTCAAGCCCATCGCCGGCACCGATAGCTGTCAAGCGGCGCATTTCGGCTACGTCGTTTCCGGCCGGCAGAGGGTGCGCATGGACGACGGCACTGAACTCGAGTTTGGCGCTGGGGATGTCGTCGCGATTCCGCCTGGGCACGACGGCTGGGTGGTTGGCGACGAGCCGTGCGTGGTGATCGACTTCGCGGGCATGGCGCACTACGCCGAGTCGCACTAGGCTCCCTGACCTCAAGCGGCAGGCCCCACCGCCGACGCCTGCACCGCCGCCCCAGCGTGGCGCGCGAGCACGCGCGAGACGGACACTCAGCCGTCCCGGCCTGCCCGAAAGAGAACCCGGAGCGACCAGCATCGACAGCCCGCGAGTCCTGATCGCAGCGAGGGCGAACCAAATGTCACTCACCCAGCCCAAATCATGGGCAGTCTCAGGATGTGTGTCGCTCAGCGTCGTGCGAACAGTTTGGGCCTTACGCTGACGCGCCGGCCGTGGCTGCGCGGCATCAGATCGTGAGTCGTGCTGACTGCTGGGTTCGGTCAGGAAGCCGTGATGGTGGCAGAGGGCTTTTGCCGACTGTTGCGCCCGTCATCGCTGGCATTGAGTGCGAAGGTCGCGTCGATCGTCGCATGGGCTTCGTACTTCTCGACGTCGATCAGCATCTCGGGGCTGCCGGCTGCGGCCGAGAGCCTGCGGATCCGAGATGGGCGGCCGGTCCGCCCTTGTCGGGCTCGACCAGGCAAATCAGGCCGTCGAGGGTCACGCCGACGCCGGCAGCGTCAGCCTGGGCCTTGCTTCTGGCTTCAGCGACTACCCATCTGGCCGCCTCCAAACGAGCCGGGTTATCCGGCGTAACGAACCATTGCGGGCCGTCGATGCTGGCCTGGAGGTCCTCTCCCTGCCGATCATCTCGGGATCGGCAAGGTGCACCGCGATCCGTGCCGCTGCGCGACGCCGAGGCCGTGATTGCCACGCGTCGGAGGATCGAACCCCTCCGCGACCGACACACCCAGCGTCGAGCGATCCCGCTCCTGCACCGCCTGCTCATCTACCGGCGCGCCGAACGCCGTGGCCCGCTGGGCAGCACCCCCAGCGCCTCCTCGAAAGCGCTCAACGTGATCCGCAAGATCATGACATCAGGTTCGATACGAACCGTGGCTTGACCGCCGAGAGTGACCGTGGGCCGCGGTGGCGCACCCTCTCGATCGGGCAATCGACAGACAAGATCTCCATAGTCGCAGATGCCGCGACACCCGCCGAACCCGTGGCGGTCCGCCGAACCCAGCGCAGTCTCGCCGTAGAGTCCTTCGATCTGCCCGCGAAAGTCGTCGCGGCTGGCTTGCGTGATCACGAACACGCGCGCGGTGTGGGACCCGACCGCGAGCTCGGCTGGGCGATCGACCAGCCGCGTCGTGCGGATCTCCCGCTCGGTGGTGGTGTCGATGATCACCAGCCGATTTGGCATTGCGGCGATGACGTACAGGCGCCTGCCTTGTGGGGCGACGGCGAGCGCTCGGGATCCGGTCCCGACCGGGATCGTGCCGATCGGCCGGTCGCTTGTCGTGTCGAGCACTGTGACCGACGGATTGGACAGACTAAGCACCTAGGCGCGCTGGCCACTGGGCCGCAGCGCGGTCGGCGTCATGTCGGCCTGGGCGGCGGAGACGACCGACGGGGCGCCGCAGAGCGCTGCCGTCACTGCGGCCAGCCAGGCCGGCGCGCTCCGGCGGGATCTGCGGCGCCCGGCCATCAGTCCGTCCCTCGCAGCAGGGCCTGACGTGACTCAGCTCTGTGTTCGGGACTGGAGAAGCGGAGTGTCACGCCGACCGGCAGTCCGTCCTGGACCATCTGGGGGTAGTCAGCCACTAAGCCCGATTCGGCGAGGCTCGGCGGCTGCTGCGAGTCCGCGTTCCAGCTCAGCGAGAGGCCGTCCGCGGCGCTGGTCAGCGCGCCAGCGCGCTGCACGATGACGTTCTGATTGCGGTCCTCGGTGCTGGTGACGCGAGCGAGGCTGACCGACGTGTAGTCGATCCGGCGCTCGCCGCTTGGCGCAGCGGCGCTCCGCGGCTGGTTGCCGTCAAACGCGACCCCCGAGAATGTCACAAGGTAGCCCAGCGCGGGACGGGGGACGGCGGCGCGAAGGTCAGCCGGGAGCGGAACGAGCATTGTGATCTCGTGGCGGTCGGGGTCGAACACCGCGCTCGCGGGCAGGCTCAGTCCGCGGCTGGGGGCATAGGCGGTGCGCTTCCACACGTTGCCGGACACCGCCCGGTGGTCAACCGAAACGTATGCGGCAGGCTGCACGAACACGCGGTCCTGCGGACCGATCGCCGGCTGGGGCTCCCCTGGGGCGGGCGCGGGCGCGGCCCGCCAGTCGTCTGACCCCCAGCTGACGGGGATCCCGAGGAAGCGGCCCTCGAAGCGGCCGGTGGGGGGGTTGAAGGCGACGTTGATGCCGTCCGCGCAGTCGTGCCAGAAGACCATGTTGATGCAACCGCCGGCGCGGGCGTGCCCGTCGCGGATCCAGAACCGCGGGGTGCTGAGCCCGAGCTGCAAAGAGGCGCCCAGCGACCCCTCGAAGTGCACCGAGGCGAGGTAGATGCCGACCTCGCTGCGCGGGATCGCCAGATCGAAGTCGAACCGCTGTGGCAGTGACACGGTCAGGTTGAGCTCGCGGCGCAGCGGTCCCACGTTGATCGCGCCGCAGAGGCGCAGCAGCAGCTGGCGGTCACCGTGGGTGGCGAGCTGCCCGATGTTGCAGCCGCGTTCGCCGTTGAGGCTGACCCCATCGGGCGCGTAAGCGAACAGCACGCCAGCGTTCAGGGCGGCGGGCCCCAAGCCGGCGTGGTACTCCCACGCTCCGGCTGCGGTGGCGAGGTTGCCGTCCCGGTAGGAGAAGATCAGCCCGACGCTCGTGCCCAGCACGGTCGTCTGCGCTGTGACGCCCGCGCTTTGGGCCGTCCAGGTCCCGTTGGCCTGCCGCTGGAAGCGCAGGGCCGCGTCGATCGTGCCCTCGGCGAACGTCAGACCGGCCAGGCGCAGGCGGCCCTGGCCTCTCAGGGATGCGGTGACGCTGTCGCCGGTGGCGGTGAAGTGGCCGTCGACGTCGATGGTGGACTCGCCGACGTCCAGCCCGCCGCTGAAGCCCACGTCGACGTGCCGGGTCGTGGCGGCGGTGTCGATGTCGAGGTCCAGCGTGCTGTGGCGGAAGTGGACCGAGCCGGCGTCCAAGGCGCCGATTCGGACCTTCGTCTGCAGGGCGAAGGCCTGGTGCGCGAGCCGCATCGCCGCGACGAACGTCACCGGCGCCGCGCCGACCTGGCCGTCGAAGCCGAGCCCGAACCCGGGCTCGATCTTCGTCTCGGGGGTCCCGGGCGCGGCGCCGCCGATCCGGCAGCCGGTCGGCGCGACGACGATCTGGGCGTAGCTGGCGCTGAGCGCTCCGAGCCGCAGGATCGCGGGGGCCTGGCTGGTGCCGCCGTCGGCCGGCGGGGGCGCTCCGAGCGCGATGTCGAGGCACGGAGCGGTCTGCGAGATGCTGAAGGCGAGCCTGGCGGGGACGCCCGTGCTCATGCCCAGCGAGTTGGTCCAGCTCTGGGGCAGCGTGGCGTCGGCGGAGATCCCGAAGGAGGTGCTCGCCCCGAGGGAGGCCGCGACCACCAGTTTGCGGACATCCAGTCCGGGCTGGCCGAAAGCGTTGGTGACGGTGCCGTTGGCGACCGCGGGATCGTTGGTGTCCACTCCGGCCGAGATGGTTATGGACGGCGTCCCGAGGTTGACGCCGGCGGCCACGAACAGCGGCGTGCTCGACGCGGCGATGTTCTTGGACGGGTTGGCGGGGGTCAGCAGTGCGCCGTGGGCGGCGAGTCCGAGCCGCAGGCTGTCGGAGGACCCCAACGCGAACGCCAGCTGCGCGGAGGTGACCCGCAGCCGCGCCTCCTGCGCGTGCGCGGCGTCACCGATCAGGTAGACCGGCTGGGCGAAGCTGAACGTCGCGGTCCCGTCAAGCGTGAATGCGCCGTCGCTGCGGGCGATCGTGAGCGCCAGTTCGTTGCGGCCGCCGAGCACGTTGCGCAGCCGCTGGGGCAGCTCATCGGGCGCGAAGTTCAGCTCTCCGGTGACGCGCAGCTGGTTAGCCGTGACGGCGACGGTCCGGCCGGCGAGCGTGACCTGCGCGTCCCGCGTGGCGTACAGCAGGCGGGCGTTATCGATCAACGAGCGCTGACCGGCGCCAGAGGGCAGGCCCTCGGGATCGAAGTCGCCGAACGTCCCGGCGATGCAGTACCCCGCAGAGGTCAGCTCAGCCATCGCGCTGAACCGCTGGCCGAGGATCCGGCCGTTGCCGGTGACCGAGAACGAGAGCTCCTGATCTGAGTCAAAGCTCGCGGCGGGCGTGGTGGGCGGGCTCGTCGCGCTGAGCGGGGACGCCTCGCCGGTGACCCGGCACCACTGCGCCCCCTGGTTGCTCAGCCGCAGCTGCACGTCGGACAGCGACAGGGCGCCCGGGCCGAAGCTGGCGATCCGCGCGCCGGCCGAGAACCGCAGCGCGAACGTGGACAGGTTGAGCGACGCCTCGCCCTCCCACGCGACCGTCTGGTCCAGCACGAGCGCACGGCCGGTGACCGCCATGGCCAAGCGCACGGCGCTCGTCTGGCAGCCGTCCGCTGGCTCAGGACAAATGTTGGTCAGATGGCCATCGACGTGAACGTCTGAGAGCTGCGGCGAGGGACTCCAGCCGATAACCGAGCCGGCGAGGTCGACCGAGAACATGTCAGCCCCGGGGTCGTCGCCCCCCTCGCCGGCCACCGGCTCGGCCGGCGCGCGCTCGATCAGGCCGTGGACCCCGGTCAGCGTCACCCCGTCGACCAGCGTGGCCGCGTCGGCCTGGGTGACCTCGAGCTTCCACTGCGAGCTCGAAACGAAGGCCCCCGAGACCTTCGCTCGGAACGGCTCGCGTTTGGTCTGCACCAGGACCTCGCCGGCGACGGAGATCCCCGCGGCGTCCCAGCTCGCGGTGGCGTTGGACAGCAGCAGGCCGGCCGCCAGCGCGATTGCCGCGTCGCGCCCGCTGGAGAGCTGCACCGAGCCGGTCAGCTTGACGCCGTCCGGTCCCGGGGTCGCGCTCACGCTGCCCTGGCCCGACAGTCCGACCGCGTCCCGGCCGACGCCGTTCAACACCGCAACATCCTCGGCGGTGACCGAGACGGCAGTCGTCCCATCGGCCTGATAGCTGCCATCGAGCGTCACCTCGCCGCTCTGGTCCGCGGGCGCCCGAGCCAGGCTGCGCACGGCGAACGCGCCGGTCAACGGCTCGTAGGTGAACGTGCTCTGATCGAGCGGGAACGTCCAGCCGGCGGGGAGTGGCAGCAGCTCGATGCCGTCGTCGAGGTCGATCCTGGCGCGCAGCGCTCCCCAGCCAGAGGCGGTCAGATCGGCTCCCCAGGCGCCCTCAGCACCGGGTTCGACGCGAATCCGCTTCGGCAGCAGGTCGGTCCACCCGGCGGGACGCTCCAGCCATCCCGAGCTGAGCTCCACGCCACTCGCGGTGACGGCGCCGGCGACGTCGGTGAAGCGAGCGGCGCCGGCCGTCAGCGACCCGGCGGTGAACGACACCGCGGCGCCCGGACCGTCGCAGCCCCGCCCCGACACGATGGCGTTGCCCAGCGCTATGTCGCTGCCGTCGGGGAGGTGAACCGGCGCGGCGCCAGTGCCGGCGCTCGGGTCTCCCGCCGAGGCGGCCGTCCACAGCCCGCAGAACGGGCCCGAGGTCTCGTCCGCCCCACGGGCCCGCGCCCGTGCTCTGATCGGACCGGGGGTGACGTGGATCGTGGCCGTGTCGCTTACCGGCTGACCGGACACGGTGGCGCGCACCCGCAGCACCAGCATCCCGGGACGACGCGGCGCGCGGAACACAAGCGAGGCGAGGCGTATCGCGCGGCCTGTCAGCAGGCCGCGCGGGCCGCGCAGTTCTGTCCAGCGCGGCGCGCTCAGACGGCCTCCCTGCGCCACCGCGCGCAGCCGCGCGAGCTGACCGGCGCGTGGCCCCTGCAGCGCGGAGCCGGCGAGCTCGAGCCCGCGGGTGACCGCGTGCCGCGTCATGTATCCCGATGTCCGCGTCGGGGCCAGCCCGCGCGTTCGGATGCGCCGCGGCGAGGGCAGCGCCACGGTGCTCTGAGGACGGACGGTGACCGTGGTGATGGAGCTCGCGGCGCCGCGCCAGCTGCGGGCGATCACAGCGAAACGCAGCCGCGTCGCGCGCCTGACCGCCGGAACGCGCGCCTGGGCGGTGATCACCGGCCCGCTGGCGCGTCCAGCGGTCACGGTCAGCCACGTGACCCGGCGACAACCAGGCCGGCGGCACAGCTGACGCCAGCGATACGCAACGGGGAGCCCCGCGGCCGAGCGGCCGAGGCGGGCGCTGAGCAGGATCGGCCCCGCGCCAACCCCGGACACAGGGCTCAGGACCGTGCCCGCGGCGCTGGTGGCGCGCACGGTCATCGGCCGGCGCACCCGGAAGCGCGCCGTGTCGGCGCTGGTGTACCGCCGCGCGCCCTGCCTCCAGGAGGCGCGGATATCGATCGAGGCCGGTCCGGAGCCCTGGGCGCGCAGACCGACCGCGATCACGCCGAGCGTGCCGCGGACGGCGGGAGCCGTGGCGCGACAGCTCACCGTCTGGTCGCGACGCGAGCAGGCCCAGCCGAGTGCGCTCACCGCGTCGGGCCGGTATTGACGGGGCACCGCGAGTTCGACGCTCGCGTCGCCGATCGGCACCGGACGGTCGACCTGGCGTTGCAGCGAGACGGTGAGCACGCCGCCCCCTCCCGCCCGCAGCCGCAGGTCACCCTCGGCGCCGACCCCGAGCGCGCCGACCAGGGCATTGCGCCTGGCGGCCTGGTCGACGGCGCCAGCCTGACGGCGCTGGGTGGAGAACGCCGCCCGGCGCGAGACGTCACCCAGCGGAGCGAGGGGATCCTCCGCCGCGGCGACCGTGCCGACGCTCGTCGACGCCGCGACCGAGGCAACCGAGGAGGTCGGGCGCGCGGGCGCTGATCCCCACGCCGTGTTCCCAGCGATCAGCAGCGCCGCGATCGCCGCCGCGTAGATCTTTGCCGCGGCGCTACGCGCGGACCGGTGACGGCGCCTACCTCCCACCTCGGCTCCCTGTCAGTCGCACCTGGGCTCTCCCTGCCCCTAAGCCGGAGAGGATCGCTTGGGGCGGTGCGCGAGCGCGGTGACGGCACCGGCCTGCCGACACCCGCGGACGTTCACCGAGAGCGTCCGCCGAGCCTGACCGGCGGGCCTGGCCCTCAAGCTGCGCGCGGCGACGAGGATCCCTAGTGAGTAGGAGCCGTGGGACAGGCCGTGCAGGCTCACCATGACCCGCCAGCCCCGGTGAGAACCGCGACGAACTCGGTGACCGCGCGCGTCGACGATCACCGCCGACACGATCCGCGGCGCCCGCCCGCAGGCGCCGGGGAACGATGACCGTCAGGCTGGAACGGACGCCACAAGCCTGCGCCGCGGGCTGGTGCTGCTTTCCGGGCGTGGGAGGTGTCCCAGGTCCCGGAAGAGCACCTGGGCTGGTTGGCTCGGGCAGTGGCGGGGTGGCAATCGGCACCGCCGGCCGCGGTGGTGGCGGCGGTGGTGGGGAAGGCTCGGGAGTGGTCGTCACGTCGATCGGAACAGATGCGGTGACGCCCGTGTAGTCGCGCTCCGCGCGGGGCGTGAACGTCACCGTCAGCGGCTGGCCTGCCCCCACCGCCAGCACGGTTCCCGCGGGCGGCGTGTACCGGAACGTTCCGGGCACCGATGCCTCGGCGTCGAGCCGTCCGAAGGAGAGCGGCGTGCCGTGCTCGATCGGCGTGGGCACCTGCCATTCCAGCGTCGGAACGGCCTTGACGACCGTCAACGTCGCCGGCCGGGTGGTCACGTCGCCCGTGCGGTGGGTGAACACCGCACGATACTCCGAGCCGGATTGGGCTCCCGAACGCACGAACGCGTACGGCGGCGACGTCGCTCCCGCTACGGCGTTCCACGTGGCTCCACCGTCGCGACTAACCTGCCACTGCACGTCAGGGTCGGGATCACCGCTCGTCTGTGCGCGTAGGCGAGCCTCCGCGCCGTAGAGCAGCGATTGGTTGGCCGGCTCGATCACGATCCGAGGAGGGGTGACGGGCTGAACGCGACCGCGTCCGGCAAGTGCCCGATCTGGACCTCGCCGACGATCCGGTCGGTAGCGGTGCTCAACACTTCGACCGCCCGCGAGCCGCTCCTTGTCAGATACAGCTCGCGGCCGTCGGGACTGGCCGCCATCGCGGCCAGGTCGCCACCGACGTGGACGCTGCGGAGCACCCGGTCGGTGGCGGTGTCGACGACGGCGACCTCCTCGCTCTGCTCCCCCACGTACAGGCTCCGCCCGTCCGGCGCGACGGCGAGCGCCCGCGGCGACCCGCCGAGGTGGATCGTCGCGATCGGCTCATCGCGGGTGGCGTCGAGCACCGAAATGGTGTCCGATCGCTCGTTAGCGACATACACCCTCCGGCCTTCGGGGCTGACCTGCACCGCGACGGGATCCGCTCCGACCGGGATCCTGGACATGACTTCCCGCGTCCCCGTGTCGATCACCGACACCGCACGGTTCTCGGCGACATAGGCCAGATAGCCGACGGCGGGCGCGCGCCGTGCCGCGGGACCGCCGGCAGCAACCCCTCCACCAGCACGCTCACCACCCACAACAGACCAGCAAGCCGGAGCCTCAGAAGACGAATCCACCACAGGACCATCGCTGCTCTATCGGCAGTTCGAACACGCTCCTTTAGCCGCCGCGACCGGCATCAACGCGATCACGGGGGCAAGCGCACCATTGAAGCCACCGATAGATCCGGCAACGCGCGACCACCAACGCCTCTCCTTCGAGCGCCCCTAACGTTCGCTCGCCGTGGGCGCGGCAGCCCTGGCGCCGGGGTAGCCATCGCTCTCGCTGTCACTCAGGGACGAAGCGAGCGACCGGCCCCGCCCCCCGACCCCGCATCTGGACGCCGTCTTGAACGCGGTCAGACGAACACCTCCGGGCAACGCATCACCACCTCCAAAACCCGGATGCGTTCCCATCGCCGCCGACGCCGAGTTCCCGTCAAACGCTCAGACAGAACTCACCGACGCGCTCGTGGCGGCCCTCGTCATTGCAAAGCCGCAACCGCCAAGCGGGCGCGCAGTCTCATCAAGCCAACTCTCCGTCCCGCGGCTCGTCACCAGGGAGCGAAGCGTCCGCAGCGGATCCCAGCCGGCAGACGCTTGGACTGACGCCTCCCGCCGCCCGGCCGCGCGTCTCACGTACATCGACAACCGGACGTTGCGTAAGGCCTGTATGGACGTCGCGCTCGGGTCGGGAATGCGTCGCAGATGCGGGAGAGGGGACGCCGATGAACCCGCCCGGGGCCTTCCCGCTCGGCGACAGGTCTCAGCGGGAAGAACGCGGGCAATACCAGATCCGGTCACCGGCAGCGCGGCAGCGTGACTGTGCAGATCTTCGTGGTTGCGCGCGCAGAGCCCGGATGCCCAGCGTTTGCTGGCCGCTATGGGGTCCGTCTAGGGTGCGGATCCGCTGGGATCGCAGCCTTGCGGGTCATTGGTCAGCGGCCCTTGGCGATCAGCCGGATCGAGCTTGACTGCCGGCACCCGCTGATGTCGGCGCGTAGTGTTCGCGATGCCGGACGCGAGCCATGGGGGCCGGCTCGGGTGGTCGTGCCTCGGATGAGGATGCGCAGCGAGTAGCTGCCGCCCGACAGGCCGCGCAGGCTCGCGGTCACGCGCCAGCCTCGGTGTGAGGCGCGTCGGACCTGGCGGCCGCGTGCGTTGACGACCACGGCGGACGCGATCTGCGTCGCGCGGGGGCGCAGTCGGCTAGGGACAGTAACGACGAGCCTGGAGTTGACTGCGCACACCTTGGGGGCGGCAGGTTTCGTCGGCCCGGGGGGCAGCGGCGTGGGGTTCGTCGGCCCAAGCGGCTCTGGTGTGGGGATCACCGGTGCCGGCGGTGGGGGCGGCGGCGGGGGTTGTGGAGGTTCGGGAGCAGTGGTCACGTCGATCGGCACGCTCGTGGTGACGCTCATGTAGTTCTCGCCGTCCTGGGGGGTGAAGGTCACCGACAGCTTCTGGCGTGTGCCGACGGCGAGCACGGTTCCGGCCAGCGGGGTGTAGTCAAAGGTGCCGGGCACCGATGCTTCGGCGTCGAGCTCGTCTGGGGACAGCGGTTTGCCGTGCTCGATCGGGGTTGGGACTTGCCATTCCAGCGTGGGCACCGCCCTGAGGACCGTCAGCGTCGCTGGGCGGGTGGCGACGATTCCGCTGGGGTTTGTGAACTTGGCTCGGTATTCGTTGCCGGTTTGGGCTCCGGAGGGTACGAACGCGTGCCGGGGCTCGGTTGCGCCTGTGAGGTCGTGCCAGCTGTCCGCGCCGTCGCGACTGACCTGCCACTGCACAGCCGGTGTGGGGTCGCCGGTGGCCTGGGCGTAGAGGCGCGCCTCGCCCCCGTAGACGAGGGATTGGTTGGTCGGCTCGGTCACGACGCGCGGCGCCGCCACCGGACTGAACGCCACCGTATACGGCGACGGTCCGGCGGGGATCTCGAAGGAGAGCTGGTCGGTGGCGGTGTCGAGGACCTTGACCTGATCCGAGTCTCTCACGGTCACATATACCTCGCGTCCGTTGGGACTGACGGCGAACGACTTGATGGAGCTGCCGAAATGCACAGTTCGCAGAATGCGGTCGGTGGCGGTGTCGATCACGTCGAGCCCATGTTCGCCGGCGACGTATGCCCGGGCACGGTCCGGCGAGAGGGCTATCAATTTGGTTTGACCGTAGCCTGCGGCAATCACGCCCGTGACGTTGCCGGTCACGGTGTCGACAACGTTGACGCCAAGGTGCGCGGCGGTGACGACGAAGGCTTTGGTGTCCGTAGGCGCCGCTATTGCGTACGCGCCCTCATCGATCGGAGTGGCGCGCACTACCGAGTTGTCGGCCACGTCGATTGTCGTGACGCTGCCGAGATGGGTCTCAAAAAAATGGCGGAAGACCGGAACCATCCCTGACCGCATGGCGCTGGCCGCCGCTACGTAGAGGCGCGTGCCGTCAGGGTTGAAGGTCAGCCCAAAGGCTGGTCGGTCGACCTCGATCGTCTTGACGACGGCGTCGGTGGTGGTGTTGAGAATCGTAACCTGATGACGTCCCGCGACGTATAGGCTCCGCCCGTCGGGGCTGACGGCGAGCGCGCGGGGTGCGATATCGAGATGGATGGTGGCGGTCACCTCATCGGTCGCTGTGTCGATCACCGAGATCGTGTTGGCCCGCCCGGCGACGTACACGCGGTTGCCGTCGGGGCTGACCTGCACAGCGTCGGGAAACGGGACGACGGGGACTCGGGCTACGACCTCTCGGGTCGCCGGGTCGATGACGGCCACCGACCGCGACCCCGGATCGGTGACGTAGGCCAGATAGTCGGCAGCGGGCAAGCGGTGCGCCAAGGCAACCCCCGGCAGAGACGCGCTCGCCAGCAGGACGGCCGCCAGGCCCAACAGCCCGCGCAAACCGACGCTTGAGTTGAGTAAGACCGTCATCGCGGGGGATCTTTTCGGCATGTGGGAAGGCTGTCGGCATATTGCAGCGTTCCCTTGAGCCGGCGCCGCTCGATGGGCAGTCTCCGACGCGCGCGTGCCAACCCCGGTTAACGCGAACGATCATCTGAAGCTAGTCGGCTATCGGCGCTCACAAGCACAAGCTTGAGCCGCGAGTGCGCGCAGAGACGTCACCGCGGCGTGGTCGGCGAGCTGGCGCGGCATCGTGCCCTCGTGGGTACCGATGACGTGGCGGTCTTGCTCGCGCAGCAGCCGCGTGAGACCGTGGCGGAGTTCCGCACCGCCATCGTCAGCTCGGCGATCGACGAGCCGTCGAGCATGTGCAGCATCGATGGTTGGTCCAGATGCCACCAAACGGCACGGAGCGCCTGACCGGCGTGATCGCTTGCGACAACGGCGGCCGCTGGCGATGGGGGCAGGGACGCGATGACCTCTGGCGCGTCGGCGTCGGGGAGTGCGCGGTCGTTGAGCGTGCTGGCGAGGCGTGGCATCTCGATCACGAACGTTCGGTCCTCATCGCCGGCGCGACGAACTCGGTACATCTCGCGACGGTATCTGACCGGCACGCGGCCGAAGGCGAGGCGTCAGGATCCAGCCTCGACCCGCGTCTCACCCGCCAACCTCTTACGGACAGGAATGAGAGATGCCGAATTGGCGAGAACCAGGGCGCCCTCACGTTGCCGGGGTCCATCTCTGCTTCGCGTTTGTGCTGGTGTGGCTGGGCGTTGCTTGCCTGGTGCCGACACCGAGCGGGAGAATCCCGGCGAGACGCGCCCCGATGTCTCTGGCAGTCCTCTGAGCGTAGGTGCGACACAGAACGGAGCGGATATGAGCAAGCTGAGACTCAGCATCACGATGTCGCTGGACGGCTATGTCGCAGGCCCTGATCAGAATGTGGAGAACCCGCTCGGCGAGGGTGGACTGGATCTGCATGAGTGGTTTTTCCCGCTCAAGGCGTTTCGCGAGATGCACGGCGAGGAGGGCGGCGACATGAATGCCAGCTCTGCGGTGGTCGAGCAGCGCTTGGCGAACATTGGTGCCACCGTCATAGGCCGCAACATGTTCGGGCCCGTCCGTGGTCCGTGGGTGGATGAGTCCTGGCGGGGCTGGTGGGGTGAGAATCCCCCGTTCCATCATCCGGTGTTCGTGCTCACGCACCACCCGCGCGAGCCGCTCGACATGCAGGGTGGCACCACCTTCCACTTCGTCAGCGACGGGATCGAGTCAGCGCTGAAGCGGGCGAAGGACGCCGCACAGGGACGCGACGTCTCGCTGCCCGGTGGCGCGTCGGTGGTCAACCAATATCTGGCCGCAGGGCTGGTTGACGAGATCGACATCTCAATCGCGCCACTGATCCTCGGTACCGGTGAGCGCCTATTCGCGCCACTCGACCGTGGGACGCTCAAGCTCAAGCAAATCCGGGCAGTAGATGCGCCCGGAGTCACACACATCAAGTACGAGCTCGGCTGACCTGCTTACTTGTCCCGCTCGGGGGTTGTCAAGCGTGAGTTTGTCAGTGGGTCAGGCGCTCGGGTGGTCGGGGGTGCGTGGGCGCGTTGGAGGGTTGGGGTGTGTCCGCGGACGCCCAGGCTTACTTCGGTCCTCGACCCGGGTTGGCTACCGGTGGTCGGGTACATGATGTGTGATGGGGCGTTCCGGCAGATGGTGTTGGGGCCGCTCATTCTTTCTAGGCCGTTCCCTTGGGGGGGTCGGCAGCAGGTCCGCCGGGAGCCGGCCGCGGTTCATCGGTTGATCTTTGGGCTTGCCGCGCAACGATTTGGGCCTCAGCTGGCGACTGGCTCCAGGGCTGGGTCGCCGAGCTCTGTGAGGATGTGGTAGCAACGCTTGAGCAGTTTGCGGGCCAAGGCGAGACACGCGCGGTTACCACCGATCCGCTCGGCGGCCTGCAGGTAATAGGCGCGGTCGGGGCTGGTCGGGAACCGTGCGCGTTGCGCGGCTTCATACAGCGCCCAGCGCAACGCCGGGGGTCCTAGGCGTGAGAGGTGCCCGGGAGCGCGGTGCTGATCGGATTGGTAGACCGTGATGTCCAGACCCGAATAGCGCACGACATCCCGCGAGTTGTCAAACCGGCGGGCGTCGCCGAGCTCGGCGAGGATCGTGACCGCGACCAGGCCGCCGACACCGTAGATCTGATCGATCAGCGCGCGACATCCGGTCTGCCTGCGCGCATCCGCGCGCAGATCCAGGTCGAACGGCACCAGTTGCAGGTCGAGCGCGTCGATGATCTCAAGCGAAATGGTGATCTGCTCCCGTGCCGCGGCCGATAGCGCCAGCCCGGCCATCCACGCGCGCTTCTCCAGGGACAGCAGGTCCCGGCGCTGCGGGATCCGGTGATAGAGCACCGGCTGCATCCGCTGCTGCCACTCGGTTCGCTGCTGAGAGAGCGTGTGCCGGCAGCGCACCCCGGGCGCGGAGATCGAGCAGATGCGCTGGCGGGATCCACGACTCCGGCAGCCGGCCGATCAGCAGCAGCCCGCGCAGATGCCGGGCGTCGGCCCAGTCGGTCTTCGCGCGCTGCTTCTTGCCCTTTAGCCCGCTCGTCTCTGCCGGCTCCGCGAGATGCACATCGACGCCGATTCGCTGGAGCTCCTCGACCACGAACCGCCAGCCCGTCGTCGCCTCCAACGCCACCTCGAGATCCTCGCCCGCGAACTGCTCCAAGAACTTCCGTACGCGGGCACGTCAAACAGATCGATGACGATCTCGCCCGCTGTCTCGGTTGCCCTCGCGGTGACGAGTGGTCCGTAGGCCTCGATGAGCTTGTGGAACGATCGGATCTCGCCGCGCTTCAGTTGCCGGTCGACTTCCGCTGCACGTCGGGCCCATGCTTCACGGTCAAGCTCCGACAGCGCCAGATACTGCCGGCGCCCCTCGAGGATCAACTGCGGCGTTCTCGGGCGTTGGCTCGCCTGCGTACGGTGGAGGTTCGACGCCGAGCGCCCGCCACGGCTCATTCGAATTGTCGTCGGTCATCTTCGGCGAGTCGAGCATGCGCGCCGATCCTGACACTCCCGCCTGGTCATGGCGCGGGCTGTCGTTGCGATCCCGCAGCCCGTGCGGCAGGATCGCGCCGATGAGCGAGTGGACGGTAGAAGCGGAAGTCCCGGCCGGCGAGCTCCGGGTCTGGCTCGATGACCTGCTCGACGATCGCGGGGCGCCGCCGGGTTGGGTACACGTGACGACCGCCCACGCGGCCATCGCTCTGCTCGATGGGGGCGATGTCGTCGAACTCTCGCTCGACCACGATCTCGGCGACGACGACGTCGCCGGCAAAGGAGTGGACGTCGTCGACCACATCGCGGAGCAGCAGATGGTCGCCGGCCGGGATCTGTGGCCTAGAGACGGCATCACGATCCACAGTGCCAACCCCGCCGGCCGCGACCAGATGGCGCGCACGATCCAGCGCTACGCCAGCGATCTGCACGTCGTCAAGCGGACGGTCTCCGCAACCGGCAAGCCCCGGTTCACCTTCGGCTAACTCCGGCAGCCGGACGAGCGCTGTCAGAAGGACAGCCGTCCTTCTGACGCGTGTATGGACCTCGTGTCACGATCGATCGGTGAGCCGTCCCGGCGGACGACCTCGAACAGCGTTGCTCCGAGGAGCACAACGCCGCCATACCTGCCCCACTCGCTGGAGAGCAGACCGAGCTTTCGGAACTTGAACGGAAGGATGGCGCGGTATTCGGGTTCTCGTCTGAGCGTGTCATCAGCGTCTCTGGGCAGGAGTGAGTGCGGCTAGCGCCGTGGGTCTGCTGGTCCTGAGCTGACCCCGCACAACAGCAGCCCGAACCCGAACCGACGGTAGGCCGTGTTGACGCGGCCGCGATGCACCGATTCAGCCGCTCACAACAGCACCATCCACGCCGAACGGCGGATCCGGGTTGGGCAGACCGTTGGATCAACGTCCGGGCGAGGGCTGTCCACTCTGCCTCGGGAACCCCGAAGACGCCAATTGCCCGTAGGCACACGTGGTGGGCCCCCGCGTCCAGATGCTGGCGTACCACGCGCGCGATGTCATCGGGACTGCCTTGGGGGACGACCGTATTCAGCAGCCGATCCGAGCCGCCGTTGACGAGCTCGTCATCGGCGAACCCAAGCCTCTGCAGGTTGCTTCTGTAGTTAGCGAGGCTGAGATAACTCTTGGCGTAGCCGCGGGCGGTATCCCTGGCCCGATCGGGATCCTCGTCGACCACGCACGCGACCTCGGGCGCGAGGAGCGGCGCGTCGCTCGAGCTGGCGGCGCGCGAAGGCCGTGTGCTCTGGCGGCACGAAGTAGGTGTGCGCACCGAGCGTTCGCTCGGCCGCGAGGTCGAGCAGCTTCGGTCCGAGGGCTGCGATACACATCTCGTTCCTCGGGATAGGGGTCGGCGCGCTCGTCAAGCCGAGGAAGTTGCGCATCGCCGTCACCGGTTTGGTGTAGGCGATCTTGAGTTCAGGATGACCGATGCCGGTTCCGGTGCGGATCCGGCCGGGGAACTCAAGGCTCAGCTCAGCATGTTCAGCGGCAAGCTCGCTTGGATCGTATTCCCAGACATTCGCGATCCCCGTGGCTACGGTGATCCGTTCTGTGGCCGCAAGAGCAGGCCGCAGCTCCGGTAGTCGTGGCGAGTAGCCGAGCCAAAGCGCACCGTAGCCGAGGCTCTCGGCAAGTTCTGCTGCGGGCGCGAGGTTGTCGTCTCCGAGAAAGCGGTTGGCGGTCCACACGCCGATTCTGCCGATGTTCATGAAAGCCCTCCTGTAGTTAAGTGGTTATCCAGAGTCGGTCTCGAACGCAGAAATGCGTTCGCCAGACGCCCAACCGGAACGGTGGCTCGAGCCTTAGCCGTGGCAGCCGTGGCAGCCGTGGGAGCCGTGACATCTCAGGTGGCTACACGAACCACCGCTTCTGCAACGCAGACTGGCTTGTCTTGTCCCGCTCGGAAATACGTCATCACGCTGATGACGTTTGCGATTCCGGCTGCAATGTCCTCGACAGCCTCAAGCGTGACGACGGCGCGGACGCGCGAGTTGACCGGGACGGGCGCGGGATAGCGGACCTTGTTGTAGCCGTAGTTCAACGAGTGAGAGAACCCGCCGAAGTCGATCAGCTCCCCCATGATTGCTGGACCGGCAGAAAGCGTGTACAAGCCGTGCGCGATCGTGGATCCAAATGCGGCCGTCGCCCGCTCGGGGTCGACGTGAATCCACTGACGGTCTTCGGTGGCGTCTGCAAAGCGCGTAATCCTTTCCTGCGTGAACTCCCGCCAGGCGGACGGTCCGATCTCATCGCCGATCAGGCTTCGGAGTTCCGCCACAGTTGCGGGCCGAAGAGGTAGCTGCTGGTTCATCTTGACCTCGATAGTTAGGCGACCTCAAAGAGGGCCGCTGCGCCCATGCCGCCACCGACGCACATGGTGGCGACAATGAAGCGAACGCCTCGACGCTTGCCCTCAAGGAGAGCGTGTCCGACCTGGCGCGGCACCAGTCATGCCGTATGGGTGACCCACGGAGATCGCGCCACCGTTCACGTTGACCCGGTGGGGATCGAGACCCAGTTGATCTCTGCAGTTGAGGGCTTGGGACGCGAAAGCTTCGTTGAGTTCCCACAGGCCGATGTCCTCGCTGGACAGACCGGTCCGCCGTAGGAGTTTCGGGATGGCGAACACCGGACCGACGCCCATTTCATCAGGCGGACAGCCAGCCACGGCCAACCCTCTGAACACGCCGAGTGGCACAAGCCCGCGCTGGGCAGCAAGCCCCTCCTCCATAAGGACGACGGCGGAGGCACCGTCCCGGCTGCTTGACGCGATTGAGACGCAGGCGATCGAGGTGGCCGAGTCGCAGCGGGACGAAGCCCGGTTTCCGCCGGTCGGCTGCGCATCCTGTCAGTCATGGCGGCTGAGCGGCGGAAGGGGAGAGGCGGGCGCGGTGGTGGTCGGTCCGGACCGGCTGCAGACCCGGGTCCGCCGTACACGGTCCTGTGGCATCCGGAAGCAGACGCAGAACGCGATCAGTTGTGGCCGGCACAGGAGAAGATCGCCATGTTGCACGCCGTACAGAAGCTCGAAGCGGCTGGGCGCGGCTCGGGCACCCTCACTCGAACGCCGTTCAGGGTGAACCGGGCCAGGGCCTCCGCGAACTCCGACCGCGAGCCGGCCGCAGCCGATGGCGGCCGATCTACCACCGCGTCAGCCCCTCGACGTTCGTCATCCTAGCCGTCGCACCCGAAGCGCAGATCGACTCACGCGGCTATGACGTCGCGGTCGTACGAGCGGCCGAGCGATTCGGAGAACTCGAGATCGATTGAGCGCCAGCCTGGAAATACCGATAACAGGAGTGTTATCATGGACCACATGAAACTGAACGAGATGAGGACCAACGACGAGCTGATCGCCGAGCAGCTCCGCAGCGACCCGGAATTCCGTGCTGAGTGGGAGCGCACCGCGCTGGCGCGTGCGGTGGCGGTCGCGATCGTCCGCTACCGCTCCGAGCACGACCTCTCGCAGCGCGAGCTCGCCGAACGCCTCGGCATGAAGCAGCCCCAAGTCGCCCGGTTGGAGCTCGGCGAGGTCAATCCCGGCATGGAGACGCTTATGCGCGTGTCAGGCCAGCTGGGCATCGAGTTCACGATCGACGTGCGCCCGGCAGGGACGCCGGTCCACAACGTCACGAAGCGGGCGCAGGCGAACAACCTCGTTGGCTCGTTCCGCACCGACGAGGCCGAGATTCTCGTCGCCGCACGATAGGAAGCATGCTTCTGCTTGACGCCTATACCGGCCATGGCGGCGCGGCTGCCGCTTCGATGGACGAGTAGGCGTGCCGTCGGCCGCACGTGCACGCGTGCCTTTGGGCCGAAGCGCAAGCGGCGAACTCCTCGCCGCGATCGAGATCCGGACGGCCGCATTTCTGAGAAGCTCTCGTCCCCGAACGTGCTACGGGCTGGCGACCCGTGCGTCGCGGGCCTGCAGCGCCGCGGGTTACCGGTCGAGTGCGATGGCTGACACCCCTTCGATGTTTGCCACGTAGGCGGTGCCGACCGCCGCGTCGACGCTGATCGACTCCGGGTAGTCGCCCACGATGGCGTCCGTTCGAGTGTCGTCGCACCCGCTCGCGTTGGTGCCGTTGCAGCGGTTCCCGTTGATCGTAGTGACGCTGGTGTCCTCGATGTTGGTGGCGTAGACCTGGTTTGTGAGCTGGTCGACCGTGATGCCGCCAGTTCCGAAGCCGGCCGGGGCGGTGGTAGGGGCCTGGTCACAGCCGCCGCTGTCGTGGCCGTTGCAGGTGGCGCCGTTGATCACCGAGATGGTGCCGGGGTGCTCGCCGTCGGCGATGTTCGCGGTGTAGATCGTGTCGGTGGCTTGGTCGACCGCGATTCCGGAGGGGTTGGATCCGACCGGGGGGTTGGCGGCGAGCGTGACGGTGGCTGGGGTCTGTCCGCAGCCGCTGATGTTCGCGGCGTCGCAGGTGGCGCCGTCGATCACGTACACGCTGTTCCCGAGGAACGGCGGCGGCGCGTCGCCTCCGGTGTTGAATATGTTTGCCGCGTAGATCGTGTTGGTCGCCGCGTCGATGGCGAGCTCGAGACTTGAGTTGTTGGGCGCGTCCCCTGAGCTACCAACCGCGACGGTCGCGGGCGTCTGGTCACAGCCGCCGGTGTCGGTGGCGTTGCATGTGGCGCCGTTGAACACGGAGATGAGGTCGGGGCCGTTGCCGGTGATCGTGGCGACGTCGATCGTGTCGGTGCGCGGGTTCACAGCGATGTCAGACGCGTTTCCTCCCGGAACTTCCAAGGTCGCCACGCCGGCGCACCCGGCTTGGTCGGTGGCGTTGCAAGTGCGGTCATCGAACACAGAGACAGTCCCAATTGAGCCCGCGCCATAGTTGGTCACGTAGACGGTGTGCGTGCGCGAGTCGATCGCGATCGATTGCGGGTATTCGCCGGCCGTGAACGTTGGCGGCGTGTTGGCGCATCCAGCTGCTTGGAAGGCGTTGCAATTGTTGGTGTTGATCATCGCGACGGCGTTGGCGCCGGTCGTGACGTAGGTTGTCCTGACGGCAGGATCCGCCGTCACGCCTCCCGCCTCCGTGATCGCCGCTTCTGGCGCGCGCTGGCGGCAGCCGGTGGTGTTCTGAGCATCGCAGCGCGATGCGTCGATCACCGAGACGTCGTTGTCGACCTCATTGGCGGTGTACAGCGTCTGGGTCTGCGGGTCGAGGACGACGAACTCGGGGTCCGCGCCCGTATGGATCTCGGGTGGGTCGAGCGTGGCGCAGGCGGCGAGATGGCTGCCATTGCACGTGTTCGCGTCAATCACAATCAGGGCGTCGTCCTTCTGATAGGTGACGTACACGCTGTGCAGAGCGGTGTCCACGGCGACCCAGACATCAGCCTCAAAGCCTGGCTCTGGGAACGGCGTGACGGCTCCGGGCGCATCCGTCGAGCAGCCCGCGAGTTCGGCGGCGTTGCAGCTGCGCCCGTCGAACACGTATACGGTGGTTGTGCCGTCGGATTCGTAGATCGTGTTGTTGGCCGGGTCGACCTTGGCCGTGAACGGACCGCACCAAGGGATCGACGTGCTGTCGCATTGCGGGACGGAGGCTTGCCCGATCGTCGCGCACCCCGACAGCTCGGTAGCGTTGCAAGTGTCCGCGTTGAACGCTGAGAGGCCGGTCAGGTTTGCCACATAGACGGTGTGCGTTACCTGGTTTACGTCCACGTCGCCCGGGCCACCTGCGACCGTGACCGTGGATGGCACGCTCGTCGAACAGTTCGCGAGATCCGTCGCGTTGCAGGTCGCGCTGTTGATCATCGAGACGGTTACGTCGTTGAAGTTGGCGACGTAGACGGTGTGGTTGGCCTCGTCAGCGAAGATGCCGATCGGTCCCGACCCGACCGGTACGGTCGCGGGCGTCTGACCGCAGCCGGAGTAGTCCAGAGCGTTGCAGGTGGCGCCGTTCAACACCGACACGGTGTCGTCGCCGAAGTCGCTCACGTATACGGTGTCGGTGCGCTCGTCGATCGCGATCCCGCTCGGGAGGTTCCCGACCGTGATCGTGGGCCACGGTCCCTTGCACCGCGAAACGTCTTGCGCGTCGCAGTGGCGCGCGTCGATGACCGAAACCGTGTTCCCACCCTCGGACGGACCGTTCGAGCCGAAACCATTCGCGACGTAGATCGTATGCGTCGCGGGGTTGATCGCGACCGCCGCAGGAAGGTTGCCGACCGGTGCCGAGCCGACGAGCGCTGACCCGAAACCGAACAGCCCCGTCGACGCATTCAGGCCGGATGGGATGGCCTCATCGGAGAGAACTCGCGACCAGCGGGCAGACGGCGACCCGAAAGCCCCGCGCCGGCCGTTCCAGCGACCGAGCGCGCGGCCTCGCCGGCCGATCGCTCCGAAGCGTTCAGTTCGAGCGTGCTCACGCCGGGACTCATGCCGGTGTGCAGACGCGGCGGCGACCGGCGCGGCCGTGGCAGCAAGAGCGACCGTCAACGCCAACACGACGATTCGGACGCGGTTCGACATCAGAGCCCCCTGTGGATCGGTTTTGAGCGGCCCAGATGATGCACTCACCACGTCGCAAAAAAGTCGCAAACCTTGCGGATCGGTGGTTTCATCCCACCGGTATGCGGTTTGAGGCGCTCGGGCCGCTCTCGGTATCGCAAGACGGGGAGGCGGTCCCTCTCGGTGGGCGAAAGCAGCGGACGCTGCTCGCGGTCCTGCTGCTGCACCACAACGAGGTCGTCACGCGCGATCACCTGGTCGATGCGCTCTGGCGAGAGCGGCCACCTCCGAGCGCCGCTAAGTCGCTCGACACATACGTCTACCGACTGCGCAACCTCCTCGGCCATGACCGTCTGGAACGGGAGCCGGGCGGCTACCTGCTGCACGTCGAACCTGGCGAACTCGACGCCGACGAGTTTGAGCGACTCATCGTTAGCGCGGGGGCGGCGGCTCAGAGCCTTGACTATGAGGCCGCGCTGGGCGAGTTGACGCTCGCGCTCGGGTTGTGGCGTGGGTCGGCCTGGGGCGATCTGCTCGATGGCGAGGCCCTCGAAGCTGACGCGCAGAGGCTTGAGGAGTTGAGGCTGAGCGCGCTTGAGTCGCGGTTTGAGGCCGAGCTCGTGCTCGGTCACGGTGCCGAGCTGGTGCCCGAGCTCGAGCGGCTTGTTGAGGAGCACCCGTTGCGTGAGCGGCTGATCGCGAGCCTGATGCTCGCGCTCTATCGCGCCGGGCGTCAGACCGACGCGCTCGACGCGTTCCACGCGGCCCGCCGGCGTCTAGTTGACGAGCTCGGGCTCGAGCCCGGGCCCGAGCTGCGTGAGCTCCAGCGACGGATCCTCGAGCACGATCCGGCACTCGGAGCGCCACGGCGGCTTGCGCCGCTGTCCGGCCCGCGGGCCGCACGATTGCTCGCTGCGCTTGGGGCGCTCGCCGCGCTCGTCGCGGGCGTTTTCGTTCTGAGCGCCGGCGCGGCAGGTGGGCCGACTCGGCTCGCTGGCCTCGCCGCGGGTGTCGGCGGGATCGT
>Ga0302325_10006327_pt1 | contig 26657 bp, 24 predicted proteins | sample Palsa_T0_2_FD_201948 | JGI IMG/M metagenome (GOLD analysis project Ga0302325, IMG submission 201948) | Peat permafrost microbial communities from Stordalen Mire near Abisko, Sweden - Palsa_T0_2 | ecosystem: Environmental > Terrestrial > Soil > Palsa > Peat permafrost | place: Sweden: Abisko... | reverse complement strand
AATCGACCCGGTTACCATGCTGCGTAGCGAATAGGCGCCCTAACCAAACGGCTGGTGGGGCGTCTCCCTGAACTTCGGACTGTTTATGATGCAAGACTTCAAAATCGCCCTGCGTTCCTTGCTCCGCACCCCCGGCTTCGCCGCCGCGGGCGTGCTTACCCTGGCCGTCGCCATCGGCATGGCCACATCGGTTTTCACCATCGTCAACGCGCTGTTGTTGAGGCCCCTGCCATACGCTCACGCCGATCGGTTGGCGCTGCTTTGGACCGCCGAACGCTTCGGCGATTCCCACGGCCCCAGCTCCTTCGACGATTTTGCCGATTGGACGCGCAACAGCCGCACCCTCGACGCGGCCGCGCTCTATTCTGCGTTCTACAAGCCCATCCTCACCGGCGCTGGGCGCCCGGAGCGCCTTGCCGCGCTGCTGGTTTCTCATGACTACTTCAACGTCATGAGCGTCCACCCTTACCTGGGGCGTTTCTTCCTGCCCGCCGAGGATCGCGACGGCCCGGACAACGTGGTAGTGCTTTCTTACCCGCTGTGGCGTGAGCGCTTCCATTCCGACCCGCAGATCGTCGGCCAAACCATTCTGCTAAACGCGAGCGCCCAGACTGTCGTCGGCGTGGCGCCTCCCGATATGCCGCTGCTGCCGCCCAGCCTCGCATCCGAACCCGCGCAGATCTACCGCGCCCTGGGGGAAAACTACGGCCCCGGCTCGCGCGACGGCCACCATCTGGAATCCATCGTTCGGCTGCGTGCGGGAATTTCCATTGAACAGGCGCAGGCCGATCTCAACGTGCGCTCGCGCGATATGGAGCGCGCTCATCCGGCGGAAGACGCCCACATCGCGGCGCGCATCGTCACCCTGCGCGACGATATGACGCGCAATGTCCGCACCGGCCTGATCGCATTGCAAGCCGCCGTGCTGGCGCTGATGCTGATCGCGTGCGCCAACATCGCGAATCTGCTGCTGGCCAAATCGAGCGCGCGCCGCCGCGAGATCGCTATCCGCTGGGCGCTCGGCGCCGGAACGGTGCGGCTGGCGCGCATGTTGCTCGCGGAGAGCCTGGTGCTCGGCTTGGCCGGCGGGGCCGCGGGCATTCTGCTGGCATGGTGGGGCGCCACCGCTCTCGGCTCTGTGGCTGCCCACGTCCTCCCCGATGCGGGCGATGTCTCGCTCGATCTCCGCGTGCTGGCATTTTCTATCGCGCTTTCGCTAGTGGCTGCGATTCTCTTCGGGTCCGCCCCCATTCTGCGTCTTGGCCGTGCGGCTGGCGATGATGGCCTCCGCCTGGGAACGCGCATCGCGGGCGACCGGCGCAACCGTTTGCGGCAACTTCTCGCGGCTGGACAGATCGCACTCGCGCTGATGCTGCTGCTGGCCGCGGGTCTGCTGGGCCGCAGCTTTCTTCGCCTGCGTAGCGTCAATCCCGGTTTCGAATCGGGCGGCGTGATCACCGCCGTCGTGGATCTGCCCTCGGCGCGCTATGCCAAGCCTGCCGATGTCACCCGATTCTTCGACCGCACTCTCGACGGCCTGCGCGCTATCCCGGGCGTCAAGGCCGCGGCCATGGCCAGCGTGGTCCCGCTCAACGGCGATTTCGATCGCACCGGCTATGTAATCGAAGGACAAACTCAATTGCCCGGCGAAAGGATTTCGCCCGACCGCTATATCGTGAGTCCCGGCTATTTCCAGACACTGCAAATCCCCTTGCGCCAAGGCCGCTATTTCACGGCGCGCGACGACGGCCCGCATCCTGTCGTCTGCGTGATCAGCGAAACGGCCGCGCGCCTCTGGTTCCCGGGCGAATCGCCGGTGGGCAAGAAGATCCGCGCCGGACAGGCCAGCGGAACCTTTGACGATTCGCCGTTCCGCGAGGTGGTGGGTGTGGTCGCCGATGTGGCGCAGTATGGTCTGGGCCTACCTGCCACGCCGCAGATCTATATGCCGCACGCGCAATTTCCCTCGCGCTACATGACTCTGCTGGCGCGTACTTCCGGCGACGCCGGGCCGCTTGCGCCCGCCATTCGCCGCACGGTTCTGGCAGCCGACGCCGAACAGCCTGTCTTCAACGTGACGCCGTTTGACGAGCTGGTTTCGAATTCCATCGCCACGCGCCGCCTGGGATTATGGCTGCTAGCCGTGTTCGCTTTCGGAGCGCTCGCGCTGGCCTCGATCGGAATCTATGGCGTGGTCTCGTACTCGGTGACGCAGCGCGCCTCGGAGTTCGGCGTCCGCATGGCGCTGGGCGCAACCTCGGCGGATATTCTGCGTCAGGCCGTTGGCTCGACCGTGCCCATGATTGCAGCTGGATTGCTAGTGGGTCTGGCTGGATCGTTTGCTGTTTCGAGATTGATGGTTGGGTTTCTATTTGGTATTGGGGCGACGGATGCGCTAACGTTTGCTTCGCTGCCGCTATTCCTGGCAGCCGTAGCGCTGCTTGCGAGCTACATACCGGCGCGCCGGGCAGCCGCGGTGGATCCGATGACCGCGCTGAAGTACGAGTAGGACAGGCCTACCGCGGAACCAGCACGAACTTCTCAATCGCAATTCGCGCGCTCTTATCCTCGCGCATCTTGAGGCGCCGGTAGATCACGTCGAATTCGTCGAATACCAAGACGCGCTGAGGAACCACGAATTCCAAGGTCTCCGTCACCGGCACAATCGGGTCGCGGGCCAGATCCGGCGTTGACGTCACCGCCACCGAGCCGAGCATAATGGGCCGTCCGGCATTATGAATCAGCCCCAGGTCGATCGCCACCGTTCCGGGATACCGGTCGGCATTCCGGATCACCACCAACACCTTGCTGCAGCAACTCAGGTCGACCTCACGGTCCAGCTTCTGGTGCGCCTCCATGGTCAACGGCCAACCGTCCACCGTGCTGAAAAACGAATCGGACGGCGTGCCGCGCCGCACGAAGGAGTTCGCCGGAGGGCGCGTGAACGGCCAACGGAACATCCAATACGCCCCGGCAAATGGGATGACAAAGGGCTGCGATGGCGGCCGGCGCGAAAGTCCGTTGCCCTTGGGCAGAGGCTCCACCAGCATCGGAACCGGCGCCGTTTCCGGCCACAAAATCACCCCCGGAAATCCGCCGGGAACATTCATCGGCGGTCCGAGGCGCGCCGGGTCGATGGGCGGCGGCTCGTATTTCTTACCCGGCGCCGGCAGCGGCGGTGGGGGCGCCGGCGGCGGATGGGAAGCCGCAACCGCACCGGCGCCGCCGCCCGATTCCGAGCCGCCGCCGCCCATCATCAACAGCATCGTTCCCGTCACGGTGATGAGAACCGTCAAGAGCAGGGTCACCGCAACCGCCATGATCGCGCGCGGCAGCACCGGTTGCCGCTGCCCGTTCCAGACGCCGGCCGAGATTCCGTATGCCGTCAGCAACGCCGCGGCCAAGGCATAAAAGGCTGCGGCGGTGGATTCCCTGCCTACGGAGGAAGACGCCCAACCCAATTGCAACGCCACGGCCACCGCCATCGCCGGCCAGAAATCGCGCGGCAAAAATCCCGTCGGCAGCTCGCCCGTGCCAAAGAGCGCGGCCTCTCGCGGCACAAGCACCGGGGCTGTGGGCTCCCGTTTTGGCATCAACCGCCATTGCGAGTAAAGTACGCGCGTTGCGCTCACCACCAGCGCCAGCGCAGCCAACATCGCGAGCGGCGACCGGCTGCCCAGCAGGATGGCCGCCGGCGCGAACCACACCCCCGCCGCGCACGTCCGTAGCGTCACTCCGAGGGCCTCCGCGCGCTCAATCCGCCGCACTGCCAGCAGCAACAAGAACGTGATGGCTCCGCTCAGCAGCAGCGCGGCCAACGAATACCCCAGCGCCAGGAAGATGGTTTGCGGCAGGAACCGGGCAACTCCGTAGGGCAGGATGGCGATCTTCCAGATGACCCATCCGGTAACCAGCAGGCTGGCAAGCTGGAGCCAGAAGATGGCTCGGGCCCGGTCTATTCGGTTGGGCGGCAAGGGCTACTCTAAAGACACCGGCGGCCCGCCGGGGGTTCCCACTGTGGAATAAATCGCGGGGCGCGAATTTGGCAGTGGGGCAGACCCCCGGGTCTGCGGCCGGCCCCCTGTCCGGCCTTCTCTGAATTGCGGGCGGCTGATTTTGCAGGGCGAAGAGCGGGGCCAGGGGGCCCCGCGCGGACCAGGGGGTCCGCCCCACTTTCTGTGTTCACTGCGCCGCTAACATCTCGGTCAGCACGCGGCCCATCGATCCGCTGGGCGTCTCGATCTCGAGCATGGTGGCCAGCGTGGGCGCGATATCGTTCACCGCGATCGAGGTGTCGTAACGGCCCGGACGTATCCCCGGGCCCATGAAGATCACCGGGACATGCGTGTCGTAACCGAACGGAGAGCCGTGCGTGGCGCCGGTTTGGGCGAAGATCCAATAAGGGTCCAGCAACACTTCCACGTCCGCGCCGCGCCGCGCGAAGTAGCCGTTCATTACGCGGCGCGACGCCTCGTCGGGAAACACGCCGTGAATCAGCTGCTCGCGGGTGTATACGCGGAAGACGTGCGGAATGTCCGTCGCCGCCTTCGCCGCGGCGCGATCCACATCCGTGGCGTTCAACTTCTTCCGCGCGATCAAATCCCAGTTGAGGTAGAGGGATTGCTCAATGTTGCTCACGATCCATTTGCCCTCGCCATACTTTGCCGCCAGGGCCGCTTGCACCGTCTTGGAAACGATTCCGGGAGGCATCCGTCCGCCGGGCATCTTCCTTTGGGCGTTGACTTCGGGTACCGGAGCGACGCCGTGGTCGCCCGTCAACACCACGATCCAGTTGTCCACCCCCACCTTCTGGTCAAGCGCGCGGAAAAGTTTTTCCAGCACCTTATCGGTCTCGATTCCCATGGCATGAACTTCCGGCGAATCCGGGCCGGAAGCGTGTCCTACATAGTCGTTGGCGGAAAAGCTGACTGCCAGAAGGTCCGTGACGCCGCGCTGGCCCAATTGCTCGGCTTCGATGGCAGCTTCGGCCAGGCGTTCCAGCAGCTCATTGGCGAAAGGGCTGGTGGGGATCGCGGAATAAAGCGGGGCCCCCACCGCGGGCATCACCTTCGATAGCCAGGTGGCGCCGTGATACCGGTCGGCCGGCCGTCCGTTGTTGAAGCTTTTCACCCAAGCCGGCAAATCGGCGAAGTAGTATGTGCTGCTGACGAAATTCCCGCTCTTGTCGTCGAACCAATAAGCGCCATTGGCCATATGCCCCGCGGGCAGGATGGCGGCGCGATCCTTGAGCGAAACGCCGATCACTTTGGACTTGCTCTCATCGGCCATCTTCAATTCGTCGCCCACCGTATCCACCAGCATGCGGTGCGGCGAAGATCCCGCCCCGCCTCCGCCTCCGCCCAGCAATTTCGTGGCGGAATCGGAAACGCTGGAGACCGATTTGCCCTCCTCGCGGTCATACCAGTCATTCGCGATAATGCCGCTGATGGAGGGCGTTGCGCCCGATAGAAACGTGCTGTGGCCCACCGCGGTCACGGTCGGGAAGTGGATGTACCGCGCATTGGTGAACACCGCGCCCTGGGTCAGCAGCCGCTCGAAGCCGCTGTGATATTCGCTCCGGAAACGGGTTAGGTAGTCATAGCGAAACTGATCGATCGCAATCGCCAAAACCAGTTTCGGCTTCTTCGGCGCGGCAGCCAGAAGAGCCGTCGCAGCCAGCGCACAAGCTACGATCCGCTTCATGGCCATTACGCCTTTCAGCCTATCATGCGCTTTACAGCGAGGCCTGTAAACAAGGTGGACATTGTCCGCCAAAAGAGCCGCTAAGTGCCTGATTCCATAGGAAATCAGAGCGGGCACGGAAATGCTTTATTATGACCGGCACTGGTTAAGGAGAGCGAAATGAAACTCACGAACGCAATCGATCGCCGGAGTAAGCTTCGGTTTGCCATCAAGCGCGAATTACGCTACATGATGCTCGAGAACGATAAAATTATCGCGACGGGCCGCAGTGAGACTATCGACATGAGCAGCGGCGGCATCGCTTTCCGCACGGCTACAAACCCGAAAGCCACGATCCCGCAAAAGGGCCAGTACATCGAACTCTCGATCGGTTGGCCTGCGCTCTTGGACGATAGTTGCCCCATGCGCCTGGTGGTCTACGGAAGGGTGGCCCGCTGTTCCGATTCGGTGGTGGCCTGCACCGTGGAGAAGTGGGAGTTCCGGACGGGGTCGGGCCAGGTTGCCCAAGTGATTCCCATGCGAGCCGACAGCCGCCTGATGCGCTGGGTGGAGTATCGCCGGGACGTCATGTTGAAGACCGCTCCGGCCTCGGCCCTGGCCTGAACAGTAGCGCGGGCCCAAGCCCGGCGCACCTAACTAAGCCGATTTATCCGCACTTGCCGGCGAAGGCTTGCTTTCCGGCTTCGATTCACTCTTCGATTCGGTTTTGGTCTCGCTCTTGGATTCGGTCTTGCTCTCAGACTTGGCTTCAGCCTTGTCTTCGCTCTTAGCTTCAGGCTTACTCTCGCTCTTGCTCTCCGAACCGCCATTCGAAGCGCTATCGGCTCCCGATTTGGAACCGTGGGCGTAGTCGGTGGCATACCATCCCGAACCTTTGAGCTGAAAGGCCGATCGTGAAATCAGTTTCTCCAGCTCGCCGCCGCAGTCTTCATGCACTGTCAAAGGAGGGTCGGAAAATCTTTGTAGCTTCTCAATCGTCTTTCCGCAGCGGTGACAGGAGTATTCGTAGAGCGGCATGTCAGTACCATTATCGCAAAACTAACCGTGCACCCCAGTGTTCGTCTCAATAGGTGTACGGGTATGAGACGAACTTGCATGATTGCGATGGCGGCATTGGGCTTAGCGCTCGTGCACGTCCACGGCGCGCCCGTCTACGGCAGGGCCGCTAGCTCGGCGCGCAGCTTCCGCCATTTTTTCCGGATTTGAAGAGCGCCGACGCCAACCTGAATCCCGTAGAGCGCGTCGTGTTCAGCCTGATCTTGGCGAATACGGACGAACAGGACTTGCAGCGCTAGGCAGGTCGTGGCGCACGGTCGAAAACCCTCCAAAGTGGGGCGGACCCCCTGGTCCGCGGCTGGCCCCCTGGCCAGCCTTCCGCGGGTTTTCATCGCTTTTGGCGGCCCGCAGCGAGGAAATCATGCTCCAAGGAGACTTACTGTTTCTTCGGGGGGGCCTTCTTCCCAGGCGCCGCCGCGCACGGAGTCAGTTTCAGATCCTGCACTTTGTCCTTTTCCACCGTCAGCGTGAGCATGAATGGGTTAGGGGTAAATGCCTCTCCGACGCCGGCGAATTTGATCTGCGCGCCGATTTCCGGTTTGCCGGTCAGGGCTGTCTCGAATTTGAGCGTAATCTCCGGCGTCTTCGCGGTGTTGTCCGGCGATGGCACATAAATGGTTAACAACTTCGAGCGGCAGGCCGGCTTGGCATCGGCAATCACGCCCAGCAGTTGAGGAAGTTCGGCGCCCTTCATGTTCTCGAAAAATGGGTCGCCCTGGGAAACAAGGTTATCCTTGATATTCTTCCAAACCGCGAGCTCCGGATTGTTTTTCGCAAAATCCGCGGCCTTCGCGGCGTTGATTTCGTCCTCGGTCACGATCTTGAAATCCGCCGGCGGCAGCGGAGAAGCTTTCGCCTGCGCCAGAAGCGCGTCATAGCCTTCGTCGCTCCCGTGCAATGTGGTGTAGGTCTTCTTCACGAAAGTCGAGACGCGAGTCGCGTCCGTGCTCTTCCCCAGCGAAGGATCCACAGCCGCGGCGCGCGCGAATTCGTACAGCGCCGGAAAAACCTTCTTCTCGCAATTGTACGCGCCCGCGAGCTGATACGAGATCCACGAATTGGCCGGATAATCGCCTAGAGCCTTGGCGTATGCCACTTCGGCGGCGGGGCAATCCTTCTTGGCCATGGCATCGAGGCCAGGCTGAACGTCCTCTTGCAGCAGGTATCCGGTGGCGACCCCTGTCATCTGGGCCTGCGTCTGCGAGAAGTCCGCGTCCGACTGGCCCGCGGGCTTATTAGCCGGCACAAAGTAGGTACCGGCGAAATCGAGCAGCTTATGCGCCGCCTTGTCGCCGGTGGCAATTTGCTCCGGGGTTGCGCCGTGAGCGATCAGTTGCGCGGCTGAGGCTGTCACCATGTAATAGATGGCCAGAATATTTCCCTGGTTCGCCTTGAACATGGTTCCCAGATCCTTATCCATTAGCTGCCCGCCGAACTGCACCGCCTTGTCGAATTGCTGGGTCTGCAAGAGACCTTGCAGGTAGTAGAACTCGCGGTCGTCCTTCCAATCCGATTCCGGATATTTCTGTTTCCAGGTATCGATGTCGGTCAGAGCCTGTTTCCAGTTCTTTTCAGTGATGTCCTTGAAGACCTGATTCGAGATGTCGTACTCGGCCTGGTCCTTGACCACCTTTTCCTTGGGGGCGGCGGCCTGCGGTGCGGCGGCTTGCGGGGCTCCGGTCAACGCGACTGCCGTCAAAATGGCTATGGCGGCCGCGCCGCCCACCTGTTGAAAATATTTCTGCACCTGCGCCTCCTGGTATTTTACATTTATCGAAGTTTAGATAAAAGCAGCCCCAGAGGGGTTAACTCCGTCCTTTGGGGTACTTGCGGAGTATACCCGAACCGCTTTATCCAGCGCAACAGGCAGCCCCGGCCTGCGAAGCCCGTTCCTTGTTGCCAGAGTGCGGCCTCGCTCCTGAGCGGTCGCCGCAATCGGTATGCCGGACGGCCACGCGGCCGGCTGAGCCGAACGATGCGTCGGATTGCGCGCGCCGGCCCAGCTACGACGCTGACCTGCGCCGGCTTATCCGCCTTACTTCTTCTTCTTCTTCCCAACGGCCGTGGGCGCGCAGGGCGTGACTTTCAAGTCTTTGATGTCCTTCTTGTCGATCGTCATGGTCAGCATGAAAGGATCGTGGCTGAAGGCGCTGGCCACGCCGGCGAAACTGACCACGCCGCTTTCCGCCTTGCCGGTCAGCGGCGCATCCAGTTTCAGGGTGATTTCCGCAACCAGCGGACCGGTTGCATCCGGCAGCGGAATCGCAACCTGCAATTCCTTCACGCGGCATTTACTTTCAAGCACCGTCCCCTTGAGTTCGGGAAGCTGCGCATCCTTCATGCTGCTGTCGAAATACTGCTGGCCTTGATCCGAGGTAAGGGTAGCTTTCAGCTTCATCCAGAGAGCGATGTCGGGATGGCTGGTTTCGAATTGCTTCTGCTGTTCCTCGGCGATCTCCTGAGCGGTCTTGATGTGCAGATCCCCTGGCGGCAGAGGGCTCATTTTGGCTGTCTGTTCCAACTGATCGAGGCCATCGGCGCCACCGTGATAATTGGTGTAGTATTTCTTCAGAAAATCGGTAATCGCCGTCGCATTCGAGGTGCCGCCCAACGTCGGATCGAGGGCCACGGCGCGGGCAATTTCGTAAAGCGCCTGGTCGTTCTTTTTTTCGCAGCGCAGGTCGACGCCCAATTTATAAGAGATCACCGACTTGTCCGGGTAGTCTCCCAATGCCTTGGCCCAGGCAACCTCGCCGGCGGCGCAATCCTTCTTGGCATCGGCCTGCATCGCGGGAGTCACGGCTATGGTGTACAAAGTCGCATTGGCGGCGGCCGCTATGTTGGTCCGGACCGTGGCCCAATCGCCGTCGCTCACGCCTTCCGGCTTGCGATTGTAATCCTTCAGCTTGTTGGCAGCCTGGACGGCGGTGGCGATCTGGTCCGGCGTAGGATTGGGAATCTGAGTGATGGCGGTGGTGGGGGCAACCAGAATCACTAAAACCTGCCGCGGCCCGTTGGCGGGATCCGGATACAGCGAGTCGAGGTTCTGCGCCATCAATTCCTTGGCCTTGTCGAGCAACTTATCGTAATCCTTAGTGAGCTGATAGGCCTGGATGTACATCACTTCGCGATTGTTCTTGTAAAACGAATCGGGGTACTTCTGCTTCCAAGAGTTGAGGTCATCGAGCGCCTTGGCGCCGTTCCCGGCCGTAATATCTTTTCCGGCCGCTTCGGAAAGGTCGTATTCGGCCTGGTCTTTCCACTTACTCTCTTGCGCGGCGGCCTTCGGCGCCGCTCCAGTCAAAGCGATCCCGGCCAATATCGCGGCTGCCATGGCGCCGCTGAAACACCGATTAAAAATTCGCACTTGAGCCTCCCTGCTAATTTCGCCACAAATGGGACATCTTCCCTTAGATTCGACACCGGAAATGCCCGCTGGGTTCCGGCTACGAATATAACAGATGATGATATCGTAAAGTCACTCTCCGGCATGCGCTACGTCGATCTCGCCGTCATTGTCGTCTATCTGGCCGGAATCACCTGGTTTGGCGCCCGCTTCCGTTCCGGACAGACGAGCCTGCGCGATTATTTCCTGGGCGGGCGGACAGCCCCCTGGTGGGCCATCAGCCTCTCCATCGTATCGGCCGAAACCAGCACGCTCACCATCGTGGGGACTCCGGCGCTGGCTTTCGCGGGCAACATGGGATTCCTGCAAATCGTACTCGGCTACCTGCTGGCTCGTATCGTGATTTCCATTCTGTTTTTGCCGCAGTATTTCCGCGGCGAGATGTTCACTGCCTACGAGCTGATGCGCCGGCGATTCGGCGAGCGAATCCGCAAACTCACCGCCTCTATATTTTTGGTGATTGTGGCGCTCACGCTTTTTTACACTTTCGAAGGCGGCATGACCGCCGTCATCTGGACGGATGTGGTCCAGATGAGCCTCTACGTAATTGGCGCGGTCGTCAGTTTCTTCGTGATTCTGCACAAAATTCCGGGTGGATGGGCGCACGTGGCCGCGGTCGCCGGCGCGGCGCACAAATTTGCCATTTTCGATTTCCGCTTCGCCTTCAACATGGATTTCTTCTCGCGTACCTACAGTTTCTGGGCTGGAGTGGCGGGCGGCTGCTTCCTCACCACCGCGACCCATGGCACGGACCAGCTTATGGTGCAGCGTCTGCTGAGCGCGCGCAGCGAACGCGATAGCCGCGCCGCGCTGATGGCCAGCTGGGTGGTAATCCTGATCCAGTTCACGCTATTCCTGCTGATCGGCATTCTGCTCTTCGTCTATTACGGGGACATGCACCTGGCCGCCCCCGCGCACCCCGACCGTCTCTATCCTGAATTCATCTGGAACAATTTGCCCACCGGCGTGGCCGGCCTGCTCATCGCTGCCATTCTGGCAGCCGCTATGGCCAATCTCAGCGCGGCGCTGAATGCGCTCTCGTCTACCATCGTGGTGGATTTCTTGCATGGCGGTTCCGTGCGGCTCGCCCGTGGCGCCACCTTAGTCTGGGGTCTGATCCTGCTCGCCATCGCGATTGGCGCTCGTCACTCGAAATCGGTGTTGGAAGCGGGTTTGACCATCGGATCGATTCCCGCCGGCGCGCTGCTCGGGGTGTTCTTGCTGGGCGTGTTGACGAAAAAACCGCGCGAGAAGGCCGCCATGGCGGGAGTGGCCGCCGGATTGACGGCCGTTCTTCTGGTCAGCTTCGAAACGCCCATCGCCTGGACATGGTACGTCCTGATCGGAACGGTCGTGACTTTCCTGGTGGGGCTCGCCGCTTCAGTGGGACAAGCCTCCCGGCCAGTCCTACGTCGGGAGTCTGAACGAACAGCCGCTCAGCCGGACTAAAGGAAACCTAATGGAACTAAAACGCGATTTGGGAATCAGCGCGGCCATGTCCATCGTGATCGGCACCGTGATCGGGAGCGGCATTTTCCTGGTGCCGCACGAAATGATCGCCCGCGTCGGTACTCCGGCGATGGTCTTTTTCATCTTCGTTTTCGGCGGGCTGCTCTCACTCGCCGGCGCGCTCAGCTATGCGGAGCTGGCCGCGGCGCTGCCCGAGGCGGGGGGCGAATACGTATATCTTCGGGAAGCCTATGGGCCGATGTGGGGCTTTATTTATTCCTGGACCCAGATGTGGGTAGCAAAAAGCGGCTCAATTGCCACCTTAGCCACCGGATTTTTTCTATATTTAGCCAATTTCTTCCCAACACTGGAGCAAGTTTTCCTGAAAATAGCCTTGCCGTTGGGTCCAAACGGGACCCCGCTCGAGGTCAAATACGGTCAGGCGCTCGCCGTCGGACTGATTCTCGCCCTGGGCGCCTTGAATTATTTCGGCGTCAAGCTTGGCGGCAATGTGCAGGTGGCAGTTACGGTTGTGAAAGTAGCGCTATTCTGCGCCATTATCGTCGCCGGTCTATGTTTCGGGCATGTTCATGCGCCGGAGCCCGCTTCGCTCCAACCGCTCACGATTGCCGGCTTCTTTGCCGCGCTGGTGGCCGCGCTTTGGGCTTACGACGGTTGGAACAACGTCAGCATGGTCGCGTCGGAGGTCCGCCGGCCGCAACGGAATCTTCCATTGGCCTTAATTGGCGGAACCTTGGCCGTAATGGCCATTTACTTATTTGCCAATTGGGCCTATTTTCACGTTCTCACGGCCGCGCAGGTGGCCGCGAATCCGCGCGTAGCCGGAGAAATGATGCGCCGCGTGATGGGAAATGCGGGCGCCAATGCAGTCTCGGTAGCCGCCATGATCAGCATTTTTGCGGCATTGAATGGTTCCATCCTGACCGGCTCGCGCGTGCCCTATGCGGCCGCGCGAGACGGCTATTTTTTCCATGCCGTTGCCTACGTGAACCCCCGTTTTCGCACGCCGGGCGTGTCTATTCTTGCGCTTACGCTCTGGGCCTCGGTACTCATCGCGCTCTCCGGCGGATTCAAAGAGCTCTTCACCTACGTGATTTTCGCCAGCTGGATTCTTTATGGAATGGCCACTGCGGCGGTAATCGTGCTTCGCAAGAAACGGCCGGATCTCCCCAGGCCATATCGCACCGTAGGATATCCCTTTGTCCCAGTACTGTTTGTATTAGTTGCCTCTTTTCTGGTGATTTCGACCCTTATGGATTCTCCTTGGGAATCCATAAAGGGGATTGTTATCATTGTTGCGGGTCTGCCCTTTTACTATTATTGGAAACGCCGGAGGAGCGTACTAGGAGTTACTGAACCACCCGCCTAGTACTCTCTAAAATGCGGGAATGCCTTTTTACTCACACTCGAAACGCCGGCGAGTGTACTAGGAGTCACCGACCCCCGCTTAGTACTCTCGAATTTCGGCTATTTGGTAAACATTTACTTGAAATTGAAATGACATTCGAGCGAAAATCAAAATGTAAAGTGTGTGGAATCTCATATTATATCCACGCCATTTGATCCGTGAGGCGAGGCTGCCGCGGACGCCGGGAGAAGAACACCATGGACGTTAGTAAGATTTTGGCCGAGTTGCAAGCGGAACGGGCACAAATTGAGGAAGCTATCTTAACTCTGGAAAAACTCGTGCGCGGACGCCACAAGAAGCGAGGCCGTCCGCCGTCGTGGCTCGCGGAGGCTGAAGCTCCCAAGCGTAGAGGCCGTCCGCCGGGTAGCAAGAACAGGAATGCGCACCCGGTTGCCGCGGCTGTGGCCGAGGCCGTGGCCTAGCGTCTCGAATTGGGGCGCCGGCGCTGCTTGCAGGCCGCAGCGCCGAGCGCCTAAAGCCTTTGCGGAGCCGATCCGAGTTTTACCTGAATTATCTCCTGCCGTCCATTCCTGACGATAGTGAAGGCCATCATATCGCCGCCGTGCTTCCGGTTCATGATGCGCTTGAGAAGGTCGCCGTCCTCAACCGGCTGTCCGTCAATGGCCACAATCAAATCCCCGCCGATTCCCAACGGATAGTTGCCCACGATGACGGTCTGCCGCGGGCCTCGCAGTCCCGCCGTATCCGCGGCCGATCCGCGCTCCACTTGCTGAATCAATAATCCCCCGCGCTTCGGCAACTCCAGCATCTGCGCTAAGTCTTCGGAAACGTAGACCTCCCTAATGCCCAGCGTAGGCGGCGATACATGGCCGCTCTTCTGATACTGCTCCAGCATCGACTTGGCCCGGTTGATAGGCATCGCAAAACCGATGCCGATACTGCCTTGCGATCCCAGAATGGCCGTGCTGATGGCGATCACATCGCCATGCGAGTTGAGCACTGGGCCGCCGCTATTGCCGGGGTTGATGGCTGCATCGGTCTGGATCATGCCGTCCAGCGGCTTATTATTGTCTTCGGTCTGGATGCTGCGGTCGAGCGAGCTCACCACGCCAGTCGTCAGCGTGCCGCCGTATCCGAACGGATTGCCGATGGCCAGCACTTTTTGCCCAACCACTACATTGTCGGAATCACCCAGATGCAGCGACGGCAGCTTGCCCCCGGTCTCGATCTTGATCAGCCCCAGATCGTGGTCCTCATCGATACCCAAAACCTTCGCCTTGTACCTTTTCTTGTCGGCCAGCGTCACCCACAGTTCCGACGAATCGTGGACCACGTGATTGTTCGTCAGAATCTCGCCATCCGGGCTGATAATGAAACCGGAGCCGGCCCCTTCCACCGGATACAGCTCCATGAACCAGTTCCGTGAATAGGTCTTCGATGTAATGTTCACCGTGGCGCTGTGGGCGTCCTTGTAAATATCGATATTGTTCTGTTCGTCGGCGGTGTAGGTGGAGGCCGCCGAAGCCGGACCGCTCCAAAGTGGGCCGCTCGATGAATGCACCGGCGCCAGCCGCACTACGGCAAAAAAAGCCGCCACAATCGCCAAGCTCCAAAACAGGGTTCGCAACGCTCTCATGATTCCATTCTCCGCAATTCCTCGTAGATTGTGCGGGTTTGCCGCAACGTATCGTCTTTCGTCCCGGACGTATCGATGACGAAATCGGCATATTTTCGTTTCTCGTCGAGCGGCATTTGGCGGCCGATCCGCGCGCGGACATCGGCTTCTACCGCGCCTTCGCGGCGCATGGCCCGCTCAACCTGCTGCTCCTGAGCGCAGAATACCAGAATCAACGCGTCGAAGCGCTGGTAGCTGCCGGTTTCGATCAAAATGGCCGCCTCCACTACCGCGATGCCGTGCGGCTCGCGCGCCAGGAATTCAGCCATGAGTTCGTCTTCGCGCCGGAATACTGCGGGATGCACGATCGCATTCAGCCGCGCCAACTTTTCGGCATCCGCGAAGACGAGCGACGCCAGGCGGCGGCGATCGATGTCCCTGGAATCACCGGAGCCATCCGCCGCCAGGATTCCCGCGCCGAATTCGCGCACCGCCGCCGCGTACGCCTCGCCCCCAGGCGCCAGCGCCTCATGGCCGATCTCGTCCGCTTGAATCACAAAGCAGCCATAACTTGCCAGCGCCCCGGCGACGAATGACTTGCCGGAAGCGATGCCGCCCGTTAACCCAACTTTCAGCATACCCCCGTCCGGCGTTCGGCCGATTCGACGGTATTCGCCATCAGCATAGCGATGGTGAGCGGCCCCACCCCTCCCGGGACGGGCGTGTACGCCGACGCCGTCTCCGCCATGGCAATGGGATCGACGTCGCCCACCAGCACGCTCCCGCGCTTCTCGAGCGCCGCCAGTTTCTCTGGAGAATCGCGGAAGATGCGCGCCACATCGGCGCGGCTCTCCAGGCGATTCATCCCGACATCGATCACGGTGGCGCCGGGCCGTATGAAATCAGCCGTGATCATGGCCGCGCGTCCGGCCGCCGCGATCAGAATTTCGCCCTCGCGGCAGACTGCGGCCAGATCCGGCGTCTTCGAGTGGCAAATGGTGACGGTCGCGTTCTCGTGCAGCAATAGCAGCGCCACCGGCTTGCCCACGATATCGCTGCGCCCCACCACCACGGCGCGCTTGCCGGCGATCGGGATGCCATTGCGCTTCAGCATCTGAAGGATGCCGGCCGGAGTGCAGGCGCGCGGTCCGGGCAACCCGATGGCCAGCCTACCCATGTTGCAGGGATGAAATCCGTCGACGTCTTTCTCGGGAGCGACGGCCAGGAGGACGCGTTTGGCGTCTACCTGGTGCGGCAGCGGTAGCTGCACCAGGATGCCATCGATATCGCTGCGCGCATTCAGTTGCTCGACCACCGCCAGGAGTTCTTCCGTGCTGGCAAGTTGCGGCGGCGCCAGCGATTCCGAGTAGATCCCCAGACTGTTACAGGCCTTAATCTTGCCGCGGACGTAGATCTCGGACGCAGGGTGATGGCCGGCTAGAATCACCGCCAGACCCGGTGGCCGGCCGCCTGCGGCGAGGGCCTGCACGCGCGGCTTCAGCTCATTCAGAATTTCGTCTCGAACCTGGTTTCCATCCAAAATCAGCGGCATTCCATTCAATCATAACCGCCATGGCTCCGGCCGATGTGGGAATGTTCCGGCTAGAATTGAATCTGCATGATCGCCTCTGCACCACTGATCGCGCTGGCCCTGCTAATCTTCAGCGCCGTCTGCGCGTTCTGGATCTGGATGCTGGTGGAATGCCTCACCAAGGAGTCCGATACCGGCAACGCCAAAGTTACCTGGCTGTTGGTGATTCTGTTCGCGCAGATTATCGGCGCGGTAATCTACTATTTCGCGCGGCGGCCGCAGCGTTATGCGGAGTTGGGCCGGTAGGCCGGCATCATCCTGCACATCGTAAAAATGAGCAGCCGGTTTATTCGGGTCTTCTCAACACCAGCGCCGAATTCTTGCTTCCGAACGCAATGCAATTCGCCACGGCGTACTCAATGTCCAACTTTCGTGATTCCACCGGCACATAATCCAGATCGCATTCCGGGTCTGGCTCATCCACGTTGATGGTGGGTGGAACCACGCCATCGCGCATCGCCAGCAGGGTGGCAGCCACGCCGGCGGCCCCGCAGGCGCCCTGCGGATGTCCGATCAGGCTCTTCAGCGAGCTCCCGGCCAGCTTATACGCGTGGCCGTTGAATGCCAGCTTCACCGCGCGCGTCTCGATGCGATCGTTCAGCTCGGTCGAAGTGCCGTGGTAGCTGATGTACTGCACTTCCTCGGGCGGAATGCCGGCTTCATCCATCGCCATCCCTATGGCGCGCGCCGGCTCTTCGCCGCACTCTTCCAGACGCACACGGTGGTACGCTTCGCAGGTGGAACCATAGCCGGCTATCTCGCCGTAGATGTGCGCGCCGCGCGTCTTGGCCTGCTCCATTTCTTCCAACCCGAAGAACCACGCGCCCTCGGCGATCACGAAGCCGTCGCGATCGCGCGAAAAGGGCCGCGAGGCCCGCTCCGGCTCGGCGTTCCAGCGCGTGCTCATGATGCGCATGAGTTGGAAGCCGCGCAGGATCAGCGGCGCGATGGGCGAATCCACTCCGCCCGCGATCATCGTCTTTAGCCTGCCCGATTGGATGGTATGAAACGCGTATCCCAGCGCGTCTGTCGACGAAGTGCATCCCGTGGAGATAATGTGGCTGAAGCCGCGCAGCCCGAAACGCATGGAAATTTCGCTGGCCAGGGTGCCAATGGTTCCTGTGGGGATGGTGTACACGCTGCACTGCTTAATGTGGCCGGTGTAGAAGAGCCGGTATTGCTCCTCGGTAAAATCCTGGCTGCCGCCGCCGGAGCCGACGATTACGCCGATGCCGCGCAATTCGTCGCGCGACATATTCTTCACGTCGAGACGGGCATCGCAAAAAGCCTCGCTGACACTGGCCACCGCAAGCGGCACGGCGCGTGAAACGTGAGGGCGGTCTTTTACATCGACATATTCCCTCTCGTCGAACTCTTCCGGCACCTCGCCCGCTACCTGCACCACGAAGGGCGACGGATCAAAACGGCGGATGCGCCGGACCCCGCTCACTCCATTGTGGGTCGCTTCCCAAAAACGCTCGCGCCCAATTCCGTTGGGGCTCACGGCGCCAATTCCTGTGATCGCTACGCGGCTTGTCAATTGTATTTTGCCTTTGTCCCTCTCGTCAGTATAGGCTGAATTATGGAAGATACCACGGAAACGCGTGTTCCCGGCGCGTTTTCCACGTTGTTGGCAGGCTTGCAGGCTGGAATGTTGGGCGCGGTTTGGATGCTGGCATGGCTCGGAGTCAGCTCCTCGTGGCAGAATCAGGGCTTCTGGAATTCGGAGAATCTCTTCGCCACCGCCTTCTACGGAAGCGACGCCCTGCGTAGCGATTTCGGCCTGAAAACCCTCCCCGGCCTGGCGCTGTATCTTCTACTCTATAGCGTGCTCGGCGGCGTCTTTGCGCTGGCGCTGCGCAACCGCTTTCCCCCTTTCCGTTTGATGCTGGCCGGGATTCTATTCGCCTTGGGTTGGTTCTATCTTTCGTTCCACCTGATCTGGAAAAGCGCGATGCCGCTGGTGTACCTGCTGTATTCCGACCGGCCGATGGTGGTGGGCCATTTGCTCTATGGCATCTGCGTGGGAAGATTTCCGGCCCATGATCCGGGACGGCCGCGGCAGTTACCCGCGGCTGCCGAGCCCCTGGGATCGGAGGCGCATGCCGCCACAGGCCAGCCGGAAGCATCCCAGACCGGCAGCCCAACTTCGTTTAGCGATCCGCCCGTGACGCCGGTCGAATAAAGTTCTCATTCATGCAGGAATACGACGTCGCGCTAAAGCTTCTCTTGCAAGGACAAGCCAAGCTAACCATCCACGAGTTGGCCGGTGGCCCTACCGAGAAATGGCTCGATGTCGAACTTCCAAAGGTGCAGAATCTGCGCATGGACCTCCTCGGCGAAACTGGCGACGGCAACCTCGTCCACGTGGAACTGCAAAGCGCGAACGATGGCGCTATGCCGCTGAGAATGGCTGAATACTGCTTTGGAGTGTTCCGGCAATTCGGCAGATTTCCTCGCCAAGTCTTACTTTATGTCGGCGAAGCGCCGCTTCGAATGGTTAACTGAGCTCCGTGGCCCCGGCGTAGCGTTCCGCTATCGGGCACTCGATATTCGCGAACTGGACGGTGACCGCCTGATCGAAAGCGACCAGATCGGGGATAATGTGATTGCGATCCTGGCGCGATTGCGGGACCATAAAGAAGCGGTTCGCAGGATTGTGGCGAAGATTGCGGTTTTAGCGGGGGCCGAGCGTGAAACCGCTCTGAAGCAGTTAGTGATCCTCTCCGGCCTGCGGAGTCTGGTAGCAACGGCGGTGGAGAAGGAGATACAAAAAGTGCCGATATTCATTGACATCATGGAACATGCGCTACTCGGGCCGCCGTTTAAGAAGGGCTTGGCGGAAGGGCGGCAGGAAGGCAAGCGGGAGGGCGAGCTAACCATCCTTCGCCGGCTCATCGAAAAACGGTTCGGCGCAATTCCGCATTGGGCCGAGGAGCGCCTCGCCAACCGATCAACTGTCGAATTGGAAGACCTGAGCGTCCGCTTGCTGGACGCGCAAAATATCGAAGACCTTCTGCCGTAACGTGTTTCGACAAGCCTCGCCGGCCGACCCTCTACACCAGTTCTACTTCAATCTTCTTCGCTGCCGCATCCAGCTTGGCAATCCGGAAACTCCGCACCTGGCCCGCCCGCGCCTTCTCCGGTTTCGAGCCGCCGCCTTCGCCGCCCTTCCATTTGGCTTCCAGCATGGAAGTGAGCGATGAAAGATTGACTTTCGGTTCCTGGCGCTCCTCTTCCCGCTGCGGTGCGTCCGCGGTCAAGCGGCAAATGGCATGCACGCCTTCGCCTAACTCCACTTTGGCGCGTCCGCTCGAAACATCCGTCATGCGGCCCGTGACCACGTCGCCTTCCTTGTGCTCGGCGATGTATTCGTCCAGGCTGGTGGGCACAAGCTGTTTCATGCCCAGGCGTATACGCCGCTTCCCGGCGTCGATCTCGAGCACCTGCGCCTTCACCACCTGGCCGGGCTTGAGTACCTCTTGCGGATGGTTGATGCGCTTGTCTGCGCTAATGTCGCTAATGTGGACCATGCCATCCACGCCTTCGGCAATCTGTATGAAGGCGCCGAATTTTTCCACCTTGGCGACAGGGCCTTCCACTACCGAACCCACGGGATATTTCTGCGCGGCGTCTGCCCACGGATCGCCCAGCGCCTGCTTCAGCCCTAGCGAAATGCGCCGGTCGGCCTGATTCACGCCCAGAATCACTACTTCTACCTGCTCGCCCGGCTTGACCACGTCGGAAGCCCGGCGCGCCTTCTTCGACCATGACATTTCGGAAAGGTGAATCAGGCCCTCGACGCCCTTTTCCACCTCCACAAACGCGCCGAAGTCCGCCACGCGCGTGACCGTGCCTGTTACCCGCTCGCCCACTTTATACTTTTCGCTCGCCAGGTCCCATGGATGCGGTTGCAGTTGCTTCATGCCAAGTGAAATGCGCTTCTTGGCCGCGTCCACTTTCAACACTTTGGCTTCCACCGCGTCGCCAACCTTCAATACATCGCCCGGCTTATTCACGCGCGTCCAGGAGATGTCGGCCACGTGCAACAGGCCGTCGACGCCGCCAATATCCACGAACGCGCCGAAATCCGTCAGGCTGCGCACGGCGCCGTGGACAATCTCACCCTCCGCGACTTCGGAATAGCGCTTCTCCTTCGTCGCGCGCTCTTCTTCTTCCAGCACCACGCGCCGGTCCACCACCACGTCTTCGTCCGCCACATCGAGCTTGATGATGCGGCAGCGGATCTCCTGACCGATTAACTTTTCCATTTCGGCCGCGTCTTTGGCGCCGCTGCGCGAGGCCGGCATGAAGGCGCGCACGCCCACATCCACGCTCAGCCCGCCCTTGATCGCCGCCGTCACCGTACCGGCAATACCGGCCTTATCCGCGAATGCTTTCTCCAAGCCGGACCAATCCTTCGGGCGATCCACTTTGATTCGCGAGAGCTCGTAATAGCCCTCCGGCCCGCGGCCTTTGATCGTAACCGGCAGCTTGTCGCCACGCTTCACGGTTTCGCCGGCATTGACGAACTCCGCCAAGGGCACGATGCCTTCAATCTTGTATCCGATATCGATGAAGACCGAGTCGGCCGTGACCGAGATTACGGTTCCATCGAGACCTTTCTCTCTCGCGTCGGGCTTGTGCGAGTGAGACTGCTCGTATTGGGTAAGAATATCGCCGAAGGACTCTTCGGATGGCACAGGGGTGGTTGCCTGTGGGTCGTTGGGGGTTTGCGAATCCGGACGCGCAAGGCGCTCCTGATCCAGCGTACTTAGGTTGGGCATGAGACTATATTTCACATTGTGGCATAATCCCGTCAGGGATAACAGCCGCGTGTCCAACCGTCCGCTCCAGCGTCTCGTCCGGCTTCAGGATTTTATCTGGATTGCGCTGTTCGCCGCGCTCATCGCCGTCTGCCAATCGCCCGATGCGCCGAAAGTTTCGATGCTGGTGGGCCTCGCCGTAGTGCAGGTGCTCGAATCGAAGATCCCCACGGTTTCTTCCACCAGGAGCCGCATTTTTTGGATCGGCCTGAAACTGGCGCTCTGCTATCTCCTGATTGGATATTCCGGCGACCTGCAAAGCTCCTACTGGCTGCTGCTGGCGCTACCGGTGCTTTCCGCGGCTACCGCGCTGGGGGTGGGCGGAACGCTGATCGTCTCGATTATTGCCGCCAGCTCTTATTTTTCCTTCTATCTGCTCTTCGATCGGCCGGCTAATTTTTATATGGATTCATTTGACGTCAGCGAAGTGGTTCTCCGCGTGGTCTTTCTAGCCATGGTCGGGACGCTGGCCAATGCGCTCGCCGAGGATCTGCGCATTGAAACGCAGCGCTCGCGCCGTTCCGCCGAGCAGCTCTCCGTGGCCAATGTGCAAATCCAGCAGGCGGAGGAGGCCGTGCGCCGTTCCGAGCGTCTGGCCGCGCTGGGACAGCTTTCCGCAGGCCTCGCGCATGAGTTGCGCAATCCGCTGGGCACCATCCGCGGGTCGGCCGAAATGCTCACCCGCAGCGTCAGCGCGGAAAACGAGGTGGCGCGCGAGGTGGCGGGGTTCATCTCGTCCGAAGTGGACCGCGCCAACTCGTTAATCACTCGTTTTCTCCATTTCGCGCGGCCCCTCGAACTACGGCCCGACACGGCCGACCTCACGCAGACGATCGACCGCGCCGTGGCCGGCGTGGAGCGCGAAACCCCGGGCATCGCCATCTATAAAAACTATGCGCCAGAGATTCCGCCCTTCGCCTTCGACGCCGAGTTGATGGAGCGCGTGCTCTACAATTTGGTCCTCAATGCCGCGCAAGCCACTTCGCCCGGCGGCGCCGTGACGGTTAAGACGCGCGCCGCCGGGGACGCAGTCGAAATCTCGGTGATCGACCGTGGCGCCGGGATCGACCCCAAGAACCTTGGATCCATCTTCAATCCATTCTTCACAACCAAGGCTGCGGGCGTCGGGCTGGGCCTGGCGATCGTAGCCAAGATCGTCGATGAGCACGGCGGTAAAATAGCGGTGGAAAGCGAACCCGGCAAGGGCAGCGTCTTTCAGGTGCTGCTGCCGATGCGCTCGGCCATCCACGAAGCCATCTAAAGATACGATTGCATGAAGAAGCGCATTTTAGTCGTCGAGGACGAAGAGAAGCTCCGCCGCGTGATCGAGCTGCAGCTCACCTCGGCGGGCTTCGAAGTGGATAAGGCCGCCATGGCCGAAGAAGGCTTGAAGATTGTGGATCGCGCCGACTTGGTATTGAGCGATCTCAAGCTTCCCAACATGGATGGGATGCACTTCCTCACGCTCATCCGCCGTCAAAACTCACAAGTGCCGGTGATCATGATGACGGCGTACGGCAGTGTGGAAACGGCCGTGGAAGCCATGAAGGCCGGGGCTACCGATTTCCTGCTCAAGCCCTTCTCGCTCGATCACCTGATGCAGGTGGTCTATAAAGCGCTGGAAGTGCGCGCGCTGCGCGAGGAAAATCGCGAGCTTAAAGCTGAGCTGGGCAGGCGCTACGAATTCGACAACATCATCGGGCGCAGTTCCAGTATGCAGGAAATCTTCGCCGTGATCGAGCGCGTCGCGCCCTCCCGCGCCACCGTGCTGCTGGCGGGCGAGAGCGGCGTCGGTAAAGATTTGATCGCGCGCGCCATTCATTTTCACTCGCCGCGCCGCGACCGGCCGCTGGTGAAGATCAACTGCAGCTCCATTCCCGAGAACCTCATGGAGAGCGAGCTTTTCGGCTATGAGAAGGGCGCGTTCACCGGCGCCAATACATCGAAGCCAGGCAAGTTCGAGCAGGCCGACACGGGCACGGTGTTTCTGGATGAAATCGGCGACGTCCCCGGCGCGATTCAAGTGAAGCTATTGCGCATCCTGCAGGAGCGCGAATTCGAGCGCCTGGGAAGCAACGTCACGCGACACATCGACGTGCGCGTGATCGCCGCCACCAATCAGGACCTGCGCGCGGCGCTTGAGCAGGGGACCTTCCGCGAAGATCTGTACTACCGCCTGAACGTAGTGCCGCTCAATATCCCCTCCCTGCGCGAACGCAAGGTGGATATTCCATTTCTGGCGAATCATTTTGTCCACAAGCTGGCGCCGGAGACGGGATGCCGCGTAGAATCCATCACCGACGCGGGCATGGAAAAGCTGATCGCCTATCATTGGCCCGGCAACGTCCGCGAATTGGAGAACGTGATCGAGCGCAGCCTGGTGATGTGCGCCGGAACCGAACTCGATGCTGCGGATATCAAGATGGAAAGTGTGCCCAAGCCGCGTCCGCACGGAGCCAGCGATGCGCCGCACTTCCTGCCCGATGGTCTGACGCTCGATCAATATGAGGTGGAGATTATCAAAGAGGCTTTGCGGCGCGCCGATGGCAACAAGAGCCAGGCCGCGCGGCTGCTGGGGCTGACGCGCAATGCGCTGCGGTACCGGCTGACCCAGATGGGGATGGAAGCGTAACGGTACTCATTTGGTCCGGAATTGTGTTCCTGTGGGGCAGGATGGCATCCTGCGCGGCGGTTGGCAACCGCCGCTCTTCGAGTGCGTGAACAGCAGGTCGGGGAAGGCCGATTGCCAATCGATTGCCAATCGGCCGCAGCTTAACAAGCTGCCCCATTAGGTCTCCCTGTAGCTGCGGACCGCTTTACCGCGACAACAAAACCCGCTGCACAGCCGCCGGCTCGCGATCGATGATTGTGAGCAAAACCCGCGCGGTCCCGTCGGGTCGACGGCGGCCCTGCTCCCAATTTCGCAGGGTCGCGGCATTGATCCCGAACTTCTCGGCGAAATCGTTCTGCGACAGGCCGAGCTTCCGCCGGACTCGCTTGACGTCGATCTGCGGGTCGACGACCACTCGGTGGGCGCGTCCCTTGCTATGGTCGCCCTTGGCATAGGCCACAGCATTCTCAAGGGCTTCGATGATTTCGGACCCCAACGAGCGGGCCTCCTTCCGGCTTAGATTAGTTCGTTTTGCCATACATTGACCTCAAAACAGATACGATCCGTCTCATCGCCTTCACTTCGGCTGGTGACAGAGTCTCCTGCCGGCTCTTCGCATACACGGTGAGCAAGTACAGTGGCATCGATTCATCGTGGTAATAGTAAATCACCCGAACGCCGCCCCGCTTGCCAAGTCCTGGACGTCTCCATCGTACCTTTCGGACTCCTCCGCTGCCAGCCATGACGTCGCCAGCCTGCGGATTTGTGGCGATGAAGCCGATGAATTCCAAGCGTTCTTCGTCGTCCCATACCTGAGTTGCTTTTACCGGGAACGGCTCCACCTCGACTACGGTGATGGGGACGCGATCCACTGATTCGAATATACGCCATCGGCGCACAGACAATCAAGCCGCAGCTGAACTCATGGAGCTCAGCCCGCCCCTCACGCCGCCAGCATGCTGCGCTTCCTGCTAAACGGAAAGTAGATCGCCATCCCGATTCCCAGCCACACGAAGAAGCGGATCCACGTCACCAGCGGCAAGCCCATCATCAGCACCACGCAGCACACAATCGAAATAATCGGGAACAACGGCACCAACGGTACGCGGAAAGATCGCGGGCGGTCCGGTTGCTTCTTGCGCAGTACGATCACGCCTGCCGAAACCACCACGAATGCGAACAGCGTGCCGATGTTCGAAAGCTCGGCGAACGTATCGATATCCCAGATGCCCGCCGGAATTCCCACCACGAAGCCGGCGATCCACGTGCTGACGTACGGCGTGCGGAACTGCGGGTGTACCCTCCCAAACAATCCCGGCAGCAGCTGGTCGCGCGCCATGGCGAACCAGATGCGCGCCTGGCCGTATTGATAGACCAACAACCCCGAAATCATCCCGATCAAAGCGCCGGCCGTGACAATCAAGCGCAGCCGGTTGTATCCCAGCGCCTTCAATGCATCCGCCACCGGCGAATCCGTGCCTAGCGTCTGGTAACTGGCGATACCGGTCAGCACGATCGAAACGCCGCAGTAGAGAATGGTGCAAATAACCAGCGTGGCGAGGATGCCGATAGGCAGATCGCGCTGCGGCCGCTTGCATTCCTCGGCGGCCGTCGAGATGGAATCGAAACCGATGTAGGTGAAGAAAACGATCGACGCGCCGGTGAGAATGCCGGAGAATCCATGCGGCGCGAACGGATGCCAGTTGCTGGGATGAATGGCATTGGCCGCGCCGAAGCAGAATAGCAGAATGGCCGCGATCTTGATGATCACCATCGTGGTGTTCGCCTTCGCGCTCTCGCGTACGCCGCGCACCAGCACCCACGTCACCGCCATCGTGATCAGCAGCGCCGGGATGTTGAACCACCCCGCGGGACCTCCCGCCGCCGGAAAAGGCGGATACGCAAGTTGCGGCGGCAAGTGAAATCCGAAGAGATTATCGAATAAATCCTGCAAGTATGCCGAGAAGCCCACTGCCACCGACATGTTCGAGACGGCGTACTCCAGAATTAAATCCCAGCCGATGATCCACGCCACAATCTCGCCCAGGATCGCGTAAGCATAGGTATACGCGCTGCCCGCGATGGGAATCATCGACGCCAGCTCCGCGTAGCACAAGCCCGCGAACGCGCACGCGATGGCCACGAGAATGAACGAGACCGTGATCGCCGGTCCGGCGCCGGGGCGTCCCAACTGCGACGCGGCCTGCGAGCCGTTAAGCATCAAATCGAGCACCGTCGAGTTGAGAATCGACTTGATCGCGATATCTTTGCCGGCGGCGGCCGTGCCGGTGACCGTAAAAATACCGCTGCCGATCACCGCGCCGATGCCCAGCGCGGTCAAGCTCCACGGACCCAGCGTCTTGCGAAGGCTCTTCTGCGGGTCCTCGGACGCCTTAATCAGTTCGTCGATGCTCTTCGTGCGGAAGAGGTCGCTCATCAAAACGCCGCCGGCGAATGCCGCTTACCGCTTGCGCTGGCCCTGTGCCTGACGGCGGATCTTTTTCTTCATGGAGCCGCGTGCTACGCCGGCTGCGCGCTTGGCCTGCGGAGCGGCCTTCTTGCGCGCCGTGCGCTTCACTTTTTTGCGTTCGGCTTTATCGGTGAGGTTCTTCGTGTTCATCAGTCTCTTTTCAACCCTGCGTATTTTTCGATCAGTTTCTTCAATCCAAATCGCGGAAAGTTAACTGTGATCTTAGCATCATCGCCCTCGCCTTCGCGCTTCACCACCGTACCCGACCCATACTTGGGATGCTGCACGGTCATTCCGGCGCGCGCGCCACGCCGTTGCGGCGGCGGCGCCTCGGGTAATGGCTTCGCCGGAATTGGCGGCCGTGGAAGTTGCGGCGGGGACGCCGTCTGCCGGTTGGCGTTGAACGGTATGCCGCGCTCGCCGAAAAATTGCGAGATATTCTCCAGCGAGTTGTATGTCTTGCCGGTGAATGTATTCCGCTGCGCCGATTGGCGCACGCCGTGGCGCTCGGCGTAAAGATCCACTTCGCCGTCGTCGTCT
>Ga0302325_10006326_pt1 | contig 26658 bp, 24 predicted proteins | sample Palsa_T0_2_FD_201948 | JGI IMG/M metagenome (GOLD analysis project Ga0302325, IMG submission 201948) | Peat permafrost microbial communities from Stordalen Mire near Abisko, Sweden - Palsa_T0_2 | ecosystem: Environmental > Terrestrial > Soil > Palsa > Peat permafrost | place: Sweden: Abisko... | reverse complement strand
GACCAACCGGTTAGGTTCAGCTACCGGGGAGAGCGATCGCGTTCTTGGGTACTGCCGGCAACTGCGCGTCCCCGAAGTGGCTGAAGGTGAGCAAGTCCTGCAAGTTTTTCCCTTGGACGTACAGCATGTACGGCGGACCGATTGCCGCAACATACAAACTGTCGTCTTCGGGGTCGGTGAGCACGATGGTCTTTTTCGAGTGCACCGTGACGGCATCGCTGTCCTTCGACATATGAGTGCCTGCACTTGGAAAAAACTCGGTCACGAAATCCGTGCTAATTGCCAAGTCGGCGAAGTTCGAAAAGTCGCTGTTGGCTGCCGGTGCCTTAATCCAGTGATTGGCTACCGCCTGCGCCGTTGTCTGGCTGCCGGTCAGTTTCAGCCAGCTTGCTTCGCCGGCCTTGATGTACGCCGTGCCCTTGGCCACGACGATCTCGAGGGTGGCGCCAGGCACCGAGATTTCTCCGCCGCCGCCAGTCGCGGAGAGGCTGAGGCTGAACGACGAAGCCGTGCCTTTGCCCCCGACCGTACCCACGACCTCAAAGCTCTTGACGTCCTTCATGGCTGTTTCTGAACCGGCGATGACCTGGCTCGCGTTCTTTCCCTGCTCAGGTGCGGGCCGGGCGGAGTTGGCGAACGAAACCGACAGCAGGGCGACCGCACCGAGGCGGGCCCCGCTGGCCCATCGGGACATCAGGCGAGGTTAGCAGCCACTGTTGGAGCCACTGCTAGACACCAGTATTAGAGGCGGCTCACGGGACTTAGCGATCGTGTGCATACGATGAGAGCCGATGAGCCCACAACCACAGGCAACCGCCGCCGTGCCGGCTAGCCCAGCCGCGGACGGCGCCGGAGCCGAGCGACCGGCGATCATCCATACTGAGCAGCTGACGAAGGTCTACCCGGGATCGGACTTGACGGCGGTCGACAAGTTGGACCTCGACGTACGCAGTGGAGAGATCTTCGGCCTCCTCGGGCCCAACGGCGCAGGCAAGACGACGACTGCGGGGATGCTGACAACGCGGGTGGTGCCGACCTCTGGACGCGCCTTTGTCGGCGGGGTCGACGTGGTGGCGCACCCGGCCCTGGCGAAGCAGATCAGCGGCATGGTGTCTCAGCAGAACACCTTGGACCGCCAGCTCACGGTCTGGGAGAACCTCTACTACCACGGCAGGCTGTTCGGTATCGGTTCGAAGGAGTCGCGACGCGTCAGCGACGAGCTGCTCACCAGGTTCCAGCTCTCGAAATGGGCCAAGGCGTCCGTTTACGCGTTGTCCGGCGGGATGGCACAACGCCTCATGGTTGCCCGTGCGATCTTCCACCGGCCTGCGGTGCTTTTCTTGGACGAACCGACAGCCGGGCTCGACCCCCAGAGCCGCTTAGCGCTATGGGACCTTCTCGGTGAGCTCAACGGCAACGGGCAGACGATCATGCTCACCACGCACTACATGGAGGAAGCCGACAAGTTGTGCGAGCGCGTAGCCATCATGGACCACGGCAAGATCCTGGCGCTCGGGACGCCCGCCGACCTCAAACAGAGCGTGGGCGCCGACACGGTCGTCACGGTCAAGACCGCCGAGCGGCCCGAGGCTCTAGGCGAGCTCCTGAAGAGCGCTCTCGAGGACATCACCCTGGCCCGCGTCGTGGAGGGCGCCCTTCAGCTCCACGTGAAAGGGAACGACCGGCTCGTCCCGAGGATCGTGACAGCCGCCGAGCGTGGTGGGTTCGCGATCCTGGACTTCTCGATCGCCGAGCCAAGCCTCGAAACTGTTTTCATCAACCTGACAGGAAAGGAACTGCGCGACTGATGGCGCTCACAACCGCGGCCCCCTTGGCACCCGACCACATAGGAGACCGGCCCCTCCGTTCGGTCACCTCCGCGAGCTGGACGGCGCTCGGGGCGCTCGTCACGCGTGACCTGCTCGTGCTGCGCAAGCATTGGTGGGAGTTCGTGCTTCGCACCCTGATCCAACCGTTCCTGCTGTGTTTTGTTTTTCTTTTCGTGTTCCCCAAGATCGGCCAGGGCATCGGAGGCCTCGGAGCTCCTGCGCAGTCGGCCTTTGCCACCGTCCTTGTCCCCGGCGTGGTCGGGATCTCGGTGATGTTCCAAGGTGTGCAGTCGATCGCGTTGGCAATGGCCGCGGAGTTCGGTTTCACGCGCGAGATCGAGGACCGCGTCCAAGCTCCCTGCCCGATCTGGCTCGTCGCGATGGCTAAGGTGGTGTCGGGCGCCGCGCAAGGTGTGCTCTCGGCCATAATCGTGCTGCCCATAGCTTCGGTCGTGCATGCCGCTGGGGTAGAAGCCCACCTGCACCTGCACTGGCTTATAATCCTCACCTTCGTGCCGTTGGCGACCATCGCAATGTCGGGCCTCGGCCTGGTGCTCGGCACCAGTTTCGAGCCGCGCAACATCGGCCTCATGTTCGGTTTCATCATCCTGCCCGTCACCTTTTTGGGTTGCACGTATTACCCCTGGACCCGCCTGGCGCCCGTGAAGATCGGAGGGTTCCACTGGCTGCAGACGGTCGTGCTCGTCAACCCGCTTGTGTATGTGAACGAGGGCATGCGGGCAGCGTTCACCGATTCATCGCATATGCACCTGTACGTGATCTACCCCGTCGTGATCGGCTTCGCGGCGGTTTTCCTCGCCATCGGCTTGCGCAATTTCCGCCGGCGAGTTCTTTCCTGAGCAGCCGGGCCGCCCTACCCGGGCGCGCACACATCCTCAGCGGGGCGGACGGAGCCCGTCGAGGATCATGGTGAGGAGGCGCTCGCCTTGCGGCTCGGTGAGGGTCGCGCTTGTGCACATTGGGCCAAGGATCTGCATGAGGTCTGACCCATCGAGATCGCTTCGGGCCGCTCCGGCTTGCTGAGCCCGGCCCAGCACCGTGTCAACTGCCTGGTTGATCCGCTCCCGCGAGGCCACCTTCAGCTGAGGGTTCTTGTCGAAGGCCTCATGGAGCTCGTTGAGGAAGGTCCGCTTCACCTGACCGTAGCGCAGGAACGCCTCGAGCCAGGCGACAAGCGCCTCCCACGGCTCGTTGTGGGCGACCGCTTCCTCGGCTGCGCACACCAACTCGTCCACGTCGGTCTGGTAGACGGCCTCGACGATATCGATCCGCTTGGGGAAGTGGCGGTAGAGGGTACCCACCCCTACTCCGGCCTGCTTGGCGATCGCCTCCATGGATGCCCCGCCGCCGCATTTCGCGAATACCTCCCGGGCGGCCGCCACCAACCGTTCGTTGTTGCGCCGAGCATCTGAACGCATGCACCGCCCGGCATCGCCGGCGTCCTCAATTGCCAGGTCATCGGGGGTAACTACAGCGGTCGCCTGCTGGCCAGTCATACGTTCGGCGCCTCCGGGCCGTTAGGTACACATAGGTACTTGCAAAACGGAGGGATCCTCCGTATACTAAGTGGAGGAAGCTTCCGCTTAGTTAATAGGATACCAGCGAAAAGGTCGAAGTCAATGCCCCCTACATCAGTTCTCGAGCCGAGACAGGCCCCGGTCAGTCACCTTATGGAAGGTTGGTCTGGAGCGGTCCGGCGTCGTCTTGTCAACCCCTCCGTGTTCTTGTTCGTCATCCTTACAGCGCAGCTCATGGTCGTCCTCGACGCCACAATTGTCAATGTAGCCCTACCTCACATCCAACGCGGCCTGGGCTTTTCCAGCACCGGGCTGTCGTGGGTGCTGAACGGGTACATCCTCACCTTCGGCGGGCTGCTACTACTAGGTGCCCGCGCCGGCGACCTCCTCGGCCGGCGGCGTACCTTCCTCCTCGGTATAGCGATCTTCTCCGTGAGCTCCCTGGTCGGCGGGTTCGCCGCGGACAGCTGGATGCTGCTCGCCAGCCGGGCTATGCAGGGCGTCGGCGCCGCTCTGGCAGCGCCTTCGTCACTGGCGCTACTCACCTCAGCTTTCCCTGAGGGACAACAGCGGGTGCGGGCCATCGGGCTCTTCACCACGGTGTCGGCCGCCGGCGGGGCCACGGGCCTGGTCGCGGGAGGCTTTCTGACCGAGTTCCTCTCGTGGCGCTGGGTGATGTTCGTCAATGTCCCGATCGGCCTGGCCGTGTGGGCAATCGGGCGAATCGTCCTCACCGAAACCGCTCGCCGTCATGGCCGCTTCGACATCGCCGGTGCGATCACCTCGACGACCGGCATGACCGGCGTCGTGCTCGGGCTCGTCGAGGCCGGGAGCTCCGGTTGGGGCGACCCACTCACCTTCTGCTCGCTCATCGCAGGGGTGCTCCTGCTCACTGCATTCGTACGGATCGAGGCTCGCGCAGAGGAGCCGATCCTGCCTCTCCGACTACTTTCCAACTCCACGCGGAACACCGCCAACGTGGCCCGCGGCCTCGTCTATGCCGGGATGTACGGGATGTTCTTCTTCCTGTCCCAGTTCCTGCAAGATGTCGAGGGGTACTCACCGCTTCGGGCCGGGGTCGCGTTCCTGGCAGTACCCACGTCGGTGTTCCTGGCGTCCCAGATCACGAGCCGCTATCTCATGGCCCGGGTCCCACGGAAACCCCTGATGCTGTCGGGGATCGCCCTTGCGACAGCGAGCCTCGTGCTGGCGAGCCGGCTGCACGCCGGCACGTCGTACCCGCACATTTTCCTCTGCCTCGTGCTGTTGGGGCTCGGGACCGGCATCTCGCTGGTCAGCCTCACATCAGCGTCGCTCGCAGGCGTAGCGCAGGGCGACGCAGGAGCGGCCTCGGGGCTTGTAAACGCCGTGCAGCAACTCGGTGCGGCGTTCGGCCTAGCTGTACTGGTAACGGTCTTCGGCGGGGTTACCCACCACGCCCAGTTCGGCACCGGTAGCTCCTTGGCGAGCGCTCAGGCGCAGTCCGTCCTGGTCCACGGGCTAGACGACGCGTTCACAGCGGGAGCGGTGTTCGCGGTACTGGCTTTGGCCCTCGTAGCGCTAGTAGTTCGCCCCGTCGTTAAGCCCGTCCTAGTGCTCAGCGCTGTCGAAGTAGAAGCACACTAATGAGGTGCTCTCAGTTGGCCCAGGTCGTCTAGCCGAGGGCCCTACAGCTCCGAGGTCGGGGCACGCCTTTCCACTTTGCGGGCCGAGCGCAGTTGCTTGGCCCGCAAACGTCGTTCACGGGAGGCGCGGGTCGGCTTCGTGGGACGACGAGGAGGGTCAATGCGAAGAGCCTCGTCGAGGCGTTCCGCCAATCGGTCCAACGCCAGCTGGCGGTTACGAGCTTGGGAACGTTCATCGCTCACGACGACCCGCACAGCTGAGCCGAGCTTCTCGAGGAGACGGGCCCGCTGGCGAGGACCGAGAACACCCGAACCCGAGATGTCGAAGATCAGCTCCACCCTTGTGTTAGCGGTGTTGGCGTGCTGGCCGCCTGGCCCACCGCTCGCGCTAAAACGCCACTCCAGCTCAGCGGCAGGTATGACCAGGTGACGGCGTCCGACCCGCAGGCCGTCTGTCGCGGAAGGCAACCTCGATCAGGAAGCGGATGAGGTCAGCGTTCTCATGAACGCAAGACCACCGTCAACGGCTGCCTTGCCGAGACGACGCCCTAGCTCCGCGCCGACAACCCCTCCGATTACGGCACCCACAACCGGCCCGACGAACGGGACTGGCACTACGGCACCAAGCAGACGAGCTCCCGACATTGCGCCCGCCACTGTCCCGGCGGTACCCCCGGCTTGCTTGGCCCGCTGTTCGACATCATCGTCCACGGCCCACCTCCTGCTTGTTTGCGGCCAGCCTAACCGATCCCATGAGAACGCGACCGCGGACAGCGTCAGCCAAAAGCAGGTCGCCTTCCTCTCCGTTTGCAACTGTTTGTGCCGATCACAGTCAAGATGCCTGAGCGCGCCGTCGAGGCGAGCCCCTTATACGAGGCTGAGAGCGACACTGGTCGCTTCGCGTCGCAGATGCGAGGCCTCGCGCTCATCCGGGGGTGACGGTGCCGACGGCGATGGAGGCTTCCTCGCGGGACGGCTGGGCCGCCGAACGTTTGACAACGTTCATGTCCTGGCTCCCGAGCGTCGCGGGCAGCGAAATAGCCCAAAGGGCGATCAAGTGGGCCACCGAGTCCCTCGAAGCCCAGGTCGGCGCCGTGGTAGGGCCGCTCTCCATCGAGGCTGTGACCGGCCTCCCGGCAGGCACGGCACGCGAGAAAGACCTAATTGCCGTGGCATCCAGGAGTGCCAGGCAAGCCTCGCTGCCCGGTCTCGGGCTCAGTGAGGTGCTGACGGTGCCGTTCGAGGGCGCCAATAGCTGGCTTCTGTTCGCTCGCACCGGCAGGCCGTTCACGCTGGCCGAGCGCAACCTGGCCTGGGGGATGAGCTGGGCGCTCGCCATGGCCCGTCGCGAGAGGGCGGCATTGGCCTCCTTGAAAGAGCGTCAGACGCTGCTGGCACGTCTGACGCGCATCCAACGTTCGATCGCCGTCCGCGCACCGATATCCGACGTGCTCCAGGCCATCGTGACGGGTGCCGCCGAACTGCTGGGCGAACGCGTGGTAGCGCTCCGGCGTACCGACCCCGACCAGCCCTCCCAGGCCCTGATCGTCTGTTCGACGGGACTGGAGACGGCTCCTGGGCTGGACGCACCGATCAAGTTAGGAGAGGGCGTCGGTGGCCGGACAATCTCGGAGCAGCGACTTGTCGTCATCCACGAGTACTACGAGGCCCCCAACGCGCTGCACGCCTTCGCCACCCTGGGGCTCCAGGCAGCAATGGGCGCACCTGTGCAAGAAGACGGTGAGGTGGTCGGCAGCCTCGTGGTAGCCAGCTACACCCGGGGCCGTCGCTTCAGCCTCGCCGAGCAGGAGGCTCTAATGGCCTTCGCCGACCACGCCAGCGTGGCCTTGACCGACGCGCGCATGGTCGAGTCACTGCGGCAGGCGTTGTCGACCGCGCGGCACGACGCAATGCATGACTTGTTGACCGGGCTCCCCAACCGTGCGCTCCTGCTCGACCGGTTGTCCCAGGCCGCCGCCCGCAGCACTCGCAACCAATCAATCGCTGCTCTCCTGTTCTGCGACCTCGATGGGTTGAAAAAAGTAAACGACAGCCTCGGCCACGAGACTGGGGACCAACTGCTGGTCGCTGTCGCCGAGCGGTTCGCGCTCCAGCTACGCGAGGCCGACACGGTTGCCAGGCTCGGGGGCGACGAGTTCGCGGTCCTTCTCGAGGACCTCGGTTCGGTCGCCGAAGCCAACGAGGTAACCGAACGGCTCCTGGCATCACTCGGCGACCCCGTCGTGATCAACGGTCGTGCGATCCCGGTCAGTACAAGCATCGGCATCGCGATGTGCAACCAGGACCAGACCGACACCGCAACCCTCCTGCGTGAGGCCGACCTCGCCATGTACGAGGTGAAACGCGGTGGCGGCGCTGGCTACTTGCACTACCGCCCGGACATGCGGCCGTTCTGCTGAGGCCATTGCGGCCAGGGAGCGTTCGCGTTCAAGCCTTAGGTTTGATAGCCGCAGTCGATCGACGAACGATCAACTTCGGTTGGAACACCGTCGGCGCCAGGTCCTGGAAATCGCGCGGCCAGTCGGCTGTGCCGATGGCCAACTCGACACCCGCGGCCACGATCTCAGCGGTCGGCATCCTTAGTGTTGTCAGACCAGGCACCGCAGCCGCAGCAAGCGGGACGTCGTCGAACCCCACGATCGACAAGTCGTCCGGGACGGCAATATTGCCTTCGAAGGCCGCGTGGACCAGGCCCAGCGCCAGGGTGTCGTTTGCAGCGACAATCGCTGTGGGCCTGGGTGACAGCGCCCAAAGAGTTGCAAGAGCACGCTCGCCGCTGCTGATCTTGTTGGCCACGAGCCGCACATACGACTTGGTTGACGCGAGGTCTGATAACGCGCAGTACTCCCTATAGGCAGACAAGCGCTCCTGCATGTCCCCCAGGGCGTCGGTGCCCACGAACGCGATATTTCGGTGCCCGATGGCGGTGAGATGGTCCATGGCCGCCCGGACCCCGGCACGGTTGTCGACCCCCACGGTCGGGAAAGGGCGACCGCGGCGTTCCGTGCCATGCCACAGCGCAACCACTCGGATACGGGCGCCACGCAGGTCCTCCACAAGCCGCGGCTCGTTACGCAGGTCCCCTACCAGCACGATCGCGTCACACTGGCGCTCTTCGAGAACCGCGGTCAACGCCAATGCTTCAGCGGCTTTGGCTCGCGCGTCACCAAGGACTAGGGCGTAGCCCCGTTCCCGGGCTGCGTTCGACAAGGCCGCAAGGGCGGAGGCGAAGAACGCATCGGTGATGTCGCGGACTACCGCGCCCAGCAGCATGGTCGGGGCACCTCGCAATGCCCGAGCGAAAGGGTGCGGCCTGTAGTCGAGCTGGGTAGCTATTGCCTGGACACGCTCGCGCGTTTCGACCGAGATGGGGATCCGCTCGGCGACGTCGTTCAGGATCCGTGACACCGTACTTTGGGCCACGCCGGCCGCTTCGGCGACGTCCTTCATCGTGACTGGCCGGCGGTCCTGCGCGCCGGTTGAGCCGTTGGACCCGATGGTCATCTTCGAGCGCGTTCCCGGTGGGGTGCCCGATTTGCAACGGCCCCTCGGCGAATGATCACAGCAAGCGATTGTACTGCGGTTTCACATCCCGCTCGGGAAGACGGCAAGCGCTTGGCCCACTGGAACGTTGCCGCATTGGCGTCCTCCGAGGCACCTCTTCTTAGCCTCTCCACTTGCTCCACCGAGCTCGCATGCGTATGCGCCTATTCCTTTGCTATGGTCACGATGCTCGGGCGTACGGCAGCGGGATGGGAGAGAGGGCCCGAGCGAGCCAGCTCATTCCGAGCTGACGGCAGAACTCGACTGCTAGAGCTTTGTTTATCCGAAACACAAGGAGGGTATATGAAAAGACATATAAGGGGTCGCCACGTGAGAAGCACCAGGGCCGCTATGGCCGTTGTTCTCGCGGGCGCCATGGCATCAACAAGCCTGTTGGTAACCGCCGGGAGCGCCGGAGCGGCATCGCCCGCCCCGCCGTTATCATCTAGCGTCCATCCGCCGACGTTCAACGACTCAGCGCTGTTCGGTCTGCGAAACGCTTTGCTCGCCGCGCTCAAGGGCCACAGTATGAGCGGCGTGGATACTTGGATGGTCGTCAACATCCTGGCCACCTATTGGGTTGCGGGCCAAAAGGGCGATGCGCGGGCTGCGAAAGAACTCGGGATCGCCGCCCACTATGAAGGCCCCTCCCAGGGACAGCTCGCGACGCAGGTCTCCGAGTACGAGACGCTCGCGTCCACGGGCGCTACCGGTTACTTCAGCTCGGTGATAGACCCGGTCTCGGAGGGGAACATCATCAACAAGGCCGTGGCAAAGGGGCTCGACGTTGTTGCGATCGACTCCCCGGTCCCGACAGCCGATGCCAATACGTTCGTCTACGTCGGCACCCCTAACGTCACCGCAGGCGAGGCCGCCGGGGCGGCAATGAAGAAGGCACTCCCCAATGGCGGGGACGTGGCAATCCTCACCGGGTCCCTTACCGCGACCAACTCCCTGCAGCGCATCCAAGGCTTCAAAGAGGCAATTGCAGGATCGAAGATCAAGGTGGTCTCGACAGAGAACGACGGTGGTGCAGCCGCCACGGCAGCCACCGACGCCGACACGGTGATCTCTTCGGACGCTAACCTCAAGGGCATCTACGGTGTGTATTCCTACGATGGGCCGGCGGCCTCGGTCGCTGTGAAATCCAAGGGAGACATTGGGAAAATCTTCGTCGTTGCCGACGACAACGAGCCAGGGACCATCACCGGTCTCGAGAACGGCTCTGTTGCGGCATCGATCATCCAGCAGCCGTTCATGCAGGGCTATATCGGTGCGTACCTCACCGCTGCCATGCATGTCCTCGGTGCCGGGAAGGTGGCAGCCATCATGAAGCCGTACCTGACATCGCCCGCTACTTCGACTAGCACCGCCGTAATCAGCACTGGCGTCGGGACGCTCACCAAGGCGAACTTGGCAGCTGACCTCGCTTACAACTCGGAAATTGGCGCCGGCTAGCACGTCGGTAGCCAGTACCGCGGGCACCAGTGAGGACCTCGTTCTCACTGGTGTCCGCAAGCTGTACGGGCCAGCGGTTGTTCTCGACGTGGCCCACTTGGTCATGCGTAAGGGACAAGTCGTGGGCCTGGTCGGCGAGAACGGTGCCGGCAAATCGACGATGATGGGGGTTATCGCCGGCTCGGTCCGGCCCGATGCAGGGACGGTTTCGATCGCAGGCCGGGTGCTCGGGCCGGGCGGTACATTGCACGCGCAAGAGCTCGGTGTGGCCATGGTGTCCCAGGAGTTCCCGCTCGTCGGCCAGCTCAGCGTCGCCGAGAACCTCCTTCTCGGCCGGCGACCGAGCGAACACCGCTATCTCGTTGACCGGCGCGCGATGCACGCCGCCGCCAAGGAAATGCTCGCTGAGGTCGGCCTCGACGTCTCGACCCGTCGACGTGTCGACGCGCTCTCTGTGGCGCAGCGCCAACTGCTGGAGATTGCGAAGGCACTCGGGCGCAAACCGCTCGTCCTTATCCTCGACGAGCCGACCGCGGCGCTCGGCCCGGCGGAATCAAACCGCGTGCTCGAGCTTGCCCGGCGGCATGCCAGTCGTGGGGGGATCGTGATCTTCGTCGGTCACCGGCTGCATGAGGTGCGCGCCGTCGCCGACCGGGTGGTGGTGCTCCGTAACGGCCTGCTCGTATCCGATCTGACGCCTATGGAGGCGACGGAGGAGCGTCTGGTACGCGACATGGTCGGCAAGGAGCTGCAAGAGACCGGCCATATCGCCGCCCCTCAGGACGGTGCACAATTTGCGTTCGAAGCAAGGCAATTAGAGGCAGAAGGCCTCGGCCCTTTAGACCTGAGGGTGCGCCCCGGCGAAATTGTGGGCGTCGCCGGCCTCATGGGTTCGGGCCGGAGCCGTCTCCTGCATGTCATCATGGGTGCTCGTCCCAGCACGAAGGGCGAGATGTGGCTCGCCGGGTTGAGCTACCGGCCGCGGACCACCACCGACGCAGTCGATGCCGGCGTGGGCCTCGTACCCGAGGACAGAAAGTCCCAGGCTTTGCTTGTAGATGCCTCGGTCCGATGGAACGTCACGCTCGCTATCTTGCGGCGAGAATCATGGCGGCGACTTGTCCTAACGCCCCGGACTGACCGGCGGGAGGCGGCCACCATCATCAGAGCCGCCCAGGTCCGTTGCCAATCGGAGGAGCAACCGGCTCGCTCACTTTCTGGTGGCAACCAGCAACGAATGATCTTCGGCCGATGGATGGCTGCCAACCCCCGCCTGCTCCTGCTCGACGAGCCGACGAGGGGCGTGGACGTTGGGGCCAAGGCCGAGATCTACAAGCTAATCGAAGTGACCCGAAAGGAAGGAATGGCCATCCTCGTGGTTTCGTCAGAAATCGAAGAGCTGGTGAGCATCTGCCACCGGATCGTCGTGCTACGCCAGGGCCGTATAACCGCCGATTTGGACCGTTCAGAGTTCTCAAAGGAACGCATCATCGCCGCCGCTGCCTTCGGCCAGGTCCCGACGTAATGGCGGCCAGTACTGCCGGGGCGCTAGGGCCAGCGACCGACGAGCGGCCCCCGGCCGGCGCGATCGCGAGGTTCGGGCGGCAACTTGTCGACGTGCCCGAGATCGGCATAATTCTCGCCGTGTTGGTGGCGTTCGGGATCTTCACCGCCATCAACCCTCTTGTCGCCAGCGTTTCGGAGTTGCAGAACCTCGGAGTCGACCTCGCCGGTTTTGGCATTCTTGCCATTGGCGAAAGCTTAACGATCATCACCGGAGGGATCGACCTCTCGCCCGGGTCGCTTACCGCCTTCTTTTGTGTGGTGTCCGCATGGCTGATCACTACTGCGCACATCCCGGTGCTGCTCACGTTCCTCATCACAATTCTCATCGGCGCGGCATGGGGGCTCTGGCACGGCCTGCTCATAACCCGCCTCGGCATAGCTCCGTTCGTGGTGACACTCGTTACCTTCATCTTTGCTGCCGGCGCCGACGAGGCGATCGCCCCGAACCCGATCCCTTTCACGTCGCCGATATTCCTCGACATCGCGGGGTCAACGGTTGCAAAGGTCCCGATCGCGACGATCATCCTGATCGTGGTCGCTGTAATCGCCTGGTTCTTCCTCGAGCGCACCTACATCGGGCGCCAGCTTTACGCAGTCGGCGGCAACCGGGAGGCCGCCCGCTTGGCAGGTATCCCGACCAACCGCCGGATCATCTTGGCCTATGTCGTCAGCGCCAGTTGTGCTGCAATTGTGGGCATCATCGTGGCCTCGCACTTGACCTCAGGTACGGCGGACAGCGTTAGTGGCTGGGAACTTATCGCCATCGCCTCAGCGGTCATCGGAGGAGTCAGCTTGATCGGCGGCCAGGGACGGATCATCGGGGTGGTCGCGGGGGCCGCCCTGCTCGTGGTGCTGCGCGACGGCCTCGTGGCGGTGAACGTCAATGCCTATTACCAGTCGATGGTCGTGGGCCTCGTCCTGCTCTTCGCGATCGTGGTCGACCGTCTCCGGGTCCGGCGCCTCGAACGCTCCGGGGGCCATGTCGGCCGCCCGCACCCACTCGACACGGTCCTTCACGGCGCAGGAGTTGGCCTTACCCGCCCGGTCGCTGGATCTGGGACAGGCGAAGCTCCGCCAACCGGGCCCGCTAGTCAAGCCGGGTCGTAGGGCCACTGAACGCCGCCGACGAGATCGGGCGTTGAAGGGTGCAGGCTCGTGATAACCACCGGCGGCCCAAGATGGCACGGTGACCTTCTACCCAGCCGAGTTGGAGCTTGCAGACTGGAGGCGCCGGGTCTGCGAGCTTTACGCCAGGGTCAGGGCCGAGCCTGATGCGGAGCGGGGACATGCCCTCTGGCGCGCCGGGCGAGATGACCTCATTCTCGATCACCCACAGAGCCCATTAGCGCCTGGCGACCCTTTGCGACGGACCGGGGTCGAGTACTGGCCGTACCAACCCGAACTCCGCTTCGAAGTACCTCTTCTCCCAGCGCACAACACTACCCTGCACGTCATCCCGACCGGGCGGGACGAGTCGACGGCGCTGCGAGCCATCGGCAGGATCGAGATCCCGGGACCAGTGAACGGGACCGTTACGCTCTGGTGGCTGGAACAGTACGGCGGCGGTCTGTTCATGCCCCTTCGTGATGCGACGGCGGGGAGCACGACATACGGCGGCGGCCGTTACCTTCTGGACAGCACCAAGGGGGCTGACCTGGGAGGCACGCTCGACAGGCTGGTGATCGACCTCAACTTCCTCTATCACCCGTCCTGCAGGTACAACAGCGTGTGGCAGTGCCCGCTTGCGCCGGCTGAGAACACCCTCGCTTTTCCCGTGGAGGCGGGCGAACGCCTTGGCTAGAGCACCCGTTACGGCTCTAGGGCTAGGCGCACCCCGAGGCCGATCAGCACCACGCCCGTGCAGCGGTCGATCCGGCGGCGAATGCGCGTATTCGCCATCCACTGCGTGACCGGGCGCGCCGCAGTCAACAGGATCGCGAAATAACCAGCCGTCATGAACACAAAGACGGCTCCAAGCACGAGCGTCGTCCAAGCCACCGAGTACCCGTGAGGCACGAAACCGGGGAGGAACGTGACGAAGAACACACCGACCTTGGGATTGAGAAGGTCAGTCAGCAGACCTGCCGAATAACCGGTGCCGAGGAGACGCCGTGAAGCAGTCGGGGTCTCACCACGGGAGCGAAGCGACCTGATGCCGAGGTACATGAGGTAGGCGGCCCCTACGAGCCGCAGCCCCAGGTAGGCGTCGTGACTGGCAGCGAGCACCGCCGAAAGCCCAAGAGCGGCGGTGATAACCCACACGGTAAGCCCTGAGAGCACGCCGAGCACGGTACGGACGGCCACGCGCCTGCCGCCACGCACGAGGTTCCGGATGACCACCAAAGTGTCCGGGCCGGGCAGAAGGATGATGAGCGTGGCCGCCACCAGGTAGGTCGCCAGGCTTACCAGCACTCAAGGGAGCCTACGCGCCGAAGCCTCCGTCAGGTGACCCGTTTTCTTGGGACGGGTGCGAGCACGGCCGGGTCAGCAAGCACAGTTGCTATCCGCTCGGCCGCGTCCCAAACCTCGACGAAGCTGGTGTACAGGGCGACCGGGGCGAGACGCAATACGTCGGGGGGCCGGAAGTCGGGGACGACCAGGCCGCGCTCGATAAGGAGGCGGGCCGCGCCCAATGAGCCGGGATGGGAAATGGCGAGGTGCCCACCCCTCCGGTCGGCGGCAGAAGGGCTGGCGGTCCTGGCTCCAAGGGGAACGAGCAATTCCTCTGCTCGCTGCGCCAGGAGAGAGACGAGCCGTTGAGCCTTGCCCCAGATAGCCGGGATGCCCGCCGCGAGCAACGGTGCGATCCCTGCATCTACCGAGGCGATGCCGAGCACTGGCGGAGTGCCGGCCAGGAACCTGTCGACTCCTTCGGCGGGCTCGTAATCGGTACCCATCGAGAACTGGTCCCGCTGGCCCCACCATCCCCAGATGGGCTGGCGCAGCGTCGCCTGCAACCTTGCGCTCACATACATCCAAGCCGGAGCCCCGGGGCCACCGTTCAGGTACTTGTAAGTGCACCCAACGGCAAGGTCGGCCCCGGCGCCGTCGAGGTCGAGCGGGAGCAGGCCAGCGGCATGGCTCAAATCCCAGAGCGTGAGGGCACCGGCTCGGTGGGCGGCGCTGGTCACCGCTGGCAGGTCGACCAGGGCGCCGGAGCGGTAGTTGGCGGCCGAGAGGCACACCAAGGCGACCTCGTCGTCTATGACGTCGACGAGGTCGGCCGGGCCGAGCCCGTCGACCGGGTCGGTTTCCAGGAGCCGGAGGTGGCCACCCGCACGCGCGACAATACCTTGGAGGACATAGCGCACGGTGGGAAAGTCGTGCTTGTCCCCCACGATCACCCTTCGGTCGGCGCTCGCGTCCATTGCGGCGACCGCCAGCTTGTAGAGGTTGACCGTCGTGGAGTCGCTTACGACGACCTGTCCGGGGGCGGCGCCGATTAGCTGCCCGATCCGGTCACCGACGGCTCCGGGCAGGTCGATCCAGCGCTCCCAGCCGCCCACCAGATCCCGGCCCCACTCCCGGGCCACGGCATCGACGGCAGCAGCCGTCGCGCGGGGCTGGCGGCCGAGGGAGTTGCCGTCCAGATAGATCGGGCCTCCCGGGCTAATGAGGAACTCGTCCCTGTACTGCGCAAGTGGGTCGAGGCGGTCAGCCACGATCGCCTCCTGGCGACTCTGGGGCACGCCGTCCACCACTCGACGCTACCTGCAGGCCTGCCGGGTGTCGGCAGGCATTTCCACGGAGGCTCACCGCGATGCCATTCCCCACACGCCTCGTTGACACACTTTTACCTCGCGTGCGCGACACTGGCCGGGCAGCGACCTAGGCCGTCACCCTCCGCACAACTTGGCCGCAACCGAGTAGCCGGGCTCGTCCGCGACTACCTGGGGCATAGCGATCGCGCCCTGCGAGTTCGGGTCAGGGAAGTTCACGACCCCGTGCGCGCGCATGCAATTCGCAATCTTGAGCATCTGCTCCACGCGCTGCTGGTCCTCTGCCGGCGTTTGCACGACGCCAGCGGCGAGCGCATACTTGCGGCACACCCCGTTCTCGTACTTCTCAACCACCTGTTTAGTGAAGCCCAGCCTGTTGAGCTCGCCGTCCGCGTACGGCGGGTCGGGGAAGTTCGTGAGCCTTTGCCTTCGGAAGCAGGCGGCCAACTCGGTCGCCGCCGCTGCCGAGGCGGCCGTCGGCAGCGTGGTGACTGGCGCAGCGACCACAGCCAGGGTCGTGGACGTACTCGACGACCCCGCGCTGGCGACACCGGGAGCTGCGGATGACCCGTGGCCGCAAGCCGTAGCAAGCGCCGTCAGCAAGAGCACGACCACAAACGGGGCGGCCCATCCCGATTGATATCTCGCCGTGCCCTGTCGGGACGTAGACGATAAGTGGCTCTCTGACGCCAAGCCTGGCTTTCGCACCATAGGAAACCACTTGTAATCCCTCCGCGGTAACGCCGGCGTAACAGGACGACGCATTTCCCGGCCGGATGAACCGTGCGGCCGCGGGACGAACCTCGTTCGTCAGACGGGTGCGTCCCCGGCCGTGCGGTGGTCCCCATCCGCGCCCGACCGAACACAGCGGGGCTATTACAAGGTCAGGACTGGATGTCCTCGCCGAGGTAGGCCATACGCACGCGGTCATCGCTCAACAAGACATCGGCCGAGTCCTGTAGCACGATCCTCCCCGTTTCGAGGACGTACCCGCGGTCGGCCAACTGAAGGGCCTTGGCCGCGTTCTGCTCGACCAGCAACACGGTCACACCCTGTTGGCGGATTGTCCCGAGGATCTCGAAGATCGTCCGGACGAACATCGGGGCGAGCCCCATCGAGGGCTCGTCAAGGAGCAGCAACTTGGGCTCGGCCATAAGGGCTCTGCCGATGGCGAGCATCTGCTGCTCCCCGCCCGAGAGGTTCCCACCCTGTTGCTTGCGGCGCTCCTTCAGGATCGGGAACAGCTCGAATACCCGCTCGGCTTTGGCAGCCTGGTTATGCGGCTTGCGGAACGCACCGATCTCCAGGTTTTCGAACACGGTCATCTGCGGGAAGATCCGGCGGCCCTCAGGTACGTGGCTGATGCCCAACTCGACGATATTGTGCGCCGCCAGGTGGGAGATGTCGACGCCATTGAAGCGCACCGTACCCAAGGACGCGTGGTGTAATCCCGAGATCATCCGCAGCGTGGTCGTTTTCCCGGCGCCGTTCGCACCGAGCAGAGTGACGATCTCGCCCGCAGCGACCGAGATCGTAAAATCATGGAGCGCAGGTACCGCGCCGTAGCGGACCTCCGCGCCCGTCACTTCCAGCAGAGCTGTCAAGGTCCTACTGCCCCGGAGCCGTCGTCGCCTTCTGAAGAACCGAGGTAGGCGTTGATAACCATGGGGTCCCGCTGTATATCGGCGGGCAAGCCCTCTGCGATCACCTGGCCGAAGTTGAGCACCACGATCCGATGTGCCACTGACATCACAAGCTTCATGTCGTGCTCGATCAGTAGCACCGTTACCGCGAGCTCCGAATTGACCTTGTGGATCAGTTCTGCCAGCTCGACCTTCTCGGCAGGGTTGGTCCCGGCGGCGGGCTCGTCAAGCAGTAGGACCTCCGGGTCAGTACCGAGAGCCCTGGCTATCTCGAGGCGCCGGCGGTCCCCATAGGGTAAAGAGCTGGAGAGCTCGTTCGCTCTGCGCGTCAGGCCCACAAACTGTAGGAGCTGGAGCGTCTCCAGGTCGCTCTGGTGCTCCTCACGCCGGGCTCGGGGCAAGCGCAACATCGCACCGACCGGCCCGGTGTGCTGCCTGGACTCGACCCCGATCTTTACGTTCTCGAAAGTTGTCAATGCGTTGAACATCCGCGAGGTCTGGAACGTCCTAGCCACTCCGAGGCGGTTCACCTTGTATGGCTTGCGCCCGATCACCCTGACGGGCTGCCTGCCTTTCGGCATAAACAGGATCGAACCCTCTTGGGGCCTGTAGACACCGGTCAAGCAGTTGAACAACGACGTCTTGCCGGCCCCATTGGGGCCGATCACCGACAGGATTTCCCCGCGGCGCAGGCTTAGCGACACGTCGTTTAGGCTCGTGACGCCGCCAAAGCGGAGCGTGACATGGTCGACTGAGAACAGGATGTCCGTCGAGGCGGATGGGACCGATTCGGGGGCCGCGCTAGTCGTGGTCACTCGGTCTCCGGTCCGATATAGCCGGGTTCGTCCAGAGACAACTTGCCGTAAGTCGCCGGAAGGACCTCCCCCAACGACCTAACCCGCACCGGTCCACCGGGGCTGTCCAGATGACCGACCCCCTCCTCGAGGAGCAGGATCTCCCGGAGCCGCCGGCGCGAAGGGATGATCCCTTGGGGCCGGAAGATCATCAGGGCGATGAGCGCTGCGCCGAGGTAGATGAACTCGTCTTGGGACTGGTAGTCGGGGAAGGAGCGGAGCTGGAGGTACTGCGTTAACCATTGGATGAAAAAGGCGCCGATGACCGCTCCCGCGATCGAGCCCATACCTCCAAAGATCACAAAGACGATGATCAGTATCGACGTCTGGACGGAGAAGTCGTTCGGAACGAGGCTCTGGACCTGGCTCGCGAAAAACACTCCGGCAAAGCCGGCCGTCGAGGCTCCGATCGAAAATGCCATAACCTTGTACTTCAAGGCGTTTATCCCCAGTGAATCGGCGGCAACCTCATCCTCGCGAATTGCTGTCCAAGACCGCCCGACGCGGGAATGCTCGAGGAAACTGAAGGCTATGGCGAACACCACTGCGACGCCGAGGATCAGGTAGTAATAGGGCAATACAGTGCCCGTCCAGCGGTAGGAAATCCCAAAGATATGGACTGAGAACTGCGGGATAAACCCGGGTGTACCTGCAGGGCCACCCGTCACCCCGTTGAGGTTATTGGCGACGATCTCGATGATCTCCCCGAAACCTAGCGTCACTATGGCGAGGTAGTCGCCCCGCAGGCGCAGCGTGGGCGTCCCGAGCAGGACGCCTGCCAGCATGGCGGCGACGATCGAGAAAGGGATGACCCAAAACGGGTTGAGGACGAAGGGCGGGTGGATCGGGAGCGCGCCGGTGAAATAGGCGGTGGTATAAGCCCCGATCGCCCAGAAAGCTACGTAGCCGAGGTCGAGGAGGCCGGCGAAGCCGACTACGACGTTGAGCCCCATGGCCAGCAGCACGTAGATGGCGACCTGGGTGGTGAGGATCGACTGGACACCGCCATTGAGGTGCAACGGCCACTCGATCGCCACCAGGAGCGCAGCAATAGTGAGACCGGTCTTCCCGTAGGCGAACCTGGCCTGGGTCGTGATCCCGGTGAACTCATAGCGGGCGTGGGTGGGAGCCGCTCCAACAATTCCGCGAACGAGGTCTGACGCCAGCCAGCCAACAACACCCACCAAGACGAGACCACCGACAGCCATGACTGCAACGCCAGCCGGGCGGTTGTGGGGCAGGACGTAGATCGAAGCCAGCCAATGCGCTAGCGAGTGGTGATCGAGCAGGTGGTGCTCCTTGGACCGCCACTCCGACCAGTCGGTCCACATCAACCATCCATAGGCGAACAAGACCAGGCCTGCGAGCGCGCAGAGCCCTCGTCTCCGGCGGGGGGCGATCATTTTGCGGGCAGCGGCGAGTGCAAGGAGCACGCCCTCGAGCAGGCTCAAGGCGACGGCTATCCAAACCAACCAGCGGGCCAAGGACCGGTCGTGCGGCACGGCCCCGATCGAGTTGAGGTACTTCGAGACCGGGTTGGAGAACCACGACAACAGCCCGTAAAGCGCTAAGACGGCGTAACCGGTGAGCCTGGCGACACGCAACGACTGCCATTTAGACAGGTAAACGACCACCTCCATCGCCGCCAGGGCAAACCCGACCTGGATGCAGATACCACCCTTCCAGGTGCTCCCCGGCGTAATGAACCACACCCAGATCAAGCCGACCACCACGACGACCGCATCGAGGCCGAGCCTGGTCCGCACGGTGAGTTCGAGGATTGCCGCCCGCATACGCTTGGTCGCGGCCTTGGCGGCTGCTTTGCGGGCACGCCGGAGAGAAACAATGACGAACAGCCCGGCCGCGTACCCGAGGAACCAGAACAACCTCGGGAACCCCAGTGCCCCGGTGAAGCCCGACGTTGGGGCTGTGTTTGATCCCGCCGGCCCCGTCATCACTGCGAGGACCACCATCACGGCCACGCATAGGAGGAGGAGCCGCAGCGATGGGTTGGCGAGGAGCTTCGCGGCCCGTTCCGAGCCAGGGGCCTGCCGGGGTGCGACGCTCGGGGGAGTGGTCACGGTAACTTCCGGACCAGTAGAAGTCATGCCTCCCTCCCAAGCCGCTCGCCGAGGATGCCCGTCGGACGGAACAGCAAGAGCGTGACCAGGACACCGAAGGCGACAACGTCCTGCCATTCCGCCGATATCCAGCGCAGTGGGATGCTCTCGGCCACCCCGAGCAACAGGCCGCCGATCATCGCGCCCCGGATGTTGCCGATACCCCCGAGGACCGCGGCGGTGAATGCTTTGATGCCGGGGACAAATCCCATCTGGTAGACGACGCCGAACTGAAGCCCGAACAAGAACCCCGCCACCCCGCCCATGAGACCACCGAGCACGAATGTGAGTGCGATCGTCCGGTCGATGTGCACGCCCATGAGGCTTGCGGTCTCGGCGTCCTGGGCGACGGCGCGTATCCCCTTGCCAAGCGTGGTGCGGTTGACGACTATGTCCAGCACCACCAGCAGCACAAGCGAGGTGACCATCGTCAAGACCCACACGGACTGGATCGCGACCCCACAAAGGCGGAAGGCGGGGTTCCCTAGCGATGCCGGCTCCGGGATAAAGGCTGTGTACCGCCCGAACTCCTTGCCTGCGAGGTTATAAAGGAAGTAGGACGCTCCGATAGCACTTATGAGGTAAGTGAGCCTGGGCGCGTGACGCTTTCGCAGAGGTCGGTAGGCCACCCGCTCGAGGGCGAAAGCCGTAGCCCCACCCGCGCATGCACCGGCAACGACCCCGATGAGGATGATCCCGATCGCCCAGGACCCCCCCGGGGTGGACGTGCCGAGGACGGCGCGCATGGCGAACAGTCCCCCGAACCCACCCGCCATCATCACTTCGGAGTGGGCGAAGTTGATCAGGCGGAGCACGCCGTAGACGAGCGTGTACCCCAGAGCGAGCAGCGCGTAGAGAAAGCCGTTGGCGAGACCGCCAACGATGAGCGAGACCCAAATGTTGTTGTTCGCAAGGAACGCTGGGCAATGCACGCGCTCAGACCACTCCTTTCAACTCTTGCAGCAGGTTAGCCAGTCACGGGCCGAGGGGCTAATGGGCCCGGGCGTGAAAAAGCCGGGCACCCCCAAACGGCAGGGCACCCGGCTCCTTCGTCCTTAGAAAAGGCCCAGAGTTAACCTGTGGTCAGGCCCAATTGGACCAATTGGCCGTTTTGCACCTGGTTGACATAAATATCGCTGCCGGCGATGTTCCCGTCGGGCTCAAAGGAGACCGTCTTGGTCAGGCCGTGGTAGACGATCTTATGAAGGCCGTTGACAACGTTAATACGCGTAATGGACTTTACGCCCCTCGACGTTTTCGACAGGATCTGCAACTCGGCAATGATGGTGTTGGTCGCGTCGAACGCCTCACCGGAATAGGTACCTGCGGGGAACTTGGCAATGGCCTTGAACCCGGAGGCGAAGGCGTTGTCAGCCCTTGTCGTGCCGAGGACGGCACACGGGCAGCTCACGTAGACACCGTTAGCTGCGCTTGGCGGGTTGGTCCCTGTTATGAGCTGGGTGGCATCGCTGCCGTCGCCGCTCATAACCTTGCCGGAGAAGCCGGCACTGTGCAGCGCACCGAGCAGTAGGCCGAGATCGCAATAGTAACCGCCGTAGAACACCATCTGCGGGGCTGCGCTCACCACGGTGGCGGCGTCGTCGGGGTACTGCGTCGGGCTGCCCGTCCCGCCGTTGCCGCACTGGCTGGTCCCGGGGAAGGTGCCGGTGGTCACCGTAGCGCCGTCCTTTGTGGCTTCGGCATCAAAGGCGGTGGCTATGCCGGCCCCGTAGGTGCTCGCGTCGTTGGCGACGTACAGCTTGGTGTCCTTGAGCACCTTGACGACATAGTCGGCGTCTGCTGGGCCCTGAACGCTGTCGTCGGCGACGTCGCGGAAGAAGTTGCGCCATCCGTTCTGCGCGAGATCCACAGCCGTCGCTGAGGGGCTCAGGGTGGCGAGGTTGTGAGCGCTGTAAGTCGGCTCAGCCGCCTTGGTCGCGCCCGAGAAGGCTGGGCCGACAACGGCGATGACGGCGGGGTTGGCAACGAGCTCCTGGGCGTCGGTGGGCGAAATCGTGGGAGAGCCCTGGTCGTCCTTGGAGACGTACTTCAGCTTGAACGGGAGCTTGCCGAACTGGGACTTTCCTTCGTTCGCCTGGTTGATGGCGTATTCCACGGCAAAGGCCTCATTGAGGCCGAGCTGAGCATTGCCGCCCGAAAGAGGGCCCTCGTACCCAATATCGAACGTCGGCTTAGTGGAATCTGGGTGGTTTGCACTTGCAAATGAAACTCCGGTGAACCCGGTGAGCAGCACTGCCCCCGCAACGAGCGGCACACCGGCCTTCATGAGCAATTTCCTCATGGGCTCTCCTTCTGTTGGTATTCACTAGAGGCAGGCGTTTGCCCCCAGGGTCGTAACGTTGGAGAGACCTTACCGAGTCGGCGGCTCACTAGCCAATCAGACGGGCCCTGAATTGTCAAGAGCCTAGCGTTGCGGGCCCCCGACGCCCCAGCAGTTGGGGCGCCGGGGAGGCCGCGGGCCCCCCTTGTCGATAGCCCCACACAGCACCTAGGGTTGGGCCAGGCCGACCTGCCCCCTTCAAGGAGGACCAGACCAATGCCCCGTCCACGAACCTTTTTGGCCACCAGCGCCCTCGCCTTAGCCGCAGCAGTTTGCAGCACCTCCGCTGTGCCAGCCTCCGCCTCAGCTTCTACCCTCAAGCCGTCAGCCGCGGCGACCTCGACGCCGACAATAGTGATCGGTTCGGAGAACTTCACCGAGGAAATAATCCTCGGCAACCTCTACGCCGACGTGCTCCAGCACGCCGGCTACAAGACCAACCTCCGCTCCGATCTCGGAGGGCGTCCCATCGTCGAGAAGGCCCTGGCCGCCAAGGCGCTCGACCTGTTCCCCGACTATGCCGGCAGCCTGCTGATCTTCCTCAAGCCAAACGACCAAGTCCAGGCTGGCTCTCTCACAACCGACCTCCCAGCCCTAAGGGCCGCCCTGGCGCCTATAGGAGCGACAGCGCTCAACCCGGCCGGCGCGATTGACACCAACGTCTTCGTCGTCACCAAGTCCACGGCGGCCAAGTACCACCTGACCACACTTTCGCAGCTGACCGCCGTAGCACCGAAGTTGTCCTTCGCTGCTCCCCCTGAGTGCTCGACCTACTACTACTGCCTCCCGGGTTTGGAAAAGGTGTACGACGTCCACTTCAAGTCCGTCATTTCGGCCGACGAAGCGGGGCCGGAGACAATCGCCGACCTGAACAACGGTAAGGCCGAGGTGGCGGAGCTCTTCTCGACGGACTCGGCCATTGCGCAAAATGGTTACGTCCAGCTGGCAGACAACAAGAACCTCGAGCCTGCCGACCACATCATCCCCATCATCCGCAAATCCTTCGACACTATGGGCATAGCCGCAGCGCTCAATGCACTGTCGGCCAAGCTGACCACGGCGCAGCTGCTCGACCTCGACAACCAAGCCAGTGCAAACCACGAGCCGGCGACGGACGCAGCGAAGTGGCTGAAGACCGTGGGCCTGTAACCCTGCATTAGCCGGGTTTCGAGGTACTGCCCTGGGCACGGACAACGGGGATCCTGCCCAGGGCGCGGTAGCGAAGAGCGGGGGTGTCTTTGTGGGCCGCGGCATTGCGCAGGCCAGCGGGCGTGAGAGCGCGACCACCCCATGCCATCAAGGAATCGACCCCCAGAGCGACGATGGCCACGAGAAAGGCGCCACTGAACGTCTCAACGTTGCTGTTCACGGCCAAGCCTGTGAAGATATAAGTACCCAGATCGGGGTAACCGACATAGGCGGCCAGCGTGGCGGTGGCTACCACTTCGACGGCTGCCGTGCGTGCCCCGGCGAGGATGAGGGGCCTAGCCAGCGGCAACTCGACTTTCCACAGCATTTGAGCGGGTTTCATGCCCATCGCCAAGGCGGCCGAGCGTATTTCCGGTGGCACTTCGCGAATGCCGATATAGGTATTGGTGAGTATGGGCGGGACGGCCAGCGCGAACATGGCGATAGACGCCGCCACAAAACCGCTTTCCTGAAGCCTGGCGATGGCGGGCTGGATCGCCAGGAGAATTATCAAGGCAAAGGAAGGTATTGCGCGTGCCGCGTTCGCCGCATTGAGAACCGCGAAGCTCCCCCTTCCGGTGTGGCCCAGGATGCACCCCAGGCCCACCCCCGCCAAGGTGGCGCAGACAACCGCCACCACAGAAAGCTTGACCTGGCTCAGTAGTAGCGCGGGGATCCCGTTCGAACCGCTCCAGTGCGCGCTAGTGGTCAGGAACGTCGCCGCCTGGGAGAGGAAGTTCACCTGGACACCGCGTTGCGGGAGCGGGCCCACGGCAGGCTCAACCGTTCGGCGCCGACTATGAGCGCGTCAGCAATTGCGGCCAGGAACACCGACAGCACCAAGCCGACGACTATTTCGGTGTTGAAGTCCGATTGGAAACCCTGGATTATCAGTTGCCCCAACCCGCCCTGGCCGATGAACGCCGTCACATTGACGAGCCCGACGACCGTAACCGTGGCGACCCTCACTCCGGCCAAGATCGAGGGCAGCGCGAGAGGGAGCTGAACCTTGCGAAGCGCCTCGAGCGGCGTGTAACCCATACCCTGAGCGGCGTCGAGGACATCGGCCGGGACCGAATCGAGGCCGGCAATAATGTTTCGGATCAGGATCAGCAGTGTGTAGCTGACAAGCGCCACCTCGGCGGTGGTGATCGAAAAAAAGCCCGTGATCGGTGCCACCAGGAGCAGCAAAGCGACGGAAGGGACCACGTACAGGGCCCCCGTGACACCGACCAGCGGCCGTCTGAGCGGGCGCACCCGCCAGGCCAGGATGCCCAGCGGCAACGATATTGCGAGGCCGATGACGACCGCTATGGCAGTGAGCTGGACGTGCTGCCAGAGCAGCGACAGGATCATGCTGCGATTGGACGAAACCCAGCTCCACTGCACCAACGGGCCGGCCGAACCGACGAGCGCCATAGTGAACGATGACATTACCGGCCCTGCGCCGGTTTACTTTTCGTCGGGCCTCGGGAGCGCCTCGTGGGTAGCCTGTGGCTACGTAGGAGGAACATGATCCGCTTCGAGGCAGTGTCCAAGCACTACGGCAACGACGTTTACGCCGTTCAGGACCTCACCCTGGAGGTGACCACGGGCGAGCTCTGTGTCCTGGTCGGCCCCTCGGGGGGCGGCAAAACGACGGTCCTGCGGATGGTGAACCGCCTGGTAGAGCCCTCGAGCGGCCGTATCGTCATCGACGGGCAAGACATCGCTACGATCGACCCGGTAGAGCTGCGAAGGCGGACCGGATATGTGATCCAGCAGTCCGGGCTTTTCCCCCACCTGACGGTCGCCGACAACGTGGCTGCTGTCCCGAACCTGCTCGGGTGGGACCGTACCCGCGTCCGCTCCCGGGTCGACGAAATGCTCGACCTGGTCGGCCTGGCCCCCGCGACATATGCCTCCCGCTACCCCCACGAGCTGTCGGGGGGCCAGGCTCAGCGCGTCGGGGTGGCCCGCGCTCTCGCTGGGGATCCTCCAGTGCTGTTGATGGACGAACCTTTTGGAGCCGTCGACCCCATCCAGCGCGACCGTCTCCAGCAGGAGTTCCTGCGGCTTCACGCCCAGGTTCAAAAGACGGTGATCATGGTCACCCACGACGTCGACGAGGCGGTGAGGATGGGTGACAGGATCGCCGTGTTGAGCCAAGGTGGAGTACTCGAGCAATACGAGACCCCTCCCGAACTGCTCGCCCACCCTGCTACGCCGTTCGTCTCAGACTTCATAGGGGCGGACAGGGGTTTGCGCCGCCTCGCAGTGACGCCAATCGAGGTCGACGACCTCTATTGCCCACCGATGGTCACGCGGCAGACCACTGTCGCGGAGGCACAGGCCGCAGTGGCTGGGCAGGGAACGAGCTGGGCTGTGGTTGTCGACGATGCCGGACGGCTCCTTGGCTGGGTCGAGCCGGGGCGAATGGACGAGGCGGGCTCTCCCGGGCCTTCCGGGACGGTCGCTCGCTACATGCGGCCGCTCGACGCACGCGTGCCCATAGACGCCTCCCTCAAGGCGGCCTTCGCTGAGATGCTCCAGCATGACGCGGGCTGGGTCGCAGTCCTTGACAAGGAACGTTTCTTGGGCGTTTTAACGCCCGACGCGCTGCATGCCGCGCTGCGGCGTTCAGTTGGGGGCGACCCGGTCCCCGTTTAGAGCTAAGGAGGCGCATGTCGGATGGCGATCGCAACCACTAATCCGGCGACCGGAGAAATCCTCAGGCACTTCGAGGAGATCTCCGACGAGGAGCTCGAGAGTTGCCTAGTACGGGCCGTGGTTGCATCGCGCGAGCAACGCCTGACAACCTTCGAGCAACGCTCGGCCTGGATGCGCCAAGCCGCTGACCTGTTGGACGCCGAGAACGAGACGGTCGCCCGGATTATGACGACCGAGATGGGCAAGACGGTCAAGTCAGCACGCGGCGAGGTTGCCAAGTGCGCTCGAGGCTGCCGTTACTATGCCGAACACGCCGCCGCCTTCCTGGCCGACGAACCGGCTGACGCTGCTGCCGTGGGCGCTGAGGCCGCCTACGCCCGTTACGAACCCCTCGGCGTGGTCCTCGCAGTCATGCCCTGGAACTTCCCGCTTTGGCAGGTGGTCCGCTTTGCGGCCCCTGCCCTTATGGCAGGCAACGTCGGGCTGCTCAAACACGCCTCCAATGTCCCCCAGACCGCGCTGTACCTCGGTGAGCTGTTCACACGCGCCGGCTTCCCGCAAGGC
>Ga0302325_10006324_pt1 | contig 26661 bp, 27 predicted proteins | sample Palsa_T0_2_FD_201948 | JGI IMG/M metagenome (GOLD analysis project Ga0302325, IMG submission 201948) | Peat permafrost microbial communities from Stordalen Mire near Abisko, Sweden - Palsa_T0_2 | ecosystem: Environmental > Terrestrial > Soil > Palsa > Peat permafrost | place: Sweden: Abisko... | reverse complement strand
CGTATTTTACGGGGATATCCGATCCGTATGAACCACCGCTGCAGCCGGATATCCTTATCGATACTTCGCGGTTGGATATAGAGCAGGCAATACAAGCATTATTGGAGATCGAGGTATTGGCATTTCCCAGGGAGATATTAATATAACAGCTATGCGTTCTACATCGTTACAATTACCAAATCTAATCGACACTAAAGTGCATTCAGATATCCTTCAGAGGGCTAAACAACTTTCAGATATCTTCCGGAAGACTGCAAGTGAAAATGATGCAAAAGGCGAGTTCCCGGTGAGAAACTTTGACCTTTTGAAAAAAGAGAACTTCCTGGCTTTAATGATACCAAAGGATATGGGAGGTCTTGGAGCCAACTTTTCGACTTATACGGAAGTGCTCAGCATTTTAGCACGCGGGGATTTGTGCACGGCCCTCTGTTATAATATGCACCATACTGCGGTCGGGCCGATATCGGACGTTGACCCTACCAAGGTCAGGGGAAGGGTTAGTGAAAATATTGAAAGGTTTCAGAAATGGATGTTCAGTGAAGTGACAGCGCATCAAAAAGTGTTTGCATCTGCATCATCAGAACCGGGAGTGGGGTCGAATTTCGCAAAATATAAGGCAACTTATCAACGATGCGAAAATGGGTATGTGATAAATGGCACCAAGTCCTTTGTATCCATGAGTACCTACACGGACTATTATGTCGTACCAGCGAAACCAAAGGGTAAAGAGTTGTCAGATTTACTAAGCTTTTTTGCCGTACCACGAAATAGCCCGGGAGTTAGAATTCTCGATACCTGGAACCCCATTGCCTTAAAATCGACTTTATCCAATACCGTCCTATTTGAAGACTGCTTTGTTGACCATAACTCTATTTTTATGGGGATTGAAGGCATGGCCTTTTACAATATTTTGAAAGACCCTCATTGGACGATAGGGGGCTTTTCTGCGGCCTACCTGGGGCTATGCCAAAGCACTTTTGAGCTTATTGTGAATTATATTAAAGAGAAGAAGCAATATCAACTTGGCACGTCTAATTTACTGGAAAGCCGGGTGGGTGAATTGGCGGCAGACCTGGAAGTGGCGAGACGAATAGTCAGCTGCTTTGCTTCGATGGTCGATCAGCAGAGCGAAAATGAAATCGAGTCTTATGCTTTTCTGGCTAAACATGTCATTAATACGCTTGTAACCAAAATGACGACAGAAGGATTGCAACTTTGCGGAGGGAACGGTCTAAGCAAGAATTTCGATCTGGAGAGATTTTACCGGGAAGCCAGCTGTTGCAGTGTAATGCCTGCCACGAGGGATCAATGTACGCTTCGTTTCGGCCGGGAAGCCCTGGGGGCCGATTTGAGAAGTGAGAAGTTTCATGTTTGGCAATAATTGGCCGCCAATACAGCTTATGCCAATGATCGAGCGAATGGTCGAAGTTGCAACAGATGCCGCAACAGCTGCGGGACGGGGAATCCTGGAAATCTATCGTGAAGGCTCGCCGGAGGCAGTGATGAAAGCTGACAACTCACCCGTAACTATTGCAGATAGATCTTCCCAGGCTATTATTGGTGACTATCTTTTGGGGACGGGGCTGCCGGTCATTTCAGAAGAGGATGTGGTAATGGATTATCAGACAAGAAAGTCATGGGAGTATTGCTGGTTGGTCGATCCGCTGGATGGAACCAAGGAATTCATTGCCGGAACCGGTGAGTTTACCGTAAACATCGGTCTGGTCTGCCGGGGGCGGCCGGTTGCCGGCGTCATTTACATCCCGTGCAGTGATGCGCTATATGTGGGTTCGGCAGAAACGGGTGTCTATAAGCGCCATGCCGGGCATCTGCGGCGATTGAGGGCTGCCGGAAGCCGGTCACGGCTGGAGGATCTCCGGAAAAAGTCGCCGCTGCGGGCAGTGGGTTCGCGCTTTCACTCGTCAACGGCAACGGAGGAATTTGTAAAGCAATTTTCAAATGTGGAATTTATCATGGCAGGCAGCTCATTGAAATTCATGTTGCTGGTGGAGGAGGAGGCAGATCTGTATCCAAGGCTGGGGAGGACTATGGAGTGGGATACGGCTGCTGCGCATGCCATTTTAAATGCGGCCAATAGGGGGATTTACCGGCAGGATTTGAGCGGTGAACTTGTTTATAATAAACAGGACCTCTCGAATCCTTACTTTATGGCATTTTAAATAATGGAAATAATTATGACAGTTATCGGAATCCGCAATGGAAGACAGGAAGAGAAACGGATATTTTTAAGAAATGTTTTGTCGACATTTTTATTTATCAAAGCCTGATCTACATCATGAATGAATTTATTGAATTATTTACGGACGAGCGTCTCTCGAGACGATGTCACGAAGACATCCCGGAAGCTCATGTTTTTCATAAGATGGTCGAATATTATGGCGATCGTTTGAGCAAAACGGAGCGCGGATTGCTACAAATGCAATTTGAGGATGTTGAAAATGCTCTCGCCCTTTCGAGGCGCCGGGAGCTTTATGCGGCAGAGCTGATTTTCAAGATGATCGCCGACCAACAATTGGAATACCCGGAATTTATGCGGAACGGGATGTTGTCCATCGTAAAAGCGGCCGCATCGTATTATGTCTATGCCTGCGGCCGCATCGAGGAATCGATGGAGCTAATGGAGCAGGCTATTCGTTATTCGATGACTCAAAGTATGGATTTCCCGTTTATACTCACGGGGTCGCAGCAGCAATGGCTCAATATCGTCGTAGTCAGGTCGCGGCAGGGCGATATGGACAGCGCCTTTTCAGAGCTGAACGCGTTGACTTCCTTTTTCCTGACAGGGGAGGCAAGCGGCATGGGGGTTGAGGAGCGATTCCATTTCGATGCAGGCGGGGTAATTTGTGATCGGTTCTGGCAGCTGGAGCCTGAATTACAGCACGACATGATATGTAAAATTACCGGCCATGCATTTGGGGGTCTTTTGAGATATTGTCACAATGATTTTTCTCTTGCCGGAAACTATTACGGTCAATTAATCAGGCAGGCCGCCTATGCAATGCAGGGTCGGCGGGTTATACAATGGGCACGATCGCCAATCATGCTCCTGCATTTATTCTATACCGGTCAGCGGGAACGATTCCTGGAGGGGATCAGCGAGCAATTCGATGATATCCTGCAAGCGGCGCCCCCTCTGCAATGGTTGATAATCAGCAACTACGTACTTCTTTTTCGTGAGGCGGGGTTTGACCTGGAGTCACATCCGAACTATAAAAGGTTTTTTGAGGCGTACTGGAGTTTGGGGATCAACACCGAGTTGTTGAAGCCGGTGGCTCAAGAGATGGGTTAAAATGATGTCTACTCCAATGGACCGCTGCTATAAATGCCGAGGCCCCCGGCAGCTGCCGGGGGCCTTTTGGCTTATGCACCCCATCTTCACCCCAAACTCCTATTATTTATGCTCTAACAATTTAAAGAATTGATCGAGCTGCGGCAAGATCACGATGCGGGTCCGACGATTGAGCGCCCGGCCGTCAGTAGTGGCGTTATCGGCTACCGGTAGGTACTCGCTGCGCCCCGCAGCAGCCATCTTCGCCGGCTCGAGACCGTATTTGTTTTGCAGGATGCGCACCACAGCGGTTGCCCTTTTCACGCTGAGATCCCAGTTGTCGAGCAGATCGCCGTGACGGTAGGGGACATTATCCGTATGACCTTCCACCATAAATTCAATATGCGGCTGCGCTTTTAAGACAGTCGCCACTTTACCCAGCACCTCTTGTGCCCGCTGGGCGACATTGTATTTGCCGCTCGCGAACAGCAGTTTGTCGGAAATATCGACATAAACGACCCCCTTTTCTACCTTGATATTGATGTCCTGGTCGTTTAGGTTGCCGATAGCGCCTTTAAGATTATTGACAAGGGCCATATTCAACGAGTCTTTATGTGACAGGGCGGACTGCAGACTTTCGATATACGCATCCTTTGCGCCCAGATTATCCAGGGATTTCCGGATGCTCTGCGCCTGGGAACTGGAAATGACGGACATATCTTCCAGCTGCTTCAGGGCCTGCGTATTGTTGTCCTTCAGAAATGCGATCTGTTTGTTCAGCGCAGCCACCTGCGCATCGCAATTGGATTTATCCCTGCTAAGATCGGCAGTCTTGCCATTACAGTTCTTCAGATCATTTTGCAGCGTGCTGTAGGAATTATTGAGACTATCATACTTCGACTGCAGCGCTTTTAGCTTTTTACTGCCGGCGCAGGAAAATAGCATAATCGGTAAAAGACCGATCAATGCTATATTTTTGATACGCATACTTTTTGATTTAATTGTTTAGAGTAGTTAGAAGCACTAAGATTGGCCTGCAGGATTAACCGGGGCTTAGATTGGTATTAGAATTGCATTAGAATTGGCCGCCAGGCGCTTGTTCCCCTTTTATTTAAGCGTACTGGCTGTCGGCAGACGGACAAAGAAAACAGACCCCTCTCCGACGGCGGAATCGACCGTAATGCGGCCTTTGTGTAACTGGACTATCCGGCGGGCCAGGGACAAACCGAGGCCGAAACCGGGTACGGAATGTCCGTCCCCGGTCCGATAAAAGGGCTGGAAGATGCTTTCCCATTCTTCTTCACCAATGCCACGTCCCCGGTCTTCGATGCTGACGCGGATCTCATTTCCCTGGACGTTGAGTCGTACTGTCGCATGGTGGTCTTCCGAATATTTGCACGCGTTGGAGACTATATTCTTGATAGCGGTGAAGAGCAGCTCCTCATTGCCGAAGACAAGCAGCGCCTCCTCCGCTTCGGGAAGCTGGTCGAATTCCAGCGTAACGGTGAACAGGTCGTTGGTCTTAGAAATCTCTCCGGGCAGCCGAAGCAGTATTTCGTCGATGCGGATCAGGTCAATCTCCAAACCGCCTGCAGTCCCGGAAGCCCGGGCGAATTCGAGCAGGGTCTGGGTCAGCTTGTTTAGTTGCTGGGTATCCTGATAGACCGATTGGATGACCTTCCGGTATTCTTCCACACTTCTCATCCGTTGGAGCGAGACTTCCAGCTGACTGGAAATAGAAGTCAGCGGCGTTGACAGCTCATGTGAGGCATTCGCGATGAATCTTCCCTGGATCTCAAAGCTCTCCTGTAGCCGGTTCAGCAGTTGATTCAGCGTATCCGATAAATAGAACCATTCGTCTTTGGCATTGGCGCCTACTGAACGGATCCGGCGGGCGAGATTGCGCGCCGAAATTTCGTTGACCTCATCGGATATCCGGCGCAGCGGCCGCAGAAGGCTGATCGAAAATAGATAGCCGCCAACGACCGAAATAAGGATGCCGCCGACAAAGCTGAGTGTGAGCACCAGCCGGAGATGCCGCAGCTTTTCATTTCCCGCCTCATCGTACGCGGCCGCTATGATAACAAAACTGGCATTTTCATCCCGGTAATAAAAGGCAATGGCATCATTGGCCCCCTGTTTGAAGTAAATCGGCGACTTTTCGTTCCTGGCCCGGTCTATGACGACCCGGTTAGTCCGGATCGTATCGGCAAAGCTGTCGCTGTACCAATAGATCCGTTTGTCAAAGCTGTCGTATGCTTCCACCACCTTATCTTTCATCGCTACCGAAGTTGAAGCATCGATTTTTCGAATGAGCACCTGATCAAAAACGCCGCTCTGGCTTAGCAGGCGGCCCGTCGTGATCGCCCGATTGGCAAGCCGGGTCTGGATATCTTTTATGCGGTTGGTATAGGAGAAGTAATAGACGGAAGCGCATACGAGGGTTAGGATACCCCACACCAGTAAGGTGAACAGCAGCGTTATGCGTATCTTGACGGGCATCAGCTTCCATGTGTTTTTAAGACATACCCCATGCCGACATGCGTTTGGATCAGCTTTTGGTCAAAGTCCTTATCCACCTTATTGCGGACATAGCTGATATAGACATCGATGACGTTGGTGTTGGTGTTGAAATCGACGTCCCAGACGTTGATGGCCAGATCGGCCCTGGATACGACCCTGTTTTTGTTTCGCATCAGGTATTCCAGCAGCTGGAATTCCTTGGCTGTCAGTTTTATCTTTTTGCCGCCGCGCTGCACTTCTTTGGTATCGAGGTTCATTTCAAGGTCGGCGACCCGAAGCATATTGCCTACCGGCATATCCTGCCCGGGGGTATGTTTCAGCAGGGCCCGGATCTTCAGCAGGAGCTCGCGGAATTCAAAAGGCTTGACCAGGTAATCGTCCGCTCCGGCATCATACCCTTCTATCTTGTTCTCCAGCGAACTCATGGAAGTGAGCATGATCACCAGCATATTCATGTTACGGTAGCGGATAGCCTTGCAAAGATCATAGCCATTCATACCCGGAAGATTGATATCCAGGATGACAAGATCGAATTTCCTGGATGTAAGAAGCTGGTAGCCGATTTTGCCGTCATAAGCCACTTCGACATAAAAGCCGTTTTCCGTCAGGCCCATTTTCAGCGTATCGGCAATCTTCTTTTCGTCTTCGACGACCAATATGTTTCTTTCATCTGCCATTCTTTGGCAATATTAGCTATGAATTCCCTAACCATCAAAGAATTGTCCCACCCGTCGTTGGCTCTAATCCAATTCTAATCCAACTCTAATTGTTTGTTAACCTCCCTGGTCTATATTGGCGTAAATAGAAATCATGGCGGTATCATTTAGAAATATACTAATCCCGGTCGACTTTTCATTGAATACGGAGACGGCCGTAAACAAGGCTATCGGGCTGGCAGGAATGGAAGAGACCGTCATCCACTTATTACACGTCGTCCGACCCGGGCGAAAGGCATTGACCCGATTCAGGGCCTGGGTGGTGGAAAGGGATCTGAATCAGTGGAAATATAAAATCCAGGAAGCCAATCCCAATATCCATGTAAGGACTGATGTCCTCCGGGGATATTCGGTGCAGCAGGCGATCATCGAATGTGCTGTCATGATCAATCCGGACCTGGTCATTCTCGGCAAACAGCATAATCACCGCCGGTGGTTTTTTTCCCGGCAGATCTCACCGGATGTGGTAGCGAAAAAAAGCAACTGTCCTGTCCTGACGGCCAAGCCCGGCTCGATCGACAGCCGGACGAGAGTCATCGTCCTCCCGATTCGTAATTTCCTACCCGAAAGAAAGCTGGAATGGGCGGTCCTGCTGGCCCAAAAATACAAAGCCCAGGTGCACCTGCTGGCCATCGGGGAGAATGCCGGGCAGAAAGACGGCCTCCTGTCAAACGTCTTTTTGAAAGCTTATCACCATTTGCGTGAAAAATTGCACCATCCGATCGAATACTCTACTGCTACCCGTCACCACCCTGCCAAAGCGGCGCTGTCTTACGCCGAGTTGATCATGGCCGATATAATCGTGGTGAATCCGGACACGGAAAGCGGGATCTCCGGCTTCACGGGTTTCCGGCATCTCAGCGATCTGCTGAAACGGGATTCGAAGATACAGGTATTGGATGTCGAGCCGTATAAAGGATGTCGAACCGTATAAAGGATGTCGAGCCGTATAAAACCAACTAAAAAGAGTGTTTGCCGATCTGCAAGACCGATGCGGAGAATGGCCAGGGGCGAAGGTCAATGATCCGCCAATAGCTGGCCATTTGGGTTAAAGAATAGGATTTTTCTGCCCAGATCGCTTTTCGTTACTACGACATGATATTGGGTCATCCCGTCTGACAATCGTAAGATATAAGCGGACGTTCCTTTCCAATCAGCATATTTACAAGCTTTCAGGCTGTCCGCGACTATTGGCGGCAGGCTATCCCATTGAATTGCCTCCTCTGTGCTGATCCAGCTGCCGGCAGGCGCAAACTTCGCTTCGCACCGCGCGCCCCTGATATTGAAAAAGGCGGCGAAATTGTTTATTTTATCTTTCCATTGGACGTCCGAAGCGTCAGGAAACATTTTATTGAAGTTACTAATTATCTCTGAAGGAGTGGGTCTGGCTTGACCCAGGCAAAGCATGCTTATTAGATTCAGACCTAGTAGCAATACCCATAAGTTAAGTTGTTTCATATTGGCGTTTTTATGGCAATCGCTCAAAAAATTATAACTGCTGACAGAAGCCGGATCAAACTTAAAAATCAGTTCTTAAAAAGACATTAGAAACGGATTAGAATTCTGTTAGAATTCATAGGCAAATGCAGGAGTGACGCGGCCATTGATACAGCGAACTTCCAAAGCCAATGAATGATCGTCTGGTTTAAGCCATTTTCGACTTTATTCCAAAGGCGGAAAAAATCTGGGCCCGGTACAGCCAGGTCAGCACGCTACAGCAAAGGAAGACGGTCAGCGCGTAGAGGAATAGAGTATAATCGCCATACCACTTCAGGCCCAATGTTCCGTTGAGGTGGAAATATAGTGCTCCGGCCATAAGGCCCATTGCCAGGGCGGAACCCCAGCCGGTCGTCCGGGGAATGAGGATGAGTGTCGTTGCTATTAATTCCAGGGCACCGGTGCCGATACGGCCCCAGGGCTCCATCCCGATCTTTGTGAATAATGCAACCGATTCGGGAGCCGCAGTGAACTTAAAGAAAAGCGTTTGCAAGAGAATAATCGCGGACACCAGGCGGAGTGCCCAAATAAGGATGATACTGATTTTCATTTTTGATTTGTATTGGTGGAAAATATTTTTTTATCGTCCCCAGATTTTTGAAATACAAGTTCGGAGCAATAATTTGGACCGGTGTAGTATTACCCAATAGTTGGCCTGGGAAAGATTAAACTTCTCGCAGATAAAATCGGCATTTTCTCCGGAAACGTACTTCATCAGGAAAACATTTGACAGAGACCCGGGCAATTTTCCAATACACAGATCAAGGACCTTCTTCAATTCCGACTGGTTGATAGCAAAATCGCTTTCCAGTCCCGGGATAGCAGGGAAGCTTGCTATTTTGTTATGCCCGTATTCACCCGGCGTATCCAGGTCGAAATAGTGATCGGCAAAGGATTTTTCGGTTTGGTTAAGATATTCCGACATCGGGACCTCCTTTTTGCCGGCCCGGTATTGGTCTATGATCTTATTGTTCAGGATACGGACCAGCCATGTCTTCTCGCTGCATTCACCGCGGAAGTTCTCTTTGCCTTTTATGGCCGATAGAAAAGTCTCCTGAACCAAATCCCTGGCCAGCTCAATATCATTTAATTTGTAGCTCGCCAGCGAAAACAGGTAATCACCATAGTGTTCTGCCCATTCCCGCGTGTTCAGCTCATTTTTCATATTAGTATACCATTAAATTAATTACCGGCCGCGGTTAAAGATGGTGGCGTCATGACATTTCATCTATCTTTCTCTGCAATTCTTTTTTTTCTTCCGGGCTGAGCTTATTGGGTGGCTGGTCTTCGAGCCCCTGTCGTCCCCGCTGCAGGAACTGATTGAGCAACGCGGAAAACTGTTCGAATTTGCGGCAAACAAGGCAGTATTGCATATGTATCCTGTATTGCAGGTATTCGTAAGGAGTCAATTTAGATTCCTGCTTCTTGATGGTGAGGCGCTGTGCCTTCTCGCAATTGTACATAATGCGCTTAAACATGGTAAAATGTCTTATTCCTTATCTTTTATTTCCGGCCATTTTCTATCTGCTGAATCGATGAGAACAGCCTGATTTTTCATCCATGATTCTTTCACCTTTTCGTTGTAATTAAAGTAAAGTCTGTTATGGACGATTGTCCATGTCTCCGGCTGGGTGGGGGCTTTGTGTCCTTCTGCGGCGCCGAAAGCGCAATACCCGCCATATTGCGGGGCATATTTTTCGGGAGCCCCTTTAAAGCTGTCAAGGCCGGATTTTGTTGCAAAAAGCCAGGTTGCATTATGCCACTTATACGAATAGTCAACTGAACCTTTTACCGGCTTCGACAGGGTAAAAAAAGCCACTGCATCGTACCCCTTCAAAGCTATACCGTCCGGTGCATAAACGGCAGATGTCTGGGCATTAACCGATGCGCAAAGACTAACCAGCGCCGCGAAAGTAATAATTAATTTTTTTTTCATTTTTTATGTTTTCGGGAGTGTTTACAACTCAGTTTTTCAATTCCCGGGCTGTAGCCAGTAATTCATCCGTCGTAGTGAAGCCGACTATTTTTTTTGCCATGTCCCCCCGGCTTGTGAAGAACAAAAGCGTGGGAGTCCCTTGTATGGGGTACAATTTAGTGAGAAGTCGACCATCGGGGCTGTCGATATCGATGGCAACATTCAGGAATGCTGTGTTAAAAGTATTTCCCAATTGCTTATCGATCAGCACTTCCTTCTCCATTTGCTTGCAGGTGGGACACCAGGATGCATGGGCGAACACGAACAAGGGTTTATTTGCCGAGCCGGCCTCCTTTTTCGCCATTTCCAGTGAAATAAACTTGAACTTGATCCCTTCCGGAGAATTGAACATCGGTTTCGATTTGGTGGCGCATGACGCCAGGCCGAATATTGAAACCGTGGCGATCGTCCTTATAAGGAACGCGGCTTTAATTTCCTTCATATTACTACTTGATTGAAGATGAGATCCATTACTTTTATTATCTAGTCGCAGGAATAGACAAACCTTACAAGGTTTTTTTGCCTTTTGCCGGGGACCCCGGTACAAATAAAGAGAAAATGGATATATAAATTATCACAAAAGTATAACAGTTTGGGTATATACGTTGTAGGTAAGGTAGGGATAGTACCTTCGGCAAGAAGCCCATTCATTTTATCGGGCCTCGGGTAAGAGATGGCCTCGCGTAAGATTGGACTTCGGGTAAGATTGGGCCTCACGTGAGATTGGGCCTCGGGTAAGATTGGGCCTCGCGTGGGAGATGGCCGGAAACAAATCTTGAGAAGCTTGTAAGGAAGATGCACAAAGCCCGACAAAAAGATAAAAAGAGGAGCAATATGAAGCGTTTATTTGTTTTTTTGGCTTTGTCCGTCGTGACGTATGCCGCATCGGCGCAAAATGAGGGTGCTTTGCGTAAAGAGGCATTCAATGTTTCCAGGGATGGGTTGGCGATAAAAGGATACGACCCGGTAGCGTATTTCACCATGGGAAAGGCCGTTGCAGGAAATAAGGAAATAAATTGGGTGGTGGACGGGATCACCTATCGGTTCTCGACTCCCCAAGACCGCGATCTTTTCAAGGCCGACCCGGCGAAATATGAACCGCAGTATGGCGGATGGTGCGCCTATGCCATGGGCGCCAGCGGGGATAAAGTGGAAATCGATCCGGAGTACTTTAAAATAACCAACGGCAAATTGTTTCTTTTTTATCACAGCTGGGTGAACAATACGCTGAATAAATGGAATGCGGACGAGACGAACCTGCATGCGAAAGCGGATGCCAATTGGGCCAAAGTTTATCATTGACCCCCTAAACAATAATAGAATATGTACGCCAGAATCCAGATCACTAATTTATTAGCACAGATCTCCGCCTTGCTGGAAGACCTGACCGACGAACAGTATACGAAGCCGTTGGGGCTTCTTTCGGAAGCCAGCATCGGCCAGCATACCCGGCACATCATTGAATTCTTTTTGGAGCTCTTTTCGGGATACGAGTGTGGAGTGGTGGACTACGATAACCGTAAAAGGTCCCACGCTATCGAGACAGACCGGCGATGTGCCCTCCTGAAATTGGAGGAGGTAGCCGATCAGCTGGCCAGACCTGACAAAGAGCTGTGGCTGACTGCCGATTTCGACACGGTGGAGGCGGCGGGGGAAATGGTGCTGCTTCGGAAGGCCGGGTCCGCCACGGCGAGGATCCGGACGAATTATCAACGGGAGCTTGTCTATAATCTCGAACATACGGTCCATCATATGGCGTTGCTGCGGATTGGCGTATCCGCCCTTGCCGATCTGCCACTGCCCGAAAACTTCGGCGTTGCCCTCTCCACCCAGAAATTCAGGAAAGCATGTGCACAGTAACGTACATCCCAGCCAAGAGTGGCGTGTATCTCACGTCCAACCGGGATGAGCACGCTACCCGGAGCCAGGCGATACGGCCTGTGCGCCATCACTGGCCCACGCATGAGGTGGTTTATCCCCAGGACCCTGATGGGGGTGGCACCTGGATTGCCTTGAAAAGTACGGGAGATGCCGCCGTCTTGCTGAATGGCGCGTTTCAAAATCATGTCAAGGCTCCCGCGTACCGCAAAAGCCGGGGAATGGTATTCCTGGATCTCATCCATTCCGCGGATGGCCTGGCCTGTTTTAAGGGCATGGATTTATCCGGCATAGAACCTTTTACGCTGGTCTTATATATGGCGGCGGATAAGGGCGCGCCCAGCCGAAATATCCGGCGGAAGACAAGACTATATGAATGCCGCTGGGACGGCGCTGCCAAATACATTTTCCGTCCATCCGTCCTGTCTGCGCATATCTGGTCGTCGGTCACGCTCTATGACGATAACGCTATTCTCGAAAGAAAACGCTGGTTCAGACAGTGGCTGGAGTCCGGAGAAAAGGTAAGTACGGAAAGCGTTATGGGCTTTCATTCTACAGCCGGCTCAGGCGACTCATACAACGATCTATTGATGAACCGGGATGGCCGAATATCCACAGTAAGTATCACTTCTCTTCATCTATCGGCATCAAAATCCAGCTTTAGCTACCTGGATATCAGAAGCAAGCAACTGTTCGAGGAACAGCTGCAGGTGAAGCGGCCCGGTTCAGAGCGTCTCCCGGCCTTTAAAAAATGGCGCATCAAGCTATTCAATTGGGAATACTGGTCGTTCGGTGTTGTCTATGCCCCGATCTACTTCTATTGGCTATGGCTTGGAATAAAGGCGCGTTCCTTTTTCTTCTTCAACGCTTCCAACCCATCCATCCGGCATGGAGGATTCCTGATGGAGAGTAAGAAAATGATCTATGATCTGATGCCGGGCTGGTCTTACCCCCGAACGCTGTTAGTCGCGAAAAAAAGCAAGACCGCTGAAATGATGGGCCGCATCGGGGAGAAGGGCTTGTCCTTTCCCCTTATCGCCAAGCCGGACATCGGTATGCGCGGAATCGGCGTCAAGCTGCTGCGGACGGAAGACGAATTGGCTTGTTATGCCACCCAAAGCAAGGTAGATTTCCTGGTACAGGAGTTTGTTCCGTATGAAAAGGAAGTCGGGATATTTTATTACCGGTTACCCGGCGAACAGCAGGGGCACATCTCAGGCATAGTCGGCAAGGAGTTCCTGGCCGTAGTAGGGGACGGAATGTCGACGATCGAAACCCTGCTGTCGCAGGAAGATCGTTACTTTTTGCAGTTGCCGGTTCTCAGGGCTACATATGGCCGGGTGCTGGAGGAGGTGCTGCCGGCAGGCGCGTGTAAAACGCTGGTGCCGTATGGGAACCACAGCCGTGGCGCTAAATTCGTGGATTTGACTCACCTGGTCGACGACCAGCTGGTCCATACGATTGACCGGCTCTGCCGGGAGATACCGGGGTTTTATTATGGGCGACTGGATATAAAGTATAAGGACTGGGCTGAACTCTGCGCCGGCAAGAACTATTCGGTGATCGAACTCAACGGCGCGGGGAGTGAGCCCACCCATATCTATGATCCGGCTCACTCGATCTTTTTCGCCTGGCGGGAAATTATCCGGCACTTACGGATCTTGTACCGGATCAGCACGATGAATGCCGCGGCCAGTGGTATCCCGCTCATGAGGACGAGGGAAGGACTAAGACTGTTGAAGGAAAATACCGAATACCTGAAATTAATCTCCGCATAGCATGGCACGACAACTCTATCTTTTCTTCTCGGCCTTCCTCGTCAGTTTCCTCGGTACGTTACCGATCGGCACCTTGAACGTCAGTGTGGCGAATCTCGTCATTCGGATGGATACGGCGGGAGCCATACAATTTGCCATGGGAGCTATCCTGGTAGAGATGCTGCTGGTCCGCGTGGCTATTGTCGTCATGAAGAAGCTGGAAGGAATGCAGCGTCTTTTTACCTTCTTCAGCCTGCTGGCCTGTCTTGCCCTCTTCGTATTGGCCGGCGCCGGCCTGTGGGCGGCATTTCGAATGCACGTGCCGGAGACGGTGGTTCCCTTAACCGGTCGCCGACCCTTTCTCGCCGGTCTGCTCCTGAGCATCCTAAATCCCCTCCACCTTCCTTTCTGGCTGGGTTGGACGGCAGTATTCAAGTCAAGGAAGATGCTTACCGACACGAGCGCCTCCTACAATATATATGTCACCGCCATCGGGATAGGTACTTCGCTGGCCTTCCTGCTCTATGGGCTGGCGGGGCATTTGTTCATCGATATCCTGAGAGAGCGGCAGGTCTTGCTCAACATTATCGTAAGCCTCACGCTGCTGATGACGGGGCTGATCACCTTATACAAAAAAGTGGTGTGCAGGATTTCAAAACCTTGAGCAATACGGAGTTTTTGGTAACCAACGGCATCGGCGGGTATGCCTCCTCGTCCTTAAGCGGGGCCAATACCCGTCGCTATCACGGTCTTCTTGTAGCCAGTTTCAACCCGCCTACGGAAAGGATGGTGCTGGTATCGAAACTGGAAGAAACCCTGGTATTCGACGGACAGGCGGTTCAACTGTCGGCCAACCAATACGCAGGCGCAGTATACCCGCAAGGGTTCATGAATTTGCGGGCGACGGCTTACCAAAAAAACACCTTCACCTTTACCTATTCGGGCAATGGCTGGGTATTGGAAAAGCAAATAGCCATGATACAGGGGCAAAACAAGACGGTCGTCACTTATACCAATACAGGTGGTCATGAACTATCGTTGACTATCCGGCCGTTGCTGGTATTCAGGGATTACCATTCCTTGTTCCGGCAAAATGCCTATTATGATTTTTATGTGGAAAGGCAAGAAGGGAACGAGCTGAAGATATATGCCCATTATGGGGCCAGGCCATTTTTTGTCCAGCATTCCAAAGGCGAGTGGAAGGATGAGGATTTTTGGGTGAACCATATACAATACGAAAGGGAGAAGGAACGCGGCTTTGATTTTACCGAAGACATAAGATCAAGGGGTTGTATCGAGGTGGTGCTGGGCAGTAACGAAAATTGCACCCTGGCGTTTTTTACCGGCGATGGGATCAGCAGCAAGGCTGCTCCCGAGTCTGTTCTTCAGAAGGAATTGCCCCGCTTCGTGGAAGATTTGCTGGATAGCAGCAGGCAGTTTGTCGTGCAGCGTCAATCGACTCATGGCTGCACCCTGATTGCCGGGTATCACTGGTTTACCGACTGGGGCCGCGATACCATGATCGCCATGCGGGGGATCAGCATAGCGGCCGGGAGGCAGGAGGAGGCCAGGAGCATCTTGCAAACATTTCTGAAATACGTAGATAAAGGTATGCTGCCCAACCGATTCCCCGATGGCGATGAGCCACTGGAATACAATACCGTCGACGCCACCCTTTGGTTGTTTGTAGCCTTATACGAGTACCATCAAACATTCGGCGACACCGAATTTATCGGGGCTACTTTGCCGGTACTGGAAGATATATTGGAATGGCACATAAAGGGGACGAGATACAATATCCATCAGACCGGGGAGGGGTTGTTGTATGGGGGGCAACAGGGGCAGCAGCTCACCTGGATGGACGCCAGGGTAAATGGATATGTGGTAACACCCCGCAGCGGCTGCCCGGTGGAGATCAACCTGCTCTGGTACAACGCCATCTGTATCTACGACAGTCTTACGGAGGCGGTGGCGGGTAATAGCCAGGCGATCCCCGGACTGGACGCGGAGACGACAAAGGGTTCCATTACCAGATACTTTGTCAACGACAAAGGGTATTTGAACGATGTAGTCATACCGGGCCATTTAGTGGACGACGCCATCCGGCCCAACCAGGTATATGCGCTTAGCCTTCCTTTCTCACCATTGGATACAGCGGCGAAAGAAGCCATCCTGGCCTGCATTGAAACGAATCTCTACACCGGGCTGGGTCTTCGCACCCTCGATACGAAAAACGCTGATTTCAAGCCGGTATACGAGGGTGATGCCTGGCAACGCGACACGGCTTATCACCAGGGCACGGTATGGCCATTTTTATGGGGCGAATGGGCCCTGGCCTATCTGAATCTGCATGAATTTTCTCCGTGGGCCTGTAAAACGATCTGGGACCGTTCGGCACAGCTCCGGGAACATTTCTATAACGAGGGTTGCCTTCACGCCATTTCGGAGATTTTCGATGGGCTGGAGCCCGCGGCAGGCAAGGGCTGTGTTCAGCAGGCCTGGAGCGTGGCAATGCTGCTGCGGGTATTCCTGGATAAAAGATTTCATTTCGAACAATGATAAAAACCTGGCGACATAACAGAAGAAAGAAGGGCCTGGTCGTGTGCGTGCTGGTACTAGGCGCTTTGTTTTCGCTTGCGCAATGCACCATGAAATTAAGGACAGATGACAAGATTGCCAGGGCCGGTTTTGAGAAGCTAGGTGTCCCGCTGTCCCTGAGTACTTACCAGGTGGGTGGATATACTATGCATTATGCGCAGGTAGGAAGCGACAGTCTGCCCACGCTGTTTTTCGTACACGGCTCGCCGGGAAGCTGGGATGCATTTGAAAGGTACATGCAGGACACAGCCCTGTTGCAAAAATTCAGGATGGTGTCCATTGACAGGCCTGGCTTTGGATTCAGCAGTTTTGGCGAGGCGAGAAATTTGGAAGATCAGTCCAAACTGATCGGCCCGTTATTGCGAATGATAGAGAATGGCAAACCTGTTTTTGCTGTCGGTCATTCCTTAGGCGGTCCAATGGTGCTTCGGCTTTGTATCGATTATCCCCGGGCATTTGCCGGATTGGTTCTATTGGCGGCTTCTGTGTCGCCGGAGCTGGAAAAGCCCGAAAAATGGCGGCCGGTTTTCTTTAAAACGCCGCTCAATTACCTGATACCGGGCGCCATGCGGCCCGCCAATGAAGAACTGTGGTATCTGAAGGCCGATCTCCGGAAAATGGAACCGGAGCTGCGCCAAATCAGCGTTCCCATCTGGATCGTGCATGGCGATAAAGATCCGCTGGTGCCGGTTGAAAATGTGAATTTTATCCAACAGCAATGCAGCAATGCCAAATCCATGCACACGACGATTATTCCCGGGGCCAACCATTTTATTCCCTGGCAACATTTCCAGGAAATAAGAGCCGTTCTGCTTTCGTTGCCGGTTGATGCAAAATAAAATAAAAACAATACGATGGCGCATTATGACATTATCATTATCGGTACGGGAACGGGTGGGGGGACTATGGCCAGGAAATTGGCCGCGACGGGCAAAAAGATCCTGATATTGGAAAGAGGCGGTTTTATTCCCAAAGAAAAGGAAAACTGGGACCCCGTGGAAGTGGTGGAAAAGGGGCGCTACCGGCCAAAGCAAGTCTGGTACGATAAGGACGAAAAACCGTTTACACCCTTTATATATTATGCGGTGGGCGGCAACAGCAAGGCCTATGGCGCCGCCGCGTTCCGGTTACGCGAGAAGGATTTTACCGAATATAGCACACCTGCCGGGATCTCTCCGGCCTGGCCATTGAGCTATGCCGATCTCAAGCCCTATTATGATGAGGCCGAAAGACTGATGTACGTACATGGGCAGCGTGGTGCAGACCCTACCGAACCTTTTACCGACAGTGAATATCCCTTTACACCCATTGCTGTGGAGTCCTTTACGAAAGAGCTATTTGAAAATATAAGGCAAACAGGCGTTCAGGCCTATCCGATCCCCATGGCGTTAAGACTGCCGCAGGACGAAGGCGGCCGGCCCGATGCGCCAATGACGCTTGCCAATTTTGATGGTTTTCCCGACCCTACCGAGTGCAAATCGGATGCCCATGTTTTGGGAATACGACCTGCCTTGCAACATCCCAATGTAGGGCTCATCACCCAGGCCCTGGCGACCCAATTGGAGACCGATGCCACCGGCAGGAAGGTAAAGAGAGTGATAGTTGAAAAAGAGGGTGAAACCTGTGTCTTTGACTGCGACATGGTGATACTGGCGGCGGGCGCTGTCAATTCAGCTGCCTTGTTGTTACAATCCAGATCATTGGTGCACCCGAATGGATTGGGCAATGCAAATGGTGTATTGGGCACGCATTTGATGAAACATATCAATGGCTGCATGATCGCCTTTACGCCGAACAAATTGAACGATTCGATATTCCAAAAATATTTCTGTATCGGCGATTATTATTGGGGCGATGCCCACTATCCTCACCCTATGGGCGAGATACAATTGATGGGCAAGAACGATCCTGCCACCTATTTGTGGAACCCGCCTGACGTTTTTAAAGGAAAGGATGCTCAGTATATCGGACAGCATGCCATCGACTTTTGGTTGACAGCTGAAGACGTGCCACAGGCGGCCAACCGGATTGGCTTTACATCGAAGGGAGATATCCAGTTGTTTTACTATCCGGAAAAGAACAATTTAGCCAGCTATGAAACCTTGAAGTTGCGGCTGAAACAAATTATGGAAGCCGTGGGCAGGACAGACAGGGGGATGCAGGAAATCTATTGGGGTGGATATGATTTGGGCGTGGACGGGCTTTCTCACCAATGCGGCACCATGCGCTTTGGGGCCGATCCGGCTGACTCGGTGCTGGATGTGCATTGCAGGCTGCACACTGTACAGAACCTGTATGTGGCCGATGCGTCGTTTTTTCCGAGCTGCGGGGCCTATAACCCATCCCTTACCATTGCCGCCAATGCCCTTCGGGTGGCGGACTTTATCATCAGGGATGTACTATAAAAATAGCCAAATGCAAAAAAATCAGATTCGTACGGCAGAGCATCACCGTTTGCGGGAAAACGACGAGGGCGGAAAAAATTGGCATCATTGGGGTCCCTACCTCAGCGAACGGCAATGGGGAACGGTAAGGGAAGACTACAGTCCCGGGGGCAGCGCCTGGGAATTCTTCCCGCATGACCATGCCCGCAGCCGGGTGTATCGTTGGGGCGAGGACGGTATTGCCGGCATCAGCGACAGTCTTCAGCGCTTGTGTTTTGGCATAGCGCTCTGGAACGGCAATGACCCCATCCTGAAAGAAAGGCTATTCGGCCTCACGGGCCCGGAAGGCAACCACGGGGAAGACGTAAAAGAACTGTACTATTACCTGGACAATACGCCTACCCATAGCTATATGAAGCACCTATACAAATATCCCCAGGCGGCGTACCCCTACACGCAATTGCTGGAGGCCAACAGGAATACCTCCAGGCTGGACAGGGAGGTCGAGGTAACGGATACCGGTGTTTTTGATGGCAACCGCTATTTCGACGTACAGACCGAATATGCCAAGGCCGATACCGATGATATCCTGATAAAAATAGTGGTTTTTAACCGTGCCGGGCGGGCGGCCGATATGACGGTTTTGCCGCAATTGTGGTTCCGTAACCTGTGGGCTTTCGGGTTGCTGGCGGAGAAGCCAAGCATCCGGTTGCAAAAAAAAGAAGGCTATGGGGAAGCCTCCCTAACGCATCCCGAGCTGGGCGACTATCATTTTTATTTTCAGCAGGCGCCACAGGTTTTGTTTACGGAGAACGAGACGAATACCCATCGGTTGTGGGGCGTTGAAAACAGGCACCCCTTTGTAAAGGACCATTTTCATGAAGTGGTGGTCAACGGCGCGGAGGCCAACCCGGCCAACGACGGCACCAAAATGGCCCCTGTCTACCAACTACGGGTGGAAGCAGGGCAATCGATAGAAATAAGGTTAAGGCTAAGCAAAGAAAAATTCGATAATGATCCATTGCAGGCAGCATTCGACAGCGTCTTTGCCGACAGGCGAAAAGAAGCCGATGAATTTTATGCGAGCCTGCAAAGACCCGGTGCAGGAAGGGATGTCCGGAATATTCAGCGGCAGGCGTGGGCGGGCATGTTATGGAGCAAGCAGTATTACAATATAGATATCCCCTTGTGGTTGAACGGTGACAAAAACCAGCTCGGCGCGCCGCCGGAAAGCCGCAAAAAAGGGCGCAACAGCGAATGGCAAACCCTTAACAACGAAGATATCATTTCCATGCCCGACAAGTGGGAATATCCCTGGTTTGCCGCCTGGGATCTGGCTTTCCACTGTGTCTCCCTGGCGATGGTGGACGCCCGTTTTGCCAAGGAGCAGCTGCTGCTCTTCCTGCGGGAATGGTACATGCATCCCAACGGCCAGATACCTGCCTACGAATGGGCTTTTGGCGATGTAAACCCACCAGTACACGCCTGGAGCTGTCTGAAAGTGTACGAGATGGAAAAAGAACAAACCGGCCAGGGCGATGTGGATTTCCTGAAAAAGGCGTTTCACAAGCTTTGCCTCAATTTTACCTGGTGGGTAAACCGGAAAGATTCCCATGGCAAGAATGTGTTCGAGGGTGGGTTCCTGGGTCTCGACAATATCGGGATTTTCGACCGTAGCAGCGCCATCCCCGGAGGTGGACAATTGGAACAGGCCGATGGCACCAGCTGGATGGCGATGTACTGCCTGAACCTGTTGGCGATCGCGCTGGAAATAACGCGGCACGACGGGGCTTTCGAACAGATGGGCACTAAATTTTTCGAGCATTTTGCTTTGATAGCGGAAAGCCTTAACCGCATAGGTAAGGATTGGACGGGCGCCTGGGACGAGGAGGAAGGCTTCTTTTACGATGTGCTGGCATTACCCCATGGTGAATACAAACCGCTGAAAGTGCGAAGCCTTGTGGGGCTGACTACCCTGTTTGCCACCCTAACTATAGATAGAGATAAGATCGAGGCCTGCCCCGAATTTGTAAGCCGGCTCAATTGGTTCAACGATTACCTGAAAAAGAACAAGGAGTATACCATCGTGGAAGAAATGAGGGACGACAGGATGCTGCTGACCTTGCTGCCCAAGAAACGTTTTACCAAACTGCTGAGTACCATGCTCGACGAAAAGGAGTTTTTATCGGAATTCGGCATCAGGGCTTTGTCGAAGATCCACCAGAACGGCTATGGGCTGGAGATCGGCGGCGAATGGTTCGGTCTGCGATATGAGCCTGCCGAAAGCAGTACTGGTCTTTTCGGCGGCAACAGCAACTGGCGTGGACCCATCTGGATGCCGATGAATTATATGTTGATCGAGGCGTTGAAGAATTATCATGCGTATTATGGGGACGACCTGAAAGTGGAATGTCCCACCGGTTCGGGGAAATGGATGAATTTACAGGAAGTGGCGCGGGAATTGAGCGCCCGGTTACTGCGGCTTTTCACGCTGGATGAGAAGGGAGACCGCGCCGTGAACGGGCTGGATGCAACACGCTACCGGGATGAACATTTCCGGGAGCTGGTCTTATTCTACGAATATTTCCATGGGGACAATGGCCGTGGGGTAGGCGCCAGCCATCAAACGGGGTGGACCGGCGTTATAGCGGAATCGATCGACTTTTTAAACCGCTGATTAGTCGGCAAGGGCAGGTAAATATTACCTAAATTCATACTATGGTTATCGTGTATTTGATATATGGCTATTTGCTCGCCGGTCTCCTGGCGGGCTGCTGGTTCTGTTTTTTCCAGGCCGGCAGGACCGATGCGGGCGCAGCCCAGTCGGGCATCGGTTTCAAATTGATCATCCTGCCTGCGGCCCTCTTGCTTTGGCCCCTGGTGTTAAGTAAACGGATAAAAAAAGAAAAATGACCATCAGCCTTCGCAAAGCGCATCGCATCGTTTGGATGATCCTGGCCATAGTCCTTCCGGTTTTGGTCATTATGGCGTATTTGTTTATTCCTTCTTAAAATAAGAAAAATGAGTGCAGGTTACCAGGCGGTGCTTTGGAATAGGTACAAGAAGCGGTACGATCTGTTTTTGTGGGCCGGGATCATTCTGTACCTGGCGGTTTTTATCCTGGTGAATTCCGCTTTCTTCCCTTATCAAAATACCAATACGATCCTGATCCGGGCCTTCGGGACTCTGGCGATCCTGATGCTGCATCTTATTCTGGCTATCGGGCCGCTATGCCGGCTCAACCGGGCGTTCCTGCCATTGCTTTACAACCGGCGGCATTTAGGCGTCAGCTTTTTTTTCGTCGCCTCCGCCCACGCCGGCCTAAGCCTGCTCTGGTTTCACGGTGGCGGCAACCTGCATCCGCTGGTTTCCCTTTTCACGAGCAATACGCATTATGGGTCGTTTGTCTTTTTCCCGTTCGAGATATTGGGAGCTGTGGCCTGGGTCATATTCCTGTTCATGGCCGTCACCAGCCACGATTTCTGGCTCAACTTCCTTTCGCCCGTTGCATGGAAGACCCTGCATATGCTGGTATATGGGGCCTATGGGTTAATTGTTCTGCATATCGCCCTGGGTATCCTGCAATACGAGAACAGCCCCGTCCTTTTTTCTTTGCTGCTGGCGGGCATCGGTATCCTGGCGGGTTTGCATGTAACTGCGGCCGCCAGGGAATATAAGGTGGACAAGGGCAGCGTCACTGTCGACGCAGGAGGTTGGGAATATGTCTGCCGGATCGGCGAAATAGCGGAGAACCGCGCAAAGGTAGTTGTCGTCCATGGCGAACGCATCGCCATATTCAAATATGATGGGAAACTAAGTGCGGTTCACAATGTATGCAAGCACCAGCTGGGACCGCTTGGGGAGGGGAAGGTAGTCGACGGCTGTATCACTTGTCCCTGGCACGGGTATCAATACCGGCCGGAGGATGGATGCGCCCCGCCGCCTTTTACCGAGAAACTGCATACCTATTTCCTGCGTTTGGAGGGTGATAAGATTTTTGTGCAGTCATCCGCGCTGCCTGAGGGAAGGTTTGTCGAACCCCTACGCCTCACCGAAAGCCCATTGACCACAAAGGAGGACGCCTTCTTTATCGGCTGGAGCGGCGACAACGGGAAACGCGTGACCCGCCGGGCATTCCGTTTAGGTTTGATGGCTGCCGGCGGCGCATTGGCGTTGGCGCTGGTGTTCACCTTTTCCCAACATAGGATATCCCGGTTTCAACAGGATTACGACCACGTTCAAATCCTGGAGGGTTGGCTGACGAACGACCCGGTGCCGGTATTGCGTACTCCGGAGGGCAAGGACGCCCGTGGTAATCCGGTTTTTGCTACGGTGCTGCTGATAGATGCGTTAAAGCATGGGGCGAAGGAGCTGGTGACGGAGGCGCTGCAAGGACGGCGAACAGCCTTTGTAAAGATAACCGGCTATGGGCTGGACAGGCAATTTATTTCCTGCGGCCCTGCGGAACGATCGACACCGATGTGTATGGGTGTGGGCATCGGTGCTGTTCCCCATTTTCCTATCCTGGAGATCGCCGATGGGCTACACTCCATAACGCCGGCCAGTAGCCGGATTGCCGAGCCCCCGCGGGCTGCCTATCCCGGCAAAACCGTCGAGGTCAGGGGCGAGATCATCGATCCCAAATGCTACTTCGGGGCAATGAATCCGGGAGAAGGCAAGACTCATCTGAGCTGCGCTGTCCGCTGCATCAGTGGGGGGATCATGCCTTGTATAAAGTATGAGGCAGACGGTCAGCTGCATTATGCGGTGCTGGTAGGCGAAGATGGTAGGGCGATGAATCAGGCTGTGTTACCTTACGTCGGCGAACCCGTAAGAATAAAGGGCCGGTTGCAGCCACTGGACAATTGGGAATTCTTTTATGTCGAGGGGGGGATTCAACGGAAGTGAAAAAAAGCAAACGCATACCAGCTTAATGGCATGCGTTTTTGTAGATACACCTGCTTTTGATATGCCTCCCAATTACATTTTATCCTCTGTCATCATCTTTTTCATCTTCCCCATTTTTCCATCCATATCCACATACCAGCCTTCTTTCAGCATTTTGGTCGTTCCGTCAGACATTTTGACTGTGCCGTCCATCATTACGGTGGCCCCATTATTCAACATGACGGACTTGTCCATCATCTTCATCATCGTCGTGTCACCATGCTTCATCATCATCATCTTTCCGTCCTTCATCAGGTAACAATCCTTTTTCATTTGACTCATCTTCGACATGCCCGTATCCGGCATATTCATAGTATTATCCTGAGCAAAAGCGCCATTCGCAATTGCTATGATGCCTAAAAGAAACATTAGTTTTTTCATAACTATTCAAGTTGATTAAAAATTAAAAATGATAGTATTCGAACAGAGTGCAAATTTATCCGCCTTTCCCCGGTAAGTAGTTATACACTTCAATCAAGATGTTATAACATTTACGCATTTATAGACAATTACAGGCCTTGTTCAATTAGTGTCATCGCAATTGAGGATAATGGGATGGGCATCGGCACAGAAAATTACTTCGAAAGGTTGCTGAAGTGAACCACTTCCACGCCCTGCGGCCGGAAGATGTTGGCTACGGGTAATAAGGTCGGGTCTTTTGTTTCAGTCAGGTTGCCATCCGCGGCGACTTCCAACACGTGCAGGTAATTGAAATTCCCAACGCTGAAATCAGGATTGGCAAACTGACTGACGACGTACACGAAATTTTGGGTAGGGGAGAATTCAAAGGAGAAGTCCTCGCTCGTCGAATTCTGTTTCCCGCCAGCCGTGAACAGCGGGCCAGATTCCTTAAGAAAGACTTTATTCATCAGCGAGAGAGATTTCGTGGAGCTGCTGTTGAAGACGGAGATAGAATTTTCAGCTGAGTTTAGGGCGTACAGATTGCTGCCGTCATGGGCGGTCCGCAGCCAGCAGGAGGCGGGCCCGGAGGTGACGGAGTTGACAAAATTTAGTGCTCCGCTGGAACCATCGACGCCATATACATCGACCTGTCCGGTAACCGGCGAGCCTACATATAAGGTGTTGTCCCTCGGATTTTGGGCCAGCCCCAATGCACCGCCCATCGGGATTGCCTGCGGAGTGCCGGCAACGGCATCCAGTTTACCATTGCTGTCGATCGTGAAAGAGCGCAAGGTCCCCTGAGCCGGTTGCAGCATGAATGCCAGGAAATCGGCGCCAAAAAGGAATTTGCCATCATTCGATACGAGCGCCTGTGCTGGCGACGCTCCGGTACTGAGATCGATGGTGGAATGCGGTACGGGGGTCAAAGTTCCCTTGTAGTCAATGGTGAACACAGTATAGTTCGGCTTGGTCGTGATCTTATGCACGGAATCCTGGGCCTTGTTAACCACATATATATAGTTGTCCTTTGTGCCGATACTTACCGGCGTCTGACCGTCCGACGAGAAAGGCGAACCGGACACGGAAATCAGCGAACCGTCATCCAGTATATTAAAAACCGCAATCGTGTTGCTGCCGGCATTGACGGCAAGAAGAAAATGGCCATCCGAACTGATCTTTAGCTGATTGTCTGAGTCTAATGGCCCCAGTGCCTGTGTTGGATCTCCGACTCCCGAGCCGCCTGCCGGAAAAGGGCTTCCCGGCAATTCTTCGAGCTTGCCATCGCCTTTGTTGAGATAGGCGATGATCTTGTTCTGATTGTCCCGGTAGTCATTGGATTCCACGTAAACCACATCCCCATTTACCGGTTTAGGGCTTCCTCCATTGTTTTTCTGGCAGGAGGCCGCGAACAACAAAAGCATAAGCGACGGGAGAATGTACTTCATAAACATTTTTTTTAGTTTAAGTAATCTGATACCTGGCGCTTATAATTGGAAATTTGGATTGACAAAGTTGAAAACATTTTGTCATTTAATTATTATATCAAACTGATAAAAAGTTATAGAATTCACTTATTGGAGATAAAATGAGCCTGTGGCGCCTAGAATAGGTTAGGTTCTCATAATGTGACTGACAGGACAGGAAATGTTTTTAGAAATAGTAAACTCAGCCTTCCTCCAGAAAAGAAATATGGTTCCCATCCAGATCTGAAATGTAAAATTCCCTCCCGTACGGCATATCTCGCAGGGGCTGGACAATTTCGACGGATTTGTTTAGTATCTCCTGGTATAGGCGTTCAATACCGTCCACAGAGAAAGTAATTTCAAGGTGCTCCTTGTCCGCAGGGGCAGAGGCGCCGCATTTCAGATGAATGGAATGACCGTCTTTAACAATGCCCGCATAAAAGTCTTCGTACCGAAAATCCAGGCTGAAGCCTAACTTTTCGGTGTAAAATTCAATGGAATGCTCGATATTGGCCACAAGAAGTAGCGGACTCATTTTTTTAAGTACAGGGACAGCCGTTTGCATATGTAACAATTTTCTAAGTTCAAGTTTTAGGGGTCGATCTATCGGCACCTTAAGACAAATTTGTGTATTCGCGATGATCTGTTATTCCTACCCCCATTTTGAATCCTAACGCCTTGGTTCAGAATGGCGTCTTAAAAATACCGAAGCCATTTCTTTTCGGGATGTGCATGCTTATATCTGACGTACCACGCGCATATCAAATAGAGGAAGGCTACATCACCAATGAATTCGGCATAAAGCAAGGGCAGCGACCATTGATATGCTGCGGGCATTTCGACAAATGGAGCCGTATCATACCATCCAGGGAAGGTAATCCTATCTTTCAAATATACAATGATTAGGGAGCCGAGATGAATGACCGGGATATGTACCATGTAATAGAATAGCGGGACTTTTCCAAATGTATAAAAGACCTTTCCTAACCAACCCGTGATTCTCTCAGCAAAGGGAATTGCAGTAATCAATGGCCCAAGCGTCATCAGTAGGAAAAGCTGCGAGGCAGGATATTTTTGTTGGGCCAGAAGACGCTGCAAAAAAGGCATATTATATTCAGGTTCCTGGGTTAAAGCGACGATGCATCCTATTAGGATAAACAATGTGATCGACGACAAACCTGTCCAAAGACAAATCTTGCGGCGAACTTCGGTATTTTTTAGAAACACGCTTC
>Ga0302325_10006320_pt1 | contig 26673 bp, 20 predicted proteins | sample Palsa_T0_2_FD_201948 | JGI IMG/M metagenome (GOLD analysis project Ga0302325, IMG submission 201948) | Peat permafrost microbial communities from Stordalen Mire near Abisko, Sweden - Palsa_T0_2 | ecosystem: Environmental > Terrestrial > Soil > Palsa > Peat permafrost | place: Sweden: Abisko... | reverse complement strand
TAATTCTCTTTTTTGTTCTCTTTGCTTGTTTTCAAAAACCGTTCTTTAAAGGATACCGGTGACCTAGCGCTTCTTACTTTAGGGCATGTCTAGTTCATAATGGCTCTAGATTATCACTATCTTCTACGGCTGAATCTAAATTGAGCTCGTTTGTGGTTCTAAAGACAACACCCAAGGGATTATTCCCTAGATAACAAACAAGAACTGTGTTTTTTATATTGTTCCACAAGTTCATAGCAGCGGCGTGAGGCTGGAAAAAGGAATGGGCGTCAGAGATAAGTGTTGTGGCCCACTTCTCATATAAGCGATCAAGAGATGGAACGTGCAAATTTCTATGTCGCCTTTTGTTTTCACAAAGTCCAAAAGACTAAGCCTGGCTATAGGACTTTTGAGTTATATCTATTTTAATATATACTCATTTTGGTGCTTCTCCTTTATGGTTATTATTAAAACACTCGCTCAAACTAAAAATCTATAACCCAGTTGTCAGATAGAAAAGAAAGAGAGGAAATTAAATTACTAGGCTTGATTATTGAAACAAATGTTCGTGTCATAGGATCAACTGACCGCTTTGACAGGCCGAACTAAGCTAGCGTAGTCGCAGGTGGCCACTTTTGGCTTTGTATATTGGCTGACTGTTCGCCGGAAGCATATTTCGTTCAAGTCAACAATGAATTATTATTCTTTGCTCTCGATATTCAAATCGACGCCCTATCTCCTTTGTTCTTGCAAATCCTCACCCACTTCTTTTCTTTCAACGCTAACATATTTAAACTGCCGCCAATAGTCGCTGTACTGTATCGACTTTTGGATAATTGCAATTCCATAATTTGACGTTAGACTCTGAATGCTCACCCTCGATTTGATTTGAGCTTCCAATCGTTGATAGCGTTTCTGAAACATGGAGTCCATTGGGATGCCAAGGGTCCAGGAGTCCATGCGGGTTCCACCAGTTGTACCCATAGAGAGAATTGATTCGTTCGTCCATACATCTGCTAATTATAGTACCTACTGTCGTCTATACTACACACCGCAGTTGTCTGCACCCTTAGTTAAGCACCCGGGCATTCCACCGACGCCACCTACCGCACCGAGACCATTGCCGCCCAGGAAGAAGGGTGACACTGCTAAGAGCCGACAGACATTGAGAAAGCACTATAATACCAAAGTCGCCAACTACAACATTATCCTTGGAATATACGAGACAAATAAGGCTACCTGGGACGTCAATTACAAAGAATATATCAATTCCTTAGATCTCAACAGACTCGACTGCAAGACCGAGGGCTGTGACAAAGATGAAAAAGAGGAAGATGACCACGACGATCCTATTGCGGCTGCCGAGCCACTCGTTGTTTTTACACATGGCCGTAACTCTACCCTAGAGGATGCACACATCACTGCTTTTTGTCAAGGTTTTGGGCGTGAAGCTGCAATCCTGCTGTTCGAGGATTCGAGACCCGAGCTTCAACGTATTCATGTGTTTCGGACTTTAGTCAATAGCTATCCAAGCATCAAAGCCTTTTCTGGTCGAAGTGCCGGTGCTAGAAATGCAGCGAGAGCTTCAAGTAAGACCTCGAGCCCCTGAAGACCCCAAAGCTAACTCTCATCCTTCAGTCCACACCCCTGTCAGACGGCTGATCTTCTTCACCTATCCCCTTGTCCGAGATCTCAACTACCGCTACGCGGATCTCCTTGCCCTAGACCCGAACATCGAAGTCCTCTTTGTAGTTGGAGACGGAGACCCCTTGGCCGTCGAAACTCATTTACGCGAAGTCCGCCACCGCATGCGTGCAAAGTCCTGGTGGATCAAATTGATCAAAGGCAACCATACCTTTAATATGTGGACCAAAGAGGAGATAGAGAATACCCTGGATATTGCGGGGCAGATAGCTGCGGTTTGGGCTAAGACGGAGAACTTAGATCCAGACCTGTCGGAGTTGAGATTGCAGACTAAGTTCGAGACGGGGAAGGCTGAGTGGACGGGTTGGCAGCCGCCTGAGCCGGAGACCCCTAAACCAGCTACGTACTTTAACGTTCAAGTTGAAGGGGGAAAGATACCGAATGGTGGAGGGAGCTTTCAGTTCACATTGCCTGGCAGCGGGTCCAAAAGGAAAGGGAATAATGGTAAAGGGAGGTCGAAATAAATAAAGCGATTTATTTTACTTAAAAAAAATTCTTTTGCGCTTAGGCCTTGACACCAACTTGAGCACAAGAAATATAAAAGAAAAAATCCGACAAATTTATATACCTAACATGTAACGTCACATGTTAGTATCAGCGATCAAGTTCAGCACCGCTATATTCGTGCTCACTAAATCACCCTCCGCATTGCCCACCTCCAATTCCAAGCCTTGCATTGTCACAATTCTCGCACTCTTCTTCGTCCAAGCCTTCTTACCTAGCTGTTCCAAAACCTTCAGCATCAAGCCCATCTCTCTCCCCAAACCAGGCCGCAGTTAGTCCACAGTGTCCAAGTCACTGTGAACATACACCGCCTCAATATGCCGACCAATTTCATCCCACAAGCTTTGCCTACAGCCATAACAACTCGTCGTTTTCCATCCACTCCGCAACTGCAAGCGCATATGCCATGAGGGGTGGGACACACTTCTCGGGCCTCGCCAACATTCTTTCCACCACCGTCCCGACATTGGCACAATCGTCTGAGCCCCTACCCGCTGTACCCAGACATGTTTCCCAGCACTCGTGAGGAAATAAAACGTGAAATTCGGATATCGCACATTCTTCGAATAGAAACCATCCCAGAGGAATGTCGTTTTCTCCGCGAGTGCCGGCAGGGAGTTGATGATATACTCATCCACTTGGGCCTTCCCGTCCATACACGGGACCGTAATGCTTCCCTTGGAAGCCCTTGTAGCGGATGGAAGCTTCGACTAAATAAATTTATCAAATGTCCTAATAGCTGCCGCGGCAGTGGCGATATTCTTGCCCTGTGTAACCTTCGCGGTCCATCGCACTACCAGCCATCTTCGTGACTGCGAAAATCACATTCGCAGCAGTGAAGGCAGCCGTTAGAATATGCAGGTCATCTAAGTCCCCTCCACCTATACTTCTTATCAAAACCCGCGCTTCCTCTGAATCTGCATCCCGCGTAACATCTCAGACGCTGTACCCGCTAGTTTTGAGAAGCGTATTCACGATTGAGCGGCCTTGACCGCTCACTGATGGAGCTTAAAACAATGGCAAGTCTCTTGTGGGCCATGTGGTCGAACTCTGAATGTGGGGTGATAACTCAGGGGTTTAGCTCGTGCGTGTCACTCAAGATGAAAGCGATTGGGCGAGAGGGATTATGATGTGCCAAATATTTTTGGGGGTGAAATGGGGGCTGGTCTGTGGAGTTCGATTAAAGAAGAATGAATGGATGTACTGCAGTTGGGGCGCCTTAGGATAAGGGTCAACGTCGAGAGCTACAATCTTACCAGGCTGGTGAGCGCATCAGCTGCTTTAGATTGGGTGCAATAACCCCCCCTTAACACGTGTCGCGGTCAAATGGGTTAATCAGAATGCATGCACTTCATTAAAGTGAATTGGTACTCCATGCAATATGGGTACACTGTAATCAAGCGGGACCACCCCAATGACATCTTCCTAGATCTTCTTTAAGACAGCGTCCACAATACTTGCAATAGCCCAGACTTTTTCTTCTTCATATTTTCTTGCTACAATTTGCAATCCCACTGGTGCGCCATCATATGCTTCTGGATCATCTGTTGCATAGAACGTTAACCTGGCTATCCTGGGGGGATTTTGGTTGATTAACTTACACCACTCCCAGTTCTTCTTATCGAGGTCATTTAGTGGGGTATATTTAGGGTTGATGACATCGACAGACTTATCTGCTTTGGTGACTGGAATTACAGCGGTGCTGTAGTCTAAAAGATTTATGACTTCTGTATATCCTATTAATCGTTAATTACTAATACCGGAATTAGGCATTTAAAAATCAGGCAGTTCGCCAAGAATGATACACATGAAGCAGTGGACAAACCAGTATAGAGATAACGTCCGGGCATAACTGCCGCATGCGGTGCCACAGGCATTATGAAAGCGTCAACCTCTTGACCTGGTAGGCCAAGTAGTTAGCAGATTCCCAACAGAGACAAATTTTGGCAGCTGTACCATCATCAGCAGCCATTGTATTCCAGTAGTCCGAATACGCTTCGCAACTGTCTCGTCCTTGAATGCTGAGCTCTTGGCACCTGATGGCAGAAAACGGAGGTTCAGGTTTGAAAACCTCACGCAGTGGAGGTATAAGGGGTTCGCCAGATAGATCTAACTGCTTGTGAATATCACAGCCGCCATCCGACTGTAGAAAAAGTAGCTTTCTATTTGTAAGTTCCTCTGCAATATAGATATTCATAAGGTATTCTGAAGGAACGTAAGACTTACATGGATTTGAGCAGCCGGCTGATGGGAGGGAGGATTCCAATCAACAACCTAGAGTTATTAGGTCAAGCGACTTGAAAGAAAAACTATTATAGAAAGATACCTTATGGCCAGCTTCAGCTAAAGCATCGCGGACTATTTGGAGCCCTCTAGTGATTGGTGGATGTGGAGTCATGTAGCCATCATCGAAAAGAATTCCCAACTTCAGTGGTGCTTTTTCGTTCGACCTCCCTTCAGAAGTGGCTCGCGCCAATGTCTGTTGTTCTATTTCCAGCCTCCAAGGCATGGGAACCACGTTTGGATCGCGTATCCAAGGCTTGGTGGAGAGTAATGCAGAGGCGACAAGCTTCAAAGACCCTATCGAAGTCGCCATGACACCGACTGAGGAGGCATAGCTGAGTTGTCCTGGGTTCTAAGGATTTGAAATCAGTCATCGTCAGCGAAGGCATCATTTTAGAAATTTAGCTCACAGTATTCGCAACATTTCGGTACGATAACCGATTGTGCGTCGGTTTAAGTGAGTAGGTTCCACAGAAAGCAGCAGGTATCCTTAACGAGCCACCGATATCTGTTCCGAGTCCCACAGAGCTTCCTGTCAAGGCTTGTAGTGCCCCTTCGCCTATTTTGTAGCACCAGCGTGAGTTTAGTGGGGGGTGCATTAAAAAATAGAAAGTCAGAAGTCATACCACCGGATGAGCCACCACATGATAGTTCCTGGTTAACGGGATTGAGTGTCTGGCCGATAAGATTATTGATCGTCTCTCCGCACTATAGGGCATCAGGTTTGGCTACAATGCGTTGTGCTTTGGAGTTATACCATAAGAGTCTGTGGCAAGCTCGTCTGCACTAAGAACGTCAGCGGATGTGCGCTAGATATAGAGAATTGCTTTTGAAGTCTTTCGGCAGCACCTTGCAGTATAAAATAGCCCCTACTGAGCAAAGCTCGTCGACGACCTGACTTTCAACGTTGTGGACTTTCTTTGGGTCTCGATTCCCTTCAAAAGTGTCAATCCATCCCACATATCCCATTGTAGTGTCTACGCCCTTGACGTAGAATTGATCCTTGAGACTGACGGGGAGACCATGCAGGACTCCAAAAGGTTTACCATGTTCAGAAAGATATCGGTCTAAATCTGCAGCGTGGGCAAGAGCTTCCTCGAAGAAGATTTCGTGAAGACAATTATTCTGTTCAAGTAAAACGATTATTAACGTTTGCAAAGCTGCGGAGTACCCCACAGGCTCAGTTATGGCTAAGGCTTACAATCTGATGGGCAATCGCAGCGGTCTTACAGTATGCACTTGCAACTTCTAGGCTTGACAAGGAGCTCGACGCAATTCTTTGAACGAGGGTGACGCTGTCTAGTCGAACGATCTCTGCTTCATCTTCAGAAAGAAAGGAGTGAATGAAGGGCCCAGTGAGATTTCTCGCTTTCCTAGCCCGATCGCGGTCTTCTAGGCTGATTCGCCATTTAGAGGGGATCTTCGCGGCTGTCCGAGCCACCTTTTCTGCAGCTTGATCCTGCCATGGAATTTGAGACATGGCTTGAATGGTTTGAGTCCGTAGGGTATGTCAAGAACAAATGTTTAGAGGCTAGCGACTGATGTTGATTTTGGCGAGGAATCTCCAAGAAACGTGATGATCGCTGTCAGGCACCACGATGACAACTTCTGACGTGCAGCCGGGGGACAAAGATACAAGTGCCACGGCATTTCAAGACTAGGGATCTCAGCCAATTAACACCCTAAGGAATCGAACCATACTGTACTGTAGCGCTCTTCTCCCTGTGCGGCCTTGGCCGCTCAGACTGATTTGGAACTTTTAGGCGCTGAACGTTCTGGCCTTCTGCCCCTTCTATTCTTAAAAGTTAATTGGGTCCCTAATGTGGCCCCCAAACCTTGGGCATGATATCACGACCGGGGGGGGGTTTCTGCCCAACCTCCTGAGGATTAAAATACCTGCAAAACATACGCTAACATTCTAGCGCCAACTTTGACTGGCCAGATCACTGTTAGTGGATTTTTATGGCTTCATCGATATCGAATATTGTAGGCTTGAAATGCTCAGTAAATTATAGGAATTTCTAGGTTAACAAAAGGTTAGCAATCGATGGTTTAGCATCGGTGGGGAGGTTCGTAATATCTTCATGGTTTTTTTTCGCCATATCCGGCAGCTTAAAAGCTGATTTTCCCTAAAATGCTACTTCATGTTTGTTGAGAGGGTAGATGGTGGGTAACACCAGAGCTCGTGGCGCAGAACAACACTCAAAGTCAGCGGCAAATTACTGGAGCAGCGGGGAGTGTTCCGTCTCGGGCGTTGCTCGTCTCAGGCCACTCGAGTTGGCCAGCCGAATTGAATTTTGGTGGAGAGGTATCCCTCTTCGCAGCCTTCGACCTCCAACATAAGGAGCCTAGTTTTTTCTCTCTCTCACGGTTTAGTACTCTTCATGCACAATTCTTCATCGTCCTTGAGCCTTTAAGTTTATTAATTCATCAATTCATCGGTTCATCCGTATGTCATACTTATATATTGTCAACCATCTTGTAGCAAAGCTATGCGGCCGGAGAAAGTGTACAGCTGGCGGGAACAGTTGCCCCCGCCATTCAACAGACCAAGCCCTGTAATCAAGCGTCGCGCGTCTGAGGATGGTTTAATAAAACCTAGGGATGAGTTGGAAGACAGTAGCGCGGTGACGAGGCAAAGGCGGAGAAACTCTACCTATGGAGCCCTGGACAGAGCTGATCGCAGAGTGAACTGGCTAAGGTTTATCCATGGCCAGCACTGGAAGAAACGGCGTGAGGATAGTTGCTCAGCCGTCGAGAAGCTAAGAAGGTAAAATGCCGCAACTCCTCCGGTTCACCGCTCTCTGCTTTAACTGCTTGCTGACATGTATGTCACTAAAAGGATCAAGCGTTGGGAGTCCCAAGACCCCACTACAGCACGAGACTCCAATAAGACTCTGAGTGTTAGTCCGTCCTTTGATGGTATGCGCAAACGCTCAGTCGCATCTAAGACCATCCTCAGCGAGCCCACGCGAGACGAGATATTTGCACTAACTTCCGAATGCTTCCCACGGATCGAAGAAACCCGCGTCGCTATCATCGAATACTCGCGGAATTTCTTTCACGTATCAGAGTTTACATTGGAAGAAGTTCTTTCGTCAGACCATATATTACAGCCAGGAGACTGCGTTGATCGTGTGAGATGGATCTATGTCGAATACTATAAGATAGGTTGCTTCTGGGGCTCTGACGTTAGGTTTTCGCAATGGGGAACAGATCCAGCATTGTTCGAGAAATCGCCGATTATATTGTTGCAAGAACGTCTCGCGGAGCTAGATCGTGAGGCAGGTCGGGCGGTGCTAGAGGAAGAAAATATACCTGGTATTAAACCTTTTATCGAGAATAGTAGCCTTATCTGCGTTTTACTGATGGAACTTTAATAGGCTACAAACGGATTGGAAGATACTATCGAGAAGCTCCTGGATGTCCAGAATTTCTAGGGCTTCGTGTTAGTCCATCGCAATGGCTTAAATCAGAGCCATATGAGCTCCTCATGGAATACCTACGGAGTCGTCCATCTTTATCTAGAGGGCTGCAGCGCACGCAGCAGAACGATCTGGAGTATGGTCTTTATTACATTGATGCAATAAAGTTCCTCAGGGACGCTGCATACCAGGCAAGACCTGGTCTCCGGGAAGTCCACCAATGCGCGGAAAATGAAGATGTCTATGCGTACGGAAGTTGGGATGACCACGTTGAAAGGCTTGAATTCTACAGGGAGCATACCCTATTAAGCTGTGGCTCTCCTCGACTTTTCAAGGTCGTCGCAGATCGATTACTCCGCAAAGAAGATTCCTTGCGACAGCACCCCGATTGCGCCTTACTCTATTACACGTTGGCGCGTGTCTCAATTGAAAATGATGAGATGATGCAAGATGCTCCTGAAAGAGCTCTGAACAAGATCTTTGCTGGGCTCAAGAATAACCGCTCTGTAGACAGAAAGCATGTGGAGGTAATCTTCAACCTGCAGCAGGCGGTTCTCGACGGATTGGAGTATCTGGAGGAGAACCAGCGTGAGCTACCTATTTGGGGTATTCCCCCTTTTGAAAACCACCAAGTCAATTTTCACCCTGACCACACCCCATCAAGAACCATTTGTGACCTTATCCAACATGAGATGGATCTAGTCGACAAAGATTTCAATACTATAATTCACCACTGGGGGGCGCTGAAAAGTAAAGTGGACCGCCAGTTAGATGTTCTACTTCAGTTTCGAGTGCTCGAGCAGCAAGAACTGGCTGTCGACCAGCGAAACATGGCCACTCGGCAGCAAAATATGGCAGTGGAAGAGGCCAAAAGGTCTGGAGTACAGGCTAGATCAATCTTAGTATTCACTGCCCTGACTATCGTCTTCCTCCCACTCACCTTCTTCACGTCCTATTTTGGCATGCATCTGTCGGATGCACCAGGGATAAATTCGAGGGTTTTCTGGACAATCACAGGGCCAATATCTGTCGGGATTATTGTTGTAGTCTTCGCCGTCGTAAGGGCTATGAACGCGGTGCAACAGCATGACGAAGAGTGGGCTATGAAATCTAGGAATGAAACAGAGGCGGAGTCATCTTGGAGATCTCGCCTGAGATCGAGAGGTATCAAGTTGAAACGAGTTTGAATTTGTTTAAAATAAACTACAGCAATGACGCCTTCTCTGGCGGTGCACCGATATATGGGTAGTTGTCTGCTTCAAGATTCAAAAAGCGGGGCCGCATTCGGCGTCCAACAAGGTCTTCGATAGCGGAGCCATACCTCACCAACAAATGCTCTTTAAATGCTGTCTGAATGATACCGATTCCAAACGGCACTCCAATATTGTTGATACTGACCGGAACGGTGATCATTGGGTATCCAGCTTTAGCTGCGACTGAACAAGCAACGCCTCCATCCGCTTGCAGAGGCACCAGTAGACCGTCTAAGTTATCCCCCTCAAGTCGTAGCGCTGCATCAATGCCTTCGTCTCTCGATTTTCGCCTTATGTATTCAAGAGCTTTGAGGTATACGTCCTCCGGCCAGTCCTTCGACTCGAGACATTTGTCAAAGTTATCCTGGCCAGTAGGCCATGCTGGATGCGTTCCGGGGACGCCTCCCTCCTGAGTGGTGTGCTGGACATTATAAGTAACCACATCTTCTAGCGAATATATTTTGGCCTCGTTTTCCTCGAGCCCGTCGAGATATGATCGCAGACTGCGGTAGAATTCTGTTCTCACAACTTCAAATTCCGAGAGCCTAGATCCCGTCTTGCCATCTCCGAACTCCCAGTCCCAGCCGCCTGGTGAGATTATTTCTTCAGCACTTGGGAAATTAACTTTAACGACCAGTGCCCCTGCCTTCTCTATTTTCTCGATCAGCTCCATTAGAGAATTGTACTCCAGCCTCTTTGCAGCATTTTGACTCGCTCTTTCCCACACTCTTTTCCATGGTATGCCAAACCTCGCCCCTTTTAGAACATTTTTCTTGCTCAGCCAGGATGTGTAAGGTCCAGGGTAGAAATTATGTACTGGTGTAGAGGCTAGGCGATCAACATGGGCGTCTGTGGTCGTATGTCTCTCATGAATAATATCTAAGACTATTGTAGCGTCCTCTACCGATCGGCCGAATGGTCCAACGGTGTCCATGCTTGGAGACTCTGGGATAACTCCCACAGTAGACATCAGTCCAACGGTCGGCTTAAGGCCTACCACGGCATTGCGATCCGCTGGAAACATGATACTTCCATCAGTCTCAGTGCCGATGCTGAACGCACACATATTCGAGGCGAGTGAGCTGGCACTTCCAGAGCTAGAGCCTCCTGGGTGGTGGGCAAGATTGTAGGGGTTTCGGTTCTGTCCTCCTCGAGAGGAGTAGCCTTCAGCGTAATATGACGCTCGCATGGAGGCAAACTCGGACAAGTTCGCTTTCCCAAGGAGCACGGCACCAGCTTCTCGCAGGAGAGTAACAATGCGGGCATCGCCGGGGACAATGGTTCCTACTAACGCAGCACACCCCGCTGTTGTCTGCATCTTGTCTTTCGTTGCGATGTTGTCCTTGACAATGAACGGAATCCCGTGCAGGCGCGTTCTGACATGGCCATTTTTGCGCTCTTCATCGAGTTTGTCGGCAATATCCAGTGCGTCAGGATTCGTCTCGATCACGGCTTTCACATGAGGGTTGACCAGCTCAATTCTACGTAGGTAGCACTGCACCAGCTCCTTGGATGTGAAGGCCGCTTTGCTTAGATAATCCTGTAGCTGTGATATCGAACACTCTTCGATTTCAATTCCACGACACCTCGGCATGCGCAAACATGTTTTAGGGGCTTTCGTGATCATTTGATGTTGGAGAAGTGAGCAGAGTGCACTGCAGCGTCTTTCTTCTCCGGCTGATGAGATATTTGCAGTCGTGCGAGAGAGTGGAGGCAGCCACCTCACCGTTTTTTCGTTCCCTTTATGCCTAACCTTAACGAGTAGTTCTAGCCTTAAGGCAGCAACAACAATCCTTGTACTTCCGAGTGAACCGAGGGATCAAGCTCGCCTTTTGAAGTCCTACAGTACGTATACTGACTGGACACAAAAGTACATACAAGTGCCTCAACGCATTAAATTAGAACTTCACGACGAACACTGGCTGGTGGCCACAAATGAACTCGCCATTGTAAAAGCCTCAGAGCCTAGTAGACCGACTGGCTGCGACCATTCATATCTGATACATTTTTCATCGATGAGAATTTTTAGTGGTTTTACTGATTTACAGCAGGCGAGTGCCTTTCTAGCCTTTGTCTCTTATCTATTCTAAGCACACAATGCTTTGTTTTTAAGATGCGTGGTCAGTTACTTTCACGCTGTGGACCTTTGTATTCTATTCAGATCAGGCTATTCGTCGAGGCTCACGCAGGCATCCGGCCAAAGCACGAGATCAAAACATACCAACAAATGAATTCCGCGTTGGGAAGCACGAATACATATCGGGTGAGATAAAAACGAGTACAAGACAATTCATGCGGGAATATTGCGTAGCTAGCACCTCTAAATATGATTCAACTATGCAAATCTTTCGTCTCACTTCTCTCACTTATAGTGAGGTATTGGACGGCTGGCACTGATTCTGAGATTGCCACCCGGAACTTCTCGAGATATAATTATGGGACTTGTATGGCGAAATTCGAGGAAGTCGGCATCACTGTCTTCGGCCCTGGTCGCTGATATCACAAGACAACTCCCGCTATAGATGTGCCCCATCTTTGCCGACTCTACTTCCCCGTCTTTTGAATCATGCTGCAGGATACAGAGGGAATCAATCCAGATACTTCGAATCTCACCATCCAGTTACCCTAACAGTATTCCTAAAAGTTTTAGGAAGCTCACAAAGGGGAATCTTAGTAAGCCTAGCTTCTTCATTCTCATGCGTCGTGTCATATTATTTGCTTCTACTCTAACAATCACTCAAGGCTAACCTCGACAAGTTTTGGGTCTGAGTCCTCAAGCTCCCTTGTACTAACAAGTCTCGCTGGCAGCAACTGGTGTTCCACTAAGCCTTTGGTATGATAGTTTAAACAGTCTTCTATCCAATACTACACCATCAAAAGGCATGGTTCAGATAACGGATCAAGTGTTTTACGGCGTGGCATGCTCACTGGGTGATGGGCAGAAAGGGGGGGGATTAAAGAGGGGATGTTTGATATTATCACCTGCGCTTCCACTTTCGTTCTAATGGAAGACCAAGAAGAGGCTGTGGAATCCTGGGCGAAGCTGCCTAAGAAGGGAGGGAAAGTGATACTTGATATTCCGACTGGAGACAATATGGTGAAGGGGCTGGCATTTGAGCGGATTGCAGAGCGGCTTAGGATTAAGAGGCAGTATACTCGTGAGGAAATTGATAGTGAGGAAAAGCTGAGGGCGCTACTGACGCCTGCCGAGCTGGGTGATGGGGGAGGTTTTTGTGAGTGAGAGTTATAAGGATGGCGAGTTGCTGAGCGCGGAGGGGGCCGGGGATGCGTTTTTTGGGATGGCAGAGAAGAAGTGGTTTCGTGGCTGGTATGATGAGTTAGAAAGCCGGGAATGATGAAGAGGGCTAAGGAGTTATTTCGCAATGAGATTGAGAAGTTTTTAGGAAAAGATAGGGAAACGAGAGATTAGATGAAGTTTTATATGGCTGTTGGGAAGGTGTAATAAGAAATGTTGTTTTCCAGCAAGTGCTTGCAAGATCCACCAGCAGGAACATAGAAACCGACTATAAACGCGACTATGAACGCCAAATGAAATCTGTTGGGAAACGAGACTTGAACTGATTCTCTCAATTTGACGGAGCTGTGATTCCATACTAATACTGGCAGTTAACGCTTGCCATACTTCAACTCGACTCAAACTGGGCCACCACGACTATAAGAGTACCGAGATGAGTCTCCAGAGAGTAGATTATATTGTGCTGCCACTCTTCCAACACGTACTCGAAGTCGAGATCAATAGCTGATGGTCCACGAAACATCTCAGGGAGTCTTTCGAAAGAGCGGCGTTGGCTCGATAATGCAGATTTATTGTACATTTTGCTCGCCATGAAACAACCCCAATGCTTTGTAATGCAAACTCTCGTGCCATTTTAATCATTGTCCTGCCTACAAGCTAGTATCTGTCGAATCTAGTACTGAGAGGCAGCTTGCTGGCACGCCTTCTGCTCAACAGACCTCTATTAACACTGCACCCTCAACTCTCTTGTCACCTGGGAAACTTACCAGCTGCTCCAAATACCAACTGCAGATTTGCATATTTCCTTGGTTTTCATCCAGGCACTTGGTAAACTGCTTAGCATCCACCTCGCAGCTCCGTGCTCCCCACGAGCTGTTTTGCTGGTTGCCCGTGGCCGCAACACCGTTATCTTGTTGTTGCTCCGCAGCAGGCTGGGAGGAGCCGCCACCCAAAAATCCGCTGATTGTGTGGCCGATTGTAGAGCCAACTGCTACACCACTGTGTCCTCATCGTCAGAACAGGGTATATTCGGGGAATCAAGGGACATACGCAGCGGTGCTAACCATCTGTCCGAACAGACCTGGTCCAGCTGAGCCTTGCTGCTGTTGAGCTGGAGCTGCCGCGGGAGGAGCAGCTTGGTTTGTTCGCGTTGGAGGGTAAGCGGCGGTGGTTGCTGGACGGGTTTGCTGGGGCGCTGGTCTTGATGGGGCAGCGGATGGGCGGCGTCCACCGCCGGATCTTCCTTGACGAGGCATATCGATTTCCTAGTTGGTATTTGGGGATTTGCTACGTAAAGTTGAGGCTGTTGAAGACGGTTGGTGTTGTGAGTAGTAGAATGTGAAAATGGATAAACACCGAAGCTCGAAGTCCTCGGCTTTAGCTTAAATTTTAGCCGGTTAGCAGGGGTACAGTAAGGTTTCGATTGGTTGAGAGCAGGACGTTCAATCCTGGCACTGTTACGGGATAATGTAAGGGACAAGAATATAAATGTTGAATCCAGGGTCAATTGTTCATTCTGTTACGCCTTCGAACAAAGTTCAAGAAATAGGGAAGGTTTAGCCCTCTCGAAGCACAGGCAGAAGGACCCAAATAGCAAGGAGACTACAAGGACAAGCAGAGATGGAGCAGGAGAACAAATTGAGAAGAAACACGAGAGATGTGTTGCAGGAATCTGTGAGTGAGAAGAGAAAAGATTTGCAGGAAGGTAAATTTAGTCTTAACCAGCCTCTCGCGCTGGAAACACCTATATGGAATAAAGTCCTCAAATATTATTCCTCGAATTTCCTAGTCAGAGCTAGATATTTTGTTCAGAAATGCAACTCGATGATGGAGTGCGTTCAGTAACTCCATTCCGATGCTACCTGTATCCCTCGTCGTAACGCCGTAGAATATCGTCGATGCTTTCGGATCCAGTCGTAAACTCCCCGTCCCAACGCCCCATCATGCAAAAGATATAGCACATCCTTGGGTATTACTTCCCACTGCTTCCCGCATCACTTCTGGCCGCTCTTTTCTGCTTTTTCTTCTCACGTTTTGTCTTTAGCTTTTCCTTTCTCCGTTTCTTAGCTGCCTTCGACCTACTTTTCTTCGATATGCCTTGTGGGGTCGAGTCGCCAGAGGTCGGCGCCGAGTCAGACTGATCTAGTTTTTGTTTCTTCTTCTTGGGTATCATTGCAGCCGGCGCAGCTTTTTCGGGCCCGGCTTCAGAGGATTCTGAGCTGGAATCAGAATCGGACTCAGATGAACCGGAGTTTTCGTTTGCTTCTTCCACCTCATCAACCTTTCGTTTGGGTGGTGTATCATTCGATGTCTGTTCAAATCTTATATGAGCTTTGGCTCGTTCCTTAGCTTGTTGCTCTGCTCGCTCAAGATCGTATTTATCATTGCCAGCCTGAAATGCGTTAGTGACAGTTGCCGGCGTAGCGGAGTAGAGGAAAGACGCGGGAAAATAATAGCCTACCAGTCCAGCTTTGATGAATCTTGAAGCAGCAGTCTTGTCTACGGTCATATTTCTCTCCGCTACCGGTGTCTCTGCGGCCTTGATCTTGTCGAAGTACTGCTTTACTCGGGTGAGTTCGATGAAGACGGGATGCTCGCGCGCCTTGACACCATTGAGTCGCAGATATGCTGGGAAGCTGATTAGAAATTATCTCGCCTTTGGTAGAGCAAGACTCACAAAATAACAGGGACTCAATAGCATACGTGACCAATACGTAGAGCTTAGCCGTGTCAAGCAAGGGAAGCTTCGAGGATGTTTCCGACAAAGCGGACTTCAAGAGCGGCGATAGTGCCTCCTCCAGATCATCAATCTCATCGTCTAGTTGCTCCAGAAGAGACAGGACCTTCGAAGAGTCCATTTTGCCTGATTCGAAAATTTGTGTTCCCTTCAATCAGAAGTGAGGTTTTCGCAATGTTATTTCGAAGCGGCCGCTAGCCCTGCAGGGATATCGATTTAAGGTGCAGGGCCATTTTGTTTCCGAAGACCGACAAGAAATTCTCTTGACGTCTTGCATTTCCTCTCTCCCTTGTTGTACACTACTCTCCCCACACTAATCACCGGGCCCACGATCGCGAATACGACTACGGGCTGCAGCCTCCCACTGATTCCTCTTGTATTTAATTTTTGCCCCCCTTTTTTTTCTGCATGTGAGCATAGAGCCTACTTCGAGCTCGGCGCAAACTACGACTCTCAGCATTTACTCCCTGAGCTTCTACGTATCATGAGTCTACGCCAATAATTTCTCAAGGCGTTCATCCTGTCTTTTCCAACTTGCAGTCGCCCGCTCTCGCGGGTGTTTCGAAGAATACCTCGAAAGGAGATATGCCTCCACGATAACCTATGTGCCGGCCGGGTGGTCACGCGCTATTTCTCGACGCAGAATGGTAGCTACTGGTGGCCGCATGGGAAACTATTGGGACGAAGTCAAGGACTTCTTGTCTCGAATATGAATTGGGTATTGGCGAGGAGAGGGTACAATGGCCGGCGAGAAGAACGGAAGGTCTACAATTTCCCTGAAGGTTTTGATATCGTGGACAGCTCTCCAGATCGTATCGCGGAAGAAAATATGACAAAGACGAGACGGCTAACGTCGAATCCACCGCCAAAGAAGAGAAAAGCCGAGGTTTGGACGCTAGAAGATCTACAATCATACAGGAAGTACTTTGGAGGAGAGGACGTAGTCATTTCAAAACCCGATTTGAGTTCGAGTCCTGCAAGTTTGTCCGGTGTTGGGCCAAAACGAAGTGGCCGACCTCCCAAGCTAGAGATTGGGAGAGCATGGAAGGATACGGGTGAAATTAATGGGTCAATCGCAGCTGTCGCAGACGCTGGACCAGCCAATTTCGAGGGGAAAATAGACCGATCTTCCGCACTAGAATTGAGCTCCATAAACTTCGAATCTTTGCAGAAAAAAGATATTCTTGAGGACCCGGACATAGAAGAACCTCAAAGCATCCAAGACTTACCTACCAAGTCAGAATCAGACCCAGAGTCTAATACCGTTGTCGATATCTTGGAGGATCTTCAAGAAGAAAATGTAGCAGAAATATCATTCAGAGCCGACATGGACCCAGAGATTCTGTCGCAGGAGTCGGACGAGGAATTAGAACACGCAATGCAATACTTCAATCTAGGAATGTGGGACCGACCATGGCGACCATTGCCTCCAGCCGATGGTGAGGAAGAGCTCGAGAAGCACTCCGAAGAAGAGCTTTCCAAGCACCTTGAGTTGTCAAAAGAGAAGGTAGAATTTAATCGAACAATTCATATTCTTGGCTTGGGTACGGCAGGAAAATACATCGCACATTCAATAGCTAGTACGCCTCATGGACCCCCTGTTACGTTGCTAATGCATCGTCCTCTGGTCATGCAACAATGGCACGATGAAGGAGCCGCAATCAGAATTTTGAAAAATGGCGAGTTCCATGTTCAAACCGGATTTCACATCGAGTCCTCCGCAAACTTTCCGAGAAAACACTCAGAGCAACGGTTTCCAGGTTTTGGTCCAAACTTAGAACATACAACTGAACCACCAAGCAGTGTGATCGATTCTTTGATTGTCACTACCGACCCGAATACCACGTTAGCAGCAATTTCCTCTATCAGACACCGACTTCGAAAATCGACCACGATTTGCTTCATTCAAGATGGATTGGGTATTCTCGAGCAGATTAATCAGACCATCTTTCCAGATTTTAATGAGAGACCTACTTACGTCTTGGGAAGGATGACCCACAAACTAGCATCAACAGAGAGACATTTCACCATTGTGAGAAAGAAGTCCGGTTCTATTTACTGTTCAAAATTACCACAAGTTGTGGAGACCAAAGATGGCGATCTTAGCTCCATCATCAAACGAGAGGATTTTAGCTGGTCACCACAAGCGCAGCACCTAGTTGGAACTCTAATCAGAGCACACGGACTCAACGGGATGTCTTTTGGGCACAAAAGGTTCTTCAGAAAACAACTTCAGAAGGTTGTTGTTGGTGCTACTATTGGCCCTCTCTCCGTGGCCTTCGACTGCTCAAACGACCAACTTCTGTATAACTACAATGTGTCGCGGATCATGAGACCTCTTTTGCAAGAGATATCTCTGATCATTCAAGCCCTTCCGGAGCTTCAAGCTATTCACAATATTGAGAAGACTTTCGGTGTTGAGAAACTTCACGCAAGGGTCATATCATCCATCGAGCAAACGGGCAAAAATGTGTCGTCGATGTTGCAAGACGTCAGAAACGGGAACAAGACAGATATCGATTTCTATAACGGATATCTGGTTCATCGGGCGATGGAGTTGGGAATTGATTGTTCGAGAAACCAGATGCTTTTGCATCTGGTGAAAGGCAGGCAGGCGATTAAGAATCGAATGAAGAACATGTATATACCTTTCAGAGATGAATATTAGAAGCGGAGTAGGGAATATGGCGTCCCTTGTCATATTTGCTTTGTATAATATTTAGACGTCACGAGTGCTTATAAACTACGGTACCTGTTGTTGCTGGGGGCAATGAACATAATGTTGTAAGATTACCACTCCGAATTTATTGCCCAGTTACATCTTTCTTGGTGTCTCCAGCCTTCTCCTTCAGCTCGAGTGAGCCCAATACATCAATAATCATTTCAAGTCCATTCATTCATCCATGCATCTAACTAATGTAGTCAGTCACTCGCTCGCCTCCCCCGTGCACACCGGAGCCCGGACCCACATCGGTGAGCATTCCGCGCTAAACCCTATTCAGCATCCACCACGCTAAAAGCCCGGTGAACGACCTCACCCCCTGAAGACCGGTGAACCTTTATCTCTAAGTCCTCTTCAGCCATTTCACACCGGTGATCTATTGAAGTGACATGATACGCCTTCCACTGCGGAGTTGTCAAGATTTCGTTTTCAGTACAAAAAATTAATGAAGCGGGATAGTGATCACTATTTCGCTCCTCCCACGCCGTGCGCCTCGTCCGAAAACGCCTGAAGGCAACTTCAAATTGGTCCAAAGCTATCTATTATGTCATTCAGAGAAGGCTTCACTACTGCCTTGCAGATCCACCACCACTTTTTGAACTTCCTGCTGTGGCGTGAGTGGACGAGTGGTCCCTCGCCCCAGATGCTACGTGGCTGCCTCGGTAGAAGTAGATTCCTGAGAAATCTGGGGTTTAGTGTTAGCAAATTCATTACAAAGTTGCGGTGGCAAGAGTGCGTACCGTTTTGTGATACCAGCGAAGTGTAAGGTTGCGCGTTGGTGGCTGCCGTGTGGCATGTTTTGCCTGAAAATCTGGCTGAGTCTTGTTGGAGAGTCAGTGATAATTTAAATTGCAATGAGGATGAGAGGAATCCCTACCAATTTTAGTGAGAATATCTTCCTCATACTTTCTGCTTCTTGCTTCGTTGGCGTGAGGCATGTTTTTGACTTTAATTTCAACGAGGCGAAGGACTTTGTTGTAAAGCCGAGTAAAGTAGGTAGAATAATCAATGTGCTTAATCTGTTTTAAAAATCCGAAGAGTTCTTTCTCATAGCAACTATCTTGTTTCATTATCTTTGGTATTTATATACATCCAAAGTCAAAGAAGCCCAAGATAATCCACACCGGTGTTCCCTTCATGGTTGCTATCAACGCCGTAACGAATTGTGAATCCCCACAGCGCTCACAACCGGTCAGAGCATTTTCCTTGAGATAGTGGAATAGTTGTTCACCGGATTTCCTTATGCGCTGTCATGAACCCACAAGGGTCGAATCCAAGGCGGACATACAATGCCGGTGTGGAAGTCTAGACCTTTAATTGGTGGGGTCCAAATTGCTTTTAGTGAAATCTGCCTCGGGGTAGTGCCACAAGGCTAACAGTCACTTGGGTGCAAGAACATCACCATAATTGTAATGTTTGCAGAGGCGTGTATGTCACGTGATCTGAAGCTCTTTCCATATATGCTTGTTTAGCATATTTCACCTTAAGCAGTGATTACTGCCTAAGGACCGCTTTTTGGTCATATGGTTCAGTGGTTTAGCCGTAGCCACCTTACAATAATAGGCCGTCGAATTTGTAATAGAGCGTTGCTATTAAGTTAGATCTAATAATTGTACGAATAATATAAGGGCAATACGTTTGATGCCTCCTTAGAGAATATATTTGCAAATTTCTAAAGCTCGTCTAGTAATATTCGTTATAGCTATTATAGATCTGCTTTATATAGTTGCTAGTCTATATTAATAGCCTTAGCTTCTTGCTCTTGCTATTCTTATAATTTACGGTCAATCTTATAAAATAATACTATAAATAAGGTATTTTGTCGCAATTGTAAGGGTTCATAGTGGTCTAAGGTCTAAGTTGCGTAATCCAGGACGCTTTGCGCCCTATATCATGGGAGCTCCCTTCCCTTCTCTTCTAGTTTCTAATTAGACAATTCTACGATCACCAATTCATTCCATCAACTTGTATTGTGCGCATCATGTTTTCTAATCGTTTAAAATTTAAGTGAAATACTATAGCACTTATGCCATAGATATTAACAGTAAGCTTTCAATCGGGGCTTGCCTTTCTCTTAGCAATCTGCTTTTGTTCCTTTGTCTATTGCTCTTTACCTTGCAATTTATTTTATGTAATCTGATATTACTTTGATTAGCTAGCTTCCTAAGGAGTATTCTTTTCCTTTAAAATAGCTGTAGGTCGCCAAGTTTGACGGCTTTAGTTTGCATTCACTTGTTGAATATACTTACTGAATGCTCGAATCATAGCCGCATACTAAATTAGTATGGCGCCACGCTAGGAAAGGGGCTCGGCATATATTAAGGTCCCTCTATACATACTTGTTCTTGCTTCTTCTTTTGTATCTATTGTTCTACGAATAGAGTGTTGTTTGGTATCTGTCCTCCTAAAGCCTTTGTCACAAAAATAATGCTAACTCTTTAGCTTACCCCTTATTGCACATATCCCGACCACAAAATGCCTTTTGAAATAGAGAGAAAACGATATATAAAGCTTAAAAACTGTAGCCCGGGCAACCCGGCTATTATTAACCCTTTATATAACTTAAGAGTGCTTATGTGACAGGCCGAACAAGAGTCTCCAGGATACACTTCACGGGTAGGGAAGAGGTTTACAACCTGCTCTCGTATAAAGGGCCTTTATTTCGAAGATCTAAAGCTAGAGAAAAAAAAAGAGGATGAAGGAGGGTAGAGGTGAGCTATATATACACAGCGGGTGTCAAGTGACATAGCGTGGCCCGTAAGCAGCCTGTACGGAGACCGTAAGGGGCCTATAAGGTGGCCGTATACATTGTGGCAGCCAGAGCTGTTACAGCTTAAATCTTTAATTATATACTCGAGGTTAGTTCCAAATAGAAGGTGTAAATTTATAGCTAATATTATGTTAAAGGCACTAAAAAACAAAGATATAATATATATAAGAAGTTTATAAATAGCAACAGTATATATAACGGATATATAAAGTTAAAGGGTCAATTTAGAGGTGTATAATCTAAGCGCAATATGCAAATAAATTAATAAGTCGGGGAGGCATATTAATAAAGTTTAGCAAATAATTAATAGTATGTTGCAGTAAAAATGCAGTTGGGTGTAAATATAATATGATTGATAAAGGAAGAAAGGGGCGGAAGCCCAGCTATATACACGAAATAGGGTCACATGACTTGTGAGGTGAAGTGTCAACGTAACATAGTATTATAAGGGGGAAGTGCAAAGATTTAGTAACGCTACTTCAATTAGGCTAAGCGAGCGCTAAATCACTAAAGAATTAAAGAGGGGGAATGCACAAAAACAACACAAGAAAGCAGAGGGTCAAAAAACATGTACAATTCGTGTTTCCTAGGTTTATAATTACAATTTAAACTCATTTTTATATTAGGTCTTAAATTTATTATATTTTATTTACTTTTAAGCTCTTTTTGCTTATTTGACTTTTTAAGTCAAATCACGTGTTAAAACCCACGTGATAATTAAAATGCTGTTGCATTATGTTAGGGGAAAATACAACCCAAAATAGGGAGGGAGCATAATTGACATTCGATTGTCTATTAAGCTAGTGTACAGCTAGCCAGAGGTCCTTTTATCCTTCGCGTGGCTCGCTTAGGCCACGTGCAGAGCCACGTGACCCGACTACACTTTTCCCCACTACAATTATTTATAAAGTCTTATTATATATATTTTTAAACACGAGATATATAATTTTATAAAACTAAAACAAGAATAAAGCTTAAAAAGAAATGTTTATAAGGAAACGAGCGAGAAATTAAAAGAATACCCCACGTGATCTACTACTTAAGTCACTCAAAGTAATTACTCTACTCTACTTAGCTGATAATTACCAGGTGGTACTTATACTCTACTCAATACTTAGTGAGTAACTACCAGGCTCGGCAAAATAACTAGATTTGGCGTATCGATAGACAATCGAGCTTAAATGCCTCAGGTATCGATTTATCGTTTTAATATCGATTTGGCCTAGTGCGGGGCTAGCTACCCCACTAAAAGTAAAGAACTGTTATATAACGATCCTTTCCTCCTTATCAATTATTTAACTTCTAAATCCATTTGGTAAGAGCGCCGTACAATAAGCTAATTAAGGGAAGGCTAATCTCTATTAGATAATTACCCATTTTCCAATTAATTTAACTCCTTATACGTATTCCTTACGCGCTTACGCGTCCCTTGCCTTATCTGTTTACTTACCTTCACGTAAAACTTCTTCTCTCTCTTTTACTATAGCTATTAATTAATAATAGTAAGTACGCGTTTACTATTACTATATAATAGTCTCTAATGTGTTCTCTTAAAGCTTTAGTCCTCTTTCAACCTGCAGCCGGCGCGGCCATTAGTGGCGCTAACCCCTCAGTCTTAAGAGTCGCCAATGCTGCTGTCTTTGCCAATTGGCCCCTAAATAGCCTTTAATAGGCTATTCTTGCATTACCTGGGCGGGATGTGCTATATATGGCCGGTAATATCACATAAGCCTAAATTGCGAGTAATCGGCCGTTATATATAAATGGGATCTTGATTTAGAGGGCTAGGGTAGTTCTTTTACAAGGCAATTGTACTAATTGCTAGCAGTATAATCTACGCCCTTTTACGGAGTGTCGTTATATGTAAGGACACTTCGGTAAGTGCTATAGCAATTGCAAGTAGCGCGACTACTTTGCTTATTGTCCTTAGCCTCGAGATTAATTAAAGTCTCCTCCTCCCTCTAAATTTAGCGGTTCTTACTATACGGCTAATAAGGAGATAAAGGGGCCTAGTAACGTGGCTAAGAAGCAAGTAGCGATCCTTCCGGGTTAAAACTTTGTAGTAGTAATTATATAATAACTTCGCTAGTATAAAGAAGGTAAGCCCCCCTCCTTTATACGATAGTAGTTTAGTGCTTTATCTCTCTTAAGAGTTACTTGTAAGGCTTATTTGCAAGTGTCTCCCTTGTAATAATATAAGGGGGGCACTTAAGACGTGTGTTTACACCTTTACGTAGTGTCCTAAGACTAGTAGTCAAGTAGCAAAGCTAAGTAGATATAAATACTCAAGTAAAGAAGGCTTTTTAAGGCTTACTTCTTTTTAGCTCTTATTACTCTTGCTATCTTTGCTATCTCTTTAAGGAACGTCTCTAGAATCTTACTTCTCTTTTAGTGCTTAAGAGACTCCTTATACTTTATCGTCTTTAGCTTTATTTGGCCCTTATCTCAAGTTATTATACGACAAGCCCCGGAGAAGACGCGCTTTAACTTATCGCTTATTAGCAAGATTAAGAGGATATTAATAGCTATAAGAGAGAGCTAAGGCTAGCGTTGCCTTTAAGTGTCTTAAAGCTACTAGCCGAGAGCCCTTATCTTGCTTACCTCGTACAACTCCCTTAAGTTATAGTCCTTATACTCGTCTTTACTTGCTAGCCGAGTAACTATTTAAAGAGATAAGGCAATCCGGTTAAAAGTATTAAGCTCTCTTAGCTCCTTTCTAAAGCTATACTTAAAGGCTAAGGGGTTTTGCTATAAGACTTAAACCTTGTCTTAATACTTCTCTTAAAGTTTCTTTACTTGCGCTAAGGCCGCCTTAGCTATAGTAGCTAGCCAAGTCCGGATATACCTTATATAATAAGCAAGATTAAGGATTAAGGCAATTGCGTAAAGTAGAGATATGTCGGCAAAGAAGTAATACTTGTTAAAGACAAATTATGCCGCTTTTAATCGCTCGAGGAAGTCCTTGCTTGTTTTATCCTTTTTCTTCTAATATTTTGCTTATTATATAATAGTTAGCTAAATCTTAAAAGAGAGTAAAAAGCTTATAGTCTTATCTCTTATATAGTTTACTATTACGTCTATAATAAAGAGCGTTTTATCAATAGCCTTATAATCCCCTTAAGCCTTTATTATACTTGCGTTAAAGCAAGAAAGGAATTCCTTAATCCTTTAAAGCTTACCCTAATCTTAAGCAATTAAGACGTCCTTAGCGACGTTATTTATATGCTTTAAACAAAACTTCTTAATAAAAGGCTAGAGATTGAAAAGCATAGTAAGCATATTAAATTAGCTATTTTACCTTATACAATTATCTAATAAGATTATCCTTCTAGTAAGCTTTTTAAACTCTTGTGCACGAGTTAGCGACGCGCGGATAAAGATTACGATATTATATACTTGGCTAAGTAGACTTAAGAGCCGGAACTTAGCCTTCTTCGCCTCGTCTTCCGAGAAGTCCTCTCTTGCGTCTTCTTAGTTATTGTACGACTTAAGCTCTTTTAGTGTTAATACTTTTGCAAATAAAAAGGCTTAAACAACGAGATTAATAATATAGCTAAAGCAACGGATATGCTACTCTTTTGCCTTTTATTTTATTTAGAAGTTAAATTAGTAATAAGCTTAAATCACCTTGCAAAGCTTATTGTTTGTAGTCGTATTATTAGCTATAATAGCTTTAAGTTGTCGTATGATATTATAATCTTTAAGCATTAAGAGAAGGACTTTTTATATATTTTCCCCGCTATAGCTAAGCACCTTCTTAAGAGCAAGGAGGGCCTTATAATGCTTTGAATTGTACGAGGTAAAGTGTGCTATAATCCTAAAGAGAAGCTAGTTGTTTAAAGAGGTTTAGATATTATAAGCGATATAGATTTGTGAGAGGGCCGATTAGAGTAATTGTCGTATAATATCCTTATATCGAGTATAAGACGCGCAAACTATATTCTATATCCTTAAATAAGACGTAATAATTATACCTTTATAAGCTAGATTAAGTACGAGGCAAAGAATGTGGAAAGCTAGCTATTTTGCAAGATAATAAGACAAGTTATGTACGACGATTAAGGTAATTAAGGCTTTTGCAATTATAAGCTTATTTAAATAAGACTTAAGGATTTCTAAGTTAAAGTTATTAACGTTGTCGTTAGCTTGCGCTTGTCGATATAAGACTTTAAGCTATTTCCTAGTAGCTACTTGAGTCTTGCTCTTCTTAATTTTAACCTTAATTTAGTAATAGACAAGCAAGTGTTGCTTAATACTCCTATTAAGGCTCGAGCTATACGGTACCTTAGGGTTGTCGGACTCCTCGGGGCATTAGGCGTAATAGAGCTAATACTAGTTCTCGTGTTCCTTTAAATACCGGCAATATTGCTAGTAAGGGGACGACTTATTCTTAAAGCGGGCGATAACCTCTTGTGAGACAAGTCTAGAGTTACTAGTAAGACTAGTAAGGGTCAATTAAGTAAAGGAGGAGCTAATATCTATTCTAGAAGCTATTTTGAAGATATTCGATTAAAAAACCGTCGTACGAGAGAGTAGGATTTAAGGAGAGTAAGAAGTAAGGAGGTAGTGGGGTTAAAAGGCGGTAAGATATCGATACGCTATCGATATATCGATTCTAGCTCGTATTAACTAAGTATCGTTAGGCAATCGATGCCTCAGGTTATTCTGCCGAGCCTGGTCTTGAGATGCGAAGGCGGGGCCATGTACAAAGGGTACAGCCATATGTAGGATAGGCTCTTAGGTTGTGAACCATCAAAATGTCAAAACATGAAAACATATAAATAATTAATAAATAAAGTACTTTCAAATTCCCCTTTTAATTAAATTACTATTTTAAGATATAAAAAATAGTTTAAATAAAGAAAATTTATTTATTTAATATATAAGAAGAGGGTTAATAAGAGTATAAATATATAGAGGTAAAGGGAGGGAAGAAGAATAACGAGCGAGGGGGGTCCTTCGCTTAAAGTTGGCCTATAATTTCTGCGTTTATGGCACGTGTATATATTTGCACGCTATAATTATAGGCTCTTACACGCTATAAAAACAGGCACTCGTGCCCTGTGAAGCCAAAAAGGAGTTCGTATTTCCACGTTTTGACATTTTGATGGTTCACAGCTTAAAAGCCTACAGTAGCCTATAGTAGTTCATCCACCTTCGCGTCAGCTTATGAGCGAGAAGTTGTAAGATTACTATTATGATTGCGATAATTATAGCGATAATTATGGCGATAAGGCGTATCAGAGTTTGAGCTCTACTGGGCCTGGATCGTTGGGAGACAAGTGTGCGGGCCAGTTTAGGATGAAGAGAGCGAGCTCGAGCGACTACCTTAGGGGGGCTTATGGATATGCGATGGGAAGTCTTAAGACCCGATGGTGAAAATAGAACGAATAATTTGGAGTTCATTTTCTGGCTTGCTCTAAGAATGAGATTGGTATCTTAATTGGTAGATTGGGAATTCTCGGATGGAAGAGTTGTGTAAGATTTCAAATTTTGGTTTTCTTGTAATTTTTTGATACGGTAGCAAGAGAATGGGGGCTACGGGTTGGATGGCCGATGATCTTTTCATAGCATTTTCTCTCGTAATTATCATATTCTTTTTTTTATTGAATTATCCGGTGCAAAGATGGATTCAAGTCTTCGTCCGTACATGTGAATATGGTGGAATGCAGACCGCTACCTCTGATCATGAAGGATTTGGACTAGCGTCCTGTGTCGGTGTGGCTGCTGGCTACTGGCTGCATAAGGTTTCAAATTACGCTGCAACCAATTGCAATTCAGCATCATCAGCAGCTTAATGGGCAAACCCCACTCTATTTCTAAAAAGAAATTTTCATGTCCACAGCTGTTTCTTCTGTTCGCACTATGTAACAGTTTCTCTTTTGTATTGGTCTTGAATATCTTTAGAGAGTAGAGATTCAGTCATCTATCTGCCACCACAGTCTTAAACAGGTATCAGCAGACCACGATGCATGGTGATAACACGAGGACCAAGAAATCCCGCAAGGGTGCTAGGGGAGTTCGGAAAGCCAAGACGGGC